>SXGT01559724.1_pt1 | contig 11867 bp, 10 predicted proteins | sample 3176221 | NCBI WGS metagenome assembly SXGT01 (sample SAMN11356862, study PRJNA531348) | freshwater metagenome | isolation source: freshwater sample F1-120 | place: China: Fuxian Lake, Yuxi | collected 2017-12-25
CGCAGCGGCTACGTCAACCACGGCAACGCCATGGACACCGACAACGGCCTGATCGTGCCGGTGATCAAGGACGTGCAGTCGAAGGGCATCCTGCAGCTCGCGGTTGAGCTGAATGAGCTCGCCGAGCGCACGCGCTCGGGCAAGGTCAAGCCGGACGAGCTCAAGGGCTCGACCTTCTCGATCACCAACGCCGGCAACATCGGCGGCATCCTCGCCACGCCGATCATCAACTTCCCCGACATCGCCATCATGGGCGTGCACCGCATCGTGAAGCGCCCGGGCGTCGTCGAGACCCCGCAGGGCGACAAGATCGAGGTGCGCCAGTACATGAACTTCTCGGCCTCCGTCGACCACCGCTTGGCCGACGGCGCCGACGGCGCGCGCTTCCTCGTCCACATCAAGCGCCTGCTCGAAAACCCCGGCCTGCTCGCGCTCTAGCCGCCCGCGCTGGCTGCGCTACAACTTCCGACGGCGGTGGGGCTCGCCCCTGCCGCCGTCGCTGCTTGGACCGAGGGCTCGCACTGGGCGGGCCCCCGGATCGCGGAAAGCGTGCGAGAGTCTCGCGGCGCGGCCTGTTCAGTTCAGGACGGGTGCGCCACTTGGTTCGCACCATGGAGTACCTCCTGATTCCGTCTGCACTTCTCCTCGCTGTTCCCGCCTCTGCCCAGAGCCTGATCCAGCGCATCGACGGCAGTGATCCCGGCGACCGGCGCGGTCAGGCGCTGCTCGGCGGCATCGACTTCAACGCGGACGGGCACGCGGACCTCGTGATCGGCGCGCCCTTCGACGACGCGAATGGCCTCGTCGACAACGGCTCGACCTCGCTCGTGTCGGAAGCGACGGGGCAGGTGCTCGTGACCCGCGCGGGGCTCGCGCCCGACGACCACTTCGGATTTGCGCTGGCGCTCGCGGGCGATCTCAACGCCCATGGTGAGACGGACATCTCGGTCGGCGCACCCCATGCGCTTGGCCCGGGCGGTCCGTCCGGGCAGCGTGCGCGTGCTCTCCGGGGCCACGCTCCAGCCGCTGCTCACGGTGTTCGGCGAGCTCGACGGCGAGGAGTTTGGCTACTCGGTCGCCGGCGGCACGGACGAAAATGGCGATGGCGTGCCCGACCTCGTCGTGGGCGCTCCCTCCAGCGACTATCCACTCGGTCCGAGCGGCCTCCACGTGGTCGATGCGGGCTATGCGGGCTTCATCTCGGGGGCGACGGGTGTGATGGGTGCGCGGATCGTCTTCACCACAGCTGGCAGTCGCTGCGGGCATGCGGTCGCCAACGCCGGGGACGTCAATGGCGACGGTGACGCGGACTTCAGCGTCGGAGTTCCGGGTCCGGGCGGGCAGTGCATCTGGGTCGGGGATGACGTGTCTTCCTCGCAGTCTTTCATTGCGGGGGTCTGCGGTAGCCAGTCGCTGTCGAGCTTCGGCGCGTCCTTGGCCGGAGGAATGGATCTCGACGGAGACGGTCGTTCGGAACTCCTCATCGGCGCGCCGACCCAAGACCTTGGGACGCGCACCGATGCGGGCGCGGTGTTTCACTTCAACCCCACGACGCTGGCGCTCGCGCCTGTGCTCGAGGGAAGCGCCGCGAATGACCAGTTCGGGTTCTCCGTGGCGACGCTCGCGGACCTCAACGGTGATGGGAAGCGCGAGCTTGGCGTGGGAGCGAAGGGCGGGAGCTACGTCGCGATCGAGGACCTCGCGCGCGGGGAGCGCATGAGCCTGCTCGACGTCGGCGTGCTCGGCTTCAGCTTCGGGACCGCAATCTGCGCGGCCGGCGACTTCGATGCCGACGGGCTCGCGGACTATGCGGTGGGCGCGCCGCAGATGGCTCCGGGTGCGAACCTGCTCGCGGGTTCCGTGTTCGTGTTCTCGAGCGCGCCGTGGAGCGTGGCGTACTGCACCGCGGGCACGACCTCGAATGGCTGCAACGCCGCGCTCAGCGCTTCCGGCGTGCCGAGCCTCACCGCGACGAGCGGCTTCACGCTCACGGCCATCGACGTCGAAGGCGACAAGTCGGGTCTGATCTTCTACGGCCTGAGCGGCCGCACGGCCCTGCCCTGGGGCCTCTCCACGAGCTTCCTGTGCGTGAAGTCCCCGACGCAGCGTACCTCGACCCTCTCGTCCGGTGGCACCGCCGGTACCTGCACGGGCACGATCTCGCTCGACTTGCTCGACTGGCTCGCGTCCCACCCCGGCGCCCTCGGCACCGGCGCCAGCGTCGGCACCATCGTCGACGCCCAATGCTGGTTCCGCGACCCGCCCTCGCCGAAGACCACCCAGCTCTCCAACGCCCTCGAGTTCATCCTCGTCCCCTAGCGCGTCGCGCACGAAGACTTCAGGCCGCCGCGGATTGCACTCCGTGGCGGCCTGATGCGTTGTGGGCGTGGTGGGGCTAGCGGCCGCCCTTGCGCTGGCGGTCGAGGATTTCCTGCACGCTGTCGAGGTCGGCGTCCCAGGCGCGCTTGCGGTCGGAGTCGGTGGGGGCGGCGAGGGGGCGGGCGAGGCGGAAGCCGACGAACTTGGCGTCGGTGAGGTACCAGATCGACTTGGGCAGCTGGGGGTCCTGCACCTTCCAGTTGGCGCTCGAGCCGCGGCGGGCGGCGGAGCGCAGGCGGTCGGGGTCGTCGTCCCAGGAACCGCCGCGCACGACGCGCGGGTAGAGCTGCGTGGGCCAGTTGCAGGGGTTCGACGCGAGCTGGTCCTTGGCGCGCGCGTAGAAGTCCTTGTCGTGCTGGTCGAGCACCCACTCGGCCACGTTGCCGTGCATGTCGTAGAGGCCCCACGGGTTGGGCTTCTTCTGCTTCACCTTCTGGTACTTGCCGTCGGCGTTGTCGAAGTGCCACGCGTGCTCGCCCAGCGCCTGCGCGTCGTCGCCGAAGGAGTAGGCGGTCTTCGTGCCCGCGCGGCAGGCGTATTCCCACTCGCCCTCGGTCGGCAGGCGATAGAAGCGCCCGGTCTTCATCGAGAGCCACTTCGTGTAGTGGCGCGCGGCGAACTCGGTCATGCACACGGCGGGAAAGCCCTCGATGCCCATGCCGAAGTCCATCGGCACGTAAGGCGGCGTGGGGCGGCTCACGGCGTCGGCCCACGTGTCGTTCTCGCCCGCGGCGAAGCGCCCCGACTTGCGCAGCTCGATATCGAGCTTGAACTGGAACAGGCGGAACTCGTCCCACGTGAGCTCGTGCTCCTCGAGCCAGAAGGGCGCGATCTCGACTTCGTGCACGGGTCCCTCGTCGGGCTTGCGTTCCGCCTCGCTGTCGGGGCTTCCCATGGCGAACTTGCCGCCGGGAATCGGGAGCATGGTGAAGCTCACGTCGGAGCCCGGAATGCGCTCGACGTAGCGCTTCATGTCCTTCTCGCTCGCGGCCTCGGCGTCCGGGTTGGGGAGCGGTGCGGGCAGGCCCGCGGGAAGGTCCGGGTAGACGAAGACCTCGCCCTGCGGGGCGAGCGGGAGCGCGAGCGCGACGGCGGCGAAGGCGAACGTGAGCATCACGGGAGAGGTTAGGCTGCTCGCGCCATCCCGTCACCGGAGGCCCTGTATGGAAATCGTGCGAAGGACCGTCCTTTGGCTTGCGCTGGCGCTATTTATCGCTGGCTGCGCGGCTCCGCAGCGCTTCGAGTTCGAGGACGCGGCGATGGGGACGCAGTTTCGCGTCGTGCTGTATGCACCGAGCGAGAGCCTGGCGGGCCGCGCGGCGGCGGACGCGTTCGCGCACGTGAAGGAGCTCGATGCGCTCCTCAGCGACTACCGCGACGACAGCGAGGTGGCGCGCATCTCGCAGCGGAGCGGGAACGGCGAGCCTGTGGTGGTGTCCGAGCACACGTGGCGCGTGAGCGCGCTCGCGCAGTTGTACGCGCAGCTCTCGGGAGGGGCCTTCGATCCGACGGTCGGGCCGCTGGTCGCGCTGTGGCGGCGCGCGCGGCGGCAGGGCGAGCTGCCCGACGCAGCTCGGCTGGCCGACGCGCTCGCGCGCACGGGCTGGCAGGCGCTCGAGCTCGAGCCGCGGTCTCGCAGCGTCGCGCTCGCGCGGCCCGGCATGCAGCTCGACTTCGGCGGCATCGCGAAGGGCTACGCGCTCGACGTTGCGCTCGACACGCTCGCGCGCCACGGGATCGAGAGCGCGCTCGTCGATGGTGGCGGCGACATCGCCGTCCGCGCTGCGCCGCCCGGGCGCGCCGGGTGGCTCGTGACGGTCCGGCCTTTCAGCGATGAAATCGCCAGCCTGTCGCTCGAACTCTCCCACGCGGCGATCGCGACGTCGGGTGACGCATTCCAATCCCTCGAGCTCGACGGAGTGCGCCACTCGCACATCGTCGACCCGCGCACGGGACGCGCGCTCGTCTCGCGCACCTCGGCCTCGGTTCTCGCCGCGGACGGGGCCTCGGCGGACGCGCTCGCGACGGCGCTGTGCGTGCTCGGGCCGCAGGCCGGGCTCTCGCTCGCCGCGCGCGCCGGCTGCGAGGCCCGCATCGCGCGCGAGACACCCATCGGGATCGAAAGCGTCGCCACGAAGGGCTTCGAGGCGCGTATCCTGTCTCCGTTGATCGCCCCCGCGAACTGCAGTCCCTGAGGAGCATCTTTCGATGACGAGCGAGCCCCAGAAGAACGTGTCGAGCCCGAGCCGCCGCGACGTCCTGCGCACCGGTGGCGTGGTAATCGCGACCGGAGCCGTCGCCAGCGCTCTGCCCGCAGGCACGCTCGGTTTCCACTCGAGCGGCACCGACGTGCTGCGCGTGGGCCTCGTGGGCTGCGGCGGCCGCGGCACGGGTGCGGCGGCGCAAGCGCTGAGCGCCGATCCGCAGGTGGAGCTCGTGGCGATGGGGGACGCGTTCGCGGACCACGTCGAGACGGCGCTCAAGTCCCTCAAGGCGAACCCCGAGTTCGGCGCGCGCGTCAAGGTGGACGACGATCACAAGTTCACGGGCTTCGACAACTACAAGCGCGTGATCGACGCCGTCGACGTCGTGCTCTTTGCCACGTCGCCGCACTTCCGGCCCATGCAGGTCGAGTACGCGGCGCAGTCGGGCAAGCACATGTTCGTCGAGAAGCCGATCGCGACCGACTCGCCCGGCGTACGGCGCGTGATGGCCGCCTGCGAGCTCGCACGGCAGAAGAAGCTCAACGTCGTCTCGGGCCTGTGCTACCGCTACGAAAAGAAGAAGCGCGAGACGATCCGGCGCGTGCACGATGGCGCGATCGGCAAGATCCTCGCGGCGCAGACCACCTACAACACGGGCGGCCTGTGGCATCGCGGGCGGCAGCCGGAGTGGAGCGACATGGAGTGGCAGATGCGCAACTGGCTCTACTTCACGTGGCTCTCGGGCGACCACATCGTCGAGCAGCACATCCACTCGCTCGACAAGGTCGCGTGGGCGCTCGGCGACAAGTACCCCGAGCGCGTGACGGCCAGCGGCGGGCGCGCCCAGCGCACCGAGGAGAAGTGGGGCAACATCTACGACCATTTCAACACGGTCTTCGACTACGAAGACGGCGTGAAGGTGTTCAGTTCCTGCCGCCAGTGGAACGGCGCGTCGAGCGACGTCAGCGACCAGGTGTTCGGCACGCAGGGCATCGCGCACCTGCAGTCGCACTCGATCGAGGGCGAGAAGGCTTGGCGCTACCGCGAGGTCGAGGGCGAGCAGGACGACATGTACCAGAACGAGCACGACGAGCTGTTTGCCGCGATTCGCAAGGGCGCGGTGATCGACAACTCGGACTACATGTGCAAGTCGACGATGATGGCGATCATGGCTCGCATGGCCGCCTACACGGGCCAGACGCTGACGTGGGAGCAGGCGTGGAACAGCCAGGAAAACCTCGCCCCGGCCTCCTACGAGTGGACTTCGATCGCGACGCCGCCCGTCGCGATCCCGGGCATCACCAAGTTCATCTGACGCGCGCTCAGAGATAGCCGAGCTTGCGGAGCTGCTCGACGACATCGTCGCGCAGCTCCGCATCATGTTCGGCGCTGCCGGTGCGCTCGCGCCACGTGGATAGGTCGCGCTGTAGCTCGTCGAAGGGCTGGAACGGGACCGCTCCGTTCGAGCGCAGGTCTCGCAGCTCGCCGGGGTCCGTGTCGAGCGTGTAGAACTCCTCGCGCTCCCGGACACGCTCGGCGTCGAGCCAGTGCGACGAGGTCCAGACGAGCTTGCAGCGCGCAGTGCGCAGCGACTGGCGCTGGCCGCGCAGCTGGAATCCAGAGAGCGAGCCCGCGAGGTCGGCGAGCGCGAAGGACGGGCGGCGACGGTCGTCGGGCAGGCCCTGTGCGAGAGGCAAGAGGCTCGCCCCGGAGAGCGGCGTCGCGGGCTGCAGTCCGAGTACATCGAGCACGGTTGGGGCAACGTCGAGCAAGCGCACCTGCTCCGTCACGCGACGTCCCGCGTGCGCAGCGTCCGGCAAGCGCAGCACGAGCGGTACGTGCAGCTCCTCGTCGAACAGGAACGTCCCATGGTCGAACCAGTAGCCGTGGGAGCCCATGCCCTCGCCGTGGTCGCTGGCGAGGATCACCAGCGTGCGCTCGAGGCGTCCCGAGGCGCGCAGGCCTTCGAGCAGGCGCGCGAGCTGCGCATCCGCGTAGCTCACCTCTCCGGCGTAGAGCGCCCTCATGTACGCGACTTGCGCCGGATCCTGCACCAGTCGCTCCCGCGCTCCCGCGTCGAGCTCGTACCAGTTGCGTGAGCCCTCGTAGTTCGCGTCGTGCAGGCGCGCGAACTCCGAAGGCGGCTCGTAGGGCACGTGCGGGTCGTAGAGGTGCACGAACGTGAAGAGCGGCTCGTCGCCGCGCGTGCCGAGCCACTCGAGCGCCGCGTCCACGGTCTCCGCGGCCGGCCGGTCCGCGCGGCGAATGTCGAGCCCGCGCCGCTCGACGAAGCGGATCAGTGCGCCGACGAGGTGCAGGCGCTCGACGACTCTCGGGAGCCAGCGCCACGCGAGCAGCTGGTCGTCGTACCAGTCGAAGCGCGAGGCGAGGCCACACGACTCGTCGACGAGCGTGAAGCCGGACACGAAGGCGCCCGACTGGTGCGTGCGCGCGAGCAGGTCACCGAGAGTTCGCGCGCGACTGGAGATCGGTCGGCCGTTCGACACGGCGCCATGCTCGATCGGGTAGAGGCCCGAGAGCATCGTCACGTGCGAAGGCACGGTGGTGTTCGCCTGCGAGGTCGCGTCCTCGAACAGCACGCCTTCGCCCGCGAGCGCATCGATCGTCGGCGTCTGCGCGCGCGGATTGCCGTAGCACCCGAGCGCATCGGCGCGCAGCGTGTCGATGCTCACGAGCAGCACGTCCGTCTTTCCGGCGCTCGAGATCTCGGGCACACGACGGTGCGGTGCGGCCAGCGACACGAGCGCGATGAGGGCCAGTCCGCCGAGCGTCGCGGCGTGCGGTGCGCGGCGACCGCGAAAGCTCGCGATCGCGAGCCCGAGGTTGGCGAGCGCGAGCGCTCCCGCGAGCCACTGCACCGGGCCCTCGGCGAGACGCACGGCCACGAGGGCGATGCACGCCGCGGAGCCGAGGCCAAAGAGGGACCACCACGTCGCGACGCGCGTCGCGAGCGGCCACCACGCGAGGATCTCCTTGAGCGCGAGCATCACCGCCGTCGCCGCGAGCGCGCAGGGCAGTGCGAGCTCCGCGGGTACCCAGCCCGCGAGCGCGAACAGCGCGACGGACAGCGCGGAGCCGAGAGCGGCGCAGGTGGAGGCCGGTGCGGCGCGGAACTGGGGCCGGCCGAAGAGCGCGAGCGCGAACAGCGCGCAGGGCAGCGCGAGCAGGGCGGCGACCAGCGCGTAGCCGAGCGCGCCGGTGCTGACGAGGCGCGCGGCCCACTGGACGTAGCGCGCATCGGACGTGGCGAGCACCTTGGCGCTCTCGAGCAGTCCGATGGCGGCGCCGCACAGCGCGGCCAGACCCGTGGCGCGACCGAGGGCGGCGGCGACGGGCTCGCGCAGGAGCGGAGCGGCTTCCGTGGAGCTCATGGGGGCCGTGGAACGGACGATAGACGTTATCGACCCTGCTCCCAAGCGCCCGTGGCCGGCGCGGCACGGCGGCTCGCCTGTCCCGACCTTGGGAGCGCTCGCCGCGCTCGACGTCCGGCCTGCACTTCCGAGGGGGCCGACGACCCGACATGATGGGGCCCGCCCGGACCTCGGTGGCCGCCCTGACGATGCACGAGACGCGTTCGCAATCGACCCTGCTGGAGAAGCTGCTCGTCGTCGTGGGCATCGGCTTCCTCGCGTGGTTGTTCGCGTGTGTGGTCGCGGACCACAAGGACGAGCCGGCGGACGACGCCTACATCACGTACGTCTACGCGCGCAACGTGGCCGAGGGGCACGGGCTGCGCTACAACGCGACGGACGCGGAGCCGACTTCGGGCGCGTCGAGCCTCCTGCACGTGTTCGCCTGCGCCGCGGCCATCGAGCTCGGGATCGATCCGTTGGCATTCACGCGGGCCTTGGGTATCGCGCTCCTGATCGCCATGGGACTCGGCCTCGGCGGGGTCGGAGCTTCCATCGCCCGTGCTCCACCGTGGTCGGGCTGCCTAGCGGGGCTGGCGGTGATGCTGCTCGTCGGGCTGCTGCCCGAGACCGCGACTCACCTTGCATCGGGCATGGACTCGCTGCTCTTCCTCGGCGCACACGTCGGCGTGGTCGCGTGGGCCGCGCTGGTCGTGGCGAGCGAGGAGCGCAGGCTCGGGCCCTGGAGGTCCGCGCTCGGACTCGTGGCGTTCGTGACGCTTGCGCTCACGCGGCCCGAAGGCGGGTTGCTCGGCCTCCTGTACCTTGCCGCGCTCGCCTTCCTCGGTCGCGAGAATCTAGGCTGGTCGGCCAGCGTGCGACGCGTGCTGCCCCTAGGCCTGTCCCTGATCGGTGCACTCTCCCTGCTCGCGCTCTGGCGCTGGAGCTACTTCGGACATGTCCTTTCGAACTCCTTCCACGTGAAGGTGTCGAACGGGATCTTCGGCTCGAGCGGCTCCGCGCTGCCCGGCGCCGGTGTAACCGCGCGATTCGCGGTGCAGCGGCTGATTCCGCTCGGACTCGTCGTGCTCGCGCTGGCGGCAGCCGTGCGGGCGCCTTCCGAGGCCGTGCGACGCGGGTTCTGGCTGCTGCTTCCGGCCACCCTCGTGGCGCTGGCCTTTGCGCGAGCCATTCACGAGATGGCCGCCGGATTCCGCTACGAGTACCCGCTCCTCGCGCCCTTCTTCGCGGCGCTGGTAGCCGCGCTCTGCTGGCTTCGCAGCCGCTCGCTCGCGGGCTTCGCGACCACCTTGGGGTGCGGCGCATTCGCGCTGCCGCTGCTGGCAAGCTCGCCGGGCGCTCCGCTCATGCGCTGGGTCTCGCATCCGCGCAGCGTGGCCACGTCGTGGTGGCCCGAGCATCGGCCGAGAAACGCGCTCGCGCGACTCGGATTAGACCTCGGCGAGACCGCTCTCGGTCAGGACGCCTCGATCCTGCTCTCGGCAGCCGGCCAGGTGCCGTGGTTCTCGCGCCTGCGCGCGATCGACTGGATCGGGCTCAACAACAATCGCGCCAGCGGTCGCAGCGCCGTCAGCGTGGCCGAGCTCTGGTCGTACCTCGAGTCGCTGCAGCCCGACCTCACGTTCTCGCTCCTCCCGCCGGCGGCGCCGGGATCGACGACCGCGGCGGACGACCCGAACTTCAACTGCGCACACGTGCGTCGCACGCGCAGTGGTCGCGGCAGCGTGCTGTTCGAGTACTGGGATCCGGCGCGCGTCGATGAGTCGTTCTGGTGCGAGATGGTGTGGCTGCGCGACCGCTGCGAGTTCGTCGCGAGCTACCGGCTCGGCGACGCGTGGGGCGAGCCCTGGTGGGTGCTCGTGTACGTCCGCAAGGACTCGCCGCACCGTGCGTTGCTCACGGAGTGCTTTGCGCGCTCCCGACGCGCGGACAAGCCAAGCGAAAACCTCTCGGGCGCCTTCTCGGTGCCTCCCAGCAGGAAGAATGACCTAGAAATCGGGCGCTGAGCCCGAGAACGGCCGCGCAGCTTTTCGGACCTGCAAAATGGGTTGAGGGCGTGGGGACAATGGGAGGCCGCCCCCCGGCTGCGTCCGCGCAGGACTCTCACGCCCCACCATGCTCTGGATCCGCAACCTCTCCGTCGCCCGCAAGCTCTACCTGCTCGTCTCCCTCGCGCTCCTCGGCATCGGCTTCGTGGGAGCGGCCGGGCTCTTGGTCACGAGACGCCTGAGCGAGGCGACCATCGATGCCGGCTGCACGCAGCTCCCCGCCGTCCGTAGTACGACGTGTGCGACATGAGGCACGACGGCATGCTCGCGTGCGTCGATCGCACGCTGTTCGTCGGGGAAGACGGCGATGCGCAGGCCATGGAGGCCGCGGTGCAGGAGACGGCGGCGTTCTCGGAGAACTTCCGCGGCTATCTCGGAGCGCTCGGCGCGATCGACCTCGCGCCGCGCATGCGCGCTGCCATCGAGCGTGCGCGGCCCGACGTGGAGGAGTACATCTAGGCTTGGACGCAGCTGGTCGACCTGCGCGCGCAGGGACGGCCGGCGCAAGCCGGCGAGCGCATCCCGGAGGTGCAAGCGGTGTTTGACCGGCTCGAGACCAGCCTCGGCGAGTTCATCGCGGAAGACGCGCACGTCGCGCTCGCGTGCCTCGCCACCTGCACCGCTCTGGCGTTCGCGCCCGGACTCTGCGTCGCACGCCTCATCGCCCGTCCGCTCGACATGGCCGTGACGGTACTCGAGTCCGACGACATCGCCGCGCTCGCCGGCTTCGACAGCAAGGACGAGATCGGGCGCATGGCCCAGCCCGCCGCGGCCACCGTGCGACGTCTGGAAGAGAGCGCCGCCGCGCTTTCCGCGAGGAAGCAAACCACCGAGGCCAGCGCGGTCGCTATGGGGCGCACTGCACGCAACGCGGAAGAGGCCGCACAGCGGACCCAGATGCTGGACGCGGAAGCAGTGCGCGTCGCCGCCCTAGTCGAGAACTCGGCAGCGTGCGTGACGCACGCCAACGATTCGCGGACGCTCGTTCACATCAATCCGGCTGCGCGCCGTGCGCTTGCGCGACTTGGCGCCGACATGTCTCCCGAGCGACTGCAGAGCCAGCCGCTGGCGCGGTTCTTCCGCGATCCGCGCGGGCAGGCGCGCTTCCTGCGCGACGAAGACAAGCTGTCGCTCGAGGTGCCGGTCGACATCGGCGGAGAGAGCATCGAGCTCGTTCTCTGCGCGGTCCACGGCGACGCTGACCGGTGCGCCGGGACTCTGGTGAGCCGATAGACTGGCACCAAGAAGTTCGCGGCCGAGCGTCGTGCGCGCGCGCTGTCAGAGTGCGAGGTGCGCAGCGCGCAGGAGCTCCAGCAGAAGGTCGAGCGCATGCTTCAGAGCGTAGACGCGACCTCGCACGGCGACCTCACGGTTCAGACCGACATGCGCGGCGAAGACGCGATCGGGCGCATGGACGAGGCTCTCGCACGCCTGCTCGTCGACCTCCGCGGCAGCCTGCAGCGCACCCGATACTCGGCCAAAGCGCGCGTGCGCTCCTCCGAGACACTAGGTGCCGTCAGCCAGCAGATGAGCTCGGAGGCGCGTCGGACCGCGACGCAGGTTCACGTGGTCGCCGACGCGGCCTCCAAGCTCTCGGGCTCGATACTCACGATCACCGAGAACACTGGCGGCATGAGCCAGTCGATCGGGGACAACGCGCGCAGCGCCTGCGCGACGGCCAAGGTGGCGCGCGCGGCCGTGGAAACCGCGGACGCGCCCAACGGGACCGTATCCGAGCTCGATCGCTCCAGCGAGGAGATCGGCAAGATTCTGCGGACGATCAATGCCATCGCGCAGCAGGCCAACGTGCTCGCGCTCAACGCGACGACCGAGGCGGCGCGCGC
>SXGT01179143.1_pt1 | contig 11866 bp, 27 predicted proteins | sample 3176221 | NCBI WGS metagenome assembly SXGT01 (sample SAMN11356862, study PRJNA531348) | freshwater metagenome | isolation source: freshwater sample F1-120 | place: China: Fuxian Lake, Yuxi | collected 2017-12-25
AGATCGACGCCATCCCACGAGTAGAGATCCTTCGACGCGCGTCGAGCGTCTCGAAAAAAAAACTACGCGCGAGGTGTTCGGGAATGTGCTTCGCGTGAGATTCGCCGCACAACTGGCGCTCGGCGCGGGAGAGCCTACGCCGCGCCTTCGCGCAGCATCGTTCGACTCGTTGGGTTGGTTTGGTGGCGCTCATTCGTCGCGACTCTCGCTGCTAGTGTAGTCGTCGATCGAAGCGTAGAGCGCGGATCTTGCCTCGTCGCTCGCGATCGTCGCGAGGTCGAGAAGTTTCCCGTGTGTCGTGTCGATCGGCAGCACGAGCCGAACGCGACTCGTGAGGATGATGGTGTCGCTCGTGCGGACGACGGTCGCGTATGCCTCGCGTCGTTCGGTGTCGGTTCCGTTCGTGTAGTGTCGGTCGATCATGTCAGCCCCAACTCTTCGTCGAGTCTCGCGAGCGTGTCGAGTGGCGTTGGCGGTTTTCGTGAGTCCTCCCACGCGCATTTTGCGACGAACTCAGCGTGTTCGGACACATCGTCCCCGCGTTGTCGTCTGATCCCACTGCCAAACCGATACCACCACTCATCGAATGTGTTGGGTGTCTGCGTCATCCGAAGCGCAGCGTCTCGCTCTTGTGTTAGTTTTTGGATCTCTTTCCACGCCCAAAGGTGAGCGGGGTTGGACGAGAGCGACAAACCCAACATATTCGAGTCGTAGATTTCTTGTGGCGTTGGTGTTGTCATAGTAGGTATTCCCATCCACGATTCCGGAATCGCTGCTCTTGTTGCTTCTGTGACTCAACCCCACTGGGATCAGCCATCAACTCGCGCCGTGCCTCATCGCGCTCGATTCTGAGTCGTTCAATCTCATCAGCGGCGGCTATGTAGATTTCAGAACCACCAAACTCTCTCAAGCAAACCACGATGTCTCGTGGAACTAGGTCGTCGATGTGTTCTCCATCACTACACCCACCGAGATCGGGTCTGAACATTCCTCGCTCCTCAGTCATTTTTCACCTCCTCGAAGTGTTAGTTCTGACCGTACCACTGGTCGCGAAGGTAGGTCTTGTTTGTTCATGGCGTTTTCCTCAGCAAATATTCCCACCCACTCTTCTTCGCGACCTTTGCGAGTGTTTGCGAAGGCTTTGAGCCCGCTTCTGTCTCATGTAGGAGGCGGCAATATTCGAGCCTCGCTTCGTCCCGCTCTTTGACGAGGAGTTCGATTTCCTCGCGGGCTGCTTTTACTGACGAATCCAGGATAAATGCGATAGTTGTGCGCCCCTCATATAGGGAGTCGATGTGGATCCCCTGAGGTTCGCGGAGCATGAACAGCACACGCTCGGTGCGTGGGTGTGGGTTGGTCATCGTCCGCGCCTCCCGTTCCACGCATCATCGAGCATGCGGTTGTGTGCGCGACGATCAGCGTGGTTCAGTTCGGAATCTGGATCGCCTTCCTCGCGCTCTCGCTCGATCTCGGCTTCGCACTCCGCACACACCTCGTCGTGCGGAACCGATGGGCGCTCGTCACACCGCACGCAGATGCCCTCTAGTTGTCGCGTGTCTTTGTTGGTCATCGTGTCTCTCCATCAAGGTTCCCGCCGTGGAAGCGGACCGTAAAGTGCGAACTCATCACAATGTTGTCGTTGTGGAAATCGAACCACTCCACGCCATCGTGAGAGTAGAGACCTGTGCACACATCACTGTGGTATCGATCTAGATCGTCCATCCAGAATGCGTCGAATGTCCTTGGCTTGTGCACCGCACACGCCTTGAGGACCTCAAGGATCGCGTGTGATTGTGTTGCGAGTTCGATCTCTGCTTGATCGAGAGCCGCATCCGCCGCCGGCGAACCGTCGTAGAGGTTTGTGACTTCGAGCCGAACATCCGCCGCGTCGGCCGCGAGAATCGCCAGCGCGGCGATCTCGGCGATGTGTTCGAGTTCCACCCAGAAGTCTGTCTGCACACTCCACAGCCGAGTCTCTGGCTGTCTCGACGAGTCGTCCTCGATCCGCAGATGGATCTTCGCACCGTCAAGCGCGACTCCAGAGTACGACGCGCCGCCGACGAGTGCGCGGTTCAGCGCATCGCCGAGGGTTCTGAGCATGAGTTCCTCTTCGCTCATCGCACCTCCCAGATTCTCGCGAGCCGACCCGATCGAGTCTTACGCGATCCGTTCGCGACGATGAAGCCGAGCCGCATCAGTTTGTTGATCGCGGCCGAGCAAGACTGATGGAGGAGTTCGAGCCGAGCCTCACACTCATCACAAGTCGACGGCCGCTCGCGAAGCAGATTCATGATCCTTTGCTCGGCTCCAGCCGACGCGGCGAGATACGCTGCGTCTTGCGTGTCCCATCGCGTCGACTGCTTCCGTGTTGACCGCGGAGGCGCATCAATCGCGAGCGACGCGTTCGGGATTCGTGCGGCGATTGGCGCGGGATTTACCGCACGAACTGCGGCGAACAACGGCGGCGGTGCTGGCTCTCGGTGATACGCGCTCATGCGATCGGCTCTCCCTTCACGATCTCGTCGGCGTTGATCGGCGCTTGCGCGAGTCCGCTCGTCACATGGTATGCCTTGCGACGACTGCCATCGAGATGCGTCCACGAGAGGATGCCGAGTTCCACGAGGTGCGAGAGAGCGGTTGAGACATGGGGTCGCGCAATATCGAGTCGATCGGCGATCGCCGCTTGCGTGTCGTAGAGTCGGTCGCGCCGAACGGTATCGACCGCCAGCAGGCACTCGGTGCGCGTGAGATACGGAGTCCATGAGAGGAGCGAGATGATGTCGGCGTTAGCGGTCGTTGTTTTTTTGGTCTTGATTGTCATTGGTTCCTTCGTTGCGTGTGATTTTGATTTCTCGCGGAAGCGAGAGGATCATGCGTAGCGGATATCCGCGATTCGGTGTGCCGATTCTGTGAACTCGGATCTCTCCGATCGCGTCTCCGCGTTGATCTCTGAGAGTGACCCCGCCGCCCTGGCGAACGAGGACGACGAGGTTCCCGCGGGTCGGGTGTCTCCCGCGGGAACCCATCCGCCGAGTCGGAGCGTCATTGCTCGCGACACAGCGCGCGTCATGCGCGCGCGACTCGGCATCGTCGCAGGAGTCGGGGTGCATCATAGTCAGCGTTGACTCCTGCGGATTTGGGCGTCGACGAAAAACACAACGCGGTCTGGCCAATCGTCGATGTTCTTGCTCGTCGGTCGCGTCCTGATGAACTTGTCTTTGATGAGCGCGTCGAGTGCCGCGTCAATAGCGGAAGCCTCGCGCTCCATGAGTTGCGCGGCGACAAGCCGAGCCTCTTCGTGAATCTCACGGAGCGCGAGTTCCGTGCGCAAAATCTTGGCAGACGCTTCGGTCGGTCGGTTGTTCTCGATGCGCCGGTACACGGCGAGGAACGCCGCGAGTCGGAACACGACACCAGTCTCCTCGCATCGGTAGGCGTTCGCCGCGGCGATCACTTTGTCCGCTGGCAGTCTCGACAGCCGCGTCGTGATGAGCGACCGCTCTGTCTCGTTCGGCGAAAACTTCGGAAACAGGCCGCGGATGTGGAGCCGCGCGTCGTTCCATGTTTTTGTTGTCGTTGTCGTCATGCTGCCCCCCGCATCGAGAGGATGATGCGCACAGCGCGACGCACAAAGTCCATGCGCCGATCCTCGCAGAGCATCTCCCAGACCACTTCGTCGTCGTTGATTTGCGCGGCGCTCACGCGCAGGAACTTCGCGAGATCGCGACGGCGCGGCGTGAGATCGCCAGGTCGAAGGTCGAGGATGATCCCGACGATGAGTACGCGCATCGGGACATCCGAGATATTCCATTCGGCTGCGAGGATGAGCGCGGCAGACTGTGCCTCCTCAATCGTGAACGATCGCGAGTATGCTGGCGCGGGGAGGGCGAGCCGGAGCGCGAGCGCTCCGGCTTCGCCGCCGCCGACGCGGGAACGGTCAGAACGGCGAATCGTTGTCAGGCGACGCGGCATCGGACACTCCTCTCAGGATGGAGGTTTTTCCTTCGCGAACCTCGATGTTCGCCGAGAACGAACGGCTTCCCGATTTCTCGATCGTGCGCGTGAGATCCTCGTCGAGGATCACACACTCGAGTGCTTCGAGTCGTGCGCCGCCAGCGACGCGCGCGCCGAGGAGGGTCGCGATCGTGTAGGTGCGACCGTCGATCGTGCGCTCAGACAGACCGCAGTCCTCGCAGACCGCGACGCTCGTGCGCTTGGACGCGGGGCGCTTGGTCGGCGCTGGAGCCGCAGCAGGCGCAGGCGTTGGCGCGGAGAGCCGCGCGGTGAGGTTCGCGGCGCTCGACTGGGCTGGACGGCTCGGAGCCGCTGGCGTGGCGATGGCTCGGTCACGCGAGGAGCGATCAGACTCGCCGTCGTCATCCTCGTCACCGACGATGCCGCACATCGCAGCGATCGAGTAGCGGCGCAGGTAGGTCACCGCGCTTCCGAGGTCTTGCACCTTCGCGCTCGCGCCAAGCGACTGCGCGAGCGAGGACTCGATCCACTGACCGCTCGCGTGGAGGATGCGCGTCGTCACGACGACGCGGTTCGCGTCGGGTGTCTCGACACCCTGCACGACCGAGAGGCCGAAGAGCGGAAACGCGCGGCGCACCGCGTCAAGGTGCGCGCCGAGTGTGGCGTACCGATTTTTGAAATGCGGATTCACCGCGTCGAACGCGGGATTCTTGATGTCTCGCATGGCCTGCGCCAGGCTCGCTGCGAGAAGGTCAACGGATTCAGACTGGTTCATTCTGGGGACTCCTGATTGTTTGCGCTGTCCGCCGCGCCTGCGTTTCGCGTCATGCGAGTACGAGAAGTGTACTCACCATGCGCGGCCGAAAACCAACAACATCGAAAATATTACAAAAACCCCGACAACTGCGTAGTGTGCGATCTTGCGATCGGTCTGCTCGTTCATCGCGTACTCCTCTCTGCGGTCATCGACCGCGTGTTCCGTTCCATGCGTCGTTCACCATTCGGCCGTGCGCGAAACGCTCGCGCTGGTTCAACTCGGAATCGGGATCGTTCTCCTCGCGCTCGCGCGCGATCTCAGCCTCGCACTCCGCGCACACCTCGTCGTACGAGAGTGACGGCCGCTCGTTGCATCGAACACACAGTCCATCGTCGTCGCTCATCGCTCGACCTCCTCACTCGATGCGTCGCCGAACGCCCACGGCGGAAGCGAGATGTCGATCACGCCGTCGGCGTACCCCTGCCAGCGGTTCGACCGTTTCGCCTCGGCAATGCGCGTGACGCACCGTTCGGCGACCGTGAACGCGCGAGCGAGATCCGCATCGAGCAGGCGATAGCAGGCGACCGCGTACGGTGCGGTTTTCTCGACCGCGATCACCATACAGTCGGTGATGTCGACTCCGTTCTGTTGCATGATCTCGGCGTAGAACGCGAACTGGAGGTGATACCCATACTCGACGCACGATCGCGCGAACGAGTGCGGCGACGCGGAGACTGTGGTTTTCAGGTCGAGGAGGAGGCCGCCGCCGACAGCATCTGCTCGGCACTTGCATTTCTCGCCAGCGATCGTGCCGACCCAGACGCGCTCGCGAAGGTCACACATTTCGAGCGCCGCGCGCGCGCTCGGATGTGACTCGATGGAGACGCGCATCGCGTCCACGATGTGCGCGTCGGCGGCATCGAGGAGGGTGCGACCCTCGGCGGCTTGTGTCGCCGCCTCGTGCTGTTCTTTCCCTGCCTTCGTACGCCGATCGAACTTGGGCGCAACAGCAAACTCGGCTGCGAACTCATCTGGTCGCAGGACTGCGCAATGGAGCGCGCGCCCAACGCGAAACGCATCGGTGTCCTCGCGCTCGCGTTCGAGATCGTGGCGCAGGTGGGCGAGGGTGGATCGCGACGCCACCTTGACGCTCGACGCGCGAATCGCGTCGAGTGCGGAGTACTCTGCCTCGGTCATCTGGATTCCGTTGCTCACGAGATCACCTCCCCGTCTGCGAGGAATGCGTTCGCGTTCCATGGGTCATCGTTGATACCGTCGCAAACGATGAGGCGTCCGCGCTGTCCCGCATCTCGTGGTATCCATCGGACAGGAACGAGTCCCTCTCCCTCAGTGATTCCGACGACAACGCCAGAGGCATTCACGAGCGGCCAGCACTGGAACCAATCAACATTCGCGCGGAGTGCGCGACCGACATGAGCGCCGATTGTGGTTTGTGGATCTCTCACGCGATCACCTCGCGCTTTTGGGTATCACTCGTTGCGCTGGTTGCTTTGTCCATCGCAATAAAGTCAATAGGCGCGACGCTCTTGAAGCGGCCAGCGGATCGGAACTCGCAACGGCGATCAGTCTTGAGATTGGTCACGACATACCGCTTCAGAAGCCGCCCACAGCGAACGACCTCCCGGATCTCTTCAAGGCGAACGACCGTGAGTTTGTTGCTCACTTTTGCCACATATAACATTCCAATATAGACATCACTCTGTTTCATTTGCTTACTCCTGTTGGCGAATCGCGTCGCCGCGCTTGTTACGATCATCAGAACTGCAAAATCAACACACCGCCAGTAAAAGGGATTACCGTTGTTCGGTCATCAAGCCAACGCAAGGCGCTCACTTCATCAAGTTCCTCTCCGTACGCGCTTGCGGCCACCTTCGCGCTTGCGTACTCCGAGTAGTCACAACGGATCGCCACTCGGTCGAACTCAATCGAGTTGCCAGTATCCTCCTCTACCGATTCGAGATGGTTGACGATTGCTGCAGCGGCATTCTCAGACCATTTCGCGGACTCGTCCTCTAATAACATACGGACGGCTTCCTTTGTATCGAGTGTGAGTATCATTCAGACTCCTCATCTGTATCGATTTGAATGGCTGTGAGGACATCCTCGCAACTCCAATCGCCACTCACGAGATTTGAGTAGGTCGCGTCAGCATCAATGTCTTCGTCAAACGCTGTGGCTGGATCGGTTGACTGGTTTCGTGCTGGCGTGAATAACCCGCCCTCGGTTAGGGCTGAGAGGCATCGGTAACCAGCCGACCACTGTCCGAGGTGATGGTTCACACACCACACCCACAGTCCGAGCGCCAGCGAGAACTGGGCAGCGCTCGGATCATCCTCACGGCGCAGCCACGAGGCAGGACTAGTCCCATCGCGGATCGTGTCTCCGCAGGTGTCGCAGACGAGATCGTCTGGGCAATCGTTGATGTCCCAGACCACGCCAACTTCATTGCCCTCGCTGTCCACGGCGCCGTCTCGTGTCATGTTCGCAGCCTCTGCACAGCGTGGGCAGTGCTCGGCTGCATTGAATGTGTATGCGATGATCTTGCTCACGCTGCCTCCCACGGCAAACATGGATCGTTTGCGGTAATAAGGATCTCATGCGCCCCCGTATGCCACTCAAACCCCGCAATATACGGGTCGCGACCACATCGGTAACCAAGCGCTCGATAGGCGCGGCGCAGAGCCAGACCAACATCTCGCCAGCGCCCCTCGATATCAGCCTCGTAGGCGCGCCCAAGTTCCGTTTGAACAAGCGCTAGCGTCGCGCTTGGATTGCCCCCATCCCCAAACACCATCAAGCGCGCAATCATCAATGACGCAGCCTTGCGGCGGCGTACGCGTTCGGCTTGGTCGTAGAATGCTGACATTCGTGACTCCTACTCGCGATCCGCTCGCGTGGCGATCTCGACCTGGCTCGCAGCACCCGCTGCGCGTCCTCGTCTCGATGTGGTGATTGTAACGATATCGGTACGCCTGTCTATAGGGTACACAGAAAATGACAAGATTTTCCCAAAATAGCCGATCACGCGCTAGAAACGCGGATCTTATCGCGCGGGGTCGAGGATTTCCGCCGCTCGCTCTGGCGTGAATATCCCTCGGAACACGGCGTAGGTCATGCCGCCGATGAGCCGATGGTCGTCGGCGACGACCTCTCGCGCGCTCGCGAGCAGCAGTCGGTAGTCGCGAATCACCGGATCGTTCGACGCGTGGATCGCGTCGCGCTCGGCAGTCGTCATGCGCAAGAAAAACTCAAGCGTTGACCAGCGTCGCGCCTCGAACACCCAGCCGTTGAACACGCGACCGATCGCGCAACCGTCGCCGTCGTGGATCTTGACGCGCTGCGCTCCGTCGGTGTCGTGAATCGCGACGACGATTCCGTCCGTGTTGATCTCGGCGTACTGGCTCATCGGTCGACCTCCCACACGAGGTACGCATAGTCGCAAGCGATGTATCGCGATGTGAGGCCGACAGTTTTCCGCATCGACACGACCGCGCCAGTGCGCTGCGAGAACCCGTTCGGAATGTTCGTGGTGTGCGTCGCGACCACGACGCCGTTGATCGAGAACCACGCCTTGCTCGCGTTCGCGTTGACTTCGACGCGAAGAACCGTGTACGCGCCGGCGACCGCGGCGACTCCAGTATCCGTCGTCGTCGCGACGCCGCCAGCGACGGTCGTCACCGTCCAGTTGCCACTCGAGAGCGGCACGGGCGCGGCGAAGTACACGCCGTCCGTCGCGCTCGCCGTTACGGAATCGTGTAAGCCGATGTGCGTGATGTGCGTTTCGCTCGCGCTCGAGAGCGCAGAGAGGTGGAGTCGCGTCTCGAACATCACCTCGCCCGACCCAAGACACAACCGCTCGAACGAACTCGACGCGATCGCGCAGCGCCCCGTCGCGGTCGTTCCCGTTTGAATCAGCGCGATCCCTTCGCCGCCTGGCGACGAGACTCCGATCGCCGCGGCGTAGTTCATGCCTGCGCCCGTTCCGGTGTTCTGCACCATCCAGTCGCCGCAGATCTGCGGGAGATTCGCGGTTCCGTGGCAATCCGTCCAGAGGTACGACCGCTTGCGCGGATCGAATAACCAACCGCCATCGGGTGTCATGTGCGCAGGCGCAGGGAATACCCTCATCGCTCGTCCTCCACGAACGACGGAGGAACGCAGTACCAGCCCTCTGGGATCACGACGCTATTCGTGCTGCGCGTCCATTCACTGTTCACTAGTGCGTACACCTTCGTCGTCGTCGGCGCTGCGAGCCGGATCGGACTCGACTCCGGCACGAGTACGACGCGCGCGCACCCACTCGCGAAGCCGAGAGCCAGCACGAACGAGAGTACGACGGTCGTTCGTTGCGTCAGTTGCGACTTGCGAGCGAGCAACGCATCGCTCGAGGAGCGACGCGAGAACCGACACGATCGCGGTGACGATGGCTTCGAGCATCGCGTCACTTCTTCGCGAGTCCTCGCGAGACGGCGTATCCCATCGACGCGAGGACGCTCGCGGCAAGACCGAGGATCTTGTCGCCGCTCGAATCCACGGGGAACACGCCACTCGCGAACGCGAGTCCAACGGCGGCGGCGGCAACGGTCAGCCAGAACTCGGTCGTCTTGTAGCCAGGTTTGATGTCCATGTATTCCTCTATCGGTTGTGTGACTTACGCGCGAGCGTGGAGGATCTCGTTTACGGTCGGCGTGTAGTCCGTTCGAGGACATCGAACACGCGCACGCAGAATATCAAGTGAGAGAATGTCAGAGGAGAGCAGTTGTTTTCTGGGTTTTGTATTTTGGCACGAAGCGAAAATCTAAAAAAATCTGCCAAGTTTCTGAAGATTGCGAAAATGTTTTTGTGTGCTGTACAGATCCGCGAACAGAATCGCGCGCGGGTTGTTCGTGATCGAGTACAACGCGCGGACAAAACGCACACACTTCCCCGCAAGTGTTGAGGGTTCGCTCCGCTACTCGTCGTCTTCGTCGCTGTCGTCGTCCTCTTCCTTTTCCTGCTGCGCGTCCCACGCCCAATCGACGAGGCCGGAACAAGTCAGCGAGTTCCCGCTCGTGATCTTGCTCGCGAGTGTCTTCCCGTTCTTGTGTCGGCTCCACAGCACGACGATCGCGTCCGCGCCGAGAGCCTCGACCAACTCGCCAGCAATCTCCCGACGCGAGCGCTTGCGCGTCGCGCTCGAAGTGATGATCGAAGAGATCGAGGACGCGACTTCCTTCGCGACTTGCTTCGCGAGGTCGTCGACGAGTTCGCGCATGGCTGCTGGTGTGAGATGATCGCTCATCGTGCTGTCTCCAATCTGTGATGGACTACGCCATTGTGGTCGAGCCAGACCTCAAGCCACGCCGCGCCGATCGGCTTCGGCGGCATCCCGCGTTGCACAGCCCAACCCTCGCCGCCGAGAGTTTCCGGCTTGTATCCGGCCGTCTTGAGGTGCGTCTGCGTGTCATTGTACGCGACACCGTGCGACGAGAGTCTCTCCCGCGCGAGATCGACTTGCCACGAGTCGTGCGTATGACCGCTCCAGAGAAGGTTCGCATCGGGGTACATACTTGCTTCGCGACGAGTCGCGAGAACGCCATGCGTCATCACGCCACCGCCGCCGTACCCGTGCGTGTACTTGATGACGAACGACCGACGCACCGTCGAGTCGGTCAGCCGCAACGCGATCCAACCGCCGTACGAACCACGAGAGAGATTCGCAGCACCGCGAGCGCGGAGCGCGACGACCGTTCGATCCGTGAGATCCGTCTCGTGCGCTTTGATGATCGCCGTTTCGTGGTTGCCAGGCGATAGATGGAACAGGTTCGCCGCAAACGGAGCGTAGAACTCCGTCGCGACATCGACGAGACGATCGAGATAGTTACCGTGTTGGTACTCGTCGCGTAACGCGCTTCGATCGGCTCGCTTGTCCCACTTCCCTTGCATCGCGCAATGAAGGTCGCCAATGTCGAGGATGACCGCGCCGCGCTCGACCGCCTCGACCAAGTGCCGGCGCTCCATCTTCTGATCCGTATGCGCGTTGTCGTGGTGCGCGTCGCTTCGGAGCAGCGCGAGGAACCGACGACCCTTCGAGCAGTCGACGCGCAGCGTCAGGACATTGGGGCTTTTCCGCTCGGCGCTGATGTGACCGAGCGGGGCGCTCACCTCACGACCTCCAGCCGTTCGATGCGCTTCGTCAGCGCGTCAAGGCCGCGAGCCAACTCGTCACCCTTCGCGGTCGAAAGGATCTGCGACCGTACGAGATCGGTAACGATCGACGAGAGTTCCGCAGTCTCCTGCGAAACCGTCGCGAGCGCGGTTTCTTTCGCTCCAATCTCGCGACCGATCCAGATGATGCCGCCGATGAGAGCCACGAGTTGCGCGAGATTGATCGCGCGGTCGAGGACGATGCTTCGATTCACAGTTGAGCCTTGTTGAGTTGGTTGGTTTCGGCGGCGACCAAGAGCGCCGCGAATCTCTGGCAGTCCTCGAGGCGAAGCAAGACGCTCCATCGAGTGTCGCCGTCCTCGCGCATCACGACGATCGGTAGGTCGCCGCTCGACGCCGAGTCGCGTTCGGCTTGGTTCAGGAACCGCATGGCCGCGATCTTCGCGTATCGCTTGACCTCGACCGCGATCGGCGCGTCGAGCGTGAGGTCGGAATCTCCGGCGGTTCCACAGTACTGGCGACTGCGCCGAGCGTGAATGCGCAAGTGAGTCGCGACGGCCGCCGCGGCCTCGCGCTCACCTGCTGAACCCTTGCGCTTTGACTTCATCGCCATCGCTACTATCATCGGTCGATCGTTGCTCGCGGGTGCGCGCGCGAAGCCGATATACAAGCCGTGGCTCCTCCGAAACTAAAACTCGACACAAAGACGATCAGGAATCTCGCGTCAATCGGCTGCACTCTCGCAGAGATCGCAAGCGTGATGGGGTGTTCTATTGATACTTTGGAGCGCAGATATGCGGACGACATAAAAGAGGGTCGCGAGCATGGCAAGGCGACGCTTCGTCGGCTCCAATGGCAAGGCGCGAACGCGGGGAATCCGACTATGCTGATCTGGCTCGGCAAGCAGATGCTCGGTCAACGCGACCAGTCCAAGACCGAGATCGACCAGAACCAACGCATCGTGAT
>SXGT01217240.1_pt1 | contig 11866 bp, 6 predicted proteins | sample 3176221 | NCBI WGS metagenome assembly SXGT01 (sample SAMN11356862, study PRJNA531348) | freshwater metagenome | isolation source: freshwater sample F1-120 | place: China: Fuxian Lake, Yuxi | collected 2017-12-25
ATTGTTTGTGACTTCGGTGCTGTCATTCAGGGCACAGTTGTTGAGGTAGATGATAGCCGGGTTTCCGATATTAGACGTATCGCTTATAGAGCTTGTGCCATTTCCAGAAAATGTAACCCCATTAATGCAACTTAGCTTATCTGCAACACCCAACGCCTGCTGTATGCCATAATTATTATTATCTTTGCAGTTAGTACCCGTTACAACACCATTAGAATAGTTTAATCCTTGCGCTGAAGAATTATTGCAGTTTGTGAAATTGATAATGTTAGGAGCACCCATCACCCCTTGTGCAAATATATTGTTAGTGATATTGGAATTACAGTTAGTCAGATTAAATGTGGTTCCCCAGTGGTTGTTAGCATTAACCCCACCCGAACCACTGATGCAGGCGTTAACAATCGTAACTGTTCCCCAGTTTTCATGACTACCACCATTCGTAGCACCATAAAATCCGTACTGAGTCATGTTATTTAAATCTTGGAAACTTAGATTATTCCCCATTATCCCCACAGATACACCACTGCTTGTACTCACCCCATGGTAATAACGAGTAAATGAAAGTCTTTCAGCGTTGATATACAATTTAGCATTCGGATTAAACGCAATCCCGTACCCGTTCAGCCCATCAAAATAACTCTGGCCATCTTGAAGGTTACTGGATGTATTCCACCCACCCGAGAAGGTAATCGGATTCCCGGCTGTGCCGCTGTCTTGAACAGAGAAGATGGCGTTCGTCGTTCCACCTGTCATCGCCGTCTTGATGGTTTCCCGGATGTAGGTCGTCGCCGTTTCAGTGGTGCCTGAATAACCCCTGTTTGTTCCGTTCGCTGCCGTGTTAGTGCTCACATCCAGAAGCACAGTCATTCCACTGATCGACTGAATCGCCAGGAACGGTTCCGTGCCCGTGCCGTCGCTCTTGCTGATCAGGGATTGCAGGTTCAGGCTTCCGGCGTTACAGACTAGGATGTTGTCTATGTTAACCCTGGAACTGTTAGCCGGAGCCGATGATCCTGTGTAGAGGGCGACTGATTGGATTGCCGAACCAAGGGCTGAACCTTTGGCAACGGTGACAGGAAAATATTGCCCAGCGACAACAGTTGCCGGCACAACAAACTCATCAATAATCGTAGTGCCTGCCGTATCTGAACACAGGCAGACTTTCCAGTTATTTGCGGCTGTTCCCGTTGTCACTGACCTAAACCAGAACGTCAGACTGTCATAAGCTGAAAAATCAGTGCTGCTGATCGTTTTGTAAGCGTAAAGGGTATTCGTTGCCACTCCTGATGCGGGGAGGGTTGTGTCTTGACAAAAAGACCCTTGCTTCCGGCCTGATCCAGTCGCACACGTCGCGCTATTCGCCGCTGTCCAGTTGGATTCACACAGGTCCACCGTCGCCGTCAGGGCACTTGCCAGTGTCACGGTCGCGGATTTATTGGTCCAGGTCGCGTTACCGATAGAAACCGGGTCTGCGGACTTGGCGATGCGAACGGTGTCACCTGGAGCGATTCGTGCAGCCGTTGGGCCGGTGGTGATGTCTTTCCAAGCGTCAGCCCAGGATGAACCACCAAATGGAACGACACTACCTGATGCGTCCGCCGTGGCTTGCCATACCGCGCCATCCAAGTCGAAATTGTCCGCATCCACAACCGTGATCTTCCAATCCCCGTTGAGCCATGTGGTGAACAGGGAAGTCGTAACCACAGCACCTGTCACAAGACCATGTGCGGTCTTGTTTAACCGAGTAATGGAACCTGATGGATTAGAGGCTGTGACACTGGTCAGGGTTGTTCGAGTTACATCGGAGCCTGTTACATAGTTCAGATAGAAAACTGCGTTGGTGTAGCTCATGCCAGCACCTTCGCCGGATCAATCCCGAGTTGTGGGTAGGTTTGAGCAACGTAGTGAACCCCGGCCACATTGTTGGGATTATCCAAATCAATCCCATCACTAGCAGTCGATAGTTGTAACCAGACGAGGGCAGCGAGGTTATCCCCGGCCATGGCAGCCCGCATCACGCCTATCAGTTGCTCGGGTGTGAACCTTTCCCGGAACTGCCAATCCCGGATGATTCGGGCGGTGACCTTTTCCTCTACGGCTTGAACCTGTCGAGCATTAACCCATGCCTGTGCTTCGCGCAGGACTTCAGCCTCGGTAGGCTCTTGAAAGAATTTGAAGGGCTGGCCCGTGCCGTCGATCTCGACCCAACCGAACCATGCGCCAGTTGGGGACTGTTCTTTATGGCTGAAAGTTAGACTCATTTTAAGCTCCTTCCGTCAGGTATACGTTACCGCTGTCGCCAGCATTACAAATAAATGCTAGCTTGTTCTCGTCCTCAATTCCAACAAGTCTCCAAGAGCCAGCCGGAATATACAGGTCTGTGCCGTCATTCACAGCTGTAGGATTAGTCCCTTGCCTCACAGATACTCCTACATCAGTATATATGTACACAGTTGCGTGATTCGAGATAGCTGCAGATTGAGCACTCACAGCAGAAACAGCAATCTTCTGTGAACCTCCGCCAACTATAGGAAGATTTATAGAGCCTGACTGATAAATTGGGTAGGACATTGTAACACGCTCCTTTAACCAGCAATAAGAATAATTGGGAAACTTGCATCGCATCTAGGACTTCCAGTTGTTGCACCTGGCTTGACACTCACCTTGATCCTGGTTCCAGCAGGGTACATCAAATACGGAAGATCAGAGCTGTGATTCGTGTTCAGCGCCATATACGCATTGTCCTGAAATATATATGGTGTAATCAAGGTTCTAGCAAATCCACAAACAGTGGCTCGTAGTCGCGCATCCATATCTTGATTCACTGAGTGAGCTTCCCAACTAGGAATAAATGCCTCGTAACCTACTGGAACCATAAACCTAGCACTTAAGCTTCTATTCCCGCCAGCAGTGATACGCTCCTGTACAGCGGCACCAGAAACAACTCGCACATCCACATTCCCAGCAGCAACACCACCCGAACCATTACTGAGAGCCTGCATCCACAGAATACATTTAGCAGTGAATCCAAGGGCCACTGGAGTGACACCATTCACAGTAATTGGAGCGGATAGTTGGAGATAACCAGAAGAGTCAATATATGCTACATTGAGAGTTCTCAGGCCAGTACCTGCAGCTGCATCACTTGCGCTGGAGGATACAAGTTCAAGAGCCTCTGTTCCGGCTAAATCAGTGTGCTTAACTGTGGCTGTATCGCCAAGGTACTCAGCTACATCATGCAGATCAGTTGTATTCACAAAAGCTGATCTGCGGCCCATAATATTAAATACCTTCGCTGCGCGGCCCTGATACATACCCTCGCTAGAAGCTTCAAACACTACATTGTGCATCATATCATTCTCCAGTCTGATCTAACAATTCATAGGGGTCCACTCCACCCATCTGGCGCTGCATACGCTGGGAAGTGGGATTCTTCAGTACATCTGTAACTCGATCCAATGTATCTTTCTCCATGTTACCAATTTGCCGTAACCAAAAGCGATTCCAGTTGGTAATGTCACCACCAATTCCTACATAGTCTGTAGCGAACTGCTCGATCTGTTCAGGACTGGGAGTATTACCGCCAATAATTGTGGTCTTAATGGCCCGGCCCAGACTCTCTCTGCGATCCTTAAAGTTTGCCGCATAAACTCCCATACGGTAATGTAAGTCCTGAACAATTGCCTGATCAAAAGGCTTGCCACCAACAAACCGTACAAAGTTAGCAAGACTCATCATATCATTTGAGGCTGCAATGTTTCCTTTGTTGGTTGTAGCAAATACTTGTTGATTCGGATTGGCTGTGACCTGCGCAATCTGAGCCAGACCGGCTAAAGGCCTATTCACTGAGGAGTGCTCAATACCTTGTAGGATACTCTGCCAAACATCCCCACCCTTAGCCACATTCTTAGCTGCTTGATACATACCGCCGAAAGTTTTGACTGCAGCTTGGAAGATAGGAACATCTTCAATGTTGGTAGGAATAACAGTAAGATGCCTTGGGTTAATATCACCACGACTGTACAGGTTAGTGCGCAAATCCCTGTCCACTACTCCTAGAAGATTCGAAGCTGCACCATACATGAGCCAGTCACCCAACTGATTTCCACCTGAGTACACTGTACTGTAAATATCCTTGTGCTCAGGATTTCCAGTCATTGTACCAATTACATGAGTGTTGATGGCATTAAATGCTGGCATACCTTGCAAACCAAAGATTCCACCCTGAATCCCAAGCATCAACATGGCATCCTTCTTGTCACCCTCAGCCACATGCCGGAGAAGTTGTTGCATCAGATTGAACTGATAGGTTTGGAATAGTCCAACCATCTGACCCACTGGGCCTTGGAAAACACCTGGGCGCAGGAAGGCATCATAGGTTCCCTGAGTACGGCGAACAAATGTGCTGATACTTGCAAACATTTCCTTCTCAGTCATGAGTCCCTGATCAACAGCGATCTGGAAGATCTGACGCGCTGAATCTGCAGCTACAAAGCGATTGTATTCTTCAGCAAACTTGTTACCTGTCCACTTCTCGCCTTTATCTGCTGCAGCTACAAGACTCTTATGTAGACGGTCCAAACGGGTTGACTTCTCAGCCATCTGCTCAGCAGTTTCCTTGCCAGTCAGAGTAACTTCATCCACCACGAACTTATACTGATCAGAGATCTTGGTGAGGAAACCATAATCCTTGTATCTCTGTAACCAAGCCTTTGCTTCAGGAGCCTCATTTAGAGCTGCTCTGTAGTTCTGTATAGCTTGCGCATGAATTTTCGTGGGAGACAGGATGCTGTCAGGAGTTCCAGGAACATTCACCTTCAGCTGCTGCAATCTTCCAATAGCGGCTTCACTACCAGATCCTTCAATCTGCCGGATAATGGATTTAAGCTCACCATAATACAGTACATGAGAAGAAATCACGTTGGTTACAGCTTGGAGATGGTCAAGTCGCAGAGTAAGAGTAGCGAGTAACCCATTCGCTTTCCGTGCGTAGTGAGAAAGAATGTTCTTAGGTGCTGTGTGATTCGCCCAGGAATCAATCACATTGTCGTAGTTGACACCATTATATCCATACTCCTTAAGAGTGGAATTTATCTTAGCTAGCTGATCAGGAGTCTTCACATCCCGCGCCATTCTTTGAACAGTCTCATACATTCCAGTAATTGTGTTATCCAGAATGCGCTGAGGTGTCAGATACCAAGAGTACTCATCAGTCTTTGGAAGAGCCAGTGAGGTCTTGATGTAATCATTATACGGGTTCTTTACAGTAGTTTCAGCGTACTTTATGAGCGAGTAATTACCAGTCTGTGAAGTTTCCAGATTAGTGAACTTCTCACCCATCGCGCGGAGAGTATCAAACTGGGGCTGGTACTTGGCGGAAACCAGTTCCCGCACTAGCTGACTCTCCCGCTGCATATTCCAATCCAGAAACTCATCAACAACTTTCTGCGGATCAGTAGCTACAATTACAGGAGAGGATGCACCCATGCGCTTGAGATCTGAATCGAATCCTACATCATGCAGAGTCTTCTCGTACTCAAAGCGACCAATGGATTTATACCACTTTTCCGCTTCACCTTTCGTGTAGATCTTCCAGTGAGCAGGTTTCTGTGCTTCAATCTTTGCAATCATATCTGCCAGAGCTTCTGCACTCTGAGCATAGATCATGCGACTGCGACCAATACCTGTGATGGCTTGATCATGCACAAATGCGAAGTGCCGATAGTTCTTAGGGTCAGGAGCAATAGGATAGAATACACCAGCCTTGCGAGATTCAGTGATTCCACCAACTGAGCGCAGTGATGTATGCGCTGTAAGCCTCTCACCATCGCGGCCAATATACTGATTGAGCAGGTTCCAAGTCTCAAGATTCCTCACCGGAATTGTCTGTGGAATATCAGGATCAAATGCAGGCGGCTTCAGTTTGGAGGGATCTTTGGCCTGCGCAGCCTTAGCCTCAAACTCAACATTCTTTCTAAGTACAAGACTTTGAGTACCTTTAGGATCAGGTACATATTCTTCAGGTATTCCACGAACCCTCTGATTGAGAACTGACCACTCAATAGCCGCATCAGGATTTCTATAGAGAGCTGTAAGAGTAGGATTGAATGCATCCCCAAAAGTATCTTTAGCCTGCTGAATCATATGCTGAACCTGCAATCCATTGGACTCAACAATACTTCCAAGTGAATCATAGTTTGCATTGGCGGAAGTAGCAAAGCCTCTACCAGCACCAAAGATCTCAGCCTCATATACCCGGCGCATAGGAATATCAATCAGGCGATCGAATCCACCTTCAGGAAGGAAAGCAGCTGCAACTCGATCTATTGAATCCCTGTATTCACGCTCCCGTGCTTTAAGGATTGCAAGACCTTCAACAACATTACCATCCTCATCCCGTACCTTATCTTTCTTGTAACCAATCTTGATCACAGAGGGCTTGTTAGTGAGATCCACCAATCCCTCATTTGGATGACGCAATCCTTGCTGTTGCAGTTCCTTGGTATATCTCTCAGCAGCTTGACGCTCAGCGAAATACTCTAGCGGATCTGAGGAGATTTCTCCAGAGAGAATCCGTGGGTTCACATCCACAATGGAGGCAATCTCATCCTGAGTGAGCTTCACCTTCCGGCGCACAATGGAATCCAACAAGGACTGAGGAACCGGATGAACATTCTCACCAAACATTGCCCACCAAGTAGGAGCAAGTTTCCGAGCCTCGGCTGGATGGTGAGCAGCAAAAGCGAATGCGTCTGCCATCAACTCGTGCGCACTGGAAATATCAGCAGGTGCACGATTAGCATTAAACAGATACTCAAACGTCTGAGCATCTCCCTTGTCTGCAATCTTCCAGTGCTCAGGCCTGATTCTGCGAGAGAGTTTCTCCATCTCAGGCTTGAGTCCACGAATTACATCAGGAGAATATGCGCCAGAATCTACAACTGATTGGAAGAAGCTGTGCCCCTGCTCATGCTTCAGAGCTTGTACCAATCCTGCGTGAGGGGTATTAGTAAGAGCCTGTTTACCAACAGCAATCTGCTTAGCAGTTCCAGAGTTCTTTGCAATATCCACATCCCGCGCATACTGAGCGATCAGGGAAGGATTATCAACCACACTAAAATCGATCAGCAGATCTTTTCTGAGCTGAGCTGCTACCTGATCAGCAGTCATGTTAGCTGTAGGCTCAGAAATATTCACAAGCCGTGAAGCTAGATCATGCTTGGTGTGAGCGATGAAATCAAAGAACTCACCTTGAGTCTGTGGCTCAAAGATTGTACCATCTTCGCGTTTGATCTTGATCTGAGGAGTATTCTCCCAATAAGCCTTATCCAGTAGCGGCAGATCAGTTGCATCTATGGTTGTTCCAGGATGTAAGGGAGCAGAGTTCTTAGCCCAGATCCTACGCATTTCAACTTCAAGATGATCAGCAGCAAAGATACTCCAGCTCTTGTTCAAGCTGAAATCTTTTCCTCTGCTCCCAGCGGATACTCGATTACCCTTGACAGAAATGGTTTCCCCAGGCTTCAAGGTGTCAGCGAGTTTGAAACTTAGTGGCGCAGTCTCAGTAATCTCCCCAGCCCGCAAACCACTGGTGTGGAGATAGCGCGTGGAAATAGATTCTCGTGCAGCTATATCCTCAGGTACAACGGATTTCCCAAGTCGCTTCAGTTCCAACTCAGTGGCAAGTTTGCCTGGAAGTCTGGATACACCAGCACTCTGGAGCAGTAGTTCAATGCCTCGTTCAGCTGGTGCATCCTTAACAACTTGCCATAGTTCATGAGCTACTACCTGATCCCCACCAGCAAATTCCCCAAGAACCTTGCGAAGTTCCGCTTCTCGCTGAGTAGTTTGAGCAGCTTTTCTAGCAGCGGCTTTCTCAGCAAATGCATCTGCTAAAGCATCACCAGTCCTGGCAGGCAGTGCAGGAACACGATCGCGATCGAGAATATAAAAGATTGCTTTCTCAGCAGGAGTACTGAGAGCATGAGGCTGCTCAACAACAGTGTAAGGAGCCAGCTTTGTGTTGAAAGTTGAAACTCCTTGCTTCAGTTTTCCGAGAGAAACTGCACCAGTAATAGATCCACCAATTACCCCACCCAACCCAGCGAACATAGCACCGTTCCAGAACATGTCACTGGCATCCATGTTGGTGAACACAGGTGAATTATACATCGTGGCAGCTACAGCAGTTTCCCAGGCAGCAGCTTCAAGGAAGTTCTGCTGGAATCCCTTGCCTAGAGTCTTGAGAGTATTTGCTCTTAAATAATTGAAAGGTGAGTTTGAATCTACAGCCTCAGAGATTGCTTTGGTTAGGAACTCGTCATGGCGCGGGGCCAGGAGTCCCAGAGCCTTACCTAAACCACCACCAACCTTACCAGAATCCACAGCTGCAGCAATCGCACGCTGTCCGGCATTCAAAACTTTCACTGAGCCAAAGCCAGCAGGAAGTTGAGCCAAACCAAACCCAACAACATCCACAAGATCTTGGTGCGAAGTGTAGTACTCCAGAAGCTCAGTGTCAATCTTTGCAAACATATCTGCATTGGATCTGGTCTTAGCTGGGCCATCACCAAACCATGATCCCACAGTCTGTACACTGTTATAGATCTCATTAACTCCAGCACGGATACTGGCCTCAGTGAATTTACTTACATGCTGCAAAGTGCTCCACTCTTTATCCACTTCTTCAGGAGTAGGGGAGAATAGTGAGGGATTGCTGTTTCCTAGATTATGGAGATCAGCAGCCTGTAAGTATTCAGGCGGATTTGCAAGATCGTTAGTGGCCATAATTATTCAGCCTCAGAAGGGTTATCTTTGAACGGACGAGTCAGCGGATTCGACATACGGTACAGCAGGAACTTCTTGAGTTGGTTTACATTACGGAGATTGATCACATCTGTCTTTGCGTCATTGAAACCAATTGCATCCATAGCGGCTGTACCCAAGCCAATCACAGGCATGGACTGCCCCTTAAGAACTACAGCGGCGTTATAAGTAGTTGGTTCAGGGACACCGAATCTAGCAAACTGACGCTCACGATTATTGGTGAAAGACTGATAAGCAAAAATATCTGCTAGCTCGTTTGCTGCAACATCAGGTTTAATCTTCCCTTGTTCAACCGCAGCAACAGCAAGTTCCAGAACTTCATTATGATTCGCTGTCTTCAATCCACCGGTTGCAATTACAGGAGCCAAAACTTTCTTGTACAGCTGAGTATTCTTGATTGGTTCAGCTTTGAGAGCCTTAGGATTACTGGGATTGGGAGCCACCAGTGCAGCAATACTCTGAGGAACTAGGGGGTTACTCTTATCCTGCCAGTCCACAACCTTCTCAAACTGAGCCATGCGAGCCGCTACAGCTGTATTAATGAATGCCTGCCGCGCATCAGGAGTTGGGAACTTAGCGGCGAGTTCTTGCTTATTCGCTGCATTTACAGCCGGACCAACTACTGCATCATAAGTTGCTCGCACCATCGGTGCCAGTGGAGGATTCACGATAGTAAGAACCGAGTGAGCTTCAGCAGGATTTGTGCCATATGCAAGGTAGCTTGGATCAGCATCGGTTGTGATAGATGCCTGCATACCCTTGCGAATAAATACACCCAACTTAGGATCTTTAGCTACATACAGGCGCATCAAAGTCTTTGCATCAATCTCAGGAGCATCTACACCGGTGAGAAGCTTGTGACCTAGTTTGTAATTCGCAAGCAAAAATGTCTCATCACCTTCACCAATCTTATCAGCGGATGCAGCAGCTGCACGGTTAGATGCATCAATGCTGAGCTGAAGTCCAGCCATATCTCGCTGGCGATTCCATTGATCTTGATTAAGCGCATAAGTGGCCTCAACAACTTTACTTCCAGCTACAATAGCTGCTTGTTGCTGATCCCGTGTCAGATTATTAAGATGTGCACCCAGCGCATCCAACCTTTCCTCACGAGCAGCAATATCCAGAACAGGTTTCAAAGCACTCTGAGTGGTTGCTACTTCCTGAATCTGATTGTTGATGGCTGTCATCCCCTGGCTGAGAGTATTGAACTTCCCAGCAGCGGCCTCGTATTGAGCGAACGCAGGATGCATACCCAGTTTAGCTTGGATGAATCCAAGAGGATTAGTGAAGAAGTTTCCAGAGTTTAGGTTCTGAATTTCTTCCTGAGCACCCATTGCAGCCTGCAAACTAGTTCTCAGCTCATCAGCCATTGCAACTAACTCAGAGCTTCCTGGCCCCATACCGGTACGAGTAGCAAAATCTCTGGCAGTCTGAGTTCCAAGTGCTTCCTGAGCCATTTCCTGCTGGAGTGCCAGAATAGTTCTTCCCCGCTCATCCTGGGTAGTAATCTGGCGCTCACCGGCAAGATCAGCAAGAGTCTTGGCCGCAGTTGGAAGAGCATCTCCAATCCGAACTTGTGTCTGATCCAGTGCCTGAAGATTCGCCAGCACTGAAGCTAGATCTAAAGTCTCAGTAGCCATAACGGATACCTCCAAACAGTTTCACACCCAGACCGAGAAGATAGCAGATAGGAGTACCAATGTATCCTACAATGCGACCCTTAACATTGCGGCGAGGAGCATCAGGACAATTGACTTGAGCTGCACAGTCATAGATGTACGGAATAGCAAACCAAGCTACAACACGAGTTGTGAGTTTAGATTTCCTCATCAGGCGCACAACTGGATCAGCCCACAAACGATAGCCCACATAGGTTGTAGGAGATACATACTTAGCGGCGTACAGGTGCTCAGCAAGATACACTGAAAGATTAATAAGTTTCTGATCCCTCAGCTCAGTACAGATCACACTTAGTGCCCCACCGATGGCTCCCAGGATCGGACCAAGAGGACCAAGAACTGGAGTAAGTGCATTACCCATCATTCCAGTTACATAGGATTTACCGACTGAGCCAATAGCTCCACCCAAGTCACCTTGAGCAAGTGAACCAAGTCCTGCAGTCCAAGGAATACTGTCCATAAAACCAGCACCAGCATTGATACCAGATTCACCCCCAAAATCAAAACCGCTGAGATCGGATTTACCTAGTACATTCTGGATGTTACCTACCGGGGCGAAACTATAATCTAAAGTATCCAGTCCAGGAATACCAATCTCTGAACCCCCAAGATTGACCCCACTCAATCCACCCATACCTGCACCGCTGTAATCTACAGCACCTAAAGCAGGATCAAGATTTACACCCTTTGCCGCAGTGGAGAAATAGTTAGAAGCTGCAGTGTTGGCTCCAGAGAATTCAGGTCCACCACCAAACCCTAGCGCATTTGCCATACTAGAGAAAGGACTGGAAATAGTGTCTGCAATCGAGCCAAGAGGATTACTGAAGAATCCTGGCCCGCCCTCAGCAGTTACTCCGCCACCCATAGCTCCACCACCAGTTGAGGAACTACCAGCTTCAGTGGGAGCCTTGCCTTTCTTTCCACCAAATACACCATCCCAACCAGCACCAGCGGTCTGCATAAGACCCAGACCAGCCAGCGCCATCAGAGGATTAATCTGCGGTTGAATTGTAGAAGTATTAGTAGTTGGTGCACCCTTCAATGCAGCCTCACCACTCACACGAGTCAGCAGATCATTGATCAGAAGCTGGTTGGTGGAAGAGTTATATAGTCCTGCACCCTTCTGACCACCAGCAGTTGCAGCAAGTCCACTAGTTCCTTCCATCATTTGCTGGATCAGGCGATTCATTGCCTCAGGAGTCAGATGAGTTTGCTGAGTCTGAGTGGTAGTTTTACCCAAAAAGATATTGGCAAGGTTCCCAAGGAGAGAACCAATATCATTGGATGGAGTCAAGCTTCCAGGAATCGTAGTGCCAGTTGTAGTGCCAGCCATAATAGTTACTCCGTATCAGATGATG
>SXGT01538839.1_pt1 | contig 11866 bp, 11 predicted proteins | sample 3176221 | NCBI WGS metagenome assembly SXGT01 (sample SAMN11356862, study PRJNA531348) | freshwater metagenome | isolation source: freshwater sample F1-120 | place: China: Fuxian Lake, Yuxi | collected 2017-12-25
GCGCCGACAGCATGATCACAGGTACATCGCGCGCTGCTTTCACGCGACGGGTCAGGCTGAGGCCATCCTCGCCGGGCAGCATCAGATCCATGACGATGAGATCGGGCGCGAGCGTGGCCAGACGCTCGTCCATCTCCTTGCCATCGCGCGCGGTGGTCACTCGCATGCCCTGTTTGGTCAGATAATCGGCCAGCAGGTCGCGGATGCCGCCGTCATCATCCACGATCAATACATTAGGGTTGTCGTTCAACACAGTCTCTCCGAAACACTTTGTTACAAATCAGCCCTCGCCGGAAACCCCGCTGTTACGCCCGCCGCCTAGCATGAGACACATGGAAAGGAGCAAACCATGACCCCCAGACCCCGGAAGTTGGTGAGCGCGTTGCTGCTGACGCTGGCAACTTTACCCGCACTCGCCGATCAAGCCGATAGCGCACTGTTCAACCAGGCCTTCGGCAGGCTTGCACAGGCAAGTTCGGAAGAGCGGCGGGCGCTGCGCGAGCGCTGGGAACAGGCCAGCCCGGAAGAACGTATCCGGATGCGCCAGTTCATCCAGGATCGCGTGCGCCAGTTGCCTGCTCCGGCGCGGGAGGCGATGCGCATGCCGTTCGCCGGCGGGTCGCGGGAAGACAGTTACAGCCAGGATGCCGCTCCGCCCCCGGACAGCAGCTTCGGCTTCGGATTTGAGAGACGTCGTTCGGAAGAAAATCGGCCAGAACGTTCCAACTGGCAAGGCAATCGTCGCAATGATCGACATGATCGCGACGAACGCCGCTAAACGTATTCATTCAAGGAGAAACATCATGCGTGCATCGCAAACATTCACCCCCGGCAAACTCGCCATCCCCGCCCTGATGCTGGCCCTGATCAGCGCAACCCCCAGTCTGGCCGGTCCGCCCCAGGCGAGAAGCAGCTTTCAGGACACCGCCCGCGTTGTCTCCAATACGCCCGTTTACGAAAGCGTCAACGAACCGCGACGCGAATGCTGGGAAGAACAGGTCGGCTACGAGCGTGTCGAGGAGCGCCGTTCGAGCGACCATAATGTCGGCGGCGCGATCGTCGGTGGCATACTCGGCGGCGTCGTCGGCAACAGCATCGGCAAAGGCGATGGCCGCAAGGCAGCGACCGCCATCGGCGCCGCCGTCGGTGCGATCACCGGCGACAAATACGGCTCAAACCGGCGCGAGTATCGCGATGAGCCTCGCCCGGATGCACGTCCGATCTATGAACAGCGTTGCCGCGAGGTGGATAACTGGACGCGCAAGCTGACCGGCTACAACGTCATCTATCGCTATCATGGCCGCGAATACAACGCCTTTCTGCCGTATGACCCCGGCTACAGCGTGCGCGTCAATGTCAGCGTCAGCCTGGCCGATCAATGAACCCTGCTGAACCGGACGCCTCGGCGTTTGGTACCGGTCGGCCACAAGGGTAAAGTGCGCACCTTCCGCAACGGCAAGGGCGCGCGCCCTGTTTGAAATACGTGATCCTTCGTTTTCTTGTTCTGAGTTTCATCCTGGCCCTTGCCGCCACCGGCGTTCGGGCCTCGCCTGAGGCGGATTTTCAGGCTGCTCGCGAAGCCTATCAAAAGGGCAAGCAAGAGCGTTTCCTGAAACTGGCCGCCCGCTTTCCCGACGATCATCTGCTGGCGCCCTACATCCGCTTCTGGCGCATCAAGTTGACCGACGCCGACAACACCGAACTCGAAATTTTCATACAACAGAACGCGGATACCCCGTTGTCGAACCGATTGCGCATCGACCTTGCGCGTGAGTACGGACGCGCCGCTGAATGGCCGGCTTTTCTTGCGACCTATGCCTCCATCGTCAAGCCGGATCTTGAATTGCGCTGCTTCGAGTTGCGCGCCCGCCAGGACAACATCGCCACCCAGGCCCAGGCCGATGCTGCCGGCATATCGCTCTGGCGCACCGCACGCGACCTGCCTTCGAGTTGCGAACCGTTGTTCGACAATCTGGCCGAACGCGGACTGCTGTCGCTGGAAGATCGCCTGGCGCGGCTCCGCCTGGCCCTGGATGACGGCAACCTGCGCCTGGCGCGCGAACTGGATGCCAGGCTGCCCGATGCGGAACGCATGACACCGAATGCGCTCGGCGATGCGCAGCGCGATCCACGCACCAGTGTTGCTGCGGCCGGCATGCAACGGGCACAACGCGAAGTCGCCCTGTACGCACTGTCCCGGCTCGCCAAGGATTCGCCGGAAGAGGCCGCCAGTATCTGGGAACAACAGCAAACCCTGTATTCCCCCGCCGAACAACGCTATGGCTGGGGACAGATCGGCCTGCATGCCGCGCGTCGTCATGACAACCGCGCGCTGGACTGGTTCCTGCGCGCCGGCAGCATCGCTGGCAGCGAAGCGCAGACGACATGGAAAGTCCGCGCCGCCCTGCGGGCCGGAAACTGGGGCGAAGTCATTCGCGGTATCCAGACCATGCCGGAAACGCAGCGAGACGAAGCCGTCTGGCGTTACTGGAAAGCGCGTGCACTCAAGGCACTGCAGGCAACCTACCCGGCAAACCTGTTGTTCGCCAAGCTCTCCCGCGAGATTAACTACTACGGCCTGCTCGCCGAGGAAGAACTTCCCGCCAAGCTGGAAGCGCGCCCGGCCGACTACAAGGTGACGCCAAACGACCTGAAAGCGGCTGAATCCCATAGCGGACTCCAGCGCGCGCTCCTGTTGCGCAAGCTGGGCGATAGCGGCAACGCCACCGCGGAATGGGAATGGGCGCTGCGCAACATGGACGACCGCGCCCTGCTGGCCGCAGCGGAACTGGCTCGACGCAACAACTGGAACGACCGCGCCATCATTACCGCCGAGAAGACCCGCGAAGAACATGACTTCGATCTGCGCTACATTGCGCCTTATCGCGACCTCGCCAGTGCCTACGCGCAGGAAAACGGGCTCGATGAAGCCTGGGTCTATGGCCTGATGCGGCAGGAATCGCGCTTCATCGACTACGCGCGTTCAGGCGTCGGCGCGCAAGGCCTGATGCAGATCATGCCGGCCACCGCAAAATGGATATCGCGCCAGCTCGGCCTGGGCAAGAACGCCCATGCAGGCATCGGAAAACCGGAAACCAACATCCGCTTCGGCACCTACTACCTCAAGCACATCTTCGATTCGCTCAGCCAGTCGCCGGTGCTCGCCACCGCCGGCTACAACGCCGGCCCGGGACGCGCACGCAGATGGCAGGCGGAAATGCCGCTGGAAGGCGCGATCTATGTCGAAACCATCCCCTACCTGGAAACCCGCGAGTACGTCAAGAAAGTCCTCGCCAACGCCATGTTCTATCGCAACCGCTTCGGCGGCGTTGCGCAGCCGCTGAAGGATCGGCTGGGCGTCATACCGGCGCGGGCAAGCGCACAACAACCAGCCGCGACACCGGCGGAAGAAGGCGGGCAGAGCGAAGGCGCGCAACAACAGTAATATTTCATCACTCGCGCCAACAACATAATTGCTTTCGCTCAACTTGGCGTACCGACTTTCCTCGCAGGAGAACAAATGAGTTCGCTTGATGCAATCAAACAATATGCCGCCGAAGAATTCGAAATCGAAGCGGATGCCATAGATGCTGACGCCCCGTTTGACAAGATCGGTATTGACTCCCTTGCTCTGGTCGAATTCATCTTCGAACTGGAAGGCAGGTTCGACATCCGAATCTCCGCCGATCAGGCCAAAAGCCTCAAGACCCTGCGCGAGCTTGCTGTTCATATCGAAAAATTGCTCGCCGAGAAAAATTCATGCGCCGAGTCGTCGTAACCGGCATGGGTGTGGTCTGCCCGATTGGCAATGACAGCAATACTTTCACGGATGGCCTGCTCAACGCCCGGTCCGGCCTGGATCTATACCCTGCGATTGCCGAAGTCGGGCTGGATGCGCTGGTCGTCGGTCAGGTTACGTTCGACCCGACGGCACACTTCAGCAAGATGCAGATCAAGCAACTTGATCGCGTCGCACAGCTCTCGCTGATGGCGGCGCGTCAGGCCGTACGTTCCGCAGACCTCGAAGTCCCTGTAGGCGAACGAGACAGGGCCGGCGTGTACTGGGGAACCGGATTGGGCGGAATCAGCACAATGGAAGAAGGCTATATCGGCCTGTATCGTGACAAGACCGGACGCACTCGCCCGCTTTCCGTTGTCCTCGGCATGACCAATGCATCCGCAGCGCATATCAGCATGGAGTGGAGCCTGCACGGCCCCTCGTTGACAATTTCCAATGCATGCGCATCGTCTGCCATGGCAATTGGCGAAGCCCTGCGCGCCATTCGCAGCGACCAGGCCGACATCGTCATTGCTGGCGGAGCGGAAGCAATGTTGACGCCTGCAACCCTGCGCGCCTGGCAAATGATGGGCACTTTGGCACGCACCGATAGCACCGACCCATCTCGCAGTTGCAAACCCTTCGCCGCTGACCGTAGCGGACTTGTTCTGGCGGAAGGCGCCGGGGCATTGATTCTGGAAGAGGAAATGCATGCTCGTCGCCGAGGTGCTCCCATCCTGGCCGTATTGTCCGGATATGGCTGCGCGACTGACGCAACGCACATTTCAAAGCCGGATGAACATGGACAAGTACTTGCGATGCGCGCTGCGTTGAAGGACGCCGCGCTCAATCCATCGGACATTGGATACGTGAATGCCCACGGAACGGCAACCGAAGTCGGCGATGTCACCGAGACCAGAGCACTACGAACTGTTTTTGGTCAAACACCCCCGCCCGTAAGCTCCACCAAGGCAGTGCACGGCCATTTGATCGGTGCAGCCGGTGTCATCGAATTCATGGCCGGACTGCTTGCCCTGCAACAGTACGCGTTGCCTCCCACCGCGCATCTGGATCAGCCCGATCCATGCTGCGACCTAGACTACATCCCGGGTTCGGCGCGCACGGTGAAAAAATTCGATGCATTCCTTTCCAACTCGTTTGCCTTTGGTGGAAACAACGCCGTCCTGGTGGCGCAGCGCTATGCATAGCGCTCTCTACCGGTCGAACTGCTTAAGTCAAGACACGAGGGAGAAACAAGGCTATAAAGAAACCTGGTTGTTCAACCCCCAGTCTGGTCAGCGCGGTGGATATCGAGTGGAGCCCTCTCCCTTGATTGCATCACGACCGGGTGAACGGGAATGGGTTTTCACTTTGAGACGGGAGAAAACATGTTCTGGAACCGGCGCCTCAACGACAGCAGCAAGGGCGGCACCCGGATACTCGAAATGCGAGAAGGCGTGGCCGAAATATTCATCGAAGCACCACCGGAGAGGGTCTGGGAGTGTCTGAGCGATGTGGGCCAGTACGACCAGTGGGTGACCTGGTTCCGCGCCCGACTGCCGGAGCATTTGTCTCGGCTGGAGAAGGCTGGCGATTATTTTGATTATGAAACAACAATCCTCGGCATGAAGTTTATTGGCCGCATGGTCGCAGTAGAGCGAGAAGCACCGGTGCGTAGCGCCTTTTCCCTGGTATCAGCCTATCGGGGCGGAGGCGACTATTTGCTCGAACCGCTGGCGGGGGGGTGCCGAGTGCGCTACACGCTGTGGAACGAAGTTCCATCCAGCTACCTTGGCAAAGTCATCGACCGCGAGCTGCTCGCCGATAACGCACTCAACAACATGAACGATCATCTCGCTCGGCTCAAGAAATTCGCGGAAGGTAAAGCGGGATAGTGCTCTGGAGAGCGCTGGCTTCTGTACGAGCGCGCATTCTGGAACGGGCGCTGTCGCGACCCGCTGCAACCCAGGCCCGAACGCTTGGCAGGATTTTGACAACCGTGACGAGGTCCCGGCTTGGGAGCGATCTCCGCCTTGAACGCGTGCGGGGCATCGACGACTTCCGCCGGAATGTGCCCATAACCGACTATGCTTTCTATCGCCCGTATATCGATGCGGTACTGGCAGGTGGAGATTCCATTCTGTTTCCAGGGCGGCCTGTCCGCATCGGACAAACCGGCGGCACCACCGGCATACCGAAACGCCTGCCGCTATCCCGAGAATTGCTGCGTGCCTATCGGGGCTTCAATCTCGACATGGCGCTGCGATACATGGCAGAAAGCGGGAAACATGACCTGTTCGACGGCAAAGTGTTCCTGGTTGCGGCAAACCCGGAAGTTGAACGCATCAAGGGTGTGCCTGTGGGTTTCATAACCGGCATCATGGCCAGCAATGCGCCCGCCCTTGTGAGGCACCGCTTCGTGCCTGGGCTGGCCACTATCGCCAATCCGAAGATGCAGGAGAAGATCGCTCAAATCACGCGCGAGGCCTATTTTCACCGCTCCAGCATTCGTGCTGCAGCAGGGTTGACGACCTATCTGATGGCCGCCTGGAACAACCTGATCGAGCACGTAAGCATGGTTGAAGGACGTCGGGCAACGATTTCCGAGATATTCCCTCGGCTCGGGGTCGCTTTTCACGGCGGCAGTACATTCGACCTTTTTCTCGGCCAGATGCGTGCACTGGCCGGCGAAGGGATTGATCACATCAATATCTACTCCGCAAACGAAGGACCGATCGCATTCCAGTGGACCCGCAGTCACCCGGGCCTGGCTCCGTCGCTCGACCGGGTATTTTTCGAGTTTCTGCCGGAGGACGCCTTAACCGACGACAAACCGCGCACGGTCCTGCTTGACGAAGTCGAACCGGGCAAGCGCTATTTCATCATCCTGACAATGCCAGGTGGCTTGCTGCGTTACCGTATCGGCGATGTCGTTGAATTCGTCGAGACACAACCGCCACTGCTTCGAGTTGCAGGGAAGGCGGAAGACCAGATCGACCTTTCCGCCGAGAAACTCACAGTTGACGAAGCCAATGCAGTATTGCGCGCGGCGTCAGAATCCCACGGCCTGAGGATAGTGGACTTTCTGGTTTGTCCGCGGAAGAGCGCCAGCCGACAGGAAAAGCCGGCACATGAGTGGTTCGTTGAATTCGACCAACCGCCACGAAATCCGGACGCACTGCTGGATGAACTCGAAAGCCGCTTATGCGCATCGAACCTGATGTACCGTGAGTTGAGAAGCGATGCCTTCGCCCTGGGGCCGCCCACCCTGAATGTTGTCCCGAAAGGCACTTTCCACCGTTATTTCCATGCCGAACTGAACTACGGCCAGCAAAAAATGCTGCATATGCACAATGACCGGGTGATCGCAGACAGGTTGATGCACCATGTCGAACGATGAATATGCTCGTGGCGCCTGGCATGACCGCTGGCTTGTCTCGATGGAAACAGAGGAACTTGAGCGAATCGGCCTGACCGGGCAGGGACGGGCAATCATCGAGGAACTCAACCGGGTTTATGAGCGCACCGGAATCTTGCGGCGCTTTGCAAAGTTGCTGCTCGCCGAGGCGCGCGCCGTGTTCGTCCGGACTCAACAGGCAGTACGACTGCTGGATGTGGGGGTACGCGATGGTGCCTTGCTTCATCTTGTCGCGCAGGAGGCCTCGCAAGAAGGAATCCCGCTCGATCTGCACGGGATAGAGTTTCGAGAAGACATCCTGGCCTATGCACAGCAGCGCTGTGCAGCCCGTGGCGATCACATAACACCCCACCATGATTCGACGCGAGTGCTTGCCGGCCTTGCTGAAGGAAGCTTCGATATCGTATGCAGCACTTTCATGCTGCATCACCTGACGTCGGAAGAAAGTGCCCGACTGTTGGCAAATTCGAGCCTGATCGCTCGTTTCTCCGTTGTACACCTTGATCTGAAGCGCTCGTTGGCGGGTGTCGCCCTGATATGGATGTTTTATTCGCTGTTTCGCCATACCCTGAGCCGGTCTGATTCTGTTCTGTCATGCAGGCGTGCCTTCAAGGTACGAGAACTGAAGCGCCTCCTTGGAGCGGATTCGAAATGCATTCGTGTGCACAGGGTGTTTCCGCTTTACCTCATGGTGGAGCGTCGTATAGGGAGTTTGCAATGAAACTCGGGTTTATTGCCGTCAGCGGCGTGCGCGCGAACAACCGTGAATTGATGGAACTTGGCCTGACGCTGCCGGGTTTTGTCGAACGCAGCAAGATCATCGCTTCCTTGCCCAGTCTTGGGCTGTTGACATTGGCTGGCATGACGCCTTCGGAGATCGAGGTGGCCTACGAGGAAGTGCCCGAGCCTGATGCGCTGACAGCATTGCCAGGAGATTTCGATGCAGTGGCGATATCGAGTTTCAGCGCCAAAATCAATGATGCCTACCGGTTTGCCGATCGATACCGCTCAGCGGGTGTGAAGGTGATCCTGGGCGGCCTGCATGTAACTGCGCGTCCTGAAGAAGCCTTGCAGCACGCTGACAGCATTGTGATCGGAGAAGGTGAATCCAGTTGGCCCAGTCTGGTTGCGGATCTGCTGAGTAACCGGCTGCGCCAGGTCTACGATTCGCGCGGACATGAGTTCGACCTCGCCGACGCGCCAATGCCGCGCTATGACTTGCTTGATCCTGCCCGATACAACCGGCTTACCGTGCAGACACAGCGCGGCTGCCCCTACCGTTGCGAGTTTTGCGCCGCCTCGATCAACCTGACGCCACGCTACAAGATCAAACCGGTCGAAAAGGTGATCGCGGAGATTCGACAAATCAAGGCAATGTGGCCGAAACCGTTCATCGAATTCGCCGATGACAACACCTTCTCGAACAAGCGGCATTCCCGCGAACTCGCGAAAGCCCTGAGGGATGAGGATATCCGCTGGTTTACCGAAACAGACATTTCGGTCGCCGACGACGAAGAGTTGCTGACGGACCTGCGCGCAAGCGGCTGTGCGCAATTGCTGATCGGTTTCGAAAGCACGGCCATTGGCGGCCTCGATGGTCTGGAACAGCGAACAAACTGGAAAGCCAGGCAACTGGAGAAATATCGCCATGCAATCGATCGCATTCAATCCCATGGAATTACGGTGAACGGTTGCTTTGTCCTGGGGCTGGATGGTACGACAAGCGAAAGCTTCGACGAAGTATGGCGATTCGTTCGTGACAGCGGCTTGTATGAAGTCCAGATTACGATCATGACCCCGTTCCCGGGAACACCCCTGTACGATCGACTCTTGCAGGAGGGGCGCATCCTGCATAAGGAAGCTTGGGAGTTGTGCACACTCTTCGACGTCAACTTCCAACCGCAGCACATGACAGTCAGCGAACTGGAACAGGGATTCCGCGATCTCGCGCAGAAGCTTTACAGCGAAGCGTTCACCCATGAGAGGCGAGAACGCTTCTACGACCGCTTGCGGACGCTTCATCAGGCCGCCTCGTCCTAGCACAGCGTGCCTGCAAATGGTTCGACAGGATGCAGCCACTTCGCAAAGTGCCTGTTGCCATAGCAGCCTGGCCTTGCTTCGAATCGACAAACGTAGGAACGGCAATTGCCAGGTGCCTTCTTGATGGCCAGTCATAAGTGACACAGGGTGAATGCATAAGGCTTGGTCGCAACCATACGAAGCACACATGATTACCAAACGAACAAACGGAAGCATGCGCAACAACACAGTTCCAGCGGTGTTTGCCTCTGTTGACTGGTTTCTCGCAGTTTCTTGGTAATGGCGGCAGCGGTATGGCTTTGGATTGCGGAGGGAGAAGGTATTGCCCTCATTACTGCACTGCGGATTCTCCTGACTGGGACAGCCTTCGCTGTCGTCCGTCATGCGTTGAACCACCGCTGGGCAGGTCAATGGTTCCTGCAACTTGTCGGTCCTGCCATGCTGGCTTTCCTGTTGTTCGGCACGACGTGGGCTATCCGCGGTTTCGTCGTAGCAGCGGTTGCTGTCTGGTTGTTGCTGCGGAACGGAAACTCGCGGAGTAATGCGGGCTGATCGAGCAAAGCAAGACTTCCAACCCGTCCGCCCGCACTATCCAGCGTACGAGTCCGCGCTGAATTCCAAGTCGGCTGCGGGTACTGAGCCGGTGTTCAAGGAGTTTCTGATTTATGGCGCCAAGTATGCGTTCCCGCCTGTGCGCGGTGCACTGGTGGCAGGTGTGCCGACCGCTTGCACGGCGGCTACGGCAACGCGCCAGGTCTTGCCGAGCGGTACGGCAATCATTCTGATTTCAGCGCCGGCCTTCCTCGCCACCAAATTTGACGCATTCAAGACGCGGGGCCGGTGCGATCTCCCGCTGAGCCAGGATCTGGAAGACATCATCCATGTCGTCGAAGGGCACATGGCCATCGAGGCGGAAATCGTTGCCTGCAAGCGGGACTTGCGCGCCTGCCTTGCCGCGCTGTTTGGCGGCCTTGTCGCATTGCCGGATTTCCAGTACATCTGCCCGGGCTGGTGGCCTAGACGAACTTCATTCAGACGAGTGGACACGGTCTTACGGAAGAGTCTGGCCCTTGCTGCAATGACCTTGCCATGAAGGCCTACGCCTACAGCGAAGACCAGCTGGTCGAGCAATCCGCCATTGGACTGTTCGCCGCGCCGGGATGGCAGAGGGTGTCGGCACTGGGGGAAAGCCTCGGGGAAGATGGGGTGCCTGGCCACGAAACCAGGGGTGATATGGTGCAGGTAGAGCACCTGCGCGGTGTGCTGGGCAAGTTCAACCCGACATTGCCGCCGTAGGCGATTCAGACCGCCGTCGATGAACCGGCCCGTAACCGGTCGGTGATGCGCCTTGCGCCGGCCGGCTGCACGGTGTATCGGCTGCTCAGGGACGGCGTCACGGTGACCGTGCCCGACCATGAACACGCTGGCCAAAGAACCTTGCGGGTTGATATGGAGCGGATTACCAAAACCCGCTCCGGGAATGCCGAGTCTGCAATATGAAACAGTTGTCCGGGAAATCTGACTGCTCTACGCTGCGTCGTAAGCCTGATCGCCAAGCGGTTCGCGCCATTGACACCGGAGCGAGCAGCCTGCGGGCAACAACCTGCCGATTATTTCGATCACTTTTTCCTCGATTGAGGCAACCAAATGAGTTTCGAAACCAACAGTCCCCATAACAGTATGTCCAGCTCCAACCTCGATCCCTTCGGCATCCTCTCTTCGAGCCAGGCCGTGCTGAATGCCTGGTCGCACCACCCGATCGAGATGTCGGCACGCGTGCAGGATTACCTGCAATCCCTGGCTGCCGTCCAGCAGCAATTCTTCTTCCGCGCGTTCGGCGACAAACCCGATCCGGTCAAGCCATCGGCCTATGACGAACGCTTCCAGGAGGCGGCATGGACCGAGCAACCCTGGTTCGACTACCTGAAGGAGGTCTATCTGACCAACACGAGAGCGGTCGAGGATGCCATCTTCGCAACACCGGAAGTGCCGGATAAAACCCGTCGACAGGCTGCCTTCTGGACCCGGCAATGGCTGAACGCGCTGTCTCCCTCGAACTATCTCTGGACCAACCCGCTCGCGCTCGAGCGCATGATCACCACCGGCGGCATGAGCCTGGTGGAAGGCTACCGGCAGTGGCTGAAGGACCTCAGCGAGGGCGAGGTCAGCATCGTCGACAAGAAGGGCTATGCCGTGGGGCACGATATCGCGGCCACGCCGGGCCAGGTGGTGTTCCGCAACGAACTCCTGGAACTGATCCAGTTTGCCCCGAGCACGCAGCAGGTCCGGCAGATTCCGATCGTCATCATCGCGCCCTGGATCAACAAGTATTACGTCCTCGACCTGGGCCCGCAGCGCAGCCTGATTCGCTACCTGGTCAGCCAGGGATTTACCGTATTCGTGACCAGTTGGAAGAACCCCAGCGGCAACATGTCGAACACCCGGTTCGACGATTACCTGACCCAGGGAGCCCTGCCGGCACTGACGGTAGCCAAGGAAATATGCGGCGTCGATGCAGTGCATGGCGTCGGCTACTGCATCGGCGGCACCCTGCTCTCCTGCGCGCTGGCCCATATGGCGGCCAAGGGCGACAAGCGGATCGGCTCGGCCACCTTCTTCGCCGCCCAGCA
>SXGT01023162.1_pt1 | contig 11864 bp, 7 predicted proteins | sample 3176221 | NCBI WGS metagenome assembly SXGT01 (sample SAMN11356862, study PRJNA531348) | freshwater metagenome | isolation source: freshwater sample F1-120 | place: China: Fuxian Lake, Yuxi | collected 2017-12-25
CTTGTGGTGGACGACTCGTCGGGAAACCTCAATACCTTGTTGTGGCTGCTGGACGATGGCGAGCCTCAGACCATGACATGGCTGCGTCCGAACTCCGTGGAAGAAAGCATCCTGCATGTTGATAAGAGCGAATACATCTTTGGCATTCCCTCGAAGCGAGCCTTTGCCATCACCAAGCCGCCCAGTGGTAAAGCGCTCCCAGAGGTCGAGCGGAAGGAGTGGCCAGTACTGTGTCGTCCGTCCTACACGGCTGAGACGGCAACTCGAGCGGATAATGTGATTCGGCGCATGTTAACCGCGAATCCGGATAGCGCCCGAACCGCTCGGACTCTTCGGTCCCGGTAATCGCCCGCACATAGGAAGCGACCGCATGTTACTGGGATCATTGGCCATGTTGTTGTCCGTGACGGCAGCCAACGGCGACCATGTGGTCTCCAATGGCGTCTATCGTGAGCTCATCGAGGTGGGTGTAGTGGCCGACGGTAGTCCGTTGGGAAGACTCCCTCAGCCATTCCTGCCGGACGGCCTGGATGGCCCAAGTCAGCAGCGTTTGCTGAAGGAACTTGCCGGGCCGGACGTTCCACTCGAACGACTCATGCGGGCATCGGTTGTCGCACCTCACGTGCTGCGGATGGATCAACAGCCGGTACCGGGGCGTGGGGAGTTGGTACGTCGCGCGGATTTTTGGTACATCGCCTATGGAGACTTGCCATCCCTGGCGAGTGAGAAGTTTCTTGGTGAAATGATCTCGCTCAGCGAAGAAAATGCCGGCGGCATGGCGATCTCCGCAGCCGAACTGGCCAAGCGAAATATCACATTGAGCATGCCCCCCGGCCACGAGGGATTCGCGCACGTCACCTATCCCCTGATGAACCGCGTCGAGTTGCATCTAACGGGGCACTCGATGTGGTCGCAGTCTGCCGATTCCCTAGTCACCTCGGTCACGCTCGACCCGCGGTTCTTGGAGGATGCACAGTTCCCCAATGCCTGGCGGCCCCTCAAATTGGGCGAGAACGGTCAACCGATACCGGGAGAACCGCAGCCGTACGCAGGGAGTGGGTTTTATCTTAAGATCACGCGTCTGGCGGAGCCTACGGGAGCTCTATTCGCGGAGGGACATTTGGTTTTTGTCGAGCCACGTGGCTGGTTCGATGGCGTCAATGCCTTGGGATCTAAGTTACCCGTACTGGTGCAAGCCCAAGTCCGCAATTCGCGCCGCGCGATGCTCAAGGCATCCCCAACCGCACCGACCAAGTAGCCACGACGATTGGGCGTGGACCGCCGCGCGAAAATGCCTGCGCTGGAGAACCACGACATGGCCCGCAACGAGCAACTCATCCGCCAACATCGCTTGTTGCAGATTCTCGAGAGGTATCGGTACGGGAGGTCGTTGGAAGAACTACGCGATGAATTGGTCGAGGAGCTGGGGCTCGGTACCCTGCACGTCCGGAGCGTTCGTCGCGACCTGGAGGCCCTGCAGGCGGCCGGGATCGACGTGGCGGTTCACGACTCACCACGCGGTCGCGTGTGGAAGATTGGCCCCCGCTTTCGTGGTTCGCATACGATCACTGCCTCGTCCACGGAACTCATCGCCCTATCGTTAGGGCGTGATCTGCTATTTCCCCTGGCCGGCACTCCCTTCTGGATCGGTATTGAGTCGTTCTGGAGCAAGGTCCGCGGAAGCCTCCCCGACGCCACTTGGGAACACTACGAAAAGTACCGTCAGGTCTTGCATGTCTTGGGGATGCCGGCCAAGTCCTATGAAAAACATCAAGGTATTTTGAAGACCGTCAATCGAGCCATACTGGAACACCGGATTGTGGAAATTGAGTATCAATCACTCGGTCAAACCGAACCGATGCGTCGGTTGATCCGCCCCTATGGTATCGCGTTCTACCAGTCGAGCCTGTATATCGTGGCCGAGGTCGACCGCAGCGGAGAGAAAACGGCCGACGAGTCAACCCGCCCCATGCGACATCTCAAGCTGGACCGTTTTCGCAAGGCAACCGCCCTCGACGATTGGTTTCAACCTCGGTCGGGCTTTCAGTTGCAGCAACATCTGGCTGGAAAGCTGGGAATCTTCACGGGGGACACACCCAAGAAGTTTCGTATTCGCATTAGCGCCTACGCGGCTCCGCTGGTATTGGAGGATCCCTGGCACCCGCGACAAGAGACCCAAATGCACGCGGACGGTAGTTTGACGCTGACTGTGGATGCCGCACACGAAATGGAGATTGTGCCGCGAGTTTTGGCGCTAGGTGCCGAGGCAGAGCTGTTATCACCAGCGAGCGCCCGACAGCGACTGGCCACCATGTTGGCCGAACTAGCACAGCGCTATCAGAGCGCGGCTAAGACGCCTTAATTGAGCGGACGCACGGGCGGACAAGCCGCCTGTGGCACCCAAAGTTGATTAACCGTAACGGCGCGTCATCGCTGACCAACGGCACCTGCCATCGCCGTCGGGGAGGATTCTCACGGCGTGCCGTAACTGCTCCGGGTGCCCATATCGGTAGACATAGGCCTGTTGCGCCGTCCCGTCGGCCCGGCGACAGCTGATCGCCTCGCGAACGTACCAGTCATCCTCTTGCCCGTGATATCCCTCGATGTCATCCAGCACGCGCAAGGTTTCCGTCAGGTGTGCCGGGTCAAGATACCAGAGTTCACCGGCCACAACATCGTCACCGTCCACGAGTGCCGGATGTGGCCCGAGATCGTAAAGATAGCCTTGCACCACGGCCGGTTCACGACGTACGGGGGGATGTGGCCAAAGGGGGGCGCGACATTCGCCAGCCATCAAGGTGCCGTAAACGAAAATAGGCAAGTCGGCGATGGTTGGGGGCATGGTGTTGTCGTCAAGGAATACTGGCGGCGGCCACTGCCTGGCGACCGCTATCGATCCGCAGCGGGGCCAAATCCGCGTCGATCTCTCTCGCGAGTTGTACGATATGGTCGTGGCAGGTCAGGAACAGCACCTGCACATCTTGGGAAAACTCCACCAGCAACTGCAGGGTCAGGCGTGCTCGTTGCGAGTCAAAATTAACCAAGACATCATCCATGATGATAGGAAGCGGCTCAGCATGTTGGCAATAGTGGCGCACGTAGGCCAGCCGCATGGCCAAATAAAGCTGTTCCCGCGTGCCGCGGCTGAGCTGACCGGGAGACTTTTCCGTGCCGTCGGGCTGCCGCACAATCATCGTCCCCGCGTCATCCAGCCTTCTGCGTACCGCGACGTAACGGCCGTTCGTCAAGCGCTGGAAGAGGAGTTCCACTTGCTGCAGCAGCAGAGGCTGGTGTTCCTGCTCAAAGCGTTGAATGGCCTGTTTCAGCAAGGCGTCCGCCATCACCAGAGGGGCCCAACGCTCCACCGCATCGGCCAATCGACCGCGGCTAGTTTCCAACGCCGACTGCAATTCCAGTACGTGCTCGGACTGTTCCATTTCCAGCAGTTGGTTTCGATACAAGGCCGCACGTTTAACCGATTCTTCGTGTTCATCGGCGATTTGGGAACGTTGTTGTTCCAAGTGACTGAGTCGATCCTTCATCGCATCCGGATCCACGTCCTGCAACGCGGCATCGAACGAGTCGGCCGGTTCGTTGCCGCGCAGACCAGCCAGTCTCTGCGAGGTTTCGTCAATCTGCGTTAAGAGTTGCCGGCGGCGTTCCGCCTGCTCTAGGACCTGGTGAAACTCTTGTTCCTCCCGAACTTCCGCCAACTGCCACAACTCGGCCAACTGTTGTTGGATCTGCTCGCCCCGTCCGCGCACGGATTCCAAAAGGGGCAATAATCGTTCACGTTCCGCAGACAGTCGTTGTAAGTCGGCTGAATCATGCACGGCGATTTCCAACTGTTGGTGTAGTTGCAGGGCCAGGTCCTCGGCGAAATTGGCAGGCGTTTCCTTCGCCAACAGGTGTCGTTGCCCCAGAACCTCTTCCTCGAATCCGCGCAGCTCTTGGTCCATGTCGGCAATCCGACGTTCCCTATCGGTCAGCCGAGCGTGCTTTTCGCGCGCTTCGCTAAGTTGGCTCAGCATTTTCACGCCGAGTTCGATCGACCAGCCGTCGGGGAGCCCACACGTCGCGCGCACCGTCTGCCAACGTTGGCGATCCTCCTGCAGTTGCTGCTCGATTTCGACCACTTGCTGCTCTTCCTGCCGCAGTGTTTCGAGTCGTGCCACTCCGTGGGCCATCAGGGACTTGCGTTCTGCTTCGGCTTCGCGCAGAGCGCCCAATTGGCGATCGGCCTCCGCCCACAACGACTCACCGCGGGCAGTACTTTTTGGCAAGAGCAATTGCAATTCATCTTCGAGATCATCGCTGGCATCCTGAGCACTCCGCAGTCGCTGTGCGAGGGTCTTGTGAAGTTCCAGTTTCTCGAGCAGACGATGATGCAATCGCAACCATTCCCGCATGGCGTTGGGGGAGAGTGGTTGGATTCGACAGGGACCCCACAACTGGTGCCATTCCCGAGTGATGGCGTCCTGATGCTGCTGCGCCTCCTTAAGATGCTGTCGTGCGATCTTCGCATCGCGTTCGCCCCGTTCCAGTTGTCGAGCCAAGGTCTCCCGACGGGCAACCGTCGTGGCATGTATCTGGCGCAGATCGGCCATCTCATCGGCCTGGCGAACCGCCCGTTCGTAAGCCTCCGGAAGAGATTCCTCCGAGGCCCCAAGGTAGCGGTTGATCTCATCGTCAACCGGCTCTTGGCGGATGTACTTGCGTCGCAGCAATCGCCACGCTTGATCGCGCCGAGACCTTTGATCCAATAATCGGTCGCGATCCGGGACGTCGATCTCACGTTCGGCATCATCCAAGCTGCGTTGATGTTCCTGAAGTTCTTGCTCCAGCCGGTGGTATTGCTCTTGTCGCCGCAAGCAATCCTGCTCGGCCGCCACAAGCCGCGTCCCAAACTCGGCAACCGTGCGGTCGAGTGGCAGTGGCAAGAATTCGCTGTCGGTCACCGGCCGATTGAGCGGCGCGCTCATTTCTTGTCGAAGATGCTCGATGGTCAACTGCAATTGCTCCATCTCAGCGGCCGTTTCTCGCGCCGTTTGACGGGCTCGCGTGTAGGAATCTCGCTGCTGCAGTTGTGCGGCCAGTTGCAGTGAAGACTCTCCGACCGCCAAAGCCTCCAGTCGTTGCCGATCGATCTGATCTTCGCAGAGTAGTCGCCGGACTTGCTGCCGATGCTCCTGTAGATTTCGTTCCGCGTGCTGCTTGGCCTCCGCCAATTCCTCGATCGCGTGCCGATGTTCCAGGCTGGTTTGGAAGCGTTTCAGTTCGGCCAGGCCCCAAGTCGGCTCTAGGGCTTGCAATTGTTGCAATAGATCGGCTTGCAACTGGTTGGCTTCCTGCTGGCGCAGAGGGAGGTCACGTCGAAAACCGCGGATCTTGGCAATCTGTTGTTGCCAAGATCGGATAGCCTGCGTCTGCTGCAACAGCTCGGGACGCAGGGTGAGCCTCGTCAACTGATCGGCGATCTCCGTCAGATGTTGCTCGGACTGCCATCGCTGTTGATCGCATTCGTCTCGACGTTCCTGGAGGCGGGCCGCCCGCGTGGCGGCATCCGTGGGAATTCCAGCAGGGACACGAATATCAGCCAATTGGCGCCGGGCCTCTTCTCGTTGTTGCCAGTATGCCAACGCGTCTGCTAATCGTTGCTGTCGGCTCAATTGCGTGTGCACGGTTGCCAATTCCTCACGAAGCCGAGCTACGTCGGCATCGGCCTGCTCGCACGATTGGACCGTCTGCTGGTAGTGACTTGGCTTGACCATCGACGCGCGCAGGTCTCGGTCATGTGCTGCGATCTGCCCGAGGCAAGCGTTGATCTCCCGAGTCTTGGCCTTCGGCGCGAAGAGTTGTTCATGAGACTCGCGCAGCGCTACCTGCAAACGCTGAATATGCGCCAATCCTCCAATACCGCCGCCATAGAGAGCTTGGAGCAGAGTGGCGTTCTCCAGGCTTTTTTCAGCGGCGGATAGCTCGGATAACGAGAATCCAAAGACGTGCCGATACAGATCGGCGCTGGCGTTTCCGAGGAGTTGGGCCAAGCGGTCGGCGTCCACCACCGTGGGGCCCACTCCGTCGCCCGGAACCGCGGAGAGCAATCCCTTGACTGCGTCCTTGCGTCCTTTGCGTCGGCGGAACTCCAAGGTCTGCCCATTGGCCATTTCCAAGACGCCACAGGCCGCTATTTCACCGTCCGTCGGCCCGCCATCCAGCACGTAGGGGTTTTGCTGAGGAAAGCCAAAGAACAACTCACGAATCAGTTGGAGCAACGTGGATTTGCCAGCCTCGTTGGGGCCGTGGATTAGCTGCAAGCCACGATCCAAGGTCAACGAGGTCTGTTGAAAAATGCCAAATCGCTCAATGTCGATTTGCAGCAGCCTCATAGATCCATCTCCAGCATCTGGGTCACCAGTAATTGCTCCGCCTGACGCAGCCAGCGTTGCCATTGCTGGGGGTCCTGCAGATCAATCCCCACGGCGGACAACGCGGCGACCGCCCGTTCCTTTTGGATCAGTGGTTGGAATTCGACACCCATTTGCCGCAACTGGTGGTCGTCGTTGGCGATGGCCGCGGACATCCGCAGCAAATCGCCAAGCAGGTCTTGTTGTTGACGCAGTCGATTGATGTCCGCGACTGGTCGAGTATTCCAGACCACCTTCTCCACCCAGATGCTCTCTTCGAATTCGTTGGCGAGATTCCGAATGTCCGCCGATAGCTGTTCCGTTTGGCGCCCATCTTCCGTCAATGCCAGTTGCTCGTGCAGCCGGCAGGCTCCCGTCACAACGATGCGAGCTGCACAGAAGCAATCCTCACAGCGATCACGTGCGGACAGCAAATGGTCGCGAAGTTTTTCCAAAAACCGGTCGTCACCATCCTGTTCCTCCAGCTCGACTTCCACCGTCGCCCAGCGCAACGAGTCCGTGGCTTCAAACGTGATGGAATCCAAATGCCCATCGGTGACGGTCACGAGGGAGCATCCCTTCGATCCGGGTTCATTGATATGACGTCCCTGTGTATTGCCCGGATAGCCGATGTAGGGTGCCTCCTGAATCGTGCGGCGCGCGTGAATGTGTCCCAATGCCCAGTAGTGGTAGCCTCGTTCATTAAGCACGCGGACGGACGTGGGCGCGTAAGGATCGTGGAGCGGGTCGCCAGTGAGGCTGGTGTGCAGGACACCAATGTTGAACCAACCGTCCAGCGGCGCGGGGTAGTTGGCCGCCAAATCTTCTTGGACGGAACGATGCGCAAAGCCCTGTCCGTGCAAGGCCATCCCTGATGCCTCGTGCCGAAACGTCTGAGGTTTGCTCGTAGTGAATTCGTGAACGTTGGGTGGCCAGCGCATGGTACGTCCAATGAGACTCTCCGCATCGTGATTGCCACGCATCAGGTAAACGTCGATATTGGCCTGTTGCAAGCGACGAAACTGACTAGCCGTCCACAGCCCGGTTTGCATATCCTGCCAGTGCCCATCGAACAGGTCTCCAGCAATGATGACAAAAGCCACCTGTTTCCGAATGGCGAGATCGACGATTCGCACGAGCGCGGTGCGGGTGGCCCCCTGCAGACGATCCGCCGGCGCCCCCTCGTATCGCTGCAGGCCGCGGAGGGGACTGTCGATGTGCAGATCGGCCGCGTGGATGAATTGCACGGTCATGGCAGTCCTCGGAATCAACCGTTTCGGTCAACTCCGTGAAGATTTTCTTGACGGGGAGTCCGGAGCCTCTATATAGGGCGTCCCAGGCGGAAGCCCGCATCGTACCACACAATTCGCCATGGGGACCCACCGGTTGGTTCCTATTAGGGAGCCGAGGCAGTGGGTACCTGCTCCATGCGACGCATCTTGCGAGAGTACCAGACGTTGGGCGGCAGCTCGCCGAACGGCGGATAGGCGAATTCCGGCAAACTGTTCGTCAATGCTGGTTGGGCAGACGCATCGTACAATTCGGGCCAGAAGCCCTGTTCATCGACCTGCAGCTGCTCCAAGTCCAAGAACAGGTCGATACGATTGAGCACATAGCGAATTTGCACAGCGGCGACGCTACTCAACGACGCGGTATACGCCTGCTGAGCCTCCAGGAAATCGCGCGCGGCGATGTTGCGCACCCCCAACTGGAGCTGAAGCCGCGTGCTGACGACCCGTTCGTAAGCCAACGCGGCGCTGGCCACGGCAATCCGATACTGTTCGCGATCCAACTGCAATTGCCGCAGATCATCACGGACTTCCAACTTGATGGAGTCCTCGAGGGCCAGCAATCCGCGCAAGGCTGCTTGGTAGTTGATAAGCGTCGCCCGGTATTGATTGCGTTGTGACCGGCGGTTGAGGGGTGCGTCAAATTGAAACCCGAGACGCGTCGTACTATCGTCAAAATTGAAATCAAAGGGACGGTTCAAGTCTCGGGGGGTGCGAATGGATTGGGATGCATGCAGGTTCAGAATGCTGCGTAAGTCATCCCCCGCCAGCTTGATGGCTCGCCATGCGTCGGCCAAATCGCCCCGTTGATTCATGAGGTCGAATCGCTCCACAATGGCGGTCAGCATGGCATCGTCCACGGCCACCTGCAGGGCGGGCAGGCTGGCGTCACCGGTACTCAACGCCTGCTGGCTGATGCGCAACAAATCGGTGGTCAGCCCTAGGACTTTGTCCAGGTTCTCGCCTTCATTGGTCACCGGCACACCGGCCTTGCGGGCGATTTGATCGGTCAACCGCTCCGTATCTTGTAACAAGGTCCGCGCCGCTTCCGCCAACTCGGCAACTTGGTCCAGCGCTCGCATACTGACCGCTTCATCCAAACGCACTCGAAGGCCGTCCGCTTGTTGCTGCATCAATTCGATCTGCTCCCCCCATTTTTCCTCACCTGCAGCCGACTTTTGACGGAGAAGGGCCAGGCCCTGTGTATCGAACTCCAGCATGGCCTGCACGACGTCCATGGTGCGTTCAAACAGACGCAAAGGCGCGGGGCGTATATCCCCTTGTGCTTGTTGGAGGGCCGCGCGATTCATGGCAACAACCTGACGCGTCTCTTCGATGGTCAGCTGAGTCGACAATTCTGCCAACTCTTTGTCTGCCAATTGGTTCTGCCCCAGCTCTTCCCTGAGACGATTCAGATCCGCCAGTCGTTGCGCCAAGTCCACCGCATTGTTAAGCAGCACGCTCCGATCGGGGCGCGGGTGATTGCGTTCCAGGTTTAAGCTGTTCTGCGATCGCCTCACCCGCTCACTCGACACTGCGGTGCGGCCTCGTAGCGTCAAGTCATCGAGCTCGCCCAATTGCAAATGCACGTCCAGTTCCGGCGGGAGGCCGAGGCGAAACTTCAGAGTGTCCAGTTCTTTCTCTAAGGATACGCAACTAGCGATCAATCGACTGCGGCTTGCCAGAGCATTTTGTTCCAACTGATCGACCTGAAATCGTGGCAGGCGTCCCGTGCGATATTCCGCCTCCCCCTGATAGAAGGCGCGCCATGTGCTGAAGTAATCCTGAGTGTCGATCTCGATCCGCCGGTAGCTGAGCAACAAGCCGTAGTATTGCGAAGTCAAGTCACGGAAAAACACCTTGCGATAACGAGCGAAATCTCGGGCTGCGTAGACCACGTTTCGTTCGGCTTGCGTCAGCCGTTCGAACACCACATCCCGCTGCAGCAAGGGCTGGGTCAGTCCGAAGAACAGTTCGGAGCCAACGTCCGCAGAAAACCCATCCGGTCCGTTGAACGTCAACACCACGTCATTGGCAAACCGTGCAATGAAATCGCCACCACTGGCCAGGGTTTTCTCCATCGCCGCCGATGTATTGAACACCAGCGTGTTTTGCGTGACTCCGTCCTGGCGATCATGCGTGAACAATCCGTTCGTGCCATTGCCGAACGGCCGAAATTTGAGCATGAAGTCGTATCGTTCAAACGTCAACCTGAGAGCAGCCAGATAGAGCAGTTCCTTTTGCGTCTGGTACTCACGGCTATTCACGAGCCCCACTTGCAAAAGATCTTCCAGGGCCATGCGATCCGCATCGACTCGCTGCTCCCCAGTCGGTCCACGATCAAAACTCCGCTCATACTCCTCGCGCACCGAACCGAATTCAAACATCAAGCGGAGACAGTTGTCGGGCATCGAATCCCAGATGTCGTGCGGCAGAGGAGGGACACGCAGGGTAGCCGCCGGGGCGACCGGGGCGCGGCCATCCGAGGTTTCCAACCGCGCGGGCGCAGGGGACTTTGGAGTGTCAACGGCGTCACCGGATTCATCCGCGAGGGGACCATCGATTTCCTGCACCTCGGTCGCCTGCACCAAACGAATCAGCTCCGGCTGCGGGACCTGCTGGCGTACGGCGGATTCGACAGCCGTCACTCCATCCTCGGAAGTGATCTCATTATCCGGTGCCGTTTCAGCCGGCACAGCTGGCAATCGCTCCCCGCCAGCCGCCGCCTGGGGACGAAACCGACGCGGGTCGCGCTCCGGGAACTCAGGTAGCGTGTAGCCGTAGAGCTGGGTTGTGGGGGGAGGTAGCGCCGGATCCGTTGGATTCGAAGGATCAAAGAACCGCGACGCCGGATGTGGGAGCACGTTGTAGCCGTCAGGAGGCTGCCAAGGCCGTTGGCCGCTCTTCTGGTGCAGGATTTGGTACGAGTCGCGGTCCGCATTCCGCAAATAGCGCGCGCGGGTACAGCCGGCTAGCAAAGCCAGCATCGCCAAGCACAACATGATCCGTGCGCGCGGCTGCACACGAGTCCTCCATCGACGGTCCCGACATCGCCAGCACAAACCCCCGGGGCATTACAACTTCTAATATCGGCGCATTCTGTCACGCGATGGATGAGAAAGCGCTCCGAGTCGACATGCCGTTTGGAAAATCAGTCCGCATTCGGCTGGCTTGCGGGCGGTGCATTCCATTCATGGCAAGCTGGCAGGAGAATCCAATGGATGGCCACAGGCATCGTGCCTGTGGCTACCCATCGCTGTTGCGCCATCATGTAGTCTCGACCACGACAGATTTTCCGTCCGGAAGCCGGTTCAAGTCGTCCGCTGGCAGCGAATCTGCAGTGGGGCCCCGAAAGCGAACATCCCCCAATCGCACCAAACTTCCCATCTCCGGCAAATCCCGTGGACGCGGTGGCTGGCACCGGGTTCGGCACCGGGTTCCCGTCTGAGTTGATTGACCGATTGCCCCAAATCGCTAGAATAGTCCGATAGAGGGGAGCCACGATCCGCTGATGGTAGCTCGTCCGATCCGCTCAGACGATCAACGGAAGCCCGGTTTTGCCGTCGCCAACGCGATCCGCCAGGTCTCGTGGTTTCTGCCCTTTTTTTTGATGCCTGAATGGTTTTCGAGGGGGCGGGTTGAGGTTGTGCCATTCCGCGCGGAATCAGCCTCGAGTCTCGCTGGACGATGGGCCTAATATGTAAGGATACCACCATGTCGTCGACTTGCACCAATCGGTACACGTTGTGCACCGAGCGGATTCCTTGGGGACTGAGTCTTGTAGTGTTGCTGGGATTGGGTTGGGGAACCGGTTGCAACACGCGAACTACACAACTCGGCAACGCTTCAACAGCGACAGACAAAGTTCGCGACGCATCGGACTCGGCAAACAGTCGGGTGGGGGCGAACCCTGAGGCGGTAGATTTCGCGGGCATGTCGACATCGACTACCGAGACCAAAGCACTGGCAACTTAGGCGATTGAGGCTAAACCTTTGATTGCCAAGACCAACGATCCGACCGGCGCATCTGCCGCCTCGGAAGCGGCATCAGATGTTGGCCGACACACCGACGACTCACGCCCGGCCGAACCGCGGACAGTCTCAACTTTGGCGACTCACAAACAGACCCGTAGTTTTCGACCAACTCGTAACGGAATCCCTATTCGGC
>SXGT01352718.1_pt1 | contig 11864 bp, 9 predicted proteins | sample 3176221 | NCBI WGS metagenome assembly SXGT01 (sample SAMN11356862, study PRJNA531348) | freshwater metagenome | isolation source: freshwater sample F1-120 | place: China: Fuxian Lake, Yuxi | collected 2017-12-25
GATGTCGAAGTCGAAGGGCAACGTGATCGTGCCCTCCGAGTGGATCGAGCAATACGGTGCCGACGCGGTGCGCTACTGGGCGGCGAGCGGTCGCCCGGGCACCGACACCGCGTTCGACGAGGGACAGCTCAAGATCGGGCGCAAGCTCGCGATGAAGCTGCTGAACGTGAGCAAGTTTGTGCTCGGGCTCGCCGCCGACGCCGAACCTTGCGGGATCGACGCGGTCACGGCACCGATCGACCGAGCGATGCTCGCCGAGCTCGCCGATCTGGTCGACGACGCGACGCAAGCGTTCGATTCGTTCGACTACGCACGCGCGCTCGAACGCGTCGAGCGGTTCTTCTGGTCGTTCTGCGACGACTACGTCGAGCTGGTCAAGGGTCGCGCGTACGGCAACGACGGTCCCGAGGCACGAGCGTCCGCGCAGGCCGCGCTCCAGTGCGCGCTGTCGAACCTGTTGCGACTGTTCGCGCCGTTCTTGTCGTTCGTCACCGAAGAGGTGTGGTCGTGGTGGCAACCGGGTTCCGTGCATCGCGCGGATTGGCCCGCCTCGGGCGAACTGCGCGCCGCGGCGGCCGCGACCGATCCGACCATCTACACGGTGGCGGGCGAGGTGCTGGGTGCCGTTCGCAAGGCCAAGAGCGAACAGAAGCGATCGCTCGCCACCGCCGTCAGCGCCGTCCGCGTCGCCGACACCGCGCCCCGGCTCGACGCGTTGGCGTTCGCCGCCGCCGACGTGTGCAACGCGGGCAAGATCGCAGCGCTCACGACCTCGGTCGCGGAGCAGCTCACCGTCGAGGTCGAGCTGGTCGCCGCCGACGTGGCCTGACCGGATCATCGTGACGACCCGCGCTGTCGACGATCCGCGCGCTTGGCTCGAGGCGCACATCAATCTGGAACGCGGGATCGGGATCCCGAGCGACGCCGCGCGGACCGCTGCACCGACGCGCGCCCGGATCGAAGCGCTGCTCGCGTTGCTCGGTCGGCCCGAGCTCGAATTCTCGGCGATCCACCTCACCGGGACCAATGGCAAGACCTCGACGGCGCGCATGGTTGCCGCGCTCTTGCATGCCGCCGGCCTGCGCGTCGGCTCGTACACGAGTCCCGACCTGGGGCGTATCAACGAGCGGATCTCGATCGACCTGGAGCCGATCGCCGACGCGGAGCTCGACGAGTTGTTGCAGCTCGTCGCGCTCTGCGAGCCGTCGCTGACCGACCCGCCGAGCTACTTCGAGATCCTCACCGCGGCTGCGTTCCGCGCCTTCTGCGACGTCGCGATCGACGTCGGCGTGGTCGAGGTCGGGCTCGGCGGTGCGTGGGATGCCACGAACGAGGTCGACGGCCGCGTCGCGGTCGTCACGAACGTCGCGATCGACCACGAGGCCTTCCTCGGCTCGTCGCGCGAGGCGATCGCGCGCGAGAAGGCCGGCATCGTCAAGCCGGCGAGTCACCTCGTGCTCGGTGAGACGGACCCGGAACTCGCCGCGATCTTCGAGGCGCGCGGGCCGCGCGCGATCTGGCGTCGCGACCGCGAGTTCGGCGTGCGCGCCAATCGGGTGGCGGTCGGCGGGCGCTACCTGGAGCTGTTCTCGCCCGGCGGCGAGCACGAGGTATTGCTGCCACTGCACGGCGCGCATCAGGGCGACAACGCCGCGCTCGCGCTCGCCGCGGCGGAGGCGTTTCTCGGCGACGCGCTCGACGGTGAGACGGTGCGCGCGGGGTTCTCGATCGCGACGTCTCCCGGGCGCATGGAGATCGTCGGTCGACAACCGTTGGTGTTGCTCGACGGTGCTCACAACGTCGCGGGTGCCGAGGCCCTGCGTCGCGCGCTCGGTGAGGGCTTCCACACCTCGGGACCGCGCACGCTCGTGGTCGGTCTGCTGCGCGAGAAGGATCCGATGGAGATGCTCACTGCGCTCGGCATCGACGACGTGCAACTGCTCGTGCTGTGCCCACCGCCCTCGCCGCGGGCGCTCGACCCGGCGGAGGTGGCGCGCGCCGCCCGCTCGCTCGGGTTTCCCGAGGACCGCATCGAGATCGCCGAGAACGTCCGGTCGGCGGTGGGGACCGCGATGGTCGACACGCCCGACGACGGCCAGGTGGTCGTCACCGGATCGCTCTACGTCGTCGGGGCCGCGCGCACGATGCTCGTCGGCTGAACCAACGCCGATAACCTCCACGGCCCATGAGCGACACTCGCACCCTGATCCTCTGCAAGCCCGATGCTGTCGAGCGCGGCCTCGTCGGCGAGATCGTGAGCCGTATCGAGGCCAAGCAACTCACGATCACGGCGATGGAACTCCGCACGCTCGACGCCGCGACCGCCGAGCAGCACTACGCCGAGCACGCCGGCAAGCCGTTCTTCGGGGAGTTGGTCACCTTCATCACCCGCAGCCCGCTCGTGGCGATGATCGTCGAGGGCACCGAGGCCTGGAAGGTCATGCGCACCCTCATGGGGGCGACGAACCCGCGGGAGGCTGCTCCCGGAACCATCCGCGGTGATCTCGCGATCGAGATGGGCGAGAACCTCGTCCACGGCAGCGACGGCCCCGACTCCGCCGAGCGCGAGATCGCGATCTTCTTTCCTGACCGCGCCTGAAGGCCCGCCCGCGTCCGAGGGCCAGCCCGCGCCCGAAGGTCCTTCCGGGAGCACCGGCTCGGTCACGGAGCGCGCGCGACCTGGCGGAAGGCCCGAATGCTCCCTAGCCTGGGTTTCCTAGCCCGGTCGCGCCCGCCCAACTCGTGCGCGGCAACCCACCACGACGGAGCGTCTCTTGTCGGAACCCTGGTTCGCCTCGGTCATCGGTCGCGACATGGCGATCGACCTGGGCACCGCCAACACCTTGGTCTACGTCCGCGGGCGGGGCGTGGTCCTGAACGAGCCGTCGGTCGTCGCGGTGAACGCGCGCGACGGCCGGCCGCTCGCGGTCGGGACCGAGGCGAAGCGCATGATCGGTCGCACGCCGGGTCACATCACCGCGATCCGTCCACTGAAAGACGGAGTGATCAACAACTTCGACATCTGCGAGAAGATGCTGCGCTACTTCATCCAGCGCGTGCATCAGCGACGATTCGCCAAACCGCGGATGGTCATCTGCGTCCCGTCGGGGATCACCGGCGTGGAGCAGCGCGCGGTGCAAGAGGCCGCCGAGTATGCCGGCGCGCGCAAGCCCGTGTACATCATCGAGGAGCCGATGGCCGCGGCGATCGGTGCCGGGCTCCCGGTGCACGAACCCGCGGGCAACATGATCGTCGACATCGGCGGTGGGACGACCGAGGTCGCGGTGATCTCGCTCGGTGGCATCGTCGCGAGCGAGAGCATTCGGATCGCCGGCGACGAACTCGACGAGGCGATGATCAACTACGTGAAGAAGGAGTACTCGCTCGCGCTCGGCGAACGCACTGCCGAAGAAGTGAAGATCGCGCTGGCGAGCGCGTACCCGCTCGTCGAGGAGCTGTACGCGGAGATTCGGGGCCGCGACCTCGTGACCGGTCTCCCCAAGACGGTGACGGTCTCGACCGAGGAGATCCGCGAAGCGATCGAGGAGCCGGTGAGCGCGATCGTCGACGCCGTCAAGGTGACGCTCGACAAGACCCCGCCCGAGCTCGCTGCCGACATCATGGGCAAGGGCATCGTGATCACCGGCGGCGGCGCGCTGTTGCACGGGCTCCGCGAGCGACTCCAGGCCGAGACCGGCATGCCGATCGTGATCGCCGAAGATCCGCTGTTCTCGGTCGCCATCGGTTCGGGGTTGTGCCTCGAGCACTTCGACGTCTTCAAGAACCTCATCACCGCGTCGCAGACGAACTGAGCGCGCGGGCGGTGAGCTGAACGATGCCGGGATTCGGTCGCGACACCCGTCGCCGATACGTGCTGATCGTGATCGTGCTGACCTCGATCACCTTGATCACGCTGGATCGGCGCGCCGACGACAAGGGCCCGCTCGGGGCCGTGGCGCGTGTCGCGCACCGGATCGTGTCGCCGCTCGCCGCCGCCGCCGATGCCGTGTTCGGTCCGGTCGGCGACTGGTTCGCGGGCATTGCCGACGGCGGCGACCTACGGCGCGAGAACCGCGACCTCGCGGAGCGACTCGCGCAGGAGCGCGCGAAGAACCGCCAGAGTGAACAGGCGATCGAGGAGAACCGTCGCTACAAGGCGCTGTTCGGCGAACCGTGGCTCGATGACATCCCGAGTGTCGCGGCCAAGGTCATCGCCGGCGCGCCGGGCAACTTCGAACGAACGGTCGTGCTCAATCGGGGTACCGAGTCGGGCGTGGCGATCGGATACCCGGTCGTGGGTCCCGATGGACTCGTCGGTCGCGTCGTCGAGGCGTGGGACGGAGGGAGCACGGTGCTGCTGGTCACCGACCCGACGTTCGGCGTCGCGGTCCGACTCACCGACCAGCGCATCCGCGGGCCGGCCGAGGGCCAACCCGAGAGCGGACTGTTGAAGCTCAATCTCACGTCGGCCGATCTCAGCGATGAACAGATCGAGTCGATCGTCGCGGGCGACGACGTCGAGACGTGTGGTTGCGACGAGTCGGAGTACCCGCCGGGCATCCCGGTCGGCGAGGTGCTGCGCGTCGAACGGCAGACGTCGGGGATCTCGCTGATCGTGCGCATTCGCCCGCTGCTCGATGCATCGAGTCTCGAGAACGTGAAGGTCCTTCGCTGGCGGACGGGCGACCTGGTGCCGTGAGGTTCCTCGGCCCGCGGCTGGTTCCGCTCGCGTTCACGATCGTGATCACCCAGGTCGTGTTGTTCCCGCAATTGCGGTTGCTCGGCGTGGTGCCCGATCTCGGACTGGTAGCGGCGGTCGCGGTCGCGTACCGGGAAGGCGCGGTCGTGGGGGCATGGTTCGGCTTCGCGACCGGCCTCGGGTTCGACCTGTTCCTCCACACGCCGACCGGGTTGTCGGCGCTGGCCTACGCACTGTGTGCCTATCTCGTCGGGTCGCTCGAGCGGGGCCTGCTCCGCCGCGGCCGCTGGTTGCCGTCGTTCCTCGGCCTGGCGGGCGGTCTCGTCGGTGGGGGGATCTTCCTCGCCGTCGGCGTGCTCGCCGGAATCGACGAACTCGGGTCGGTGCGGGCACTGTCGGTCCAGACGCGCTCGGCGATCTACGACGCGATCGTCGCGCCGGTGGTGTTCGGACTCGTCGCCCTGATCCTGCACGCCGACGAGCCCTCGTGGAAGTTCCGCGACTGACTCGCGACCGACTCGCCGGAACGATCCCGCTGGCAAATACTGGCAGGTGACCGTCGGCGGGGGGAGCGGGTGGGGCAGACTGGCCGAGTCGTCGCTTCCGGGCCGGGCCGCCGCGTGGTGCCGGGTCGACGGCCACTTCTCACACCATGACCGATCACAGCCGAGTCCGGATCAGCATCGTCGGCGTCGTCGTCGTCTCCCTCTTCGGGGCATTGCTGACGCGCCTGTGGTTCCTCCAGGTCGACACGAGTGCCACCGAGATCGCCACCGAGATCGACCAGCGATCCAACCGGACCGTCTACTACGAGACGCCGCGCGGCTGGATCTACGACCGCCGCGGTCGCGAGATCGTGCGGAATCGGGTCACCTGGGTGCTGAAGATCGACCGTCGTCTCACGGGCGACCAGCAGGAACAGGCGATCGCGCGCCTGTCGGAATTGCTCGATGTGCCGCGTGCCGACATCGAAGAACGTCTCGCCGACCCGCGCATCTCGCCGCTCGAGGACGCGGTGATCAAGGTCGACGTGCCCGACGCGATTCGCACCGAGATCTCCGAGCACCGCGAGCAATATCCGTACATCCAGATCGAGCAGGCCGCGGTCCGCGAGTATCCGCACGGCGAGGCGCTCGCGCCGGTCCTCGGTTACATCGGCCGCGTCAATCAGGACGATCTCGATCGCCATCCCGACGAGTACGGCGCGCGCGACAGCATCGGCCGCAGCGGGATCGAGGCCGCGATGGAGTCGCAACTGCGCGGTCGCCGCGCGAGCGAGACCGTGTCGATCAACCCGGCCGGACAGATCATCGGCGACCCGTTGAAGGCCGATCCCGGCGAGGCCGGACGCGACGTGTACCTGACCATCGACCTCGACTGGCAGAAACAGGTCGAGGCCTCGCTCGCCGAAGGAATCGCCGTCGCGCGCCGCACCCAGAACCACGACGTGGAGGATCTGTTCGTGACGTTCCGGGCGCCGTCGGCAGCGGCCGTCGTCATCGACGTTCGGACGGGTGAGGTGCGGGCGATGGCGTCGCTGCCGAGCTACGACCCCGAGGAGTTCGTCGCGGGGGTGAGCGAACGGCGGTGGAAGGTGCTCACCGACGAAGAGGGCAACCCGCTCTTCAACCGGGCGACCAAGAGCACGCTGGCGCCGGGTTCGACCTTCAAGCTCATGACGTCGATCGCCGCGGTCACCTCCGACGTGCGATCGTCGTCGACCTTGTTCCCGAACACGCCGTGCTACGCGAACGTTTCGGGTGATCAGCATCAGGAGTTCTGCAACGCCGGTCGATCGGGCAACGGCGAAATGCTCGACATGCGGGCCGCGCTCGCGTCGTCGAGCGACGTCTACTACTACAGCATCGGCGATCTGCTCTGGGGCCATTGGAAGGCCGGCGACGAGGAGCGGGGCGACTCGATCCAACGGGTCGCGCGCGACTACGGCTTCGGGGAGAAGACCGGGATCGAGATCGGTGAGGTTGCCGGCCGCGTACCCGACGCGCAATGGCGGTTCGACTACACGCACGCGCAGGCCGACGCCGGCGTGGAGCCTTACGCCGGCAACGTCAACGAGTGGGACGACTGGAACCCGGCTGACAACATCAACCTCTCGGTCGGACAGGGCGACATGATCGCATCGCCGCTCCAGCTCGCGAATGCCTACGCCGCGTTCGCGAACGGTGGCCGGCTCATGCGCCCGACGCTCATCCAAGACGTGCGTGACGTCGACGAGGTCGTGCGGACGACCGAGCCGGTCGTGCGCCGAGCGCTCCCCGAGCTCTCCATCACCGACGAGCAGGCGATCTGGAACGGCCTCGTCGGCGCGATCGACGAGGGCACCGCGCAGCGTGCGTTCGCGGGCTTCCCGTTCGCCGAGGTCCCGATCGCGGGCAAGACGGGAACCGCCCAACGCGGCACGGACTACCCCGGCTGCGCGACCGTGGAACCGCCGAAGACCCCCGCCGACGTCGAGCACTGCATCGGCGACACGAGTTGGTTCGTCGGGATCTCGTCGGTCACCGATCCGCGCTACGTGGTGGTCGTGATGGTGGAAGAAGGCGGGTTCGGGGGCGACATCGCGGCGCCGATCGCCCGGCAGATCTTCGAGAAGATCTACGGGCTCGGGATCACTCCGATCCCCGACGCGGCGCGCGGGAGCGACGCTCGATGACCGCGCTGGCTCCGCCGACGGGTCGTGTCCGCGGCGCGCGCGAGCGCGTGTTCGGGCACACCGGCGACCCGCATCCGCTCATGCACGTCGACTGGCTGCTCGTCGCCGTGACGTTCGCGATCACCGCGCTCGGGTTGGCGATGATCTACTCCGCGACGAACTCGATCACCGAGGTGAACGACCTCGGCCGGATGCACTACGTGAGCCGCCAGGCGATGGCGCTCGGGATCGGCGTCGTCGCGATGATCGTGGCCGCATCGTTCGACTACCGCCGTTTCCGCGAGTTGTGGCCGGTCGCCTACGGATTGGTGATCCCGCTGCTGATCGCAGTGCGGTTCGTGGGCACCGGACAAGGTGGCACGACGGCCTGGTTCGACGTCGGCCCGATGCAGTTCCAGCCGTCGGAGATCGCCAAGCTCGCGATCATCCTCGCCGTGGCGGGCTACTGCCATGCCCACCGGGGCGAACTCGACGCCTGGCGACTCGCCGTCGCCGTCACGGTCGCCGGAATCGCGATGGGCCTCACGATGCTGCAGAACGACCTGGGCACGATGCTCGTCATGGGGGCGTGCACGATCGGGATCCTCTACGTCGCGGGCCTGCGGTTCGTGCACTTGCTCGTGCTGTTCCTGCTCGCCGCGTCCTGCCTGGTCGGGCTGCTCGTGACCGACACGTTCAACGCGTACCGCCTCGAGCGACTGACCGGCTTCGTGACCCAGGATCGGGTCGAGGACGCGACGGCCGCGACCGACACCGAGTACAACCTGCAACAGAGCAAGGACGCGATCGCCAACGGCGGCTTCTGGGGCCAGGGATTCGGCGAGGGACCGCTCACCCAGAACGGGTTCGTCCCCGAACAGCACACCGACTTCATCTTCACCGCGGTGGGGGAGGAACTCGGCTTCGTCGGGGCGGCCTCGCTGCTCGGTCTGTACGGGATTCTCGCCTGGCGGATCTGGCGCACGGCGATGCTGTCGCAGGATTTCCAGGGGACGCTCATCTGCATCGGGGTGCTCGCCGTGTTCGTGTTCCAGATCTTCGAGAACGCGGGGATGACGATGGGCATCATGCCGATCACGGGAATCCCGTTGCCGTTCGTGAGCTACGGCGGCTCGGCGCTCATCGCCTACCTCGCGGCGATCGGTCTCGTGATCAACGTGCACATGCGTCGCTTCAGTTGACCGCGACCGACAACTCACCGCGACCGACCGCGACGGCGGCGGCGCGATGTCGGAAATGTCCGGTCCGGGGAGTGGGGAGGTGCCCACTAGAGTGAACGGGTCATGTCCGACCTCTGGCCGCGGATCGAACCGCTCCTGGCCAAGGTGGAGAAACCTGCTCGCTACATCGGCATGGAGCGGGGTGCCCAGGTACCCGCCCACGGGCCCGGCAAGGTCGCCTGGCTGCTGCTCTACCCCGACACCTACGAGATCGGTCTCCCCAACCAGGGGCTCCAGATCCTCTACGAGATCCTGAACGAGCGCGACGATGCGGTCGCCGAGCGTTCGTACGCGCCCTGGCGGGATCTCGACGCTGCCCTCCGAGCGGCCGGCTTGCCGCTCTTCTCGGTGGATTCCCACCGTGCCGCGGGCGACTTCGACCTGCTCGCCTTCAATCTCTCGGCCGAACTCGTCTACACCAACGTCTTGAACCTGGTGGACCTCGCCGGGGTCCCGGTGCGCAACGAGGACCGCACCAACGAGCACCCGATCGTGATCGCCGGCGGGCATGCCGCGTTCAACCCCGAGCCGCTCGCCGAGTACGTCGATGCCTTCGTGATCGGTGAGGGCGAAGAGGTCGTCGCTGAGATCACGGAGGTCGTCGGCGCGTGGAAGCGCGGTGGGCAGGCCGACCGTGAGCACGTGCTCCACGACCTCGCCACGATCCCGGGCGTATACGTCCCGGCGATGTACGACATCGAGTACGACGGGCCGCGCATCGCCGCGGTCGTGCCGCGGTATCCCGACATCGCCGACCGGGTCGACAAGCGCACCGTCGCCGATCTCGACGAGTGGCCCTACCCGAAGCAGCAGCTGGTCCCGCTCATCGAGGTCGTCCACGACCGCCTCAACGTCGAGATCTTCCGCGGTTGCACGCGCGGGTGCCGCTTCTGCCAGGCCGGGATGATCACGCGTCCGGTGCGCGAGCGCAGCGCCGAGCAGGTCCGCACGATGGTGGAGCAGGGGCTCCGCCGCACCGGTTACGACGAGGTCGCGCTCACGAGCCTCAGCTCTGCCGACTTCTCCGGGATCGATCGCGTCGTGGCCGGCATCGTCGACGACCAGGACGGCACGGGTGGCGTGTCGGTGAGCCTGCCGAGCCTGCGGGTCGACGCGTTCACGGTGGGAATCGCGAGCGAGATCCAAAAGGTCCGCCGCACGGGCCTCACGTTCGCGCCCGAGGCGGGCTCGTGGCGACTGCGTCAGGTCATCAACAAGCTCGTGCTCGAAGAAGACCTGTATGCCGCGGTCGACGCCGCCTACTCGCAGGGCTGGCGGCGCATGAAGCTCTACTTCCTCACCGGGCTGCCCACCGAGGTCGACTCCGACACGATGGGGATCGCCGAACTCGCCAAGAACTGCGTGCAGATCGGTCGGCGTCACACCAAGCAGGCGAGCGTCACGGTGTCGGTCGGCGGTTTCGTCCCCAAGGCGCACACGCCGTTCATGTGGTTCGGCCAGAACGGTGTCGAGGAGTTGCAGCGCAAGATCCGGATGCTGCGCGACGACCTGCGGCCGCACCGCCAGGTCAACCTCAAGTGGCACGACCCCGAGGCGACCTACGCGGAGGGGCTCATGAGCCGCGGTGATCGCCGCGTGGGTCGGGTCGTGGAGCGGGTCTGGCGTGCGGGTGGCACCTTCCAGGAGTGGTCGGAGTTCTTCGCGCTCGACCGGTGGCTCGAGGCGTGTGCGGCCGAGGGCATCGACCCGGACTGGTACGTCACCCGCCATCGCGACGAGCACGAGATCCTCCCCTGGGACCACATCGCCGCGGGGCTCCACAAGGACTTCTTGTGGCAGGACTGGCGCGCCGCGCTCGCCGAGCACGGCCTCCCCGATTGCCGCTGGACCCCGTGCTACGACTGCGGGGTGTGCACCGACTACGCGCTCGAACACGTCGTCGCCTCGCCGACGGCCCCGGCGGGCGGGAGCCAGGGCACGGGCCAGGACCTCAGCCGCGGCGGCGAGGTGCCGGTCACGCTGCTCCCGACGCCGAGATCCCGGGAAGCGGCGAAGCCGACCTCGGCGACCGCGGGGGTCAGCGCCTGATGCGCGGCGGTGCGCAGTTCCCCGTGCGACTCCAGTACTCCAAGCGCGGCAAGGTCCGGTTTCTCGGCCACCGCGATGTCGCTCGGAACATCGAGCGTGCCTTTCGTATCCAGCGGTTCCCCCTCGCGTTCAGCGAGGGTTTCTCACCCCACCCCAAGATCAGCTTCGGGTTGGCACTCACGACCGGTTTCGAGTCCGACGACGAGTACCTCGACGTCGAGTTCGTCGAAGCGGTCGACCTCGAGGCGTTGCCGTCGGTGCTGACGGCGGCGCTGCCCCCCGGCATCACGGTCCTCGGCGCGGCTGCGCTCGACGAGCGGGCGCCGGCACTGCAAGAAGCCGTGACGGCCGTCGAGTGGGAGGTCCCCGTGACCGACCTCGACGGATCGGCGGCCACGCTCGGGGCGGTCGAGGCGGCCATCGCCGCCGCGCTCGCCGCCGAGCATCTCGAATGCACCAAGGTCCGCAAGGGTCGTACCTCGATCGACGACATCCGCCCGGTGATCCGGCGGCTCGCGGTCGTGGAGCCCGGCGCAGCACCGGGCGTCACCTCCGTCGTCGCGCCCATGGTGATGCCCATGGTGACGATGGAGTTGGCAACGGTGCTCGGCAAGGGCGCGAAACCCGGTGAGGTGTTGGCCGCGATCGGCCCCTTCACCACGGATCGTGGTTTGCGTACCCATCAATGGATCGAGCGCGACGGCATGCGGATCGCACCGCTGCATGCCGACACGCGCCCGCGCGTGCCCCAGGCGCGCGCCTCATGAGGAAGGGTCTCCATGCCCGATTCCGAAGTTCCCGACTTCGATGCCCCGACTCCCTCGGCGATCGCCGACGCGAGTCCTGAACCCGACGACCTCGTCCCGAGCGGCGACGGCCCTCCGAAGAAGAAGCGCCGTCGCGGTTCACGCGGCGGCAAGAACCGCAAGAAGCGCCCCGTCGGCGAGGTCGGAGGGGCCGAGTCCACCGCCGCCGACGACCTCGGCGACGACGAGGACGACGACGGCGCGGGCGACGACGACTTCGAGGGCGCGGGCGGCGACGACTTCGAGGGCGCGCGCGACTGGTCGGCGGCCGAGGCAGATCGCGGGTTCACGTCCGACGATGTCGCGGCCGAGGCGAAGGTCGAAGCCGGGCTCCGTGAGCCCGATCTCGGCGAGGTCGCCAAGCCGCGGGTCGGCGGCGCGCGCCCGCCGGCCGTGAGTGCGGGCGCGACGGTGCC
>SXGT01280929.1_pt1 | contig 11863 bp, 12 predicted proteins | sample 3176221 | NCBI WGS metagenome assembly SXGT01 (sample SAMN11356862, study PRJNA531348) | freshwater metagenome | isolation source: freshwater sample F1-120 | place: China: Fuxian Lake, Yuxi | collected 2017-12-25
ACCGCGAGGGGCGCGACCTTGTGGCCGTCGCGCACGATGATGTCCCTTCGCCGGCCCACGAACCACAGGTAGCCATCCTCATCGAAGCGGCCCAGATCCCCGGTCAGGACCCAGCCCTTCTGCAGGGTCTTCCGCGTCATCGCCGATTCGTTCCAGTAGCCGTCCATGATCCCCGGTCCGCTGACCCGGACGTCCCCCACCATCCCGGTCGGCACGTCGGCGCCGTGCTCGTCCACCACCGCCACGTGGACGCCGTGCGCCGGCAGGCCGACCGATCCCGGCTTCTTGCGGCCGAACGGGGGATTCATGGCATACGGTCCGGTCTCCGTGGAGCCGCACTGCTCCGTGACCGCCACGCCCGTCAGCCGCTCGAAGGCCTCGAGGAGCCTCGTCGGCACGCGGTCGCCGCCGGCGAGGCAGAGGCGGAGGTGGCTGAAGTCACACGCCTGAAACTCGGGGCTCGCCATCAACCGCCCCAGGCTCCCGGGCGTGAGCGTGAGGAACGTCTTGGCGGGCTGCCGCCGCAGGGCGGCCACGAAGTTTTCGACCGTGAACTTCCGCAACAGGCTGACCCGTCCCCCGGTCCAGAGCGTGGGCATGATCTGGCAGCGGAGCGCGAGGGGCTGCGAAGCGGACGTCGCAATCAGCGTCACGTCGTCCGGCGTGAGGGCGACGCGGACGAGGTATTTGCGGACGCCGGTGGACAGGGCCCCATGGGTCAGGACGACTCCCTTGGGACGGGATGTTGTCCCGGAGGTGTAGATCATCACCGCAGGACTGTCGTCGCGCGGGGCCTCGGCAGGCAGTTCGCGCTCGGCGCCGAGCAGCGTGGCGAACGGCCGTCGGCTGCCGGCGGCGCAGCCGTCGCCCACGACGACGACCCGCGGCACCGTGCCGAGAACCCCAGCCTCCTCGAGGCCGGGGATGCGTTCGTCATCGACTACCAGGATCGACGCGCTGCTGTGGCCGAGCGCGTGGCCGACCTGCAGCGGGTGGTACTCGTAGTCGATCGGAACGACGACCAGGTTCATCCGGAAACAGGCGAGGTAGCAGACGATCGTCTCGAGGCAGTTCGGCAGGAGGAGGGCGACCCGATCTCCCCCCTCGAGGCCCATGGCCGCCAGACCCGAGGCCAGCCGCGAGGCCAGCCGCTCGAGATCCGCCGCGGTGGTCCACGCCCCGTCGGACTCGAGGATCGGACGGGCAGGATCGATCTCCAGAACCCGCTTCAACAGGTGATGCAGCATGGGAGAGACGTCCTTGCGGGGGCGATGGCTCGGGTCGGGCGATGCCGACGCGGCAGTCGTCCCATGTATAGTGCGGAGAACGGCGTTGTCTCAAGCATCGGAATGCCCCGAGAAGATCCCGCACGATCGTGGCAGCAACGTCCCCCGCCCAGTCCGCCCCTCGAGATCGCACGGCCGGCACGGCCGGCCGCGAGGGCGTGATCCTGTTCGCGCTGGCGGCACTGCAGTTCATCAGCCTCGTCGACTTCATGATCGTGATGCCGCTGGGTCCGCAGCTGCTCGCCGACCTCGGCATCGACGCCCGGAGATTCAGCTGGGTCGTGTCGGCCTATACGCTCGCGGCGGGCTTCGCCGGATTCCTGGCGGCGGGCTGGCTCGACCGCGTGCCGCGCAAATCGGCCTACGTCGTGTTCTCGGTCGGCCTGCTCGCGGGCACCGCGGCCTGCGGGCTGGCCACCACCTATCCGTTCCTGCTCGCGGCCCGTTGCGTGACGGGCGGCTTCGGCGGCGTGTTGGGCGGACTGGCCCTGGTGATCGTGGCCGACGTGTTTCCGACCGAGCGGCGTGGCCGCGCCACGGCCACACTCATGCTGGCGTTCGCGGTCGCCTCGGTGGCGGGAGTGCCGCTGGGCATCGCCCTCGGCACGCGGCTCGGCTGGCAGGCGCCCTTCTTCGCCCTCACGGCGCTCGGACTGCCGCTGGTGGGGCTGGCGGCGTGGTCGCTGCCTCCCTTGGCCGCCCACCTCGATGACTCGCGGCGACATCCCTGGGCCGCCTGCTCGAGACGCTCACGGTGCCCGCCCATCGCCGAGCGTTCGCGCTGATCGCCCTGCTGATGGTCGGCGCGTTCGCCGTGATTCCGTTCATCAGCACGTCCTTCGTGGCCAACGTGGGCGTCGCCGAGTCGCAGTTGCCGGCGGTGTTCATCGCCGGCGGGCTGCTCACGCTCGTGAGCACGCCGCTTGTCGGTCGGCTGGTCGACCGGTTCGGCGCATGGCCGGTGCTGGTCTGTGTCGTGCCGCTGTCGGCGGTGATGATGCTGGTGCTCACGCATCTCCCGGCGGTGGGGATCGCCGTCGCGGCCCCGGTCGCGGCCGTGCTGATGGCGACCAACGCCAGCCGGATGGTGACGGCGATGTCGCTGATCACGTCGAGCATCGAGCCGCGCCGCCGCGGCAGCTTCATGTCGGCCAACTCGGCGGTGCAGCACGTCGCCAGCGGCCTGGGGGCCACGCTCGGCGGAATGATCGTCGAGGGGGGCGCAGGCGATCCGCTGCGTCACTTTGGCACGGTCGGCATGCTCGCCGCGGCGGCCACCCTCGCGAGCCTGTGGCTCGCCGCCCGGATCCGCCCGATCGACTCCATGGCTCCCGTCAACGCGGGCCCCGCCCCGCACGGCCGGTCGGCTTGCACGCACCACAGCCCGCCTACGAGCCCAATGCCGTGAGGCGTGGGGTGACCGACGATGGACTCCGCCCCATCCCGACCGCCCCCACGGCCTCACGGCCGATCGGCTTTCAATCCCCGGGCACCCTTGCCCGGGGATCAGGTCCGCCGCGTCAGACGGCGGTGGCCGGCTTCTTGAGGAAGCTGACGATCAGGGGCAGCAGCGCTCCCACGATCGCCGACAGCCCGCCCGTGCCGACCATGTTGTCGCCGCTACCGGTGAACTGCGTCAGGGCCGGGATCAGCATCGGCAGCACCGTGCCGCCGAGTCCGCCGCCCGCGAGGCCGAGCACGGTGTTGAGCATCGGGCCGAGGTTCCGGTTCTTGAGCAGCGCGCCGACGATGTTGCCGCCGGCGCCGCCGGCGATGAGGCTCACGATCCAGCTGATGATCTGGGGATCCATGGTTTTTGTTCTTTCCTGGCAAGAGGGTCTTCGTCTCCGGGGCCCTCCGTTGGCCCCGGCTGTCAGGAGATGAGTTGCCGCCGTTTCACCGTGTGTCACGCTTCGGCCGGCGATTTTCCGCGGCGACGCGCCCCGGTCGCGGCGGTTGTGCCGGTCACGGACGATGCGCGGGGCAGGCCCGCCCGCCGGCGGACAGGCGACTGAGGAACAAGCCGTCCTGAAGGCAGACGACCGGCCCGCGAAGACCGAGATGCGGAGACAAAAAGCCCGTCGTGCCACTGGACGCCCCCGCGGGTCCGCTCCTCCGCCCGGTTCACCGCGCTCGCCGCCGGTCTTCTGAGAACTTCTCCCGACGTGTGGGCTGCCCATCGAGCGTCGCGTCGATGACACGGGCTCGCCTCTGAGTTCGGCTTTGGCAGTTTTCGGAGGCATGAGAAGTCGCCCGTCGCGTAGGTCGGGGCCACCCTGATTCGGCCAGGAAGCATGCACGGCATGTCCTGAATTCGTCGTCGTCACGCCGCCAGGGCAACCGCGTGTTCGAGTAGTCGGGCCAGCTTGCTGGGATACCCGCGGTGAGTCGGCGGCTGCCAGAGCCGCTGGCCGTCCTTGGCGAACCAGAGAACGACAAGCGCGCGGAGAAGCATGGCCAGTGGGGCAGTCCGTTCGACTGCCTTCCGGCTCCAGCCCTGCGGTTCCTCGAAGCCGAGGCACTGCGTGCTGTCACGGAAGGCAACTTCCACGCTCCATCGCATCAAGTGACCATGAAGCGGCGCTCGAGAGCCGGTGGTACGAAGAGAAGCGCTTTGTGGCCCCGGAGCCGGGCTCGCCGCTTTTCGGACGGCAGCTTCGGCCGGGCAATCACCCGTCAAAAACTGCAAAAGTCGAAACGAGGGGCATTCCGAGTCCGCTTCATGACTGAATCCGGTCACGGGCGGGGGTGCCCATGCCCCAGGAGCCGGCGTTGGCGGCAAGCGAAGGCAGGATGCCGGGAGCGCAGCCGGCATCGAGAGGGCGGATGCCACGATGGCATCCGCGAACGTCCGGCGACGGGGCGTGGGCACCCCCGCCCTACGCGACGGATAGCCTCTGCCCGGCACTCAACAACTGCAAAAGTCGAACTGAGTCGTCGCCCGCGTCGGCCCGGGGGGTGGAGGGCCCCGCTCCCCCGCGGCTTTCGTCTGGGCCTCAGGCGATGCCGAGCACGTCGCGCATGGAATAGAGCCCCGCCGGCCTGCCGACGAGAAACGCGGCTGCGGCGAGGGCGCCCCGGGCGTAACACTCGCGGTTCGTCGCTCGGACGTTGACCGACAGGGATTCGCCGTCCATTCCGAAGAGGATCGTGTGCTCGCCGGGATTGTCGCCCGCACGGACGGCGTGATAGCCGATCTCGTCGGCCGGCCTCGCGCCGGGCCGGCCCTCGCGGCCATGGGCGGCCGTCGTCTGCCCCATCGCCTGCTGCACGATCGAGCCGAACTTGAGCGCCGTGCCGCTGGGGGAATCCTCCTTGTGCCGATGATGACACTCGATGATCTCGACGTCGGTGCGGCAGCCGGCACCGGAGAGCAGGGCTCCGGCCCGGGCCACGAGGTCCATGGCGACATTCACCGCGAGGCTCATGCTCGGCGACTGGAGGATCGGAATCGTCTTCGCCGCCTCCGCGATCGCCCGCCGTTCCGCCTCCTCGAGTCCCGTCGTGGCCACGACCAGCGGCAGCTTTTTCGCCAGGCAGGTCGAGACGATGCCGGCCACCGCCTCGGGAAGCGAAAAGTCGATCACCACGTCGGCCGGACACTCCCAGCCCGCCGCGATCGGCACGTCGGCCGGCGGAATGCCCGCGAGCACGCCGGCGTCAAAGCCCGCCCGCGGATGTCCCGGCCGCTCGATCGCCGCCACGAGCTTCCAGGGAATCGTGTCGGACGCGGCACAGGCCACGATCCGCTGCCCCATCCGGCCGGCGGCTCCATGAACGACGAGACGAGGCGGACTGCTGGCCACGGGCTCCTCCTTAAGCAGATCGATCGATCAAGGCACCAGCGGCAACGAACCGCGACAAGGTCAGGGAACGACGGGCGGCAAGGGGTCAGGAATAGAGATCGATCGCCTGCACGATCTCGTCGAGACGATTTCCCACGCTGACGGCCCGGTTGGCGAAGCTCGCCCGGCTCACACCGCGGCTGCCGAGCACCTCGTTGAAAAGCTGCTGGTCGGTCGTGTGGTAGGCAACCGTCGCGGTCGGATCCTTGAGCTGGTGGCCGGTGAGGATGCAGACGACGCGTTCATCGCGGCCGATCACCCCCTCGGCGACGAGTTGCCTGACGCCGGCCACGCTGGCGGCGCTCGCCGGCTCGCAGCCGAGGCCGCCGGCCCCCACCGGGGCCTGGGCGTCGAGGATCTCCTGCTCGCTCACCTCGCGGACCACGCCGTCGCAGACCTCGAGGGCCCGCAGGCACTTGTTGAGATTCACGGGCCGGTTGATCTCGATGGCACTGGCGATCGTATGGGCCCGCTTCTTGTCGCGGTCGAGTTCGTCGTAGTAGTGGCAGGCGGGTGACAGGTCGGCCCTGCCTCCCTCCCAGCGGAGGCCACGGCGGGTGTAGAGCTCGTGGAGCGTGTTGGCGCCGGCGGCGTTGATCACGGCCAACCGCGGCACGCGGTCGATGAGGCCGAGCCTGCGGAGTTCGGCGAAGGCCTTGCCGAAGGCGCTCGAGTTGCCGAGGTTGCCGCCGGGCACCACGATCCAGTCGGGCACCTCCCAGCCGAGCGATTCGAGCACGCGAAACATGATCGTCTTCTGACCCTCGAGCCGGAAGGGATTCACGCTGTTGACGAGGTAGATGCCCAGCTTGCCCGACACCTCCTTGACGCGGGCCATCGCGTCGTCGAAGTCACCGGCGATCTGGATCGTGAGCGCGCCGTAGTCGAGCGCCTGCGAGAGCTTTCCGTAGGAGATCTTGCCCGAGCCGATGAAGATGATTCCCCGCATCAGGCGAGTGACGGCGCAGTAGACGGCCAGCGACGCGCTGGTGTTGCCCGTCGAGGCGCAGGCGGCCCGCTTGGCGCCGATCATCCGGGCGTGGGTGAACGCCGCGGACATTCCGTTGTCCTTGAACGATCCGGAGGGATTGAGGCCTTCATACTGCAGGTGCAGGCGACCGCGGTGAAGTCCCACGAACGAGCCGACGCTGTCGGAGACGGGGCACATCGTCTGCCCCTCGCCGATCGTGACCACGCTCTCGCGGGGAGCGTAGGGGAGAAGCTCGTGAAACCGCCACACGCCGCTGAAGGCCAACGGATCGCTTCGACGCATCCACTTCCGTTCGAAGACCTCGAACGACGTCGGCGGCCGGAGCCGATCCCAGTCGTACTCCACGTCGAGCAGGTTGCCGCAGGAGGGACAGGCGGTCAGGACCTCGTCAACGGAAAACGTCGCCCGGCAGGCGGGGTCGATGCACTGCTGGAAGGCGAGGTCGGTGCGGGCGGCGACAGCCACGGCAAAAATCTCCACCACCCCAAGGACCCTGCGACCGCGGGACGCGCGGCCGAGGCGACCGGGGTTTTCCTGCGGTATCGGCCACAGGTTCCCTCAAACCTAGGTCATGCTTTCCCAGGCAGCAAGCGGGCCGCAGAACTCGCAAACCACGGGCCGCCCGAGGGCCGGCCTGTCAGTTTGACAGTCGGGTTTTCTCTCATTATTCTTGCGAGGCTCGGGGTTCCGGCGGACAAGGCCGCTCGGGCCTCCCGAGGCGGAACACGAGTGAACACCATGCTGAAGGCGGCAGAACTCAAGGTCTTCAAGATCGCCCTCGAATCGATGCGGGCCCGGCTTCGTGGCGACGTCTCGACGATGGCCGACGCGGCCCTGCGTCATGGCGGAACCGAGGGCAGCGGCGATCTGTCGCGGATGCCGATCCACATGGCCGACATCGGATCCGACGCCTACGAACAGGAATTCACCCTCAGCCTGATGGCCAACGAGGAGGGAACCCTCGAGCTCGTCGAGAATGCCCTCGAGCGGATCAAACTGCGGAAGTACGGCCTCTGCGAGGAATGCGACGGCGTCATCGCGAAGAAGCGGCTGGAGGCGATCCCCTTCGCGGCGATGTGCATCCGCTGTGCCGAGAAGATGGAAAACAGCCGGCCCCGCCAGCCCCGCTGACACACCCCGCACACACCCCGCCCCGGGCGGTGAGGGACCCGGCGAAGATGAGGTCCCGACATCCGGACATGGAGAGGCGGGAAAACAGCATGGCGGCATCGTCGGGCACCGGTTGGCTGCTGTTTTTGACGGTGACGACCCTGGCCACCGCTTTCGATCTGCTCAGCAAGGAGTGGATCTTCCGCGCACTGGGCATGCCGGGGGAATCACGACCCATCGTGCTCGTGCCGGGGATCCTGGTCCTCGAGACCAACCTCAACGAAGGGGCGCTCTTCGGAATGGGGCAGGGGATGGGATTGTTTTTTGCGGCCGTGTCGGTGGCCGCGATCGCCGGCATCCTCGTGCTGGTCAGCCGGGCGACGACACGCCGTGATCCCTGGCTGTTGACGTCGCTGGGGCTCATCGTGGGCGGCATCCTCGGCAACCTCTACGACCGGCTGGGCGTGCCGGGGCTTACGTGGCACGCCCCCCTCGAACGTCGCGGCGACGACGTGCTCGCGGTCCGTGACTGGATCCACTTCACGCTTCCCGGCGTGATCGACTGGCCCATCTTCAACCTCGCCGACTCCTGGCTGGTGATCGGCGCCGGCATCCTCCTGCTCGGCTCCTTCTCCCCCTCCACTCCCGCCGGCGTCGCGCCCGGCCAGGGATCGCCAACGCCATGACCGCTCCCGCCGTCGCCGCCCGCCTCGCGACCGCGATCGCCGCCGCCCGGCTCGCCGGCGCGGAGACGCTGCGCTGGTTTGGCGAGGCCGCACTCGTGGTCGATACGAAGGCGGATCAATCGCCCGTCACGCAGGCCGACCGGGCGGCCGAGGCGATCCTGCGGAGGGAGCTGCTCCACGGCTTTCCCGACGACGCCTTCCTCGGCGAGGAGACCGGCGCCACCGCGGGCAGTTCGGGCTACGAGTGGATCGTCGATCCGATCGACGGCACGAAGTCGTTCATCCGCGGCGTGCCGCTCTATGCGACGCTCGTCGGCTGCCGCCACGAGGGGCGTGGGATCATCGGTGTGATCGCGATCCCGGCGCTCGACGAGATGGTGCACGCCGCCCGGGGGGGCGGCGCCTGGCACACACGGGGCGGCTCAGCCCCCGTCGCCGCACGGGTCTCCTCGCGGACCACGCTCCGCGAGTCGCTGCTCTGTTCGAGCGACTTCACGTCGTTTTCCCGCTGGAGCGGTGGCCGCCCGGAGGGCATGGCCGCGCGGCAACGGCTCGAGGATGCCTGCGGCGTCGTCCGCACCTGGGGCGACGGCTACGGCTATTTGCTCGTGGCCACCGGACGGGGCGACGTGATGGTCGATCCGCTCCTCAACGCCTGGGACGCGGCCGCCGTGGATGTGGTCGTGACCGAGGCAGGGGGCCGGTTCACCGACTGGCAGGGACGCGACAGCATCGATTCGGGAGACGGCGTGGCGACCAACGGCCACGTCCACGCCGGCGTGCTGCGGTTGCTCGCTGCCGGCTGACCGCCACTCCCGAAGCTGGGATGGCTCTCAGCCGCCGCCGGATGCGGCGGCTCCGCGGGCGAGACAGCGGCGGGTGATGAACGCCCTGTAGGCGAACATCAGGAGCAGGTTGGGCCGCGAGAAGAGCACCCGGGTGACGAGCCCCCACGGGCCCCGCTTGTGCTCGAACTCAATGTGTTCGCGGATCTCCGTGCGGCCGTCGGCCAGCGGCACGAACGAGTGGGTGTGTTCCCACTTGGCGGCCGGCCCCGAGGCTTGAATGTCGGTGAAGCCACGGTCGGTGACGTTTCGGTGAACCGCCTTCCAGCGGAGCGGCAGCGGCCCCACCCAGAGCGTGAACGTGGACACCGAGCCCTCGGCGAGCGGTTCGATCGCGTGCAGTTGCACCACCGTGGGCGGGGGCGTGAGCCGCTTCAATGCCGAGGTGTCGTGGTGGAAGTCCCTGACCGCGGCGAGCGGGGCGGCGACGACGAATGAGTAGTCGAAGACGGGCATGACGGCGGGATTGTAGGCCTTCGACCGCCCGCGGCCGCTTGGGCTTGCGGGAAACAGGCCGCCCGGTACCATACAGGCCACAACTTTCCCCGTAATTTGCGAGTTTCCCGTGGCACGATCCTGTCAGGTTTGCAGCAAGGGCTTTTCGGTCGGCAACCAGGTGACGATCCGAGGCAAGGCCAAGTACCTCGGTGGCGTCGGCACCAAGGTCACCGGGATCACCCGTCGGAAGTTCAAGCCGAACCTGCAGCGGCTCCGCGTGACCGTCGGCCGCGGCACCAGCACGACCGTGCTCGTCTGCACGCAGTGCATCAAGAGCGGGGCCGTCACCAAGCTCGTGCGGCAGCAGCCCTTCCGCCTTCCCAAGGTCGAGAAGGCGAAGCAGTCGACCGAGGAAACCGTGCCGTCCGGCCCGCGCGCCCGTCCCTGACGATCGGCCGCCGCCGCGGACTGAAGCCCATGGCACTCTCCCGACAGGACGTCGCAAAGGTGGGATTGCTCGCCCGCCTCGCGCTTTCCAGCGACGACCTCGACCGGATGACCGGCGAGCTCACGAAGATCGTGGGCTTCGTGTCGCAACTCGAGGAACTCGACACAACGGCCGTCGCGCCGCTGGCCCACCCGCTCGACACCCAAAACGTCTTCCGCGACGATGTGCCGGCTCCTTCCCTGACGACGGCCGAAGCCCTCCAGTCATCACCGCGGCACGATGGCTCGTGCTTCCTGGTGCCGGCCGTGCTCGGTGATGCGGGAGCCGCCTGAACGATCCTCACCCGCGGCGATCCTGCCGCGTCCACCCCTCCGGTCATGCAGCCTCTCGAACTCTCCGCCATCGACCTCGTCACCGCCATTCGGCAGGGCGACATCACCGCGGTGCAGGTGGCCGAGAAATTTCTCGACCGGATCGGAAGGCTCAACGGCCCGATCAACGCGTTTCTCAACGTCGATCGGGAGGGAGCGCTGTCGCGGGCGGCCGACATCGACGCCCGGCGGAAGGCCGGCAAGCCGATCGGGCCGCTCGCCGGGCTGCCCATCGCCGTGAAAGACGCGCTCTGCACGGCCGATCAGCCGACGACGTGCGCCTCCAGGATGCTCGCCGGCTTTCGTCCCCCGTACGACGCCGACGTGGTGTCGCGGCTGCGGCAGGCCGACGCCGTGATCGTCGGCAAGACGAACATGGACGAGTTTGCGATGGGCGGTTCCAACGAAAACTCCGCCTTCGGCCCGGTCAAAAACCCGTGGGATTTCACGCGGGCTCCCGGTGGCTCCAGCGGCGGCTCGGCCGCCTGCGTGGCCGCCGACATGGCTCCCGTCGCGATCGGCTCCGACACGGGCGGCTCGATCCGTCAGCCGGCCGGACTCTGCGGGATCACCGGCCTCAAGCCCACCTACGGTCGGATCAGTCGCCGCGGGCTCGTCGCCTTCGCGTCGAGCCTCGACCAGATCGGCCCCATGACCCGCTCGGCCGCCGATGCCGCGCTGGTGATGGAGACCATCGCCGGGCACGACCGCGGCGACGCGACGTCGCTCGCCGATGAGGTGCCGCGCTACACCTCGATGCTCGAACAGCCGCTGACGGGCCTGCGGATCGGGCGGGTCGCCGAACACTTCGGCCCCGGCCTCGATCCCGAGGTGGCCCGCGGCGTCGAGGAGGCCTTCGCGGCGTTCAAGGCGGCGGGCGCGACGATCCACGACGTCGAACTCCCCCACGCGAAGTATGGGATCACGACGTATTACCTCGTGGCGCCTTGCGAGGCGTCGAGCAATCTCGCGCGGTATGACGGAGCCCACTATGGCCACCGGGCCGAGCCCGGGAAGGGCCACCGGGCCGAGCCCGGGAAGGGTCACCGGGCCGAGTTTGGCAAGGGTCACCGGGCCGAGCCGGGCGGGGAGTTCGAGTCGCCGCTCGTGGAGATGTATTGCCGCAGCCGCGCCGAGGGCTTCGGCCCCGAGGTGAAGCGGCGGATCATGCTCGGCACCTACGCCCTCTCGTCGGGCTACTACGACGCCTACTACGCCAAGGCCCTGCGGGTGCGCCGGCTGATCCGGCAGGACTACCTCGACGCCTTTGAGTCGGTCGATCTGATCGGCGGACCGGTGTCGCCGACGGCCGCCTTCCCGCTCGGCGAGAAGACGAGCGACCCGCTCGCGATGTATCTCGTCGACATGTACACGGTGGGCACGAACCTCGCCGGCATCGGCGGCATCTCGTTTCCCTGCGGCTTCACCAAGGGGGGCCTCCCGATCGGCTTCCAACTCCAGGGCCCGGCCCTGTCGGAGCCGTTGCTGCTGAGGGCCGCCGACCGCTACCAGCAGCTCACCGATTGGCATCGCCGCCGCCCGAAGTTGCCCGCCTGACGCCGCCATGACCACATCGCCAACCGCCGTCGAGCCGTTCACGACCGTCATCGGTCTCGAGGTTCACGTTCAACTCCAGACGAAGACGAAGCTCTTCTGCGGCTGCTCGACCACCTTCGGCGCGGCACCCAACACCCAGGTCTGCCCGACCTGCCTCGGCCTGCCCGGTTCGCTGCCGGTGATGAACCGCCGGGCCTTCGACCTCGCGGTGCGGGCGGCGCTCGCCCTCGACTGCACCATCGCGCCCTTCACGAAGTGGGACCGCAAAAACTACTTCTATCCCGAC
>SXGT01287231.1_pt1 | contig 11863 bp, 9 predicted proteins | sample 3176221 | NCBI WGS metagenome assembly SXGT01 (sample SAMN11356862, study PRJNA531348) | freshwater metagenome | isolation source: freshwater sample F1-120 | place: China: Fuxian Lake, Yuxi | collected 2017-12-25
ATGAAGATCAACCGCGTCGTCGACGCATACAACGAGGCGCGGGTCCCCGAGGCCGAGCCTCCCCGCGCCCGGCGCTCGCTGGACGTCGTCCCCTGATCATGGCCGCCACCCGCCGTGCCCCTCGCGTCCCGACGGCGGTCTGGATCGTGGCGGCCCTCTCGGCGGCGTGCGGAAGACCGGAGCCGCCGTCCGCCCTGGCGCGCGCGGCGGCCGACGCGGGTTCGTCTGCGTCCACGCCGATAGACGCGGGGCCGCCGCTCGTGCTGGACGACCTGTGGGCGCTGGCGCGCGAGGGGGACGATCTGGATCTCTCTCGCCTCGCCCGGCGTGAGGGGCCGGCCAGCCTCGCGCGCGCCCTCGACGTGCCCGAAGCGCGGCCGACGGCGCTGCGGGCCCTCGCCTGTGCGGACGGGCCTCCCGAGATCGCGCCGCTGGCGCGGGTCGCGGCGAAGGGAGACGCGGCAGATGCCGCGAAGGCGCTCGACACGTTGCTCATCCTGGCCGCGCGCCCGCGCCGCGCCGAGGAGATCGAGGACGTCGACCTCCTGCGCGAGGGGATCCTCGCGCTGCTCGCGCTCGCCCGCGACCCGGCGAGTCGGCGCGAGCGACGGGTGCCTGCGATCGGCGCGCTGCGCATGTTCGCGGATGCCGGTATGCTGCGCCGCGAAGAGATCCCGACCGACCTCGACGCGAAGTAGTAGAGGAGAGCCGTGAGAGACGCGAGCATCTACGCCAGCGAGAACTTCTTCGTGCAGCTCCTCGGCAAGGCCGTGGCCGCGAAGGCCAGCGACATCCACCTCAAGGTCGGCATCCCGCCCGCGGCTCGCGTGCAGGGCGACCTCGCGTTCTTCCGCACCGACGCGCTGAAGGCGCAAGACACCGAGGCCATCGCGCGCCACGTGATCCAGGACCCGAAGATCCGCGCGCAGCTGGACTCCCTCCGCGAGTTCGACGCCGCGTACACCGCCCCGGGGATCGGCCGCTTCCGCGTGAACGTCTTCCGCCAACGCGGTACGCTCGGCATCGTGCTCCGCACGATCGCGCTCGAGATCCCCACGTTCGACAGCCTCCGCGCGCCCGCTCCGCTCAAGGAGCTCGCCGAGAAGTCGCGCGGCCTCGTCCTCGTGGTGGGCGCGGCGGGCAGCGGCAAGAGCTCGACACTGGCCTCCATGATCGGGCACCTGAACCGGACGCAGCCCCTCCACATCGTCACCATCGAGGACCCCATCGAGTTCCTTCACACGGACGAGAAGTCCAGCATCAGTCAGCGCGAGATCGGCCTCGACACCGACTCCTTCGCCGACGCCTTGCGCGCCGCGCTGCGTCAGGATCCGGACGTGATCCTGCTCGGCGAGATCCGCGACGAGATCACGATGGATATCGCGCTCAAGGCGGCGGAGACCGGCCACCTGCTGCTGTCGACCCTCCACACGCCGGACGTTGCCCGTACGTTCGGTCGTATGCTGTCGCTGGCGCCCAAGGGCCAGCCGGGAGGCTCGGACGAGTTCCGCGAGCGGCTCGGGGACGCGGTCCAGGGCGTGATCGCCCAGCGTCTCCTCCCGAAGCGAGGCGGGGACGGCCTGGTTCTTGCGGCCGAGGTGCTCATCGGAACCCTGAGCGTCCGCGAGGCGATCAAGCGTCCGGATCGGAACCCCCCCCTCAAGGACCTGATGGAAAAGGGCGTGCACCCGTACGGGATGCAGACCTTCGAGATGCACCTAAAGGAGCTCGTCCAGCAGGGGCTGATCGACAAGGAGACGGCCCGCCAGGCGGGCGCCTTCTAGTCTCGATCTTGGCCGAAAAGTTGCCGATTCCCGGCGACGCTCTACGTTCCATGGAACGTTGCCACGGTCCCGCTCGGTCTCGGCTCTCCTGTTCGTTCCCCTCGCTGCGTCGTGCGCGGGCCGTCAGGACACTCCCGTCCCCACCGCGCCGCCCGCCAGCGCGCACGTCGGCGCGCCCCAACCGGCACGTGAGCTCGCCGTTCACGCGAGCCCGGCGCGCCGGCCCCGCTCGGAGCTCGCCGACATCGGGACGTGCGACGAGGGGAGCGCCCAGCGCGGGGTCGCGCGCTTCACCGTCGCGCACTTCAACGATCTCCAGGCGCGTTACAACGATCGGATCGACGGCCGCAGCCGCTACGCGTACCTCGCAGGCTACCTCCGCGGGCTGAAGGCCTCCGTGCCGAGCACGCTCGTCCTCGACGCAGGGGACGACTACGAGAAAGGATCGCTCGCCGAGCTCCGCACGATGGGCGAGTCGACGCGCCAGATGATCCAGGCGCTCCCCATCGACGTGCGGACGATCGGCAACCACGACTTCGCGTACGGCGAGGCGGCCGTGCTCCGCGACGTGCGGCTCTCGGCTCACCCCGTGCTCGCCGCGAACGTGCGCTGGGACGGCGCCGCGAGCGACGCCGAACAGCCTTTCGTCCCGTTCGTGATGGTGAAGGTCGGCTGCGTCCGGGTCGGCGTGGTCGGTCTCGTGACGCAGGGGTACGGGGCCGACGATCAGCCGTCGCGGGAGCCCTTCTGTGGCGTGTTCCGTCAGGATCCGCGATACGCAGAGGAGCTGTCCCGCCAGGTCAAGGCGCACAGGGCGGAGGTCGACGTGATGATCGCGCTGACCCATACCGGCCTCGGCGAGGACATCGCCCTCGCGCAAGGCGTGAGCGGCGTCGACCTCGTCGTCGGGGCGCACACGGAGGATCTCCTGAGGGCGCCCGGGCTCGCGCAACGCGCGGACGGTACGCGCGGGTGGGTCCTTCAGGCGGGGCACTACGGGCACACCGTCGGCCGCGCCGACCTCGTCTTCGATCCGCGCACGCGCGCCGTGTCCTTCGAGTCCTACCGGATCGTCGACGTCGACGGCTCGCTGCCCCACGACGACGACGTCGCCGACCTCGCGGCCAACCTCGAGCGGGACGCCGAGCCCGATCTCCACGCGGTCATCGCGTCGGTGCGCGGGGAGAAGAAGCCCGGCCGGGACATGAGCGACCTCCTCTTCAAGGCGGTCGCGAACGCCTGGGGCGCGGACGCGCTCGTCGTCGGGCGCGACGTGTTCTGGGAGGGCCTCCCGAGAGGGCCGATCACGCTCGACAGGCTCTACCGGTCGGTGCTGGTCCAGCGCGAGCCTGCGGGCACGAGCGGCTTCACCTCGCTCTACCTCGTCGACGTGAAGGGGGACGAGCTCCTCGGCCTCCGGGCACGTGCGGGGCCCATGTACGACGTCTACCTCCCGACCGCGCTGAACCCGAAGCGCACGTACCGCGTGGCCATGGAGAAGCGCGCCTACACCTACCCGTTCCTGGCATGGGCGGGGCGCGCGAGCGTGCCCGGCGGCCGGTTCGGGGGGGAGATCATCGACGTGCTCGAACGTCACGCGCGCATGCGCGCCGCGGAGGGGCTCTCCATCGACTGACCGCTCCATTCCGGAGCGACCCTCCCGGATCGGATCGCGGCGAGGCGCGGAGTTCGGGAAAAGCGCCGGAGATCGGCCTGGCCCGCCGCTCGCAAGGGACCCCGCCGGAGAGGCAGGAGTCACCCATGCGAATCACGTTCAGGGGCGTCCGTGGAAGCATCGCATCCCCGGGCAAGGAGACCGCCGAGACGGGCGGAAACACGAGCTGCGTCGAGGTGGATCTGGGCGCCGACGGGCGTGTCGTCCTCGACGCGGGCACGGGGCTCCGCGGCCTCGGCGACGACATGATGGCGCGCGGCGAGCGCTGCGACGTCGCGATCCTGCTGTCGCACTACCACTGGGACCACATCCAGGGCCTCCCGTTCTTCGTGCCGCTCTACGTGCCCGGGTCGCGCGTCGAGATCATCGGCGGAGCGAGCGGCGTGATGAGCGTGGGAGAGACCCTGGTCCACCAGATGCGCGCGCCGGTGTTCCCGGTCCGACTCGACGAGGTCGGCGCGACGATCACGACGCGGGAGGTGCGTTCGGGCGAGACGTTCGACGTGAAGGGCGCGCGCGCGCGGACCGTCAAGCTGAACCACCCCGGGGGCGTTCACGCGTACCGCCTCGACCACGGCGGTCACTCCATGGTCTACGCCACGGACACGGAGCACTACGCGTGCGTGGATCCGCAGCTGCTCACGCTCGCTCGCCACGCGGACGTCCTCATCTACGACGCGCAGTACACGCCCGAGGAGTACGGCGGCAAGGTCGGCTGGGGCCACTCGACGTTCCTCGCCGCGACCGAGCTCGCGCGGGCTGCCGGCGTGGGCCGACTCGTCCTCTTCCACCACGACCCCACGCGGTCGGACGTCATGGTGTGCGAGATCGAGGCCCGGGCGCGGGAGGCCTTCGCCCGGACCGTCGCGGCCCGGGAAGGCGAGACGATCGATCTCGGCGGTGGAGCCGCCGGGCGCGCCCGCTCGCCGGCGCGCGTGGAGGGGACGGTCGCTGCATGATGGCCCTCCCCCACGGGCCCCGGCCCGGCGGGGGCGCGCGTGATACCCTCCAGGGGGCGGACACCATGTCGAGCCGCCTCTCCCTCCTGGTCGACCTCGCCTCGCTGCTCTCGCGCGAGGTGGACTTCGACGCGCTCCTCAGGGTCGCGTGCGAGCGCGTCGCGGTGGCGCTCTCGGCCGAGCGCGCGACGATCTGGCTCATCGACGCAGAGCGCGGCGACCTCGTGGCCCGCGTCGCGCTCCTGCCCGAGCTGTCGAGCATGCGTCAGCCCATCGATCGCGGGATCGCGGGATACGTGGCGCGTACGGGCGAGACCGTGCGGATCGACGACGCCTCCCGCGATCCCAGGTTCGATCCGTCCCACGATCGCGAGACGGGGTTCGTGACGCGATCGATGCTGGTCGTGCCGATCCGCGAGGAGCCGTTGTCGCCCGTTCGCGGCGTGCTGCAGATCCTGAACGGGATCGCGGAGGACGCGCCGGCCAGCTTCGACGAGGAGGACGAACGGTACCTCGTGGCGCTCTCGATGCAGATCGCGCGCGCGCTCGCGTTCACGACGCTGCGCGCGGGCAGGGTGGAGGACCCGGGCGTCGTCCTGAGAGGCCCGTTCAACCGCATCGTGGGGCGCGGTCCCGAGCTCGGGCACGTCTACGAGCGCGTCGCGCGCGCCGCCGAGACGGACGCGACGGTGCTGCTCCGCGGCGAGACGGGGACGGGGAAGGGGATCTTCGCCCGCGCGATCCACGTCAACTCGGGACGCGGGGCGATGCCTTTCGTCACGGTGGATTGCACGACGCTGCCGTCGCAGCTCGTCGAGAGCGAGATCTTCGGCCACGAGCGCGGCGCCTTCACGGGCGCCGATCGCAGGGTTCCGGGGCGCGTCGAGCTCGCGGAGGGAGGGACGCTCTTCCTCGACGAGATCGGGGATCTGCCGGGCGAGATCCAGGGCAAGTTCCTGCGGTTCCTGCAGGATCGCTCGTTCGAGCGCGTGGGAGGCCGCGCCACGCTCCACGCGAACGTGCGCGTCGTGTGCGCGACCCACCAGGATCTCGAGCGGGCCGTCGCGCAGGGGAAGTTCCGGGAGGACCTCTATTACCGCATCCGCGTGGTCGAGATCACGCTGCCGCCGCTCCGGCGGCGGGGCCCGGGGGAGATCGACGCCCTGGCGCGCCACTTCGCCGACGTGTACGCCGCGCGCTACAGGCGGCCGCTGCCGGTCCTCTCGGACGCGGTTCTCGAGACGCTTCGCCGCCACACATGGCCCGGCAACGTGCGCGAGCTTGAGCACTGGATCGAGAGCGCGGTCGTGCTCAACGCGGACGGCGTGATCCGCGCGGAGCACCTCCCCGAGGTGCGCGCGGATCGGCCCGCCCGCGGCGACGCGGGCGTGGTGCCGCTCGGGCTCACGATGGACCAGGCCATGCGGATGTACATGGAGGCGGCCGTCGCGGCCGCCGGCGGGAACAAGACGCTCGCGGCCAAACGGCTCGGCGTGGGGCGCAACACGCTGCTACGGGGGCTTCGCGGCGCCTGCGCGCCCGAGGTGGACGCGAAGGATCGCGACGACGACGCGTGAGCCGCGCGGGGCGTTTGATGGTAGGGTGCGGCCCGCCATGCCCTTCTCGAAGCAGGAAGTCCGCGCACTCTACGACAGGCCTCTGTTCTCGCTCCTGGACGGGGCGCGGGCCGCCCACGTCGCCCATCACCCGACGAACGAAGTGCAGCTCTGCACGCTGCTCAGCGTGAAGACGGGCGGCTGTCCCGAGGATTGCGCGTATTGCCCGCAGTCGTCCCACCACGCCACGACGGTCGAGCCGGAGCGGATGCTCGACGTGGACGAGGTGCTCGCGAGCGCCCGCCGCGCCCGCGAGGCAGGCTCGACCCGCTTCTGCATGGGCGCCGCGTGGCGTGAGGTCAAGGACGGACCTGCCTTCGAACGCGTGCTCGCGATGGTCGCGGGCGTCAAGGGGATGGGGATGGAGGCGTGCGTGACCCTGGGCATGCTCACCGACGAGCAAGCGCGCCGTCTCAAGGACGCGGGCCTGGACGCGTACAACCACAACCTCGACACGAGCCGCGAGCACTACCGGTCCATCATCCAGACGCGGACGTTCGACGATCGCCTACGGACGCTCGCGAGCGTCCGGCGTGCCGGCATCACCGTCTGCTCCGGGGGCATCATCGGCATGGGCGAGTCGGTGGACGACCGCTGCGAGATGCTGCGCACGCTCGCCAACCTGGAGCCGCAGCCCGAGAGCGTTCCCATCAACGCCCTCGTCGCCGTCCCCGGCACGCCTCTCGCGGACATGCCGCCCGTGGATCCGCTCGATCTCGTCCGCATGATCGCGATGGCGCGCGTCCTGATGCCGCGGGCTCGCGTGCGGCTGTCCGCAGGTCGCACGGCGATCTCTCGGGAGGCGCAGGCGATGTGCCTGTACGCGGGCGCGAACTCGATCTTCTACGGGGAGAAGCTCCTGACGACGCCCAACCCGGAGGCGGACATGGACCTGGCGCTCCTGCGGGACACGGGTCTCACGGCCCAGCCTCCCTCGGCCTAGTACGGACACGTGGCGAACGACAGCACCGCGAGCACGCGCGCCTGCACGAGCTCGAACTCGCGCAGCGCGAGCGCGATCTCCGCTTCGCGCATCGCGGCCGCGGCGGCGACGAGCTCGAGGCTCGTGCCCCGGCCTTCCCCGAACGCGCGCCGGACCAGGTCGTCCTGCTCGGCCGCGAGGCGCCGGGCGTCCTGCGCGACGGCGCGCCGCTCCTCGGCGACGCCGACGCCGCGCTTCGCCTGATCGAGCTGGACGGTCGCCGTCCGTCGCAGCGCCTCGTGCCTCTCCTCCGCCGCGCGGATCTGCGCCCTGGCGTCGTGCATCGCGCCGTAGCGGGCGCCGCCTTCCCAGATGGGCACGCTGAGGATGCCCTGGATGTTCCACGTCGTGGGCGGGGCAACACCCGTGTCCATGGTGGTCGTGGAGATCGCGCTCTGCGCCGTCAGGGTCGGCGAGAAGAGGAGGCGAGCGTCCGTGAGCTGGCGCTCGGCGAGCTTCACGCGCTGTCGCGCGACGAGCAGGTCCGATCGTTCCTCGATCGGGCTCGGCTTGCACGTGCGAACGGCGCTCGCCTCGAGCCCGTCGAGGCGCACGTCACGCGCGACGCCGACCTCGCCGGCGATGCCGAGGGACAGGCCGAGGGCCTCGCGGGCCTTCCGCAGCGCCTCGTTGCCCGCGACCAGCGTGCCCCGCGCGGCCGCGACGTCCGTACGCGCGCGCACGAGGTCGAGCCCGGTCCCCGCGCCGAGGTCGAACTTTCGCTGCGCGAGGTCCAGGCGCTGCAGCGCGTTCCGGAGCCCTTCACGGTTCAGCTCGGAAATGCGCTCGGCCGTGAACACGCCAATGATCGCCTGCGCGACGGACAGCACGATCTGGCGCTTCGCCTCGTCCACCGCGAGGCCCGCGAGCACGCGGCCCTCCTCGGCGGTCCCGATCGCCCACCACGCGCGAGGCGCGAACATGGGCTGGCTCATCGACAGCGAGCCGTTGGCGGCGTTGGGGAAGGGGGTCTGCACCTGGGTGAAGAGGGGGCCGGCGGGCGTCACGCCCGAGATCTGCCGGCTCTCGGTGGTGATGAACTGGTTCGCCGCCGTCGCCGTCCCGTTCAGGGATGGGAGCGCGGCCCCGAGGGCGGATCGCCACTGGGCGTCCGCGCGGTGCACGTCGAGGAGGACGAGCCTGAGATCCGTCGATCGGGCCTTCACGAGGCCGAGCGCCTCCTCCCAGGTCGCGATCTCGCGCCTGGCTGCAGGCACCGGCGTGAGCATCGCGTCGTGGGCTTCGGGCGCCCTCGGCTGGTCGTCCGCGGCCGAGGACCCGGAGAAGAGCGAGAGCACGCCGAATACGGCGAGGCTGGCCCGCTTCGCGGTCGTCATGCTTCCGGGTTTAGTCTACGGCGCGCGCGGGCTGCAATAGCGGACATCCCCGGGCGTGAGGTCGAGCTCGCGTCGGAGCCGGGCAAAGGCGCCGCGGAGGTCGGCGATGCCGACGCGGAAGGGGCCTGCGACCTCTCCCACGGAGAGGGGGATCGCGTCCACGTAGACGACCGAGTACGCGAGCGCAGCGGCGAGCACGTCAGGCGGGAGTGCCCAGATCCGGGAGTCCGGCCGCCGCGCCGTCCCGAGCGCGTCGTCGGCCAGCTCCGCCACGCGCTGTCGCTGGGAAGCCGCGAACGGCAGGTGTGCCACGCCGAGGGAGAGGCGGGACCCGAGCTCGCGCGCGAACGCGAGGCGCTGCCGCGGGCCCATCGCGCGCGCGACGCCGGGTTCGATCGCCACGGTCGCCCGCGGCTTGGCGAGCACGGCATCGGGAGCGCCGGCGTCCACCCACTCGAGGAGGAGCGCGATCTCGCGCGGTCGAGGCACGCGGTCGACCGCGACGAGCACGCGCCGCGCGTCCGCGAGCCGGCCGACACGCGCGAGGGCGTGCGCGTACGATGCGCACACGTCCGGGTGCCAGGGAGTGACCGCGTGAGCGCGCGCGAGGTGCAGGAGCGCGCTCGCTGGATCGCCCAGCGCCACGTCGAGCAGGTGGCCCAGGTTGTGGGCGTACCAGGCGTTGTCCGGCGAAGCGGCGAGCGCCTCGACGTACGCCGCGCGCGCGTAGCGGTAATTGCCGAGCAAGGTCTGGCAGAGCGCCAGCGTGGCCCAGGCGCCGGCGTCGTGCGGGGCGCAGGCGAGCACGCGCCGGGCGTGGAGGGACGCGCGCCAGGGAGCTCGCTCCGACAGGAGCTCCGCGAGCTTCCGGTGCGCGAAGACGAACTCCTCGGATCCGCACTTCGCGCGCCGCGCCAGCCGGTGGAGCAGGGGAAGGACGACGCTCGCATCGCGCGCCGCCGAGCGCCCGATGGCCTGCTCGAGCGACTCCCTGAGGCTCAACGTGTCCCCGCGGCGGGTCATGACGACAACTAGGGTGTAGCGAGCGGAGCCAGCGCGCGCAACGAATCGACCGGAGATTTCGGCCTCCTGTCGAATACAGCTTGCGCGCCGCCAAACACGCGGCTCGCACTCACCTGAAGGTGATGACGCGCTGATCGGCGAGATCGCAGAGAATGCGGAGCGCGTCGAGCATCGACATGCCGCTCACGTCGACGATCATCTCCAGGCTCGAGACCCCGTCGATGTGGGACAGCACGAAGCCCGCACGGTGATCGATCGTGAGCCACCTGAGCTGCTCGCGCGCGACGGCCACCTGCGGCACCCGGTCGAGCGACCCGATCCGCGAGGTGTACTTCTCGATCAGGGTCGCCCGGCACTGCGCGACGGCGGCCTTCGCCGCCGGATCGTCCGGCGAGGTGATCAGGATCTCCTCGGCGACGTCGAGCGCGCCCGAGAAGTCGCCGAGCGCGAGGCGCTGGCCGAGCTCCTCGCGTGGATCCTCGAACTGCTCGACCGAGGAGTCCACCTGCGAGTCGTCGGGTTCGTTCGCGGCGGCGGGCTCGTCGATCGGCGGTGCGACCGGCGGGGCGACGACGCCAGCGTCGAGGATCGGCGCAGGGATCTCGGCCGGGGCAGTCGGCGCGGCCGCCGTCGGCTCCGGCGTCGTCGCGACCGCGGGGGTGACATGAGGGGGCTCGGGGCTCTTCACGGGCGCCCCTGGGCGCGCCGGAACGGGTGGCGGTGGCGGTGGCGGCGGCGGGCGCGCGGAGGTCCGGTCCTCCAGGAGATCGGACTCGAGCAGGTCCTCCTCGGGCGGGGGCTGCGTGGGCTTCGTCGACTCCTCCGGCGGCGCGACGGGCACGGCCGCTCGGGTCTTCGCGGCCGATGGTGTGATCGCGAACGAGAAGACCGGGGTGGGCACGTCCATCGGATTCGACGGCGCCGGGCCGGCGGCCGCCACGGGGACCTTGATCGCCGGCCGGGGCGGCAAAGGCCTCGGCGCGCCGAGACCCGACGCGGGAGGGGAGGGGCTCGCTGCGACGGGGGGCGCCGGCGTCCGGGAGGGAGGAGGCGTGACGGACGCGACTTCCGCGCTCGGGGCCGCCGGGGGCTCGGTCACGTCGCCGGATCGAGCGACCTCGTCCTCTGGGGGGGCGGGCGCCGGCTTCGCGGCCTTGGCGGCCTGCATCCTCGCCACCGAGGCGGGATCTTCCCAGTCGCTGTCGAAATCGTCCACGTTAGACCCCGCTAGCCCGCGTCGAACAACGGTATCACGTCTTCGCGACGACGCCCTTGAACATCCGGTGCGTTCGCGTGAGGCCCTCGATCTGCTCCTTGATGGCGGGTACGTCCTTGCGCTGGATGGCGGCGCGCGCCTTCTCCACGATGGCCTTTGCCTTGTCGATGGCGTCCCGGCCGAAGTCGCTGGACGCGACGATCTGCTGCACCTGCGGGAAGAGCCGCTCGATCTCGATGATCAGCTTCTCGGCCTCCTGCTTGGCAGCCTCGAACTCGTCCGAGCTGCGCCGCTCGAGGAGATCGTCCTTGGCGTTGTCGACCATCGCCTTGATCTCGTCGCGCGTGAGGCCGCTCGTCGCGGTGACCTGGAGCGACTGCTCGAGACCGGTCTCGAGGTCCTTCGCGCGGACGCTCACGATACCGTCCGTGTTGATCTCGAACGTGACCTCGACCTCGACCATGCCCTTGGGCGAGCGGCGGAGGCCCGTCAGGATGAACTCGCCGAGCAGCTCGTTGTCCTCCGCCTTGCGCTCGGGATCGCCCTGCATGACGAGGATCTTCACGGCCGTCTGGTTGTCGCGGCTGGTCGTGAAGATCTTGGTCCGGTGCGTGGGCACCGTGGTGTTGATCGGGATGAGCTCCTCGAACACGTTCCCGAAGGTCATGATGCCGAGGGCGTGGGGCGTGACGTCGAGGAGGATCATCTCCTGCTTGTCGTCCACGAGAGCCGCACCTTGGATGGCCGCGCCCAGCGCGACGACCTCGTCCGGGTGGACGCCCTTGCACGGTTCGCGCTCGAAGTACGTCGCGCACGCCTGCTGGATCTTGGGCATGCGGGTCATGCCGCCGACGAGGATGACCTCCTGGATGTCCTCCTTGGTGAGCCGCGCGTCCTCGAGGGTCTGCTTGCAGATGTCGATGGTGCGCTCGATGAGGTCGTCCGAGAGCTCCTCCAGCGTCTGCCGGGTCAGGGTGCGCTGCAGGTGGAGCGCCTCGTTCCGCCCGCTCGAGATGATGAAGGGTAGGTTCACCTCCGTCTCGCGCACGCTCGAGAGCTCGCACTTCGCCTTCTCGGCCGCGTCCTTGAGGCGCTGCAGGGCCATGCGGTCCTGCCGGAGGTCGATCTGGTGCTCGTCCTTGAAGCCCTCGACGAGCCAGTCGATGATCCGCGCGTCGATGTCCTCGCCGCCGAGGAACGTGTCACCCGCGGTCGCGATGACCTTGAAGACGCCGTGCGCCGCGATCTCGAGGATCGAGATGTCGAAGGTG
>SXGT01377941.1_pt1 | contig 11861 bp, 11 predicted proteins | sample 3176221 | NCBI WGS metagenome assembly SXGT01 (sample SAMN11356862, study PRJNA531348) | freshwater metagenome | isolation source: freshwater sample F1-120 | place: China: Fuxian Lake, Yuxi | collected 2017-12-25
CAGCGCTACTGCATCAACGGCATCAGCCTGACGCAGGTACCCGACTGACCTTCCGGGTCAGGGCAGGCGCTGCACCAGGTCCGCGACCTCGTGGCGGCGACCCGTGTAGAACGGGATCTCCTCGCGCACGTGGCGACGCGCCCGGCTCGCCCGCAGGTCGCGCATGAGGTCGACGATGCGATGCAGCTCGTCGGCCTCGAAGGCGAGCAGCCACTCGTAGTCACCGAGCGCGAACGACGCGACGGTGTTCGCGCGGACGTCGGGGTACGGCCGGGCCTGCATGCCGTGCTCGCGCAGCATGTCGCGACGCTCGTCCTCCGGCAGCAGGTACCACTCGTAGGAGCGGACGAACGGGTACACGCAGACCCAGTCGCGCACCGTCTCGTCGGCCATGAACGCCGGCACGTGCGACTTGTTGAACTCCGCGGGTCGGTGCAGGGCCATCTGCGACCAGACCGGGGCCATCCGCGCACCGACGGCCGTGCGCCGGAACGCGTTGTACGCGTCCTGCAGGGCGTCGGCGGTCTCCGCGTGCCACCAGATCATGACGTCGGCGTCGGCGCGCAGGCCGCTGACGTCGTACAGGCCCCGCACGACGACGTCGGCCTCGGCCAGACGCTCCACCAGGGACGTCACCTCGGCCGCCTCGGCCGCGCGGTCCGCGTCACCGAACGGGAGGTCGAGGCGGAAGACCGACCACATCGTGTAGCGGATGGACTCGTTGATCTCCTTGGCCAGCTTGCCCTGGTTCGGAACGCTCATGAGGCCATCATCCCAAGCCCGATCCAGCGAGCACGCGTCGGGCGGCGGCCTGCCCGGAGGCGACGACCGCAGGGATGCCGACCCCCTCGTAGGCGGCGCCGCACACCTCCAGGCCTTGGACCTCGGTGAGGGCCAGGTGCACGCGCTCGACGAGGTCGCGATGACCGACGTCGTACTGCGGGAGCGCGCCGCCCCACCGCTGGACGTGGGAGTCCAGGACGGGCGCGAGGCCGCCGAGAGCGGCTCGCAGGTCGCTCGTGGCGGCCTCGACGAGATCGGTGTCGGGACCGAGGAGCATGCCGGTCTCGCCGGCACGGCCGATCGACGCACGCACGACGCTGCGGCCGGCTCCGACGCGGTGCGCGAGCCAGCCCCACTTGCGGGAGGAGAACGTGGCGCCCTTGATGGCGGTGCCGTCGACCGGCGGGACCAGGAATCCGGAGACGTCGGCGTGGACGGGGCCGTCGAGCAGCAGGGTGATCACCGCCATCGACGCGTACTCGACGTCGGCGAGGGCGAACGCCGCCTCGGGAGCGACGTCGCCGAGCAGCCGCGCCGTGGCCGGCGCGGGCGTGGCGAGGACGACCGCATCGACGTGCTCGGTGGTCACGTCGACGGTGGGTCCGTGGTGGAGCGTCCAGCCGTCGCCGGTGCGCTCGACGGCGCGGACGACGGCGTCGGTCCGGACGGTGAACCGGCCCGCGTCGACGATCGCTCCCGGCAGTCGGCCCATTCCGCCGACCAGGCCGGCGAACACCGGGCCGGTGGCCGTGGGCGTCTCGCGCGAGCGGGCGGCACCACTCAGCGGATCGGGGCCGAGGGCCACGATCTGCGGTGCCGCCGCCTGCAGCGACAGCCGGTCGGCGTGGCCGGCGTACACGCCACCGAGCAGCGGCTCGACGAGCCGGTCGACCACCTCACGTCCGACGCGCGGCGTGAGGAACTCGGCCACGCTCAGGTCGTGGCCAGGGACGGGCTCGGCGTGCGCCTGCGGCCGCTCGGTCACGATGCCGGACGCGTCGAGCGCGTCGAGGTCGCTCGGCACGCCGAGCACCGTCGGGGGCATCGGCCGCAGCCCCCCGTGGGTCCAGATGGCCGCAGTGAGCGTCTCGGGGTGCGTCAGCTGCTCGGACAGGCCCACGCGACGAGCGAGGTCGACGCCCTCGGGGCGCCGAGCGAGCATCGCCTCCGCCCCGAGGTCGACCTCGACGTCGCCGACGGTCCCGAGCAGCAGCTTGCCGCCGACCCGCGGCGACCCCTCCAGCACGACGACGTCAGCGCCCGCCTCGGAGAGGTCGAGCGCCGCCGCCAGCCCGGCGACGCCACCGCCGACGACCGCGACCCGCATCAGCCCTGGCCGTGCACGAAGTCGACGAGCCGCGTCAGGGCGTCGGGGTCGGTGGGCGGAAGGACACCGTGGCCGAGGTTGAACACGTGGCCGGGCGCCGCCTCGCCCTCCTGGAGGATGCGCGCGGCGTGCGCGTTCACCACCTCCGTGGGCGCGAAGAGGAGCGTGGGGTCGAGGTTGCCCTGGACCGCCTTGCCGGGTCCGATCCGACGCACGGCCTCGTCCAGCGGCACCCGCCAGTCGACGCCCACGACGTCCGCACCGACCTGCCCCATCTCGTGCAGCAGCTCGCCGGTGCCGACGCCGAAGTGGATGCGCGGGACGTCCAGGTCGGCCACGCCCTCGAGGACGGTGCGCGAATGGGGGGCCACGAACTCCTGGTAGTCCGCCAGCGACAACGTCCCGGCCCAGGAGTCGAACAGCTGGACCGCCGAGGCGCCGGCCTCCACCTGCTGGCGCAGGAAGTCCCTCGCGATGATCGCGAGGCGTCCGGCGAGGTCGTGCCACAGCTCCGGGTCGCCGTGCATGAGCTGCTTGGTGAGGCGGTGGTCGCGCGAGGGCCCGCCCTCGACGAGGTAGGAGGCCAACGTGAACGGCGCCCCGGCGAACCCGATGAGCGGCGTCGAGCCGAGCTCGCGGACGAGCTCCTGGACCGCAGCGGTGATCGGCTCGACGTCGCCGGCCTCGACCGGGCGCAGCTGGTCGAGCTGCTCGCGACGACGGATGGGGTCGGCCACCACGGGGCCGGTGCCCGGGACGATGTCGAGGTCCACCCCGATCGCCTTGAGCGGCACGACGATGTCGGAGAAGAAGATCGCGGCGTCGACGCCGTGGCGTCGCACGGGCTGCATCGTGATCTCGACGACCAGGTCGGTGCGGAAGCACGAGTCGAGCATCGCGACGCCCTCGCGCACCGCGCGGTACTCCGGCAGCGACCGTCCCGCCTGACGCATGAACCACACCGGTGTGTGTCGCGGCGTGCCACCACGGCACGCCTGCAGGAAGGGGCTGTCGGCGAGGGGGGCGGCGGACGTGGTGGCGAGGTCGGGCGTCGAGGGCGTCACGACCCGATTCTCTCAGGGCGCACATGAGTCGACCCGGCCGGAGTGTCGTCACGGACAGGGCGCCCGGATGCGCCTACGATCGCCAGGTGGGTGTCCATCGGGAGATCGACCAGAATCCTCCGGCCTTCGAGACCGCCATCGAGCTGCTCAGGGCCGCACCGCTGCGCCCCGAGATCGTCGTGGCCGTCATGCCGGCACCTCAGCGCATCGCGCCCCACGCCATCGCCCTCAGCGGCGAGGTCACCGTTCGCGGCGAGGATCTCGCGACCGGCCGCTTCATCCTCCTGCACGACCCCGCCGGGCACGACGCGTGGGCCGGCACCTTCCGCTGCGTGACGTTCGCCCGTGCAGACGTCGAGCCCGAGATGGCAGCCGACCCGTCGCTGCCGACCGTCGGATGGAGCTGGCTCACCGACGCCCTCGACTCCCGGGGCGCGATGCACACGGCGGCGAGCGGCAGCGTCACGGTCGTCACCACGGAGACGTTCGGTGAGATGAGCGACGACGCCGGCGACGCCCAGATCGAGGTCCGCGCGTCATGGACACCCGACGGTGACGTCGGCGAGCACCTGACCGCCTGGTCGGAGCTGCTGTGCGCGATCGCCGGCCTGCCCCCGCTGGCGCCGGGTGTCGTGCCGATGGTCCGACCCCGGAGCAGCCGTTGAGCCACGACCAGGAACCGGCCGAGGGGCAGCCCGAGGAGGCCCCCGCCGCCCCCCTGCCCCGACTCGCGCTGCGTGAGCCGCTCGGCGACGTCATCGACGACAACGACGCGTACGCCTCCTACTGCGCGCAGATCACCGTCGGCACGGGTCCGGTGGCGCTGGACGCCGAGCGGGCCTCGGGGTACCGCTACTCCCAGCGGGCCTACCTCGTGCAGGTGCGGCGTGAGCACGCCGGCACCGGTCTGATCGACCCCATCGCCTTCCCCGACCTTCGCGACCTCGGCGAGGCGATCGGCGACGCGGAATGGATCCTGCACGCCGCCACCCAGGACCTGCCGTGCCTGGCCGAGGTCGGGCTGCACCCGAGCCGGCTGTTCGACACCGAGCTCGCCGGCCGCCTGCTGAACCTGCCGCGGGTCGGACTGGCGACCCTCGTCGAGCACTACCTCGGCATGAGCCTGGCCAAGGAGCACTCCGCCGCCGACTGGTCCACCCGGCCGCTGCCGCGCCCGTGGTTGGAGTACGCGGCGCTCGATGTCGAGGTCCTCGTCGAGCTGCGCGACCTCATCGAGGCCGACCTCGAGCGCACCGGGAAGCTCGAGTGGGCCCACCAGGACTTCGAGGCCCTGCTGACCTTCAGCGGCCACGGCCCCCGCGAGGACCCGTGGCGTCGCACCTCCGGGATCCACCGGGCCCGCGGTCGGCGCATGCTCGCCCACGTCCGCGCCCTGTGGGAGACCCGCGACGCCATCGCCCAGGAGCGTGACACCACCCCTGGGCGCATCCTTCCCGACGCCGCCCTGATGGAGATCGCCAAGGCCTCCCCCCAGGACACCGCCTCGCTGCGCGCTCTGCCCGCAATGCGCGGACGCGGTCCGCGACGCTTCCTCGAGCAGTGGCTCGACGCCGTCCGCGAGGCCGCGGCGCTGCCGGAGGACGAGCTCCCGCTCGCCTCGCCCCGCGGCGACGGTCCCCCACCGCCGCGCGCCTGGGCCGACCGCCACCCCGAGGCCGCCGCTCGTCTCGCCGCCGCACGGGACGTCGTCGCCCGGCTGTCAGCGGAGCACGACGTCCCCGCCGAGAACCTCATCACCCCGTCCGTCGTCCGGGCTCTGGCCTGGGAACCACCCGCGCCGGTCACCGTCGCCTCGGTCGGCGACGCCCTGCACGAAGCCGGTGCCCGCCGCTGGCAGGTCGACCTCGTCGTCACCCCCCTCACGGACGCGTTGGCCGGCTGAGACCGGCGGGCGCGTTCGTGGGGCGTTCGACCGGAGGGCGTCTACGGTTGTCCCATGCCCGACGCCCGCGAGCCCCGATGAGCGAGTTCCGTCGCCCCTCGCTGCCCGGCGCCGCCCTCTTCGAGGCGATGACCAGCGACGCCGATCCGGCCGAGCTCGCCGCCGCGGGCCACCGCATCGCGAACCTGCTGGTCCGCGGCCCCCTCGATGCCGGCGACGAGGCCCTCGTCGAGCGCGTCATCCACCTCGCCGACGAGGAGGGTCTCGCGCTCATCGCAGAGCTCTGGTCGCACGCGGCCGCCGAGACGATCGCCGGCGCGCTGTGGCGTCTGTACGTGCTCCGGGAGTGGGTGCACCGCCAGCCCGACCAGGCAGCCCGCGAGTACGCCGCCGGACGCGCCTTCAGCCCCGTGCACGAGGTCCTCGCCGGAGTCGTCGAGCCGCCCGGGCCGGAGGAGGTCGTGACCCTCGTCGACACCGTCGTCCGTGGCATCCTCGGCTCTGCGTTCGACGTCGCCCTGGACCGGGCGGCGGCCTTCGCGCACCTCGTCGGAGTGGGACGGGGACACGTCGACGAGGGCGACGCCCGCAGCGGCGCGAAGCTCGTCGACATGGCGCACCAGCTGCGCCGGGCGGCCACGGCCGAACGTGCCGGCACCCTTCACTGAGGCTCTTCGCGAACTCGTCGCGGTTCGCCCTTGTCCGTGACCGTCGACCCATTACGCTGGGCACCGCGCCGGGCTGCGGCAAGCCCCGGGTCCCAAAATTAGCCGCTACGAGCGGCCACGCGCCGTGAGGCGCTTCCCAGCCCGGCGCATCACCTCTCGGAGGCGTACGTCGCGTAACCCTGCCTCGGACGGCCGATCTCGGCCAGCGCCGCCAGGTCGTCGCTGCTCGGCGTCCACCGGACCGCGGCCGCGTTCGTGCGCACCTGCTCGGCACGGCTGACCCCGGCGATGACGCTCGAGACGGCCGGCTGCGCCGCCAGGCCACCCATCGCGAGCTCCAGCAGGCCGATGCCACGCTCGTCGGCGAAGGCCGTGAGGGCGTCGATGCGCTCCCAGTCCGCCCCCTCGAGCCGTGCGGTCTGCTGCGCGAGCCGGCTCCCGGCCGGGGCCTGCTCTCCGCGGCGGTACTTCCCGGTCAGAAGTCCGTAGGCGAGCGGGAAGTAGGGCAGGATGCCCACGTCGATCGTCTCGCACGCCGGCGTCAGCTCGACCTCCGCGGTGCGGTTGTAGAGCGAGTACTCGTTCTGCGCCGTGGCGAAGCGCGTCCACCCGTTGGCCCCAGCACGCCAATGGGCGTCGACGACCTCCCACGCCTGGAAGTTCGAGCAGCCGACGGCGCGCACGAGACCCTCGTCGACGAGGTCGTGCAGCGCGGCGAGCGTCTCGTCCAGGTCCGTCCCCCGATCGGGGGTGTGCAGCTGGTCGAGGTCGATGTGGTCGACGCCGAGCCGTCGCAGGCTCGCCTCGACGGCCGTCCGCACGTACACCGCCGAGCCTCGCCGTCCGCCGTCGTCGCCGTTGCGGCCCTCCATGTCCATGCCGAACTTCGTGGCGACGACCACGTCGTCGCGCCGTCCCGCGAGAGCACGGCCGAGCAGGGTCTCGCTCTCACCGAAGGAGTAGACGTCGGCGGTGTCGAAGAAGGTCACGCCCTCCTCGAGCGCGGCGTCGACGATCGCCCGCACGCCCGCCTCGTCCACGCGGGCACCGAACGCGTTGCACCCGATGCCGACCGCCGGTACCTCGATGCCGCTGTGCCCCAGGGTTCGTCGTCGATCGCTCATGCGGCCCAGGCTAGGGCCGCCGACGTCGACCCGCGCGCCGCCCGATCACGGCCGGGCGCCCCGAGACCTCCCTCACGTCGCCTACACTCGGCGCGTGCCCGCCCGTCGACCCCGTACCCACCTGCCTGCCGTGCTCGCGGCAGCGATGGTGTCGCTGTTCGTGGTCGTCGTCGGGTCCACCCCCAGCCATGCGTCCGCCGTACGCGTCGGTGTCGCCAGCGTCGCCCTCCCGAGCGCCCACGTCGTCGCGCCCGAGGCGTCCACCACACCCGACGACGTGTCCGCACCGCTCGAGCTCGCGGGGCTCGGCCCCGACGAGCGCGCCGACGGGTCCCCCGCCGGCACGAGCCTCGACGTCGACCTCGCAGCGGCCGCCCCCTCGACGTGGAGCACCGACCCTGGAGCGCGAGGACCGCCGACGGCCTGACCGTCCGCCGTCCCCAGCGCCCACCGAGTGGCGCCCTCTCGAGAGAACCCCATGACCAACCGTGCACCCCTGTGGCGCGCCATCGCCTCCTTCGTGGTGCTGGCCGGCGCGCTCGCCTTCGCCATCTTCCAGCCAGCCCAGCTCGGCCTCGACCTCCGCGGCGGCACCCAGATCGTCCTGGAGACCCAGGACTCCAACCGCATCGAGGCTGACGCGGAGGCCACCGACCGCGCCCTGGAGGTGCTGCGCGGACGCGTCGACGCGCTCGGTGTGGCCGAGCCGACCCTCGCGCGGTCCGGCGAGAACCGCATCATCGTCGAGCTGCCCGGCGTGCAGGACCCCCGCGAGGCGGCCGAGCAGCTCGGGCAGACCGCCCAGCTGACCTTCCACGAGGTGCTGCGCCCGGCGCAGGAGGGTGAGGAGCCCGAGGAGGAGGGCCAGCTCGTCGTCCCCGACGAGACCGGCGCCCCACTGCTCCTCGGACCTGTCGTCGTCGACGGCGAGGGCGTCAGCGACGCCGCCGCCGCCCAGCCCCAGGACAGCATCGGGCAGTGGGTGGTCAACGTCGACTTCGCCGGCGAGGGCCGCACCGGCTGGCGCGAGCTGGTCGCCAGTGCGTGCGCCAACCCCGAGGCCGGCAACCGCGTCGCCATCCTGCTCGACCAGGAGGTCATCTCCTCCCCCGGCGTCGTGCCCGCCCTGTGCCAGTCCGGCGGCGGCAACTCCACGCAGATCAGTGGCGACTTCACCCAGGCCACGGCCGACGACCTCGCGGTCCTCATCAAGGGCGGCGCCCTCCCGGTGCCGGTCGAGATCATCGAGCAGCGCACCGTCGGCCCGACGCTCGGCGCCGCAGCCATCGACGCCTCCATCGAGGCCGGCATCATCGGCATCATCCTGACCGGTCTGTTCATCGTCTTCGTCTACCGGCTCATGGGCCTGCTCGCGACGCTCGCGCTCGGGACGTACGCGATCATCTCCTACGGCATCCTCGTCTGGCTGGGGGCGACGCTCACCCTGCCCGGCCTCGCCGGCTTCGTGCTGGCGATCGGCCTGGCCATCGACGCCAACGTCCTCGTCTTCGAGCGAGCACGCGAGGAGTACGCCGAACGCGAGCACGAGGGCCTGGCACCGGCGCTCACCACCGGCTTCAACAAGGCGTGGTCGGCGATCATCGACTCCAACCTGACCACCCTGGTCGCGGCCGGGCTGCTCTTCCTGCTCGCTGCCGGACCGGTGCGCGGCTTCGGCGTCACGCTGTCCATCGGCGTGCTCGCCTCCATGTTCTCCGCACTCGTCGTGGCGCGCGTGCTCACCGAGTGGGCGGTCAAGCGCAAGTTCGTCCGCAACCGTCCGGGCCTGACCGGCATCGCGAAGGTCGGACCCATCCGGCAGTGGCTCGACACGAGCGGCCCCGATCTCATGAAGCGCAGCGGGTTGTGGGTGGGCGTGACGCTCGCCGTCGCGGTCGTCTCCATCGGCGGCATCGTCATCCGCGGCCTCGACCTCGGCGTCGAGTTCACCGGCGGGCGGCAGCTGGAGTTCTCCTCCAGCCAGGTCGTCGACCCCGAGGAGGCGCGAGTCGCCGTCGGCGAGGCGGGCTTCACGTCGGCGGTCGTCCAGCGGTCCTCCGGCGACGGGGAGAGCGAGAACATCTCGGTGCGCGTCGACGACATCACCAACGAGGAAGCCATCGAGATCGAGGAGGCCATCGAGTCCCTCGGCGGCACCCTCACCAAGGAGCGGGACGAGCTCATCGGCCCGAGCCTGGGTGCGGAGCTGCGCGACAAGGCGCTCCTCGCCTTCGCGATCGCGATCGCCGGTCAGATGATCTACCTGGCGTGGCGGTTCCGGTGGACGTACGCTCTGTCGGCCCAGCTGTCGATGGCCTCGGTGGTCCTCACCGTCGTGGGCATCTTCGCCTGGTGGGGCAAGCCCATCGACGCGGTGTTCCTGGCGGCCATCCTGTCCATCATCGGACTGGCGGTGAACGACACCATCGTGGTGTTCGACCGCATCAGGGAGGGCACCCGCGACCTCACGGGACGTTCGTTGAGAGCCGCGGTGAACCAGGCGATCCTGTCGACGATCCCCCGCACCATCAACACCGGCCTCGGCGCGATGTTCATCCTCGCTGCCCTGACCGTGCTGGGCGGTGACTCGCTGCAGGACTTCTCCATCGCCCTGCTGCTGGGCCTCGGGATCGGCATGCTCGCGACGATCTTCACGGCCTCGACCCTGGCGATCCTGCTCGAGGAGCGGTGGCCGTACGACCCGTCGGACGACAAGCCGACCGCCGACCGGTACGCCTCGATCGACGACGGCCGTGGGTCCGCCGCAGGGCCCGCAGGCGGCTCCGGCGCCGTCATCTGACGCACGTCCCGGCGCCCCCACGTCCGTCCTCACCGACGGCGTGGGGGCGTCGGCGTGCGCGTGTCGGACGAGCGTCTGAGGTGTGGACGACGGGCTCGACGCCCGCGACCGGTTCGGCTACTTTCGTGGGCACAGTTCTCGAGGGCACTGTCGTGATCGGGGGGTCAGGATGCGCACCACCACAGCCGTTGTCGTCGCGCTGCTCGTGCTGCTCGGCGCGTGCCAGCAGCCGGAGGTGCTCGAGCCGGAACCGGGCGCCTCGGCCACCTCGAGCACCAGCCCCGCCCCCACCATGCCCGCGCAGGCGCGGGAGGACAGCGACGAGGGGAGGGTGGCGTTCGTGGCGCACTGGATCGAAGTTCTCAATCACACCAGCGAGACGGGACAGACTTCCGAGCTCGAAGAGATCTCGGCGGAATCTTGCGCGGGATGCGCCGAGTACATCGACCTGTATCGAAGCACCTATAGGTCGGGAGGTTCGGTTGAGGGTGCCAGATGGGAGATCCAGGATCTGGCGATCGATCAGCAGAATCCGTCGGTCGTCTTTGTTCGCTACACAACTGGTGAGGTTCGATTCCAAGCTTCGACTGATGCTCCGATTGAGGTCAGTGCGGCGAGCGAGGATGACCTCGTGTTCGAAGTGTCCGGCACTCCCGCTGCACGTCGAGTTTCTCTCCTGGAACGAGCGTCTTGATGGCTCGGGCGCCGTTCGCAACTGTCGCCGCATGCGTTGCTCTGCTCAGCCCAACTGCGTCGGCAGCGTCGTCGTCGGATCGTGAGGTCGTCGTCGATCAAGGCCGCACGGAAAGTAGCGCCAGACTGCAAGTGAATGACCGCCAATCACCATTCGCGAGTCCCGGTCGTGCACGTGTAGACAATGAGTCTTCGCCCACTCGCACTTCCTCGAGCGAGTTCACGCCCAACCCCTACTACGTCACCAACTGCACCAACTACTCCGACGGCCGCATCGAGTGCCCCGAGACCGACGCGGCTGAAGCCGCTCAGTCGGCCGCCGCGCAGCTGACTCCAGGCCGCATCGAACGCGCCATCCGGGAGATCGAGATGCCCCGCCTCACGCTGCGGGTCCAGCCGGGCGGACGGACCCTCGTCAACGTCCCCACGATCTTGTCGACCACCCCGGCCGACGTCGACCGGACCATCACCCTGCTCGGCTCGAGCATCGACGTCCAGGCGCGTCCGACGACCTACACGTGGCACCACGGCGACGGCACGCGCCAGACCACCAGCGGGCCCGGTGCCCCCTGGCCGGCCAAGGACGTCACCCACACCTACCGCCGCACCGCGACGCGGCTCGACCTGCAGCTGGACGTCGCGTACACCGTCCGGTACCGCGTCGACGGTGGCGCATGGACCGGCCTCGACCAGCCGCTGACCACCACCAGCGCACCGGTCCCCCTACGGGTCGACCAGGCCGCTCCCGTCCTGACCCGGCCCTGAACCGGCGGCCCTCGGGCGCGCCCCCGGAGGCATCGCGCGGGTGGCAGGATGGCGGCATGCGCATCGCTGATCACGTCGTCGACCTCGTCGGCGGCACCCCCCTCGTCCGCCTGAACTCCGTGGTGCCGCCCAGCAGCGGCCTGGTGGCGGCGAAGCTCGAGTACCTCAATCCCGGCGGCAGCGCCAAGGACCGCATCGCGGTCCGCATGGTCGACGCCGCCGAGGCCTCCGGGGCGCTGAAGCCCGGAGGCGTCATCGTCGAACCCACGTCCGGCAACACCGGCGTCGGTCTCGCGCTCGTCGCCCAGCAGCGCGGCTACACGTGCATCTTCGTGTGCCCCGACAAGGTCAGCGAGGACAAGCGCAACACGCTGCGTGCGTACGGGGCCGAGGTCGTGGTCTGCCCCACCGCGGTCCCGCCGGACCACCCCGACAGCTACTACTCCGTCTCCGACCGGCTCGTCGCCGAGACCGACGGCGCCTGGAAGCCCGACCAGTACTCCAACCCTGCCGGTCCGCAGCGCCACTACGAGACCACCGGTCCGGCGAGCGGGGCCGACACCGACGGACGGGTCACCCACGTCGTCGCCGGTGTCGGCACCGGCGGCACCATTTCCGGCACCGGTCGCTACCTCAAGGAGATGAGCAACGGAGCCGTTCGCGTCATCGGCGCCGACCCCGAGGGCTCGGTCTACTCCGGCGGCACCGGTCGCCCGTATCTTGTCGAGGGAGTC
>SXGT01237355.1_pt1 | contig 11859 bp, 7 predicted proteins | sample 3176221 | NCBI WGS metagenome assembly SXGT01 (sample SAMN11356862, study PRJNA531348) | freshwater metagenome | isolation source: freshwater sample F1-120 | place: China: Fuxian Lake, Yuxi | collected 2017-12-25
CAATGTCCATATCGACACCGGCCCCTACAGCCGCGGCAAGATCGCCCGCTACTACCTGGCCCGCACGACCGTGGCAAAGGTGGAGCTGCTACCCAGCCCGGACACCGGCCGCCCCGAGCACAGCGAGTACCGCTGGCTCAGCTTCGCCCAGGCCCGCCGGCTGGCCGCACCCCGTGTGGCTGCAGTTCTCGACTGGGCAGAAACCCAGCTCTAGGAGCGCCTTCAGGCGCGACTGGCGCCGGTCGCGGCTGAAGGCGCTACTGCTGGCCTGGCTTCCCGCTGTTTCAGCCGCGCGAAGTGGGCGCAGGTAGTGATGAAGCCGAGCGTGATCGAGATCTCGCCCAGGTTCGCGATCGGCAGTGCCCACGGGCTGGCTCCGCCGGCGCCGGCGGCAACGAACATGAGGCCTGAGCCGACGGCCATCCACGGCCAGCGGTGCCGCACCCAGAGCGCGATGCCGACGCCGAGCACGATGATGTTCGTGATGATCGCGACAAGAGCAGCTTCCGCGCCGGCCGTCTGTGGCACGACAACGCCACCCGGGCAGACCTGCGCCTCGGAGACCGCAGTCGTATAGCGCACGGTGTCCGCGAGACAGGCGGGATACAGCTGCATCGAGAAGATCTTCGGGATGTCATGCGCACTCAGCGCCACCGCCACCACGCAAAAGGCACCCATCACGATCCTGTTCTTCGCCCAGCCGAAATCCGCCTGGCGCGCGATGGAGCCGGCAGCGATCACGAGCAGTGGCAGCAGCGACCAGTGCCAGGCGAAGGCCGGCTGCGACAGCGCATAGAGCAGATCGCCTTCGCCGAGGAAGCGGCCGATGCCGATGCGCAGGTTGTCGTAGAAGAGGAGAGTGCCGCCAAAGAGCACGAGGAAAAGGGACACGGGCCGGCCCGTCTCCGACCAGAGCTTCCAGCCCCAGAACCAGATCACGAGGTGGATGACGGCGAACAGCATGAAGATGTAGGACAGCATGGTGCGCTCCTTGATTAGTCCACCCGGTTGCGTCGGCCGCCAGCCAGGAAATCCTGAACGTTCAGGGCCATTTCGTCCAGCGCGCGCTGGCGGGACTCCCGGGCCGCCCAGGCCATGTGCGGCGTCACGATGAGATTCGGCAGACTCACGTCGAGAAACGGGTGTCCCGCGACGGGCGGCTCGTGCTCGAGTACGTCGATGCCTGCGCCACCCAGGTGTCCCGAGCGCAGCGCCTCGAGTAGTGCCTCGGGCTCTACGAGAGCGCCGCGCGCAGTATTGATCAGGAATGCGCCCTGGCGCATGCGGCCGATGGTCGCGGCGCCGAACAACCCGCGGGTCTCGGCGTTCAGCGGGCAGTGCAGGCTCACGACGTCCGCTGTCTCCACCAGTTCGGTGAACGTCACGCGCTCGATCCCGTCCGTCGTGCTCATGTTTGCGGCCGCTGGCGCCGCGTCGAGCACGAACGGCCTCCGGGCGGCCACAACGCGCATCCCGAATGCCTGCGCCACCCGCGCGACCCCGCCACCGAGATTGCCGAGACCCACGATCCCGAGCGTGAGGCCGCGAAGCTCGCGGAACGGAAAGTCGAGCAGACAAAAGCCACGCGAATCCTCCCAGGCACCAGCCGCGAGCAGTGCATCGTATTCGCGCAAGCGCTGGTTGAGCCCGAGCAGCAGCGCGAACACGTGTTGCACGACCGATGGGGCGCAATAGTTGCGGATGTTCGCGACCCCGATACCGCGCTCGCGCGCAGCCGTCACGTCGACGTTGTCGACGCCGGTCGCTGCGAGACAGACGAGCTTCAGTGCCGGCGCCGCGAACAGGCGGTCGCGTGTCAGGTTCACCTTGTTGATCAGCACGATCTCGACATCGCGCATCCGCTCGACGATGAGCTCTTCCGGCGTATCCGCGTACACCTGCATGCCGGGCAGGAGACGCTCGAGCGGTGTGGCATCGAGATCGACCGGCCGGATGGTCTCGAAGTCGAGGAATACCGCGCACATGGGCTCCGCGCCCGGCATCAGCCAGCGTCCTGCAGCCCGCGGGTGATGCCGTGGATGCTCGCGACTAGAGCCTGGTAGAGGGCCTCGTCCGACCGCTTGCCCGCACGCCAGCGCGCCAGCAGTTCGATCTGCAGCAGGCTCATCGGGTCGACATACGGGTTGCGCAGGCGGATCGAGCGACGCAGCGTGTCGTTGAACTGGTGCAGCACCTGCTGGCTGCGCACCGCCAGCACCTGCTCGGTGGCAAGCACGAACTCGTCGCGGATCGTGCCGAAGAAGCGCGCGTGCAGGTCGCCGGCGAGTACCGAGTAACGGCCTGCTATCGCGAGGTCGGCTTTGCTGAGCACGAGCTCCACGTCACCAAGCAGTGCCCGGAAGAAAAACCAGTCACGGCCCATCTCGCGCACCGCCTCGAGACCAAACTGCGCGACGATGGCGCGTAGTCCCGTGCCGAAGCCGAACCAGCCGGGCAGGATGTTGCGGCTCTGCGTCCAGGCGGCCGTCCACGGCACGCCATGCAGGTCGTCAATGGTGTCGTGGGGCTGCAGGGACAGGCCTTGCCGTGACTGCATGCGCTCGATGACGTCGACCGGCGTTGCGTCGCGGAAGTAGCCGTAGAAGCCCGGCGAGTCGTAGACCAGTACCTTGTAGTGGTCACGACTCACCCGCGTGAGCGCTTCCATCATCTCCTGCCACAGCGGCTGGTCGGCCGGCTGCGCCTGCGGGATGCTCGCGAGCGCCACGGAGCCCATCGCCTGCTCGAGTGTGCGCATGGCGATGCCACGCACGCCATACTTGGTGCTGACCAGCTCGCCCTGTTCGACGGCGCGGAGCCGCCCGCGAACCGCGCCCGGCGGGGAGCCGAGCACCGCCGCATGCGTCTTGCCGCCACCGCGGCTGATCGTGCCGCCGCGACCATGGAACAGGGTGAAGTCGACGCCGGCATCGTCGAGCACCTGCACCAGTGAGGACTGCGTCTGCTTGAGCAGCCAGCGCGCCGCGGCGAGTCCGCCGTCCTTGTTGCTGTCCGAGTAGCCGATCATGATGATCTGGCGGCGATGGCGCTTCGCGAGGTGCTCCCAGTAGATCGGGTCCTGCAGCAGCTGGCGCATGGTGCTGTGCGCGTTCGCCAGATCCTCGGTGGTCTCGAACAGCGGTGTGATGTCGAGCGGCACGCCGCCGCCGGTACCGCGCAGGTCGCCCCAACGCCCGAGCAGCAGCACCGACAGCAGGTCGTCGACGCCGTGGCTCATGCTCACGATGAACGGCCCTATGGCCCGCTTGCCGTACTTGCGCCGGCAGAAGGCGATGGCCTGGAAGATCGCCAGCGCCCGCTTGGATTCGTTGTCGAGATCCTCGCGCGGCGAATCGTTGCGGCGGAGAGCGGCGCGGATGCGATCGGCGCGCTCGTCGGGAGTGCGCTGCATCCAGGCCTCGTCGCCGAGGCAGCGGCCGACGACGCCGCGGATGGCGATGGCGCTCTGCTTCAGATCGAGGCTCACGAAGTGGAAGCCGAAGGTCTCGATCCGGCGTATCAGGCGGCGCACGGCGAACAGGCCGGCGTTGCGTCCCTTGTTCGCCTCCAGGCTCTGCGCGATCAGGCGGATATCGGCCAGCAGTTCGTCGGAGGACTCGTAGGGAAAGTGGCCGTCATCGTGGGTGGATTGCAGTCGCGCCATGATGAGCCTGAGCAGCACGCGGTAAGGCATGTCCCGGTGGCGCAGCGGCACCGAGCCCATGTCCCGGCCGAAGTGCCCCGAGTAGGCGCGGATACGCTCGTGCACGGCTGCGTCGACACCCACCCTCGCAGTGCTCTGCGACAGCTTGTTCGACAGGTCGCGGCACTCGCTGTGGTAGAGGTTGAGGATCAAGGCGCGCTGCCGGGCGAGCACCTCGCGGATGGTGCGCGCGGTGATCTCGGGATTGCCGTCCATGTCGCCGCCGATCCACGAGGCGAAGCGCAGCATGGTCGGCGGCGGCTCGTCCAGCGAGGCGCCGTAGGCGTTCTGCAGCGCGCGGTCGAGCCCCTCGTAGAAGGCCGGAATGACCCGGTAGATGACGTCGGTGAGGAAAAACAGCGCGTGCTCGAGCTCGTCGAACACCGTCCGCGCCTCGGACGGCGTTTCCTCCGTCTGCCAGATCGCGGTGACCTCGGTCCGGATCGCGTCGATCGCCGCGGCCCACTCCGACGGCGTGAGCAACGGGTTTTGCATGTCGACCAGCCGGCGCACGATCGTCTGGTGGCGCTTGAGTATCGTCCGGCGGGTCGGGGCCGTCGGATGCGCACTGAATACCGGCACGATCCGCAGCGAGTCGAGCAGCTTGCGCGTCGCGGCGAGATCGAGCGCAGTGTCGCGCAGCCGGAAGATGGCCTCCTCGGTGCTGCCGGGCTGGCGGATGGAGGCGCTTTTCAGGTAGTCGCGCCGCCGGCGGATGCGATGCACCTGCTCGGCCGTGTTCACGACCTGGAAATAGGTCGAGAACGCGCGGATGAAGTCGCGGGCCTCGGTGATGGTGAACGCCCGCATGATCGCGTCGAGCGTCGCACTGGCCTCGGCGTCGCCGTCGCGCCGGCTGATGGCGGCGACCCGCGCCCGCTCCACCATCTGGAACAGCGCTTCGCCGCACTGCTCGCGCAGCAGCTCGCCCACCACGATGCCGAGCTCGTGTACGTCGCGGCGCAGTTGCGCGTCTTTTTCCGTGAACGCGATGTCCACGCGTCGCTCACTCGGCAGCGCGGTCGGGTGCAGCCCGGTGAGATCGTTTGGTGGTGTGGCGGACATGAAACGCTCGGCCGACCGATGCCGGGGTCTGGCGCTGCGGGACTGGCGAAATCTTAGCACCCGCACCACAAATCGGCACGAAGCCACCCGATTCGCCGCGCGCTCCAAGGTGTTCGGTCTGGCAGATTGCCGGCACTCGATGCGACGGAGTACGCCTGTGGATTCCATCCTGACGATGCCGGCCGAGTCGGCCGTCGCGCCTGCGGCCGGTACGGCAGCGCTGCTCGAACTCGCACTCGCTGCCGAGCGCGAGCCGCGCCGCTGGGCGCGACCCTTTGCCGCCATGCTGGCGCATCCGGCGGTGGCACAGCTCCCGCCGGCGCCTGAGCTCGCCGCCACGAGTCTTGCCGCGCAGTACGCGCTGCGCTTCCCGCTGGTGTCCGGCGACGCCGACTGGCTCCGCGAGCGCAGCATGACCGTCGTCGCACGCCGGGTCGCGCCGCTGCTCGCCCGGGGCGGAAGCGTCGCACTCGACCTGACCGCGCTCGCGCGCGGGGAGTCCTGCGAGGGAACGCGACGGGAGCAGATGCGTGACGTGGCGGCGGGACTCGCCGGCTGCCTGCCCGAAGCGCTGCGCCGTTTCGGCGTCGGCGCGCAGGGCCTGGTGTTCTCGGCCGAGGCCGACCATCCCGGACTCGGGGAGCTTCTGCGACTGCGCGCGGGCGCAGCCACGGCCCGACCGCGACTCATCCTCAGGTTGCCCGACCGGCTGATGCTGTCACTGCAGGGCGAGCGCGCCAGCGCGCGTCATCGCGAGGAGGTCGGTCGCTGGCAGGGGCTCACCGCCCTCGCTCAACGCGAACCCGGTGTCCATCTCGTACTCCAGCAGACGACCCGTCCGGCCTGCACGCTCGCCAGTGGTGAGCGCGCCGACGCGGTACTGCCACAGAGCCTGTTCGAGACACGGGCCGACTCCGCGTGGCTGGCCCTGCAGTTGCGGCTCGAGCTGTTGCGCTCGACCGACCTGATGACGGCGCTTGCCGAGCTCCGCACACTGCTGCGCGCCGTTCTGCGCTTCGCCGACAACCTGGTCGACCAGCTCGATTGGCCGGCACCGGAATTCGCACAGGACGCGCTCGTCAACCGGCGCCTCGCGTTGCATGTCACGGGCATCGGCAGCCTCGCCGATCGCTGGTCGCTGGATCCCGGGGACTTCCGTTCGGTCGAGTTGCTGCTGCGCTGGCTCGGTGTCGTCCGCAGCCTGCTGGTGCGGGAGTCGAACGCGCTCGCCCGGGAGCGCGGGCCGTTTCCCGGCCTCGAGTTGCGCCAGCTCACGCGTTCGCTCGCCCGCAGCCTCGGTGAGGAGCGTGCGCGGCGGGTACTGCGACGTGCGGGACTCCGGCACCGCCACCTGCTCGTGCTGTCACCCTGGGATGTCTTTCCCGACGGGACCCCGCGCTGGCCGATCGCCGCCTACCTGCAGCTCCTGCCTGCCATCCGGCATGCCGACACGATTGCCATGCACGGCGATGGCCAGGCGCGCGCGGTACCCGCGTCCACCTTCCGCCGCGTGCTGCACCAGGCCTGGGTCATCGCACGCAACCGACCGTAGGCGACCCCGGAGTGGCGAGTTATAGCCGCCAGTAATGGCGCAATGACGGGGCGCGGATTGTCGTTGCCGCGGGGGCCATGCAATATGGCCCGGCCCGCCTGAGCGTTCATCCAGGGCCGTCTTTCCGGGGAACAAATCGTGCCAGACCTGCCGAGCATCCACGCGGTCGCGGCCATGGTGCTGGTCGTGGTGGGTCTCTGGCTCTTCGCGAGCGATCGCTTCACCTTGCCCACGGCCGGCCTCGGCATTCTCATCCTGCTGGTCCTCGGCTCCCACCTGTTCCCGGTGCCGGGGCTGAAGCCCGTCGAATTTTTCGCCAACTTCGGCGACGAGGCGCTGGTAACGGTCTGCACGATGCTGCTCATGGTGAAGGGTCTCGAGGTAACCGGTGCGCTCGAGCCGATGACCTCGTTCCTCGCCCGGCGCTGGCAGAGCGGTGGCGGCTCGGCGCTGCCGGTCACGGTCGTGCTCGCGGCGCTCGCGAGCGCCTTCGTCAATGACACGCCGCTCATGGCAATCCTGTTTCCGGTCGTGCTGGCAAGCGCGTTGCGCGGAGGCATGGCGCCGTCGCGCGTGCTGATGCCCCTCAACCACGCGGTGATGATCGGCGGCATGGCGACCACGGTGGGTACCTCGACCAACCTGCTGGCGCTCGGCGTCGCCAGCGATCTCGGCGTCGGGCGCTTCGCGTTGTTCGATTTCGCGCCGCCCATGCTGTTCGCGGCCGTGCTGGGGCTTGCCTATACCGCGTTCGCCGGCAGCCGCCTCCTGCCGGAGCGTCGTTCGGGGCAGACGGAAGAAGCCCGGCGCGTCTACAGCGCGGCGCTCTACATCAATCGCGGCAGTTACGCCGATGGCCGCAGTCTCGAGGACGTGCGCGCCCGCACCGCGCAGCGCCTGAACGTCGAGCGCGTCCAGCGCGGGGATGACCTCACTGTCGCGCAGTCGCGCGAGCTGGTGCTGGCGGCAGGCGATCGGCTGTACCTGCGCGATACCGCCGAGCGACTGAAGCACTACGAAAAGGTGCTCGGCGCGACGCTCTTCAACGCGAGTGATCTCCAGCACCCGGTCAGCGACCGGCTGCCGCTCGATCCGGCCGGCCAGCAGCTGGTCGAAGTGGTCATCACGCGGGGCTCGCCGCTCTACCAGCGTGTGCTCGATGTGTCGGACTTCGTCTACCGCTATCGGCTCGCGCCGCTTGCGCTGCATCGGGGCGGTGTCGACGGGGAAAGCGAGGAGATCGCGGACCAGCGGTTGCGGGCTGGCGACGTCATTCTCGCGCAGGGCACGGCGGACGCCGTGCGCGAGCTGAAGGCATCGGGCTCGATGCTGGTGCTGGACGGCGCGATCGACCTGCCGCGCACCAACCGCGCACCGCTCGCGCTCGCGATTTTCGTCGCGGTCATCGCCGGCGTCGCGCTCGACGCCATCTCCGTATCCGTCGGCGCGCTGCTCGGCGTGGCATTGATGCTCGCCACCCGCTGCCTCGAATGGCGCCACATACCGGAGACACTAACCTCGACACTCGTCATGGTCATGGCTGCGAGCCTGTGCCTCGCGACGGCCCTCATCAAGACCGGCGCGGCTGCGTGGCTCGCCGGCGTGTGGGTCGCAGTGCTGCCGGAAATGCCGGCGCCGCTCACGCTTGGCCTGCTGATGGTCCTCGTCACGGCGCTCGCGAACATCGTCACGAACAACGCTGCCGCCGTCGTCGCGATGCCGGTCGCCCTCGGCATCGCCCAGGCGCTCGGCATTGCACCCGAGCCGTTCGTGCTCGCGGTCATCTTCGCGGCCAACATGCCCTTCGCGACATCGTGGGGCTATCAGACCAACGCCTTGATCATGCAGCCTGGCGGATACGCCGAGGCGGACTACGTCCGGTTCGGTATCCCCCTCACCGCGGTCATGCTGCCGGCGCTTGTGGCCGGCATCAGCGTCGTCTACGGACTCATCTGACGTGCCCGCACTGCCCGGCATGCACGCGCTCGTGGTGATCGGCCTGATGCTGGTCGCCCTGTGGCTGTTCACCCGCGACCGCATTCCGCTCGAGGCCACCAGCCTCGGGGTGCTGCTGTTCCTGGTCGGGTTTTTCCAGCTCTTTCCCTACGGCGAGATCGAGCCGCAGAACTTCCTGGTGCACTTCGGCAACGAGGCCCTGGTCACGGTGGTTGCGTTGCTGGTGCTGGGGCAGGGGCTGGAGATAACCGGCGCATTGCAGCCTCTGGCGGCGCTGCTCACGCGCTACTGGCAGGTGCGACCGCGACTGGCGCTCGCCGCGACGCTCATCACCTGCGTGATCTCGAGCGCCTTCGTGAACAACCTGCCAATGGTCGCCGTGCTGATGCCGATCATGGTCGCCTGCTGCCTCAAGGTGGGGACGCCGGTGTCGCAGGTGCTGATGCCGATGAATTTCGCCAACACCCTCGGCATGTGGACCACGATCGGCACGTCGACCAACCTGCTCGCCATCGGTATCGCCGTGCAGCTCGGTGTCGACAATATCGGCATCTTCGACTTCGCTGCGCCGGGGCTGCTCGGTGCCGGGATCGGCGTCATCTACCTGTGGCTGGCCGGGCCGTTTCTCCTGCCGGAGCGTCGCCCGCCGCTGCAGGACACCTCGCCGCGCGTATTCAATGCGGCCCTGCACATCAACGACAAGAGTCCGGCGCAGGGCAAGTCGATTGCCGAAGTCCTCGCGCTCACGCAGAACCGCATGCGTATCGACCAGATCCAGCGCGGCAACGACCTGACGGTGGCGAAACTGCCTTCGGTGCGTATCCGCGTCGGCGACCGGCTGCTCGTGCGCGACACGCCCGACCGGCTCAAGGATTTCGAGCAGCTGCTCGGCGCGACGCTGTTCCGGCCCGAGGATGTGCAACAGCCCGTGAGCGAGCGCAACCCGCTCGAGACCGCCAGCCAGCAGCTCGCCGAAGTCGTGATCACGCGTTCGTCGCCGCTCTACCAGACCGTGCTCGACAGCAACGAGCTCGTGGAGCGCTATGGGCTGCTGCCGCTCGCCGTGCACCGCGGTCGGGCGGCGCGCACCCTGTCGCTCGAGGATCTGCGGCTGCGCGCAGGCGACGTGATCCTGGTGCAGGGCACACGGCAGGCGATCGCCGGGATTCGCGCGAGCGGCATGATGCCGGTACTCGACGGCACCATCGACCTGCCCGACACGGCGCGCGCACGCACGGCGCTCGCCGTCATGGCGGTCGTGGTGCTGCTCGGTGCCTTCGAGATCCTGCCCATGTCGATCGCGGGGCTGCTCGGCGTCGCCCTGATGCTGGCGCTGCGCTGCCTGCGCTGGCGCAACGTCGGCGAGTCGCTCGATCCCGGCGTCATCATGATCATGGTGGCGAGCCTCGCCCTCGGCACTGCGATGCTGGATACGGGTGCCGCGCAGTACATCGCGAACCTCGTGACCGCCGCCACCGACGGGCTGTCACCCGCCGCGGTGCTGTCCATCCTGATGGCAGTGATGGCCACACTCACCCAGGTCGTGTCGGCCAAGCCTGCAGCCGCGCTCGGCACGCCGATTGCGATCAGCATCGCGCAACAGCTCGGCGTCCCACCGGAGGCCTTCGTCGTCGGCGTGATCTTCGCGGTGAACCTCACCTTCGTGACCCCGATCGGCCACCCGACCAACGTGATGATCATGACCGCCGGCGGCTACCGGTTCGGCGACTTCGTCCGCTTCGGCTTGCCGCTCACTATCCTGATGTGGGCGGCCTTTTCCCTGATCCTGCCGGCCTACTACGGCCTGTCTTTCGACGTCTCCTGGCTCCAGTTCTAGGCCGAAATCGGGGACAGTTCACTCATTTTCGGGGGGTTGGGGGTCCCTGCTCGTCGAGAAGCAAACTCCTCGCTGGGACCCCCATCCCCCCGAAAATGAGTGAACTGTCCCCGATTTCTACGCCGCGTTGCCTTGACGGCCGCCGGGCCCCTGCCGATACTGGCCCGCATGCTCAAGGCCCGGAACGTCGCGCGCTGGTGGTGGGCCCTCTCCGCGGAGGGGGTTGTCGGCTAGCGCACGCTACAGGTTCCAGCCACAAACCCACCTTCGCGGAAGCGATGGTGGGTTTTTTGTTGCCCGGAGAAAGCTGATCCATGCAAGGTCCATTCGACATCGCCGCCGACCTCGACACGCCCGTGTCGACGTACCTGAAGCTCGCGCCACTCGCGCCGCGCTTCCTGTTGGAGAGCGTCGAGAGCGGTTTCCAGCTCGCGCGCTATTCCTTTCTCGGCTTCGGTGCGGCCAGCGAGGTGCGTGTCGATGCCGCCGGTCTGCGCGTCGATGGACAACCGCAGCCGCTGCCGACGTCGGGCGCCGCGCTGCTCGACGCGTTCCGCGCCGCGCTCGCGCGCACGCCACGGCTCAAGCCCGCGATCGACGAGCTGCCGTTCACCGGTGGGCTCGTCGGCGTGGCCGGCTACGACATCGTGCGGCGCTTCGAGAAGCTGGCGCAGCCGGCGGCCGGCGCCGCGGTACCGGGTGTGCCCGAGGCCGCGTACCTCGCCACCGAGTCGCTGCTGGTATTCGATCACCTGACCCGGCGCATGGCGCTGCTGCACGCAGGTAACGAAGCCGCTCGCGACAAGCTGCGCGGCGAGGTGATCCGGCTGCTGCGCGGGCCGCTGCCGGTGCTCGCAGAGAAGCCCGCGGTCGGCGCCACGACGCAGAGTTTCTCGGATGCAGAATTCCGCGCGGCTGTCGACGCGGCGAAGCACTACATCTCGCTCGGCGACGTCTACCAGCTCGTGCTCTCCGTGCGTTTCAGCGGCACGCACCGGCTCTCGCCCTTCGAGACGTATCGCGCACTGCGGCTGCTCAATCCCTCGCCCTACATGTTCTTTCTCGATCTCGGCGATGTGCAGGTTGCAGGCTCATCGCCCGAGGCGCTGGTGAAACTGCGCGGCGGCAAGGCCTCGCTCCGGCCCATCGCCGGCACGCGACCCCGTGGCGCCGACAACGCCGAGGATGCGGCCCACGAATCCAGTCTGCGCGCAGATGCAAAGGAAAACGCCGAGCACGTCATGCTGGTCGATCTCGCCCGCAATGATCTCGGTCGCGTGGCGAAGGCCGGTTCCGTGCACGTCGAGCCCTACAAGGCGATCGAGCGCTACAGCCATGTCATGCACATCGTGAGCGGCGTCTGCGGTGAGCTTGCGCAGGGGAGGGACGCTTTCGATCTTTTCGCTGCGGCATTTCCCGCCGGCACGCTGGTCGGGGCGCCGAAGGTCAGGGCCATGGAACTGATCGACCAGCTCGAGCCCGTGCGACGTGGCCTCTACGCGGGTACCGTCGGCTACTTCGCGAACAACGGCGACATGGACCAGGCCATCACGATCCGCACGCTGGTATTCCGCGACGGCGAATTCAGCTACCAGGCGGGGGCCGGCATCGTGGCGGACAGCGTCCCGCAGACCGAGTACGAAGAAGTCCTGGCGAAGAGCGCGATCCTCAGGCGCGCTCTGGCCATGGCGGAGGGCGGGCTGTGAAGCCGAAACTGCTGCTCATCGACAACTACGACTCCTTCAC
>SXGT01232907.1_pt1 | contig 11856 bp, 10 predicted proteins | sample 3176221 | NCBI WGS metagenome assembly SXGT01 (sample SAMN11356862, study PRJNA531348) | freshwater metagenome | isolation source: freshwater sample F1-120 | place: China: Fuxian Lake, Yuxi | collected 2017-12-25
GCATGACGATCAGTAAGTCATCACGTAATTCATCTTTTAAAACTTTGAGTTTACGCGCATATTCATGGGCAGCGACGGTGTCATGGATGGAGCAGGGGCCTATGATCAGTAATAAACGGTCATCTTGTTTACTTAAAATCCGATGTATTTCGTTTCTGGTGCTCCAGGTGGTATCGGCAGCAGCTTCAGTCAACGGCATTTCTTCCAGGCATTTCACCGGAGCAATGACCTCCTGTACGCCAATTATTCTTAAATCATCAGTATTATGTTTACTATGCATGGGGCTCTCTTCAGTGAACATTGCAATGAATCCTAGGTATCCAAATCTGCCAAGCGGGGTGACCATCAAATTGGAAATGGGGGGTCTTGCAAAAACGGAGCATTTTAACTGGTTTTAAAACTTAAATGTAGGTCTTTGTGTCTTTTGCAGCACGGAGGAAGTCTAAAAGCGTATCTAGCTAAGTGACAAGGAAAAGCCACTGATTTTGGTGCTAAGATACTAACAAAAAAGCAAACTTAAAGCAGCATCTCTCATTAGTCGCCAAAGTCTAAAATACTTAAGCGACTAATGAGAATGAATATAAGGCTAAAAAACAGATGAAAGGTCTTGTAAATTCGGGGTGTGATTGACGTGTGACGGGTTTTATTTTAAGAGCTTACGTGGCCCCAAGGTCAGGGTTGTCATACATACGCACTTTCTTCCAGCCAGCAAATTTTTCCTCGTGGAATATTAAGTCGTGGTCAATAGAATGCTCGTAACACATCCTAAACAGTCGCGCGGTGCGAAATGCATGTAACTCATCATCTGCGGTTACTGTTTGCACGTTTCCCACTTGAAATGTTTTATTACACGATTTTCGGTTTTTAACCCAGAACACGGTGTAGCACAAGTAACTTTTATCTTTGCGGTGATCATACTTAATAGTTCTGGAAACCCCTGTCACCCCGGTCGTTGTTTTATTTTTGGGGGGTTTAAGGAATCGGGTTTTGCTACCCTTCAGCACTACGAGCATTTGATCGCGCCAAGTTATCGCTGCCTTTAATGACTTGCTGCGCCCACCCCAGAGCTTATGAGAAAAGTATCGACTATTTTCTTTTCCGCGTCTGACAATGCGGACTTGGTAGCCGAAGGCATCTGGTTCGGTAATGTGTTTGTTTTTCACTGTAGTATTAGGACTTCGCTTTACCATAAAAATTAACTAGATAAGTTTTAGTTATCTCTCTGCCAAATTATCGAATAGATCTATAGCAAAGATATTATTACAAATCTTGGAGCTAAAGTGCGAATTATTTTTTTATAAAAACACTTATTTCATTCAGTATTTGTTTATCTAACTATAGTTAAGTATTACAAATATATGAAAAAAAATGACGAAAAATGTTAGTTTTGTGGGCTATTGCTAAGTTTTATGAACAAATACCTAGCTTTATAGTGTAAAATGTCCGGTGATCCACTAAGCTTTGTGGTAAATGCAGTAGTTGTAACTTTTTGATTTATAAACAATGGAGTTAAGAAATGAGTGTATTAGTTGGTAAACAAGCCCCCGATTTTACAGTTCCTGCAGTTTTGGCTGATGGTCAGATTGTTGATGCATATTCTTTTTCAGAAGCGACTCGTGGTAAATATGCGGTGGTTTTCTTTTATCCTTTGGATTTCACCTTCGTATGTCCTAGTGAATTGATTGCGTTGGATCATCGTATTGATGAGTTTAAAAGTCGTAATGTAGAAGTGGTTGGTGTATCAATCGATTCGCATTTTACACACAATGCGTGGCGTAATACTCCAATCAATCAAGGCGGTATTGGTCCTGTCAGTTACACCTTAGCGGCAGATATTGCGCACACTATTTGTAAAGATTAGGACGTTGAAGCCAGTGCACCTGCGGTTGCCTATCGTGGAAGCTTTTTAATTGATCGTTCAGGTAAAGTACGTCATCAAGTGGTTAATGATTTACCCTTAGGACGTAATGTTGATGAACTGTTACGCATGGTAGATGCTTTACAATTCCACGAAGAACATGGCGAAGTTTGCCCTGCGGGTTGGAAAAAAGGTGATGCGGGTATGAATGCAAATCCTCAGGGCGTTGCAGAATATTTAGATAAGCACGCAGATAAACTGTAATTAAACGGACTCGCTTCGCGAGCGCACCGCTATTCATGGTGCGCTCGTTGCGGTGATTACTGGGTTTTTTGCAAATCTTTGATAAGCTTCTGGCGGATGAAGTATGCCGCCACAATGGCAACCAGGGCTGGTGAGTAAGTGACTAGGTAATACATGAACATTGCCGTTTTAGGTAGCGTTGCCAGGATTGGGTTGGCGACCGTTAGTGTGACTACCCACCAAGTTAACCAGTAGCCAACTAGGCCAATAATTACCCATTTTACGGTTTCAGTTTGGTGTTGTTTGGCTGTTTGATAAAACCAAACCACCATCAGAATTCCTGCAATTTTTGCAAGCATCATAATGTTTTCCCCTTTGTAGTTATTAAAGCACACCCGCTCAGTCAGGAGGCCTCAAGCTCTCCCCGATGTTTGTGATGCTTATCATATTACACAATCGCTGGCAGTGATATGAAAAAACGCTTAACCAAAAGTGCTCGAATTTTGATCTTCCTGGGGTTGGGTTGGGTGATCAGTTGTGGCATGCTAAGCGTAGTACTTAATTCATCGATTGCCCAACAGGGTTTGCTAAATTATGTGCAGACCTCTACCGGTATTCGCATCGAGATTGCTGGCGCTATTCGCTTTGCCGTATTCCCCTATCTCAGAGTGACTCTTGAGCAAGTCAAGGTGTACTTGAGCGAGGAGCAGAATGCGTCAGAATTTATTCGTCTCGGGAAAGCTGAATTAGAATTAAAGTTTTGGCCAGTGTTGCGAAATCAGTGGGTGCTACGGCGAGTTTTGTTGGAAGATTGGGCTGTTAATTGGGTGGGCGTTGCTCAGGGGGCGCAAGCCGAGACAACTCTGATGGCAAGCCAAACTGCAGGTCAAGCGAGTTGGGTTAGTAAGCATTTATCTATTGAGCAATTGATGATTAGACAGGGAAGGTTTCACGTTTTGCCTTATCCGCAACAACCTTTTGATGTGCGTTTTGAGGATATAAACTTTCAATTAGATGGCTTGCGTTCAGGTCAACTGGCTGAGCTGCAGGTCAATAGCAATATCCATTTTGCAGAGCAGTCTTGGACGATTACGGGTCAAGCTCAGGTTTTTTTTGATAGTTTGATTTTTAAGGTCGCCGGCCTGAATGTGCAGCTAGCAACATCGAATGGCTTGGCACAAGCTAATTTTAGTATGCCTGCCTTAATTTATGAGCGTACGCCGCAAATTCTTCAGGCGACCGAAATGCAGTTGCAGAGTGCGCCATTATTGCTAAAGCTGAGTTTGGCTGGAACGGGAACAGTCGATGCCGCAGATATACAGGGTAGGGTGGTGTTAGATAAGTTTAACCTAAGATCTTGGTTAGCGCGGTGGGGTATCCCTGCGGTAGAGCCAGAGAATTTGACAACCCTGCAACAACTTGCCCTGGAGTTAAACTGGCATTTGACACCTGCAACGTTTGAAGTACACGATCTTAATTTGCTCATCGATCAAAGTCGATTGCACGCCAATATTGGATTTAAGCGTGATACGCCAGTGGAGCTGACGTTTACTGTGCAACTGGATCAGTTAGATGTGACAAGATATTTTTACCCGAATTCCGACGGTGCTCCGTTAGTGTCAAGCGCAGATTTTTTACAAGGTAGCGCACCTGCTACCAGCCTGTTTTCAGATTTACAGACGCTACCTATAAATGGAAAGCTTAATATACATACTCTGAAATGGGGTGAAGTGGCCATGCAGGATGTAGCCTTAGATTTAACATCGCGTAGTGGTCAATTCGCTGTGCACCCCTCGATGTCAGGAGCGAGTCAACCTTAACTATGCAATCCCAAAATTTTGCTGAACAAGTGCTGCTTTGGTATGCACAACACGGGCGTAAAAATTTACCCTGGCAAGTTGAGTTAACGCCTTACAAAGTTTGGTTATCTGAAATAATGTTACAGCAGACGCAAGTCGCGACGGTTATTCCTTATTTTTTACGCTTTGTTGCACGTTTCCCGGATATAGCCAGTCTAGCGGGTGCTGAATTAGATGAGGTGCTGAGTTACTGGGCGGGATTGGGATATTATGCGCGAGCTCGAAATTTACATAAAACAGCGCAATTAATTAGCCATCAGTATGCTGGACAATTTCCTGCGCAATTTGCTGAGTTGATTGCTTTGCCCGGCATTGGGCGTTCGACCGCAGGCGCGATTTTGAGTATCGCTTTTAAGCAAAGCCAGCCGATTTTGGATGGCAATGTCAAACGTGTTTTGACAAGATGTTTTGCAGTTGCGGGTTGGCCCGGGGATGCAAAAGTTGAGCAGGAGCTTTGGCTACTCAGTACCCACCTGACGCCTAAAACCCATACGGCAGAATATACGCAGGCCATGATGGATTTGGGTGCCACACTCTGTACCCGTGCAAAACCTCATTGTGCTCAATGCCCACTACATTCGCAGTGCTTGGCTTTACAAGCGGGCAATGTGCTGGCGTATCCTACACCTAAGCCCCGACAACCTCTACCTGTCAAACACGCTTGTTTGTTATTGCTGCATGTGAATGCCACAGTTTACTTGGAACGTAGGCCAGAACTGGGTATTTGGGGGGGCTTGTGGGCTTTACCCGAGTTTGCTACGAGTGCTGCGGCCATTGCATGGTGTGCTGAACAAGGCATTACTATCGTCGAACAGTCGCTATTACCTATTCGTCGTCACACCTTTTCGCATTATCATCTGGATTACAGTGTCTTGCAGCTTAATCTCGCTCAGCCAATATTGAAGGTTGCAGAAACCAAGCACGCCGGATGGTATAATTTCCGCGAGGTGCAGCAAGTTGGATTGCCAGCACCAGTTAATCGTTTACTGCAACAATTTTTTGAGGAGGCTTTGCGTGACTAGATTAGTGAAATGTGCAAAATTGGGTGTTGAAGCTGAAGGCTTAGAGACTCCCCCGTTTCCCGGGCCAAAAGGGCAGCTCATTTATGAAACTATTTCCAAGCAGGCGTGGGCAGAATGGTTAAAAACCCAAACTATGCTGATTAATGAATATCGTTTGGCCAGCTTTGATCCCAAAGCTAAAAAATTTTTAGAAGAAGAGCGCAATAAGTTTTTATTTGCTGGTGGTTTTAATATGCCGGAAGGCTATGTACCCCCCAAATAATCCTGTCTAAGTGAGGGGCGCTGTCAATATGGAAATCAAGCCCGTAGTAGCGAATCTATGTTACTCTTAGTGGTTCAGAACTTAAGGGGCTGAAGTGTTTGGCCCCTTCGCTTGTCGAATGATGGATGACACTTAACTCCAGTATTGGCTGTGTTTCTGGCGTAGTGTAGTAAAGTCAATGTGATTGCTCAGCATAATTATGAGGAACTTGCCATGCGTACCAAAGAACATCAGCGTATCAGTGAAAATGTTGGCGATATTCCACCTTGGTGGCGCTGGGGGCCTTATGTGAGTGAGCGTTCTTGGGGGACGGTACGTGAAGACTATAGTGCTGATGGCGATGCATGGCGATATTTGCCGCATGATCTGGCGCGCAGTAAAGCCTATCGATGGGGGGAAGATGGTTTAGCCGGAATTTGTGACCGTTATCAATTACTGGTACTTGGCTTAGCTTTATGGAATGGTAAAGATCCCATTTTAAAAGAACGCGCATTTGGATTGGATGCGTGGGAAGGTAATCATGGCGAAGATGTTAAGGAATGCTATTTTTATCTGGATAACACCCCAACGCATAGCTATATGCGCTATCTGTACAAATATCCGCAGGCAGAGTTTCCTTATTTAGATTTAATTACCGAAAATCAGCGGCGTGCTGGCAGTGGGCAAGAATACGAACTATTAGATACTGGCGTATTCGACGAAAATCGTTATTTTGATGTCGAAGTCGAATATGCGAAAGCCGGGCCAGATGATATCTTTATGCGCATAACGGCTAGCAATCGCGGGCCAGAACTGGCACCGTTACATCTTATTCCGCAACTTTGGTTTCGTAATACTTGGGCCTGGGGAGATACGCGACTCGTGTCGCCTACCATTAGCCTTGCATCAGCTGCAACCACCTGCTTAAAAGCCGACAGCTCTGTCTCTGGGCCTTTGAAAGGTATTTCCTTTCCGTACCAGTTGCCCACGTATTATGTCTATGCTGCAGGCGACTGTACTCCCATTTTTACCGATAACGAAACCAATAACCAACGTGTATATGGCGTTGAATCGAAGGAGTCTGTCCCCTATACCAAGGATGCGTTTCACCGTTATTTAATTCAAGGGGAAGCGAGTATTAATCCTGCACAACAGGGCAGTAAAGCAGGATTGCATTATCAGCTAGCTATCCCCGCTGGAGAAAGTGTGCAAGTTTGCTTACGCTTAACAACAGAAGCCTTAGCTGAGCCTTTCGCTGATTGTCCGCAAATAATCGCTAGCCGTCGGGCAGAAGCCGATGAATTTTATGCGGCAGTGCATCCACCAAAGGCCAGCGCCGAAATTTGTCAAGTGCAACGCCAAGCATTTGCCAATTTATTATGGAGTAAACAAATTTATTTGTTTGATGTGAATAAATGGCTGAAAGGGGACTCCAGTAAAATGCCACCGCCACCTGCACGCTATTCCATCCGCAATCGGCATTGGCAGCATTTAAATTCTATGCGCATACTTATCATGCCAGATAAGTGGGAATATCCTTGGTTTGCCGCTTGGGATTTGGCGTTTGCCTGTGTACCGATGGCACTTATCGATCCAGCCTTTGCAAAAGAGCAATTGTGGTTGATGTTATTTGAGCAATTTCAACATCCTAATGGACAAATCCCTGCATATGAATGGGATTTTTCTGATCTTAACCCCCCCGTACATGCTTGGGCTGTTTGGCGGGTATATAACATGGAGAAGCGTCGGCATCACAAAACCGATCGTGCATTTTTGGAACGTTGTTTTCATAAGCTACTGATTAACTTTGCCTGGTGGATTAATAAAGTTGATAATCAAGGCAATAATATTTTTGAAGGCGGCTTTTTAGGCTTAGACAATATTGCGGTGGTGGATCGTAGTGAACGTTTACCCGCGGGCGAGGTATTAGAACAATCCGATGCTACTGGCTGGATGGCCATGTTTAGCTTAAACATGATGCGCATCGCTCTTGAATTGGCGGGGGAAAATAAAACTTACGAAGGCTTAGCGACCAAATTCCTGGAACACTATGTTTATATTGGGGCGGCCATGAAGCAAATGGGGGGCTGCGAATATCAACTCTGGGATGAGGAGGATGGCTTTTTTTACGATGTGTTAAGACATGCGGATAATAGTTTTGATAAGTTCCGTGTTCGTTCATTAGTTGGCCTGATTCCCATGTTTGCAGTTGAACGGCTGGAAGCTGAATGGATTAAACCGTTTCCCTCATTTCGTGGCAATTTCAATTGGTTTTCCGCGAATCGGCGTGAGTTTGCGCAGTTTAGTTATCATGCCGCCAATCAGGATGAGCAAACCACCTTATTAAGTATCCCTAACCAAGATCAAATTCGGCGGATTTTAGCGCGGGTATTTGATCAACAGGAATTTCTGTCCAAATTTGGTATCCGCAGTCTGTCCAAATTCCATGCGCACCATCCTTTCCGCTATGGTCATAGTGAAGTCCGCTATGAACCCGCAGAAGCTGAATCTAAATTAAAAGGCGGTAATTCTAACTGGCGTGGCCCGATCTGGTTTCCTACGGGTTTTTTAATGATCGAAGCATTGCGTAAATTGGGTAAAGCGTTGGGGCCAGAATTTAAGATTGCCGTGTGTTTGGACGATAATCCAGAGAGGGTTGAACTGGACTTAACTCAGTTGGCGCACGAAATAGCACAACGTATGATTCGTCTATTTACACCTGATAACAATGGCTGCCGCCCCATTTATGGTGATGATGCGCGTCTGCAGCATGATCCCCATTGGCGCGAACACATTTTATTTCATGAATATTTTCACGCCGAAACCGGACTAGGGTTAGGTGCTGGGCATCAAACCTGGACTAATCTGGTTGCGGCGCTGATAGATGAATGGTGTTGAGGAAACTCTAGGGGGTTAGGCATAGCTACGCACACAGCGGCGTGCAAAACTGCGTAACCCCATATCCCGAGTTTGGTATTGGGCATACAGTTGCAGTACATCGCAGGGTGAAATATGCGCATACATGCCTTTACCAGATTTTGACGTAAACTCATCATTTAAGGTTTCGATAAAATTGACCCAATTGGATTCAGCAACGAGATTATTTAAAGCTTTCATGGCGGTTCTCCCCATAAATAATGTTTGTTAGCTTTTGTAGAGAATAGCGGCAGGCTGTTAAAATCTATAAGTGCCTATGCAAAAAAATGTGTGTATTCGGCTCAATGTATTGCCAAGCGCTGTGTTGCAAGCTAGGCTAATATTTAAAATGAATTCATATATTGCGCGTTAGAGTGAGTGTTAAGCTAATCGGCTGCGGTGTTCTGGTCTCAGGGACGAAGAAATTTATGAATTCAAGGATGATGTATCCGTGTATTGCAAACCTATAGGAGGATCAATGTCCCATCTTAAGTTATTTCATATTGAAAATTTTAAAGGCTATTGCGACGGATTAATCCGCGTTGGTATCGATCCAGGATATGTGTTGTATACCAATCACCATGAAAGCAATCAGCGTCCTGCAAGCAGATTATTTGCAGTAGAACACTTGGAATTGGTGCAGCAACATCTGGCTAATCCATCTGCTGAATCATTTAAACAACTCGTGGCGGTGGGTATTTTGCAAGATACCTCTTGGGATTTTCAAACGACTGCGTGGCAAATCATTGCTTTCAGTGGCTGGGAGGTGTTGCATAACGCTTTTGGGCATTTGCATCATAAAGCCGAACAAGTGCTTGAGGACTCCTTGGGGGTTGCGGATTTTTCTGCACAACGCTAGCTACGGTTGTGCAGATAATTTCAGCTACGGCTGCGCATAGTCAAACAGCTTAAATTTTAGCTAGCTTTAAGTCACCCTCAAAGCTAGAGATGCTATTTACGCCTTTCATAAACTACAGAGTGTTCAAGCTACACTGCGAAAATTTATGTTTCATCGCACCTTCCAGACTTTGAATTTGCGACCCTTAATGGTTCCTTCAGCTAATTGACTCACTGCCTGTGTTGCTAGCTCTCGGTCTATCGCAACAAAAGACTGTTGCTCACCGATATCGATTTTGCCAATATATTGCGCGGCAATACCTGCGGTTCCCGTTAAGGCCCCTAAAATATCTCCCGGACGAATTTTATGTTTACGCCCAGCCGCAATACACAGCGTAACTTTAGGGGCAAGTAGTTCCGTGTCTTTTGCAGCTTGCAACGTCGTTATATCTAAGCTAGTGACGCGGTGTTGTTGATAGACTTCAATCGCTTTTATGCGCTCGCTATCAGCGGCGGTATATAGATTTAAGGCTAAACCCTGCTTACCTGCTCTTCCCGTGCGACCAATCCGGTGAATATAGACTTCTGGATCAAATGCAATTTCGTAATTAATCACACATTGCAAATCTTTAATATCTAGCCCACGTGCTGCAACATCGGTCGCGATTAGAATTGGACAACTTTGATTAGTAAATAATAACAATACTTTATCGCGTTCTTTTTGTTCTAAATCACCATTCAGCACTAATGCAGGCAAGCCCTTTTTCGCTAAGACCTCAGCGACTTCCGCGCACTGTATCTTGGTATTACAAAAAATCACGCACGATTCTGGGTGGTAATGCTTAAGCAAGGTGACCAGGTTTTTACTGCGTGTTGCTGCACTAATTTTAAAAAATAATTCTTCAATCGGATTGTCGCGGTGTGTGATTTCAACTTTGATTTCGATTGGATTTTTTTGGAAACGCGTACTAATGGCTTTTATACCTTCAGGATACGTTGCTGAAAATAAGAGCGTTTGCCGATTTTTAGGGGTTAGGTTGATGATTTTAAGAATATCGTCGTAAAAACCCATATCGAGCATACGATCAGCTTCATCCAGGATTAAGGTATTAATGTAATCCAAATTCAGTGTAGCCTTATCAATATGTTTCTGAATACGTCCCGGGGTGCCAACAATAATATGTGCTGGGCGCTGAAGGGATTCGTATTGCGGTCGAATAGGCGTGCCGCCGCAGAGGGTTAATAATTTGATATTAGGTATATGTCTCGCTAAACGGCGAATTTCTTTACTGACTTGCTCCGCGAGTTCGCGGGTAGGGCAGAGGATCAGTGCTTGCACTTGATAAAGGGATGGATCCAGTCTGCTGATTAACCCGATCCCAAATGCTACCGTTTTACCACTTCCGGTTTTGGCTTGGGCGATTAAATCTTGACCTTTTAAAATGCTGGGTAGACTCGATTTTTGAATAGGCGTCATTTCCAGATACCCAAGGGAATCTAGGTTGTTACGCAGGTCGGGGCTTAATTCGTGTGGAAAATTAGAAATAGACACTAAAAATATGACTCAATGAAAAAAATTGTACTCATGATAACAGATAGGCGGTGCGCATATTGAAAATGGCAAATATTTCAACTGGCTTGGACTTAAGCGAGCACTGTCAGTGCCGTAAAGCTAGCTATAACACGCTGAGATTATCTATATGTATATGCGCATTGTACGTTGCAGTTGTGAGCTGACATGACTGACATAATTGACATGACATGTCATGTCAAATTTGTATTTTTTAACGTGTATGTTTAGTATTTTAGAAGCGGGTATAATTAAATAGATAAATTAAAACAGTATCTTAATAAAACATTCATTCAATGGCACATTAAATGCTTAATAGATAGGCAAATACCACGAGTATGACCCTAAAAAAAATACACTAGACAGCAAGAGGCCAACACATGAGCACAAAATCAACAAATACTGCAAAAGCCACGATCGGTAATTTAGTATGGGACGATCTAAACGGAAACGGACTCCAAGACACGGGTGAAAGTGGTGTCAGCGGTGTCACTCTCCAACTGAAAGATAAAAATGGCAACCTCGTGCAAAGCACCACCACTGACAGCCAAGGCAACTACAGCTTTAGCGTGGCCGCAGGGACCTACAAGCTCAGCATCAGCGTCCCGACAGGCTACGCCTTAACTTTAAAGGATGCACAAAGCAATACCAAAAACAGCAAAGACAGCGATTTTAATAGCAGCACCTTCAGCACCGCCAACTTCAGCGTCACTGCAGGTCAAACCAACAACACCCTGGATGCAGGCCTCATCAAAAACGCGCCAGTCAAAATGATCGACATTGGCGACTGCATCTGGAATGACATCGACGCCAACGGTATCCAAGATGGTAACGACGTGGGTCTTGCAGGCGTCACCGTCAACCTGTACGACAAAAGCGGCAAAGTGGTCAGTACTACCGTGACTGACGAAACAGGCGGCTACAACTTCAACGTGCCTGCGGGCAGCTACTCTGTTGGGATTGCTGTGCCTGCAGGTTACAGCATCACCCAAAAACAAGTCGGCACCAACACCCAAATCGACAGCGATGCCAACCCTGCGACGGCAAAAACCGACCTGATCAACTTTACCGCCAACAACTACGACACCGACATCGGCCTCGTCGCCCAAGATACCAGCACCCCAAAAGCCCCTGGCGTGACTATCGTCACCGACAGCAACAACGACCAATACATCAACGCCGCCGAACTGAACAACGCCAGCCAAATCGCTGTGCAAGTGAGCATCCCCACCGGGGCTAAAGCAGGCGACACCCTCAAACTCACCGACGGCACCACCCCGCAAAGCAAAACGCTCACAGCTGCCGACCTA
>SXGT01867337.1_pt1 | contig 11856 bp, 10 predicted proteins | sample 3176221 | NCBI WGS metagenome assembly SXGT01 (sample SAMN11356862, study PRJNA531348) | freshwater metagenome | isolation source: freshwater sample F1-120 | place: China: Fuxian Lake, Yuxi | collected 2017-12-25
GTCCGGTTTATATCGAACGAAGGATCGTTTTTAGAAAAAAGTCTAAATATAAATATAGGAAGCATTACTAATTTAATCCATTTTTTATAGGGTAAGTCCTTCTTGAACAACCATAAAAAATCATATTCAATAAAAGATTTCCACTTTTTTACCTTGAAAGACCATACAGAATTTATTGGGATTTTTTGAAAAAAATGCTTTTTTGCCGCCATTCTCCTATAGTAAACTGCTTCGTTAATTTTCTGGATTGAATTTTCCATATGAATGAAATATATGGCCTTAGCTTTTTTTACATCCCCAGAAATTACCTTTGCCTCTGAAAATAATCTTAAGTAGAAGTCTCGGTCTTCTGCTTGCTTTAAACTTTCATCAAAACCACCTATATTTTGAAAACTCGACTTTCTAATAGTCAAACCATTCAAGTGCATATTAAATCCAGCAATGTAATCATTAATCTTTATTGGCGAAAATGATCTTGAAAAACCCAATAATTCATTATGTCGATAAAAGGAATTTAAAATAAACTGCTTTTCTCCATTTTGTAATTTGATTTGAACAGAATTAACCACTGCATCTATATCAGAATTGTTTAAAAATAAAGGAACATCCGACGTAAATCGTTCCGGTAAATAATAATCATCCGCATCCAAAAAAGCGATGTAATCTTGGCTGGCACGATGAATCCCTAAATTCCTCGAAATAGCTGCCCCGGAAACATTGGAAGTATTTTGTAAAATAATAATCCGATGGTCTTTTTGCTGTAATTTTTTAACTAATTCTAGGCTATCATCTGTAGAATGGTCATCAATTAAAATTAATTCACCTGTTTCTTCCTGATTCAAGACAGAGGTAATGCTCTTTTCAAGAAAAGAGGATGCGTTATAAAAAGGAATGATAACCGATACTTTCATCAAACTAAAATCTACCTAAATGATAACTAGTTGGTCCAAAGATATATATGATTGCTCTTTGCCATTGGTAATCTTTTACGAAAACGAATTTGAACAAAGCTTCGGGTATTCTTTTTACAAATAAACCAGCAAAAGATAATACTAACAATTTGAACCTTATCAAAACAGGAATGTCACAGTTAAATCGGTGACCTCTACCCAAAGCAAAATTTAATTTAATCATATTTAAGGAGGTTAACCTATATTCATGAACGAAATGCCATATTTTCAAATCAGGATCAAACCCAATTTTACCCCCTGCATTAGCCATTCTATATTGTATTTCCGTTTCTTCAGCATAACCAAATTGCTTACCTTTCATTCCAAATTGATTGGAGAAACCATTCAATTTCATCAAAAAAGATTTCCTGTAAAGTACCACACATCCATGCGGAATATAATAGGGACATTCCGAAAGTGCGGTTGAAAATAATTTATTTGTGCCATAATTCTCCGAAACCCATTTAGGTTTACCTTTTTTATATTTGGCATAATACATGCCTCCGATGCAATCAAAAGTATTTAATTGAATTAGATACTTTACCCTATCCATTAGAGAATCAAAAGCAATAGCATCGTCATCTAGATAAAGCACCCAATCACCTTTAGCCTCTAGGTAACCTCTGTTTCTGGCATTACTAAGACCTTTATTTTTTTCAAATAGGTATTGAATATTAATATCTAAATACCTGAAATGATTAACCTTTTCTTGGATATTAATATCTCCAAAATTATCAACTATTAAAATTTCAACACCACTAATTATTTGTTTTACAATAGATTGAATGCAATCCATAAGAAAATCAGGACGATTATAAGTACAAATAACGATAGATAAAAAAGGATGATTCAGCGAAATCATAAAATTTAAATTATGGCTTGAAAATAATGCTAAATAAACTATTTTACATCTATTTTACATAAAACAAAGCAATGAGGCAGTTTTGGGAATATATTAAAGGTATATCACTATCAAATTGGTTATTTATAGCTGCTTTCTCAGGACTCATTTTTGGATTAATTTATCCAGAATTAACTCTGCATTTCAAATTCATCAATGATATTTTCCTTCGGCTCATTAAAGCGGTTATAGCACCCATCCTTTTTAGTGTACTCATCAGAGCCTTAGGAAACGCAGAAAGTGCAAGTGACCTTGGTAGATTGGGATGGAAATCGCTTTTATGTTTTGAGGTTTGGAGTACATTGGCTCTACTTATTGGCTGGTTCACATCGCTTCTGTTCAAATCTGGTATTGGCATAAATCTGGAGAGTCAAGAGACTGTTAATCAATCAAGTATGACATTAAATGATCTTCTAGTCAACGCTTTTCCAACCAGTATTATCGATGCCATGGCCAGGGGAGATATTTTACAAATTGTCATTTTCTCCTTTATCTTCGGAGTAGCCGCCTTATCCGTTGGGGAAAAAGCAAAACCCGTTTTACAATTTACAGATTCCCTCGCGGAAATTGCATTTAAATTTACACAGTTTATTTTTTTCCTCGCACCCCCGGCGGTATTTGCTGCTATGGCCATTACCGCATCCAGTGGACCAGAAACCTTAACAGGATTGGCCTCCTTTATTTTCAGTGCCTGGATAGCCCAGTTATTCTTTCTGATAATTGTACTTTTTGGAAGTTTGATTGTTTTCAACATACCCTTAAAACGTTTTATCTATCATATAAAAGAACCGTTTTTAATTGCCTTTGCCACTACCTCCAGCGCAGCCGCATTACCACAGACTTTAACAAATTTGGAAAAGTATGGCATTCCCAAAAAACTGATTGGTATCGTAGCGCCCCTGAGTCTAAGCTTAAACCTGAATGGAAGCACTTTGTATTTGGGCATGGCAACCCTTTTTGTCGCCCAGGCAGCTAACATCCCATTATCCTTTGATCAACAGATTTTAATCCTTCTCATACTAAAAGTTACCAGCAAAGGAGTAGCTGGTATTCCCAGAGCAAATTTTGTCGTTCTGGCTGCGTTATTTCCCACTTTCGGGCTACCTACAGAAGCACTTGGCCTTTTGCTCGGAATAGATGTACTCATCGATCCTGTTCTAACCAGTGTCAATGTAATCAGTCATTGTGCAGCTCCCGCAGTAATTGCTAAATGGGAAGGATTTGAAATTCCTAAATAAGCGTAATACGCCTAACTACCAAATACCAAAAGCTAATAAGCAATTACTAATAACATTTTCCTAACTTTACTTTATTTTAGCTACTCAACTACTTACAACATGGAAAAAAATATTTTGAGTTTTCTTCTTCTCGTCCTTTTCCTAAGTTTAGCATCAAATAATGCTTATAGCCAGGGAGGAATGATAGATAAGTTCCGTCAAATATATTCGGAACTACCAACCCCAAATACTTACCGTACAGGGGGAGGAGCACCTGGACACCAATATTGGCAGCAAAAGGCTGATTATAATATGCAAATTCGTCTTGACGATGAAAAGCAACGTATTTATGGGGAAGAAACCATTTCCTATACCAATAATTCCCCCGATCAACTGGAATATCTTTGGCTTCAAATGGATCAGAACCAACAATCAAAAACATCAGATTCTTACTCAACAGCACCCTCAACCATGAAAGAGGGCATGACGCTAAATCAGATTCAAGATCTGGAACCATGGTTTGATGGTGGATTTAAACTTGATTTTGTAAAAGATGCGCTGGGAAAAGACATTCCTTATTCCGTAGTAAAAACCATGATGAGAGTTGATCCACCAAAACCCGTTAAACCTGGAGAAACTTACGTATTTAAAATCAAATGGTGGTATAATATCAATGATCGCATCCGATTGGGCGGCAGATCAGGATATGAATATTTTCAAAAAGATAATAATTACCTCTATACCATCGCCCAGTTTTTCCCAAGGATGTGTGTCTATGACGATATAGAGGGCTGGCAAAACAAACAATTTTTAGGTGCTGGTGAATTTACCCTTGCTTTTGGTAATTATACCGTTAGCCTTACCGTACCTTCTGATCATGTGGTTGCCGCAACAGGCGTTTTAACAAATCCTAAAGAAGTGCTCACAAAGGATCAGTTTACACGTTTTGAAAAAGCTAAATTAGAGCGGGTAAACCCCATGGCTATTGTTACAGAAACAGAAGCCAGAGCGGCTGAATTGACCAAAGCAAAAACAGAGAAAACATGGGTTTTTCAAGCTAATAATGTGCGTGACTTTGCCTTTGCTTCCTCCAGGAAATTTATCTGGGATGCCATGGGCGTAGCTCAGAAAAATGGTACCGTGGTTATGGCCATGTCCGCTTATCCAAAAGAAGGAAACCCACTTTGGTCTCAATATTCAACAAAAGCTGTAGCTCACACGCTCAAATGGTACACTCATTATACTTTTGATTACCCATATCCTGTTGCCTGGTCTATTCATACGAATAATATTGGCATGGAATACCCCATGATTTGCTTTAATGGAGGAAGACCTGACGAGGACGGAACTTATTCTGAAAGGGTAAAATATGGAATGATAAGTGTCATCATTCACGAAGTGGGACACAATTATTTTCCAATGATTGTCAATTCCGATGAAAGACAATGGACCTGGATGGATGAAGGGCTTAATTCCTTTTTACAATATTTGGCAGAACAACAATGGGAAAGGGATTATCCCTCAAGAAGAGGACCTGCCTCCAATATAGTGGATTATATGAACGGTGATATCAACCAGATAAGACCCATCATGACCAATTCTGAATCTGTCTTTCAATTGGGTAATAATGCTTATGGTAAACCTGCAACGGCACTTAATATACTAAGAGAAACGGTCCTCGGAAGAGAATTGTTTGATTACGCTTTCAAGATGTATTCTACCCGCTGGATGTTTAAACACCCGGCACCTGCCGATTTTTTTAGAACCATTGAAGACGCATCTGGCATTGACCTCGATTGGTTCTGGCATGGCTGGTTCTATACCATCGATAAGGTTGATATTAGCCTGGATAAAGTTTCCTGGTATAAAATAAATTCAAAAAACCCCGAAGTAGAGTTTCCTTACCAAAAAGATATGGCAGAAAGTAAAAGGAATATTTCAAGTTTGAGAAATGAAAAGGAAATTGTAAAGACGCAAGATGAAATAGACCCAAGTCTTAAAGATTTTTATTCAACTTATGACCCTTTCAACGTTACTCCTTTATCTATCAGCGAAAGGGATAAGTTAATGAAAAATATGTCTGAAGCTGAAAAAAGTGTATTATCAAATAATAAAAATTACTACGAAATAACTTTTTCGAATAAAGGTGGTCTGGTAATGCCGCTTATCTTACTTTTTGAATATACCGATGGGACAAAGGAAGAATTCAGGGTGCCGGCTGAAATCTGGAGAAAAGATAATTTCACCGTTACCAAAGTTTTTCCAGCAAAAGGGGTAGTGAAACAAATTTCTCTGGATCCATATTTTGAAACGGCTGATGTGGATTTGTCCAATAATTACTATCCTGAAAAACCAACACCATCCAGATTTGAATTATTTAAGTCAAGAGGTTTGCCCGCCTTTCCAAATCCAATGAGAGGTGCCAGACAACAAGGTGGAAATTAAAATAAATCTTTTTTAAAAAACAAATGGAGATTCATCCTTGTTAGGCACTTGAATCTCCATTTGTTATTATAAAAATAAAAATATGCCGCTGCAACGGGAAGAAAACCTATACCTTTCCTCAAATATAGAAGCCAATGGCAAAATTGGCTTTTCAAGTCCCTCTAATATTGCTTTAGTAAAATATTGGGGAAAATATGGAGATCAGTTACCACAAAATCCATCCATCAGTTTCACTTTAGACCATTCAAGAACAGAAATGATTCTCGAATATCGCCCAAAAGGGGAGATGGATAACCATAAGACCATAGATCTGACTTTTTCATTTGAAGGAAAGGAAAATAAAGCTTTCGGAGATAAAATAACTGCTTTTTTAATCAGGTTATTACCATCGCATCCATATCTAGGCCAATTAACTTTCAACCTATCCAGCGCGAATACCTTTCCACATTCCGCTGGCATAGCCTCATCGGCCTCAAGTATGAGTGCATTGGCTTTGTGTATTTGTACCTTAGAAAATGGCTTGTTTCAAAATATGAATGAGGTTGAAACAATGAAAAAAGCTTCTTATCTCGCCCGTTTGGGATCAGGAAGCGCCTGTAGATCTATTTATCCTCTCATCGCATCCTGGGGAGAATCAGCGGCCATTGCTGATTCCTCGAACCTGTATGGTACCGCACTTGCAAATGATTTGCACCCCGTATTTAGAACCTATAAGGATGCCATTTTATTAGTAAGTAAAAAAGAGAAGGATGTGTCATCGCGTGCTGGGCACAAACTGATGGAAAACAATCCATACGCAACCGTTCGATATGAGCAGGCAAAAAATCATCTGGCCCAGTTGGTGATTGCGCTGAAAAACGGTGATTTGGATACATTTATTAAAATTACAGAATTAGAGGCCATGACCCTTCATGCCCTAATGATGAGTTCAAGTCCTTATTTTCTTTTACTTGAGCCAAATACCATCACGCTGATAAGAAAAATCAGAAGTTTTAGGGAAAATACTAAAATACCCATTTGTTTTACTTTAGACGCTGGTCCAAATATACATTTGCTTTATCCGGAAGCTCATCAAGAAAAAGTTCATGATTTTATACATAATGAATTATCTGCATATTGTGAACAAAATAAATGGATAGCCGACAAGGTTGGAAATGGTCCTTTCTCCTTATTTTAAAAAAAACACCACCTTGAATCTTGCGAAAAAAATACTTTGTCTGATTTTCTCGGTTGTGCTATCAAGCGCATGTTCACAAAATCAGCCTTTAGATAAACCCAAAACCAAACAACCTGAATTTGGAAAGAAAATTGATGGTCTGATATCCTTTAGTGTGCCATTATTGAGTGTTAAGGAACTATTTAATAATAAAGATAATTTTATTATTTTTGATGCACGGGAAAAGGAGGAGTTTGCCGTTAGTCATATTCCAGATGCAAAATATTTAGGCTATTCTGATTTCAATGCAAATCAATTAAAAGATATTCCGAAAGAAAGTAATGTGGTGGTTTATTGTTCCATTGGATACCGAAGTGAAAAAATAGGTGAAAAATTGTTACGTTTAGGTTATAAAAACGTCTATAACTTATATGGTAGCATTTTTGAATGGACTAACGAAAAATATCCTTTGGTGAGTTCTAATGGAAAAACAACTAATAGAGTCCATGGTTACAACAAAAGTTGGAGCAAATGGGTTACTAATGAAGAAATAAAAACGGTTTGGTAATTACCGAAAAATAAAACAACATACAGATGGATTTATTTCAAAAGCTAATTGATAATATGGGGCCTTTGGGTCAGTACAAAGAAGTTGCCCATGGTTACTATGCATTTCCAAAATTGGAAGGCGAGATTAGTACACGGATGACATTTCGTGGAAAAGAAAGAATTGTTTGGAGCCTTAATAATTATTTAGGACTGGCTAACCACCCGGAAGTAAGAAAAGCCGATGCTGATGCTTCGGCGGAATGGGGGTTGGCTTACCCTATGGGAGCCAGGATAATGTCAGGTGAAACCGATTACCACGAACAATTAGAAAATGAGCTTGCCGCATTTGTATCAAAACCAGCTGGTCTTTTGCTAAATTTCGGTTTTCAAGGGGTAGTTTCTATTATCGATGCTCTGATGAGCAGACATGATGCCGTAGTTTATGATATGGATAGTCACGCTTGTATCTATGACGGTGTTCGTATGCAGATGGGAAAGAGATTCCCCTTTGAACATAATGATTTTGAAAGTTTTAAGAAACAAATAGAGAAAGCTAAAAAATATACTGAAGAAACGGGAGGAGGTATTTTGGTTATTTCCGAAGGCGTATTTGGCATGAGAGGAAATCAGGGTATCCTGAAAGAAATCGCCTCTCTTAAGGATCAATATGGTTTCCGCTTTTTCGTGGACGATGCACACGGATTTGGTGCCTTAGGTGCTACTGGCGCAGGTGCCGGAGAAGAACAGGGTATTCAAGATAAAATAGATGTTTATTTTAGCACTTTTGCTAAGTCAATGGCAAGTATCGGCGCTTTCGTAGCAGGTGAGCAATTCTTAATTGATTACCTCAGATACAATATGCGTTCTCAACTTTTTGCCAAAGCATTACCAATGCCATTAGTTATTGGTGCTTTAAAAAGACTTGAGATTATCAAACGCGGGCCAGAATTGAAAAACAAACTATGGGCTGTAGTGAATAGATTACAAGGTGGGCTTAGGGAAGCTGGCCTCGATTTAGGGGTTACAAACTCTTGCGTTACCCCAGTTTTCTTGAAATGTTCTGTAGCTGAAACCGCTTATTTGGTACATGACATCAGAGAAAATTTCAATATATTTTGTTCAGTGGTAATGTATCCAATGATACCTAAAGGCATGATCCTATTGCGATTAATCCCCACAGCAGATCATACTTTCGAGGAAGTTGATTTGACTATTGAGGCATTTAAGAAAATAAAGAAAAGCCTGGAAGAAGGTGTTTATAACAAAGAGCTGAGCGAAGTAGGCGTTTAGTTATAACTTAAACGATTACGAAAGGGGAATTTGGCTTATGCCAGGTTCCCCTTTTTATTTGTTAGGAAAACATGAAAAATGTCCTTTACCAAAGGGACCCATTCTGCCTACATTTGAATTTATCAAAATGATGGCTATGAAATGGGAAGCAAAAATCATAAAATACAGAGGCGAAAGTAGAATTGGGGTACACTTTGAAAAAGATGCTGATATGATAGCACGCATAAAACAATTTGAGGAATCAAAATGGAGTCAGCAATTAAAGGTATGGCACCTGCCTGATACAGAAGAAAACAGAATTAAATTTAAACTAGCGACGGTAAGCAGTTTATTACCAAGTAAAGAAGGAATTATTCAAATTGAAAAATTCCAACTATGGTTACGATCTAAACGATATAGCGAGCGTACCATTAACACATACAAAGATGCCTTGAAATCATTTTTCGTTTTTTTTAATACTAAAGCTATTGCAGACTTGACAAACGAGGATGTTATAAAATATAACAATGAGTTTATTTTAAAAAACAAGTTGTCCGCTTCTTATCAAAATCAGATAACAAACGCCATCAAACTTTATTTTAAAACCATTAAATATACTAAAATAGAGATTGATAAAATACATCGGCCAAAACGAGCTAAAGTTTTACCCAACGTATTGAGCAAAGAAGAAGTAAAAGCAATATTAGAAGCGCATAGTAATAATAAACACAAGATGATGCTTTCGCTGATTTATAGTTGCGGTTTAAGGAGTGGGGAATTATTGGCCCTAAAACCTATCCACATTGATTCAAAAAGAAATATTGTCTTATTAAAAAATGCAAAAGGTCAAAAAGATCGAATCACGCCTTTAAGTCCAAAGATATTGGAGATGTTACGTACCTATTTCAAAGAATATAGGCCCATCATTTATTTATTTGAGGGACAGAAAGCAGGAATGCCTTATGATGCCAGGAGTTTACAACTCGTATTAAAACAGGCCTTAAGAAAAACAAAAATAACAAAACCGGTTACCTTACATTGGTTGAGGCATAGTTATGCGACGCACTTATTAGAAAGTGGAACTGACCTACGCTATATTCAAGAATTATTAGGTCATAGTAGCAGCAAGACTACTGAAATATACACTCATGTTAGCACCAAGAGCATCCAGCAGATAAAAAGTCCATTTGATGATTTGTAGGTTAACTTGTATATTTGGTATGAAATAAAACGAAACAAACCTTCGCTAATACAACCAAAACTAGGTGTATGTGCGAAAGTTTGTTTCGCCTATATGTTAGTTATGTGCCATTTTATAAATCCAGAATAATCTAAAATGCAAAGACAATTTTTACTTTTTTTGACAATAATCTTGACTTCATCTTGCGGAAATGCGACTTCAAACCCGAGCGACTTCAGTAAGCAATTTGATACAAAATTCATTGAACTTGGCAATTATAAAATTCACTACTTAATAAAGGGGAAAGGTGACCCTATTTTCTTAATTCACGGAGGTGGAACTTGGATGTATAGCTGGCGAAACATTATTGATAGCCTTTCGCTAAACCACACAGTTTATGCTTTTGATATGCCAGGACACGGCTATACAGTTGCCAAAGATGAACCAGAATATAATTTGGATGACTTTGCGAGTTTCATTGATTTATTTGTTACTCATTTTAAAATTGACAAAATAAACATTATCGGCAACTCTTGGGGTGGTGGTTGGGCTTTGTATTATGCAGAGAAATTCCCTGACAAAGTTAAAAAACTAATACTTATCGACCCATCGGGTCTTGATGTAAAAGATGTTTTTGAATGGGAGATTTTGAAATATCCATTACTTGGTGAATTAGCATCAAAAATGGTAACTAAAAATGCTGTAAGAAAAGCATACGAGAAAGTATATGTAAATCAATCATTTGTAGATAGTGTACTCATCGAAGAAACTTACAAGCCTTTACAAATAAAGCAAAATCAGAGAGCCACTTACAAAATAAAACGGCATTGTGATTGGAAAATTACCGAGAGACAAATGGGAAACTTAACTATTCCGGTAAAAATCATTTGGGGCGACAAAGACAATTATTTGAATGTAAAATATGCTGAAATTTATGCGGCAAAAATCAAAACATCGGATTTGACGATTATGCGAAACTGTGGGCATACACCACATGAGGAACAACCAAATGAAACACTTAAAATTATAAATGACTTCTTGGCGAAATAAGAAAAACGGCACATAACACGGGTTTGGCAAAAGTGGCGGTTCAGTGCTCCGCAGACACATTTGTGGTTAATCAAAGTTTGGTTCTCCGCATCAACCTTTGTGGTGAAAATCGCCACCTTCGCCAAGCCCGAAAAAGTTAACTGTAACAATATGACAACAGCCAAACAGACAATATTACTTTTGACAATAGCAGTTTTCGGACTGACAGCTTGTAAGCTAAAACAGGCGACTGAAGTTCGTGTCGACTTTAGAAAGTATTACGACCAATTTAATGTTGAGGGTTCTTTCGTTCTTTACGACCCCCAAGCCGACAAGTATATTTTTTACAACCAAGACCAATTCGAGCAAACTTTTTCACCTGCCTCGACTTATAAAATTTGCAACTCGCTTATCGGACTTGAGACAGGAGTAATTAAAGACGAGAACTTTGTAATAGCTTGGGACAGTGTAACTCGACAAAACCCAAACTGGAATAGCGACCACAACTTAAAGACCGCTTTCAAAAACTCGACAGTTTGGTATTATCAAGAGCTTGCAAGACGTGTTGGCGGACAACAAATGAAATACTGGCTAGACAAAGCAAGCTATGGCAATGCCGACACTTCGGGCGGCATAGACAAGTTTTGGCTAACTGGCGGACTTCGTATTTCACCCAAACAACAGATTGACTTTTTAAAACGACTTCACGACAACCAACTTCCTTTTTCACAGCGTTCAGTAGACATTGTAAAAAACATAATGCTTGCAAAAGACACCTTGGACTATGTTGTAAGAGCAAAAACTGGTTGGGGTGGACAAGACAACAAAGATGTTGGTTGGTTTGTCGGCTATCTGGAGACAAAAGACAAAGTTTATTATTTCGCTAACTGCATTCAATCGGCTGACTTAAACAACAAGGACTTTGCAAATGCAAGAATAGATATTGTTTATCTAATACTTGAAGACCTTAAACTGGCTGACAAATGAGAATTGCTACTGCTAACAGCACCTACCCAAAATGCGGGGTTTCGTGTTCCAATGACAGTTTTTTGGGTAATCAAACATTAGCCTTTCAAATCAAGTTTTGTGGTAAAAGTCCCGCCCTTCGGGTAGCTGCAAAACGTTACCGGCAAGTGTAGGTGCCAGCCACAAACAAAATA
>SXGT01216536.1_pt1 | contig 11854 bp, 9 predicted proteins | sample 3176221 | NCBI WGS metagenome assembly SXGT01 (sample SAMN11356862, study PRJNA531348) | freshwater metagenome | isolation source: freshwater sample F1-120 | place: China: Fuxian Lake, Yuxi | collected 2017-12-25
TCCCCGACCAGTTGCCGAACCTGCGCTCGTTGCGGATCGAGACGGCGACCCGTCGTTGCATGAGGTTGGGCGGCGTGACCGGAGCGCCGGGCTCGGGCCGAAAATTGTAGCCCGGGGGGGTCTGCAATGCGTCGGCCTCGTCGAACTCGGCGAGGAACCTGTCGCGGACGAGCGTCGAGTAGATGTCGCCCTTGAAGGACGCCGCCTGGTCACGGGCCTCGCTGGAGTCGACGTAGGCGTGGCGCCAGAGCTTGGCCTTGGCGCTGTCCAGGAGGAACTTCACCGTCTCGGCGTCGGCGTTGGCTGTAAGGACGCTGTCGAGCGCGGCGAGGGCGTCCTGCGTCTTCACGAGCGGCATCTCGTCGTCCGCCGCGGCCGCGGCTGCCGCCGACGCTCCGGTGGCGTCGATCTCCCGGCTCACGTCGACGTCCACGCGCTCGCCGTCGACGGGCTCGGGCGCTCCTGGCAGCGCGAAGGGATCCACCGGAGGAGCGGGCTTTACCTCCATGCGGCCGTCGACGATCTCGAGCGTGAGCTCCTTGTCGGCCGCGAAGCTGTCGACCAGCGAGGGCTTGCCCTCGGCGAACTTCTGGAGCTCCTCCACGGGGAATTTCCCGGTCGAGATCGCCATTACGAACGGCCTTGAGTCCTTGTCCGCGAAGGCGCCCGCCTGCATGGCGAGCGCGAACAGCTCGCTCGGGTTGAGCGCGCGGACGTGGGAGAGGAGCGATTTGACGAACGCCCTCAGGTTCTCGAGCGACCACCCGCCGTAACACCCGGGGCACCTCCGGCCCCCTCGCGTCCTGGAGCGCACGGTCGCCTGGTACTCGTGACCGTTCGGGCAGAGCCACCAGGCGTTCATGACGTGATCGGCGTCGACCTGGGTGGGCGTGACGTCGCCGTTGCGCCTGGGATGCCACTCCGCTGCGACCGCGGCGCTGGTGACCGCGAGGGATTTTTCGGCGACCTCGCACTCGGGGCAGCTCGCGTCGCGCACCATCAGGAGCGGCGAGCGCTGGAAGTCGTGCCCCTTCTCGCAGCGCCACCACGTGTTCCCTGTATGAGTCGCGTCCACCTTGCTCGGGGTCAGCTCGCCGTTCTTCTCGAGGTTCCAGAGCGAGACGAGGCCTGGCCTCGTCCTGGCGATGGAGTTCTTGCTCGGGCCGCGGAGGCAGTCCGGGCACGCCGAGTCGCTGAGCATGCTCCGTGGCGAGCGCTGGAACGAGTGCTTGCGTTCGCAGCGCCACCACACCGGGCGGAAGCTCCGTACGAGCACGGAGGCCGCGGCGCCGTTCTTCTTCTCGTCCCAGAGCTTGCTCAGCAGCGGATGAACGTCGATCGACTCGGCCATGGTCGTCCCCCTTATACTCGTGTTTCGCCATTAAAGTGGCGCGATAGGGCCGCAGACCTCACCCCGCAACTGGGGTTCGCGGCGCCCACTGCCCCTCTCCCACGCCCAAAGAGGGCGCGGTAGAGGGGCCCCTCTGCGCCCTGCTCGTTTCGCGCGATGTACCCCACGGCTCGCCTTGGCCTGGAATTCACAGCCCCCCCTCTACCGCGCCCTCTTTGGGCGTGGGAGAGGGGGACGCGACGTATTGCGCCTTATCGCGAAGGGGGTGAGGTCTCCGGGCTGCGGTAGTATGAGTTTCTCCCATAAACTGGCGAAACACGAGTCACGAGCCGGGCGGCTCGATGCAGTCATCGCTGGTCCACCGCGGGTCGCGAGCAGCGAGCCCCCGAGGCAGGCCAGGGCCCTGAACTTCCCTTCCCTCGGCCTCGTCCTCGGCGACCAGCTTGTTCAGCTCGAGGAGGAACTCGAGCGCCTCCTGGCCTTCGGGCATCCCGTACGCCTGGCGGACGGCGTCGTCGAGGGCGGCTTGGGCGTCCTTGAGCGGGTGGGGCCCAGGAACCTCGGCGGCCTGGTACAGCGCGCGAAGCGACCAGCCGTTGTCCTTCATGAGCTTGTCACGAACGCGACGAAGGTTCCGCGCCGCCGCAGCGACGGCCGCGACCTCGTCCTCGCTCGGCTCCTGTGGCCAGGGGAACGTGGTCCACACGTCGGTCGTGTAGCGGATTCGCTCCGTGACTTTTCCGCCCTTTGCCTTGGTCCACGTCCAGTGGAGCGAGGACTGAATGATGCCGAAGGAGTAGTCGTCGTCGAAGGCGAATATTTGGAGGGTGTTGTTTGGCACGTAGCGTGTCGACAGGAAGACGAAGATCGGCCGTGCCTGTGGGCTTGCGCACACGATCATGCGCGCGCAACCTTCCGTTCGCTCGAACAGATCCTCGCGCATGTTGTGCGGCTGCCACCAGCGCCGAATCCACGTGGCATAGTGCTTGGTCTCCTTGCCACCGTTCGCCTGACGCGTGAGCCACGGGAGCAAACACCTCTGAAGGTGCGAAAATCCGAGCGGGCCATACGCTTCCGCTTCGGCTTCCGTCGCGCACCCTGGAATAAACACGCATAGCTCAGGCCTCGTACCAAGACGACCGCGGAGCATGTCGTCACCCGCCACCGTCGGACGAATCGATCGGTCCATGTGTCTATGTGGGAAGTCTGGATGCGACGAGCGGAAGGAGTCGTGCCCGAACATGACTCCCCTTGCTGAACCTCTGTCGTTTGCAGTCAACGACTGAGCACCGCCCACATCCGCATAGAGCTGCAGGTGAGTCGCGATCCTCGGCACGGAGTACTTCACGTCTTCGACGATCAGCTCGAATGGGCCAGGAAGACTTCCCTTCACCCAGCTCACCATCGACACGTTGAGCGCGGCTTCGCCCGGCCACTCGCGAGAAGAGACCGCGTTCGTGATCGTTCCGCCGTTGGCGAGCACATAGTCAAGCGACGCGTCGCGAGACCAGCCGACACGAATCCCGCTCGTCCCCACCAGACCTGCGCGATTGCCGGGAGACAGGCGGTCGTGTGCGCGCCTGAACCAGTAAGCGCAATAGTCAGCCCGTCCGTTCACCGTGGGGAAAGCTTCCTGGAGCTGTTCGAGGTAGCTCTTCCCCCTTTCCTCGCGAATCTGGATCCCGCCCAAGAACGGAGGGTTTCCCACGATCGCGTCCACCTCGGGCCACTCCGTGAACAGCGCGTCCGCGCAGACGATGTTCCTATCCAGGTTGTCGAGCGGCAAAGATGGATCCACGTCGAGCTCCATCTGCCCGCCGAGGTCCGCGGCGACCTCCCGGCGCTCGTCGAACGCGATCTTCTTGGCGATGTTCAACGTCACCTTGGCAAGCTCGACGGCGAAGGGGTTGATGTCGATCCCGAAGAAGCAGGACGCCTGGATGCCCACACCCCACGAGATCTTCGCCTTGCCCTGGCCCTGGGTCGAAGGAAACTCCCGTATGCGGGCGAGCAGCTCGGTGTCGAGGCGGTAAAGCTCGCGAAAGGCGACATAGAGGAAATTCCCGCTGCCGCACGCAGGATCGAGGACGCGGAACTTGAGGAGCCCCGAGCGAACCTCGAGCAGCTCGGCCAGCGACTTGGCGTCGCGGATGCGCTGCCGCCAAGGCTCGACGATGGTGGGCCCGACGACGCGCATGATGTCATCGTGGGCGGTGTAGTGGGCACCGCTCTTGTGCCGCTCGGCGTCGTTCATGATGCCCTGAAAGACGCTCCCGAAGATGTGAGGGTCGACGTACTTCCAGTTGGCCTCGGCGGCCTTGGTGAGCGCGGCGAGCTGAGCGTCGCCTAGCGGGATCGTCACCGGCTTCGTGAAGAGCCCGCCGTTGAAGAAGGGGACGGCGCGCGCCCCGGGCACGTCGCGCGTGCTCATCAGCCGGAAGAGATCGCCGAGCCGCTCCTCGACGTCGCCGCCCCGGGCGCCCTCGTAAAGGAGCGACGTGAAGTGCTCCTGCGGCAAGAGGCCGATGTCCTCCGCGAACATCGTGAGGATGCACTGCAGCGTGAACTCTACGACGTCCCGCTCACGCTTGGGGTGCTGCTCCTTGAGGCTCCGGTAGAGCCGAGAGACGAGCCCAGCGACCTCGACCGACACCTTCGATACGTTGATGATCTTCGGCGGTGTCCCCGGCACCCAGCCCGGCGAGAGGAACGGAAAGGCTTCGCTGTACTTGGGTAGATCGTCGAGCGCGATCGAGAGTCTGGGGGATTCCCGGTCGCGCCCCAGGTCATAGAGGTGAAGATCGCGCTGGTTGGTCAGCACGACGTACTGGGGCACGGGGTCGATCTGTAGGCAGACCCGGAGCAGCTCCTTCCAGGCATAGTCGAGCATCACGTCGTGCTTCACCACCTCGACCAGGACTCGGCGCGCGTTCCACAGGAGCGCGACCTCTCTCGTCGAACGCTGCGCGTTCACCACGACCGGGAGCGAGGCTGGCATGCTGGCCTCGGCCGGCCCCCCCTCGGGCCACCCGAAGCACTGGAGCAGGCGCGAGGTGAACGCCGACGCCGCGTCGCGCCCTCGGTAGCCACCCGCCATCTCGACGACGAACCTGCGAAGCCGAGACTTGAGCGCCCCCTCGCCGTGCCCGTTAGGTGGCGGAGGCGCGTTGCTCGTCGTCGTGGAGGTGACGGTAGGCTCCTCACCGTCCGGGCCCGAAGCGAGGAGGCGCTCGACCAACCCCGCCTTCTCTCGTCCGCGGCTGTCCAGGCCCAGCGCCTCGCACGCGGCTTTCAGCTCGTCCCGGCCAAGCATCTCCACGAGCCGACGAAAGTCGAGCGAGCGCTTCCGGACGATCGCGTCGACGTGAGCTTCGCTCGAGCGCCGGTCGGCGACCGCGAGTTCGAAGTGGGCGGTCAGCTCCGCGAGACGCTCCCGGGACAGCTGCTGGAGGATGGCGCGACGGCTCTTCGGCGAGAGGCGAACCTCGGAGGGCATGGGGTCGCAGCATAGACCCGAACGGGTCCTGTCGGTCGACCTCACTCCAGCTTGCTCGGACCGGTGAAGTCATGTGAGGATGACGCCTTCAACGTGGGGCCATCCCAGGCCGGCAATGGCGCCGTATTCTGGAATTTACAGATGGAATTTCGGGGGAAGAGAGCCTTCGCGCTCGTCGCGTCGCGCGCCTTCCCCTGGAAGACCAGGGAGGAGTGGAAGACGATGCCGTCGAAGCAGGTCATCGATCGTGAGAAGAGCGCGGGCGCCGTGGTCGCCGTCGGCGAGACGCAGGCCGACGCGGCCGGGGCAGCCCTCGGCAAGGTCCTCAAACCCCACCTCGAGAAAGGGGAGGCGCTGCCGGATTTCTCGCTCGTGGTGAAGCTGGTGGCGCGCGCGATCGACTCGGCCAAGGGCCAGATGGTCGACGCCGACGCCGCGCACGAGGCCGAGCTGGGCGACGATGAGCCCGTCCGCAAGGCGCGCGACGCGGCGGCGGAGGAGCTCTCCGACAAGATCGTCGAGCTGCGCGAGGTGCTCACCGGAGCGTACGGGGCGGCCACGGCCAGCGCGGTCTTCTCCGGTCCTACGCCACAGGATCCGGTGGTGCTGTCCCGCTTCGCGGGCGAGGTCGCGACGGCGCTCGGGCGCGTCAAGCTGCCGGCGCCGAGGATCAAGGGGGCCAAGCTCGATCTCAGCGAGACAGCGGGCGAGCTTCGGGAGCTGCGCGCCGGGCTCGACGCCGAGCTCAAGGGAGTGGCGCGCGAAGTACGGGAGGCGCAGGCGACGCTCGATACGAGAAATCAGGCCATCGCTGCCTATGACGAGGCCTTCGGTGGGGGGGCCACGACGCTGACAGGGCTCCTGCGCATGGCGGGGAAGGCGGAGCTGGCTGCCCGGGTCCGGCCCTCTTCGAGACGGCCCGGGCAGACGGCGAGCGAGACCGAGGAAGGGACGCCGCAGGCACCGCCGGAAAAGTAGGGGCGGAAGCCGGAGGCTCAGGGACGCGCCTCGGGGAGAGCCGGGGGCGTTCCTGAGGCTCAAGGACGCGTCTGGGGGAAGTTCGGGGGCGTTCCTGAGGCTCAAGGACGCGTCTGGGGGAAGTTCGGGGGCGTTCCTGAGCCTCAGGGACGCCCTTGGAGAAAATTGCGGAGCTCCTTGAGCCTCAAGAATGCGAGGAAACGGCCTCGAATGCGACGGGGCCCGAGCCCCCGCACCTCGGGCAGCACAAAGTATCCACGATCCGAACCAGACCGTCGGGCCCTAGGGTCACCCGCTCCTGGGCAATTGGGGGCTTCAGTACGTACTTGAGGAGCGCCTCGCGTCCCGTGGCATCTTGCCTACCGGCGCGCGTGGCCGCATGGCGCGTAAACCCATCGAGGACGACGCACAGGGCTTATCCACCGTCTGGGACTTCCCCAGGTCGTCAAACACCATCGCCCGAGCCCTCAGAGGCAGCACCCAGCTCCACACCGCGACGAGCGTGGTTTCGCACGTTCTCCGGAAGTTGGCGTACTGCCGACATCCCATGCTACCGTCCCTCATCCGAAAACTTGCCCTCGCCGCACGGCAGCGGCTACTAGCGGCTATACGTGAGGCTGAACTCGAGCCCGCGAAGGAATTCAGAGCCATGGATGTCAATGCCAACTACCGCGATCAGAAGCACCGCGCCCTCGCCATCGTGAAAGCGTGGGACCAGGGCCAGGACCCCGACCCGGGTACCAGCTTCGAGTTTGCCCAAGGGTGGCTCGACTACGACGAGGCTCGTCAAGGGGGTGAACCCTTGCCGGACGCATGGAAGGAAAAGCCGCGCCCCTCTTCGATGCGCTCGCGCCTCCGGAAGTCCGCAAGCGTGGCGCAGCTCCCGCTGAAGTTTTGGGCCGCTTAACTCTGGCCCACTCAGGAGCAAGACCATCCGGGCCGGACCGTACTCTCGCCTTCGAGGAGCAGTTCAGAAAGCACCTCCGCGGCAAGGAGAAGATGCCTGATCTCGGCCTGTCCTCCTCGTGATCGAATGGGCACTCCAAGCGACGAGCGAAGCCCTGGTCGAGGCGAGCCGAGTGCACGATGCCAAGCTGGCCGACGATGCGTTCCCTCGCCTGCCCCACACCAGAAGGGATCGGGCCACGTTCACAGGCTCCGTCTCCATCACCATACACCGCAATCCGCCCCCGCAGCAGTGCTACCTTGAAGGCTCGATGAACACGCTCGAGCACGACGAGCTGGTGGAGCTGATCGGGCGGGCCCCGAGCGCCGCCATCGAGGCGTTGGTCAGCACCGGCCAGGTCGTGCTCCCACCCTTCGACCAGCTCCGGGTCGAGCCCGGCGACCTGCGAGAGCTGGTGCCCCCGGCGCGCAACGTCGACGTCGTCATCCTGCTGGAACAGGGGCGCCCCGTGTTCGTGGTGCTGGTCGAGGTGCAGGGGGCCATCGACGCCGACAAGCCCTTCACCTGGCCGTTCTATGGCGCGGCGCTCCGGGCGAGGTTTCGCTGCCCTGCCTGCCTGATGGTGCTAGCGCTGAACGACGAGGTGGCGGCGTGGGCGGGGCAGGCCATCACGACGGGACAGCCCGGCAGCGTGTTCCTTCCGCTCGTGGTCCAGCGGGAGGTCTTTCCTCGCATCACCGATGCCGAGCAGGCCAGGCGTGAGCCCCACAAGGCCATCCTCGGGACGCTGCTGCACGGCCACAAGGTGGGAGCCGAGCACCTGGCCATGGCGGCTGCAGCGGGCGCCGAGACGCTTCCGAGCGACGAGCGCGACATGTGGTTTGAGCTGATGGCGCTGTCGCTCAACGAGATATCGAAGAAGGCACTGGAGGCCATGATGAACATCGAGGATTTTCGGGCACGTAGCGTCTGGGCAAAAGAGGCAAGGCGCGAGGGCAAGCTGGAGGGCAAGCTGGAGGGCGAGCTTTCGGGGGCGCGGCAAGCGGTCATGGATCTGTGCGAGGTGCTTGGGCTGGAGCTTTCCGAGGACCGCCGGGAGAAGCTTGGCACGCTCGACCTCGCGGCTCTCCACGCGCTGCGGGAGCATCTCAAACGGGCGCGAACCTGGCCGGACTGAGCTCCCCTGGCAAGCAACCGTTTGGCTCCGTCCACGCGCCCAGCTCTGGACCGCCATTGACGGTCTCCATGCCGCTTTTCACGTCCTTCAGGCCGCCATTGACGTCCTCCATGCCGCTTTTCCTGCCCTTCGGACCGATATTCACGGTCCGCCGAGGCGTTTCACCCGATCTCACCGTTCAGAGGGCCACTTCTCCGTGCAGCCGACCGGCCCACGCAGGCGTTCACCGGCTTCGGGGCTGCATTGGGCTACTGTGACCGGTCCCCTGGAATTTACAGGGATGCCGTGGGTTACCGTGACCGGTCTCCTGGAACTGGGACCTGGCCCCTGGAATGTACAGGGATGCTGTGGGCCACTGTGAGCGGTCCCTGGAACTGGGACCTGGCCCCTGGAATGTACAGGGCCAAAGCAGGCCGAAGAGACCGCTCTCTGTCCCATACCAGGTGAAAGCGAGCCAAGGAGACTCAACGAGATATCGAGGAAGGCACTCCTCGCGGCTCTCCCGTGTGAGGTCGCGCTCAGCTGGAGCGGAGGAGGCCGCCCAGCTTCCTTGGCGCCTTGGGGGCGGCGCTGGTATCCCGGAGGTAAACCAGGTTGACCGCGTTGATGGCCACGTGGGCGAGGATGGCGCCGGCCAGGCTCCCGGTGATCAGGAAGATCCCGGAGAACGCGAGGCCCATCACCGTGGCCCAGGCCACCCACACGAAGCGAGCCCGCCCCGGCGCCTGGTGCAGCAGCCCGAACAGCACGCTGGACAGGAGGGCGCCCAGGAGGGGGGCGAGCAGCCCCCGGAAGAACAGCTCCTCGCCTATCCCGCTGAGGACGGCCATGAGGAACAGCAGCCGGGTGCTCACGTCGCGCACGGCCGGCCTGAGCTCCTCGTGGAGGCCGCGAGCCCAGGTGAAATGCCGGACGAACGCCCGGGTCGCGGCCACCGTGACGGCGGCGAGGGCGACGCCCAGCCCGATGCTGGTCGCGACCAGGGCAGGCCCGCCGAGGGGCAGGCGAGGGGTCGTGACGAAGGGGCTCTCCCCTCGAGCGAGGCCCAGACCGAGGGCGATCACGGCGAGGGCCGCATAAATGACGAGCGTCCCCAGCGCCTTGGTCCGTTCTGCTCTGCGGCGCCGGCCCACGAGCCTCATGCGGGTCCCATGTCATGGCAGGCGCTCCGCTGCAAGGCCGGACGCGCACCTTCGAGGACTCTGGTAGAGTCTGGGGAGCCAGAGCTGCCCCATGAGCAATTTCCAGCTTGATCGCCCGCGTGTGCTCATCGTCGACGACGAGAAGTACATCCGCGACATCCTCGCCGACTTCCTCGGCATGGAAGGCTATCAGGTCCGCACCGCCGCGGACGGCGCGGCGGCGCTGGTCGAGCTGGAGGCCTCCCACTACGATCTCATCATCAGCGACCTGAAGATGCCCAGGATGGGGGGGATCGAGCTGCTCGAGGCCGTGGCCACCGCCGCCCCCAAAGCGCTCACCGTCATCATGACCGGCTTCGGCACCGTCGAGACCGCGATCGACGCGATGAAGCGGGGCGCCTACGACTATATCCTGAAGCCCTTCAAGGTCGAGGAGGTCATCCACGTCGTCCAGCGCGGCCTGGAGAAGCAGCGGCTCACCGCCGAGAACATGCGCCTGCGCGAGGCCATCTCCCTCTACAAGGTCTCCGAGGCGATCAGCGCGAGCCTCTCGCTGGAGCAGGTGCTGGCGACGGTCGCCGAGACGGCCCTCCACGAGCTGGGGGCCGACAGCGTGTCCACCTGGCTGGACGACGGGGAGGGCGGCTTCTTCGAGCGGCAGCGCCTCTTCCCATCCCGGATCTCTGGCGAGCTCTCGGAGCGGCTCGGTTCGCTCGAGCCCGAGGCCTTCACCCAGCACTTCGCGAACGAGAGCATGCTCCTCGAGCAGGGGATCATCGCGTCCCGCTTCTTCAAGCGAGCTCCAGAGGAGCCGGTCGCCTCGCTCCTGGCGGTCCCGCTGCGCGTCAAGGCGAGGCTCATCGGCTGGGTGTGCCTCACCAGCTTCTCCCGCACCAGGCGCTTCGACGAGGGCCAGCGCAAGCTCTTCTCGATCGTGGCCTCCCGCGCCGCCGCGGCGGTCGAGAACGCCCGGCTCTACGAGGATCTCCGCGCCACCTTCCAGCAGACGATCCAGGGCCTGGCCAAGGCGATCGACCGCATGGATCGCTACACCTCCGGCCACTCCGACAGGGTGGCGCTCTACAGCATGGTCCTGGCCAAGCGGATGAAGCTGGAGCAGGACGAGGTCGAGGTCGTGCGGCAGAGCGCGCTCCTCCACGACATCGGCAAGATCGGCTGCGTGATGAACCTGAACAAGCCAGGCAAGCTCACCCAGGAGGAGTACGAGGTCTTCAAGAAGCACCCTGGTTATGGCAAGGACATCCTGGAGCCCATCAAGTTCTTGAACCCGCTCATCCCCGGGGTCTACCTCCACCACGAGCGCTGGGACGGGCGGGGCTACCCGGTGGGCCTCAAGGGCAGCAACGTCCCCATCATGGCCCGCATCGTCTCGGTGGCCGACACCTACGACGCCATGACGAGCGACCGCGCCTACCGCCGCGCCCTCCCCCACGAGGTGGCCCTCAACGAGATCGATCGCTGCTCGGGGACCCAGTTCGATCCCGAGGTGACCGCCGCCTGGAACGAGGGCATCGACGAGTACCGCGCCGAGGCCTCGGCCTCGGGGACGAAGATCCCGGAGTAGACGGCCCGACGTTCGTCAGACGCGGGTCCTCTCCTCCCAGGCTCGCCTGGCCGGCAGTCCGTGGCGCGCGAGGCCAGGGACGATCACCTCGGTCACCGTGTCGAAGAAGAGGGCTCGGGCGTCGGCGCCGCTGCAGAGGCCGAGGGCCTCTCCGCCCTCGGGAGCCACGACGCTCGCGGGGAGGTGGGCCAGCTCGTGCTCCTCGAGGTGCGCGAACGCCACCCGGAGGTAGAGCCCCAGGCGGCCCCTGATCTCGTCGTCGAGATCGGCAGACAGGCCCTCGAGCACCCTCCAGCCAAAGCGGGCGTGCCCGACCTCGTCGGCGTAGATGCGGGTCAGGAGCTCGCGCAGCTCGCCCTCGGGCATCTCCATGCGCTCCGCGCCGATCAGCGCCACCGCCACCGTCTCGCTCAGGCAGCAGACGCTGATCAGGTTGCGCAGCACGGCCTCGAGAGGGCTCCTCGCGTCCAGGTGCTCCGGAAATGCACCCTCGTCTCGCCACGAGGTCCTGGCACAGCCTCCCAGCGCCTCCACCACCGCGCCGCACATGACGCCGTGGCGCCGCTCCTCCTCGGCAAAGCCCCGCACCTCGGCCACGAGCTCGGGCGCCATGCCCGCGCGCTCCATCTGGGAGGCCAGCCCCTCGAACACACGCGACGAGCTGTACTCGTTCTTCATTCGCCCTCGCCAGGTGGAGAGCGCCGAGGCCCGGAGGGCCGGCAAGACAGGGAGGGCCGGCGCCAGGGAGGCCGCCTCGGCCGTCAGGTCGATGCTGGCGGCCTCGCGGGTGGGGTCGAGGTTCATGCCCAGGCTCCTGCTTGCTCGGAGAGCCGGGTGGGCATCGAGGGAGGCATGGGGGGGCCCCAGGGAGTGCAGGCCGTGTAGGTCTCCCAGTCCCAGCTCTGGATCGTGCAGCACACGTCGCGGAAGGCTCCCGAGGACTTCCCAGGATCGTTGAGCAGGGCGTCGCAGCAGGCCACGACGTCGGCCGCCACGGGGGAGCCGTCAGGGCCGGTGCCCTTGGGCTTGTCGCGATCGAAATGGGGCGTCCAGCCGGCCGTGGCCGCCTTGATCTTTTCCTGGCAGGCAAGCTCGCTCGGGGGGCCCGCCTCCGGGGCGTCAGGCGAGGCCGCGTCGGGCCGAGCGGAGTCGGGCCTCGCCGCGTCGCCGACGGCGGCGGCGACTTCGCTCCACATGCCGGGGACGCGCGATTCGGGA
>SXGT01498678.1_pt1 | contig 11854 bp, 11 predicted proteins | sample 3176221 | NCBI WGS metagenome assembly SXGT01 (sample SAMN11356862, study PRJNA531348) | freshwater metagenome | isolation source: freshwater sample F1-120 | place: China: Fuxian Lake, Yuxi | collected 2017-12-25
GAAGAGAAAAGCTGTTTTTTTTCAAGAACTCGTTCAGCCTTTTTAATAGGATCCTTTCTTTCAAGATATAAAGTGGCCATGGCTTTAAGGGTCTCTTCAAGATTTGCGGCCCTTCCCGTATTTTGAGAGACAAGCTCTTTAATTCGCTCAATCTCCTTCATAAGCTCATCTGAAATACCGCATACAAGTTTGACCTGGGTGGGCTGTAGATAGGTTATCTTATCTCTCACTGCCTCTTTAGGTCTTTCTGCCACAATTTTCTTTTCGAGCTCTCTTTGAGAGAGAGTTTGTGACATGGCAATCCATTTATTTTTATTCTCTGGCGTAATCACAGATACAATCCTTCTGGCTTGACTGCTATTAAGAGTGCCCTGTGAAATGGCCTCTTTAAGCTCTGGGACCTCTCTTGATTTTCTTGAGATAGAGATAAGGGCATAGGCCTGTCCTTCGGAGAGTTTTAAGGAGGTGACAGCGTATTGAAAGAGTGAAGTGTAGCCAAAATGAAGAAAGGCTTTCTTGTCATCCAGCTCTTGCAATATAGTTATAAGTTCACTCTCTTTTTTTAAAAACCCCTGAACACATTGAAGAGCCTTTTCGTGAAGTTGTTGAATGGTATTCATATTTAATCCTCCTAACTAAGATAGATACCATGCCTTTTTTTGAGGGCTCTATTTGTCTCCATAATGAGAAAAGTAGGGGGCACTAGATGAAACCCAGGAGAGAAAAAACAAAATGCAATGAGAGGAGCCCCAGGCAGATAAAAAAGATATTCCCATAGTGTTTTTAATATCTGTCATCGACAACACATAAAAATCGTCAAGAGAGACTTAAAAGATTTGGGAAGCGTGTTTTTTATTCCCATAAGCGCAGGGCATATGGTTACAAGAGCATGTGATATTTCGGGCTCAAAATTATGCAGATTTCTTAATTACCTAAACTCCCAATAGGTCACAACGATTAATCAACCCTTGCATCGGACAAATAAATTAGAGAACCAATCCACTGACTCCTACTATGATATAGAGTTCGTATTCTCTAAGATCACAAAGCTTTCCTCTTACACCCCTGACAAAATTTGTCGCTATTTTAAATTAATCAGATAAATGAACTAGGCAGAATACCCTTCGAATTCCACCTGTCTTAGCACAGTTATCTCCTTTTTTGTCTGGTACGGATGTTGCTCAAAGTATCAGCAGACTAAGTAACATTGCGCTTGTTAACGCGATTTTTAAGTAGAGGTGTTAAAATGGCTTTAAGCAGAATCCTCGTAGTAGATGATGAAGAAAGTATCCGTGAGTTTTTTCAGATCATGTTAAAAAGAGAGGGGTATGAAGTTTTTACAGCCTCTAATGGTCGAGAGGGCTTTGACTATTTAAAGAAAAACCCAGTGGATCTTATTATTTCTGACATTCAAATGCCAGAGATGTCGGGTCTTGAACTTCTCTCCAAAGTAAAAGAGCTTGATTCCGAGATGGTGGTTATTATGATTACCGCCTTCGGCTCTACCGAGATAGCTGTTGAGGCTATGAAGCGTGGAGCTTACGACTACGTTCAAAAACCTTTTAAGATTGATGAAGTTAAAATAGTCATTCGCCAAGCTTTAGAAAAGCGTTCTCTTAAAATTGAGAACCAACAGCTTAAAAAAGAGCTAGGAACTAAATACGCTTTCGACAATATCATTGGTGGCGCTCCTCCTATGATGCGTATTTATGAACTTGTAAAACGGGTCGCAAATACCAAGAGCTCGGTCCTTATCAGTGGTGAAAGTGGAACTGGTAAAGAGCTTATCGCAAGAGCCATTCACTATAATGGCCCATTAAAAGACAGACCCTTTGTGACTATAAACTGTGGCGCCATTCCAGAGAATTTGATGGAAAGTGAAATGTTTGGCCATAAAAAGGGATCTTTCACTGGAGCCATTGCGGATAAAAAAGGGCTCTTTGAAGTGGCTAATACCGGTACGATTTTTTTAGATGAGTTGGGTGAATTGCCATTAACCATGCAAGTAAAGCTACTCCGTGTGATTCAGGAGGGTACTTTTAAGCGTGTCGGTGGAACTGAAGATATTACAGTGGATGTGAGAGTCATCTCTGCCACTAATAAAAATCTCGATCAAGAGGTCAAGGCCGGTCGATTTAGAGAGGACCTCTTTTATCGAATGAATGTGATTCAGATCACCTGCCCCCCTCTTAGAGATCGTAAAGAGGATATTCTGATGCTTTCGAGCCACTTTTTAGAAAAATTTTCTAAGATCCTTGGCATGAATGTAAAAAAGATCAGTAATGAGGCTATGGATGTCTTAAAACGATATCACTATCCTGGAAACGTTAGGGAGCTAGAAAATATTATTGAACGTACTGTGGCTTTAGAACCGGGAGCTGTCATTCTTCCTGAGAGCTTGCCTAAGCATATGCTAGAGGCCAAAGAAGAGATCTCAGGACAGGTCGATCCGAAAGCTATTCAGATTGATGATACTAAGGGAATTGAGCTTGAGAGGCTAACGGCCGATTTTGAAAGAGCCCTACTTATAAAAGCTCTAGAGCAAACGGGTGGAGTTAAAAAGAGGGCCGCTAAATTACTTAATATTAGCTTTAGAAGTATGCGCTACCGAGTCGATAAGTATGCCTTGGGCAACTTAAGTATTGATGATGATGAAGAGGAGATCATAACTGAAACGGCTTAAATATTAATAAAAAACCCCAAAGGCCTTAAGCCCTGGGGTTTTTTAAAAATTACAGTCTTACCTTTTATTGAATTCCATCATTAACATTATTCAAACGTCGGTTGTTATCGATATACCAGATGTCACAAGTGGTCACTCCCCCTGGACAAACTGTACTTGTAGGGATTGCAATATTTCCGGTTGCACTTGCCACATAGGTGGCTTCACTAACCCCAAGGCCAACCACCGGAAAAGTACCGAGTGCTCCTGTTGAACATAGCGTTCTAGGAGCAGCATCATAACCAACGACTTTACCAACCATACTTGTAGTAGCTCCGCCAAGAGGTCCCGGTAGCGTTGTGCTCCAATTAGCTGGTAAGTTCGGAACAGTAACAATGGTAGGAAGAATTGCACCCGCCGCAACCTGAGTACAAGCTGCATCTGAAAAGCCAACCGCATAAACAAATTGCTGTCCATCACTCTGAGCCCCGGCTCGTGCCAAATTGTTTGTAAACCGGCCATACTCACCAAAAAAAGAACTCTGTGCCGTTGCAATAGCTCCTAGTGCCACTTGCGCTTCACCCTTTCTGGATTTTTGAATCATACGACGATAGGCAGGCACCCCTTGAGAGGCCAGCACCCCGATAATCGCCACTACGATAAGTAATTCGACCAGTGTAAAACCCTTGGAAGAGGAAATAGATGACTTCTTAGTAGACATAACATTCTCCTTAATAAGAGGCAGCCTTAGTTAAAGGTCGCGTGTAAAAAATTTAAAAATGATTGAGTAGCAAAGATGATACTTAATTTCGACGTACGTGCTGTTTAAGTACTGTTGTAAGTATAGCTTAAATCTTTTTCAAAATAAGATATTTTTTAAGTGGTAATGCGCTAGAGCTTAAAAACGTGCGTAAAATTTAAAGATTGTGAAGAAAATTTCACAATCTTATAACTAGGTGAGTTACTCATTGTTTTTTAGAAACCTCTTTGCATAGCCAGGTTTAGTAATCTGTTTGACTCGGGCCATCACTAGACTTTCAGGAGGGGCACTCTTAGTCACCGTGGTGCCTGAAGCTACATAACTTCGAGCCCCCAGAGTTAGAGGAGCTATTATTTGAGAGTCACTTCCTATAAAACAGCCCTCTTCGATAATTGTTTTGTGTTTATTCACGCCATCGTAATTGCATGTAATAAATCCACAGCCCAAATTAACCGCTTTTCCAATTTCAGCATCACCAATGTAGCTTAGGTGAGAGGCCTTAGCTCCGTCTTTAAAAACACTCTTTTTAACCTCAACAAAATTTCCGATTTTAACCTCCACTCCAAGCACAGATCCTGGCCTAAGGTGGGCATAGGGCCCTACAGTTGTTTTATCTCCAATCACACTCTCCTCGATCACACTCCCCTGTTTTATTTTGACTCCAGAATGAAGGGTTGAAAATTGAATGCGAGAGTTTGCCTCGACAACTGTCTTTTTTCCTATTTTTGATCTTTGAATTCGACCTCCTGTTTCAATAGTTACATCGGCCTCAATTTCAGTTCGAGTGTCTATCCAAATATTTTCACCTCCTCTTAAAGTCACTCCATTTTCCATGTGGAATTGGTTAACCCGTTTTTGCAAAACTCTTTCGGCTTGAGATAAGGCAACTCGATCATTGATTCCTAAAGTTTCTTCAGAGTCGGCAAAAACAGCTCCGACCACCTTTTTGTTTTCTCTCACTAAAACTTCAATAACATCGGTTAAGTAAAACTCTCCCTGTCGGTTTTGATTTGAAATCTTAGAGAGAGCATCAAAGAGAGAAGCGATCTCAAAGCAATAGATCCCAGCATTGATCTCAGTTATTTTTTTCTCTAGCGAAGAGCTATCGGCCTCTTCTCGAATTCCACGAACTGAGCCTTTAGCATCTCTTAGAACTCTTCCATAGCCCGTTGGATTTTCTAAATGGGTGGTGACTAAACTACAAACTGCCTTTTCAGTTTCATGAGTCTTAAGTAGCATTTCTATAGAGCTTTTTCTAAGAAGAATGACATCTCCACTTAAAATAAGAACATGCCCCTGCTGCTTTTGTAAAAAAATTTGACTGCTCTTAACTGCATCTGCTGTCCCTCGTTGCTCTCTCTGTTCAAAAAACTGGGCCCCAGAATAATCTCTACAGGCCTCTTGAACCTCCTCTCCCCCGTGTCCTACTATAATAGAGACTGAAGCCTGTGGAAGTGAATAGGCTAAATCCAAAACATGATGAATCATGGGTTGAAAGAGGACTTCATGCAGAACCTTGGGAAGTTCAGATCTCATCCGTTTCCCTTTTCCTGCAGCCAAAACTAAAATATGCGGTAAAAGACTCATAGACCGCTAACTATAATCAAGTTTTTAGATTGTGTCGAATAGTGATGATTTTCGAGAGGCTTCAATATCTTTTTGAACTTGAGCCTTTAATTCCTCAATCGATTTAAACTTCATTTCATCTCGTACAAATTTTAAAAACTCCAAGCTTAAGGACTCGTCGTAGAGCTTGGCGTTAAGATCCAGAATATGAACCTCTACCACCTTAGGTGATGACAGGGAATGAAATGTGGGTCGAACTCCTATATTTGTGATAGCGCGAAATGACTGAAGCTGCCAATGAACACGAGTTATGTAGACCCCATTCTTGGGCAAAATCTTTTCGGCGGCACAATGAAGGTTGGCCGTGGGAAAGCCTAGCTGTTTACCTCGTCCATCGCCCGATTTTACTACCCCAGAGATACTGTAGGGATGGCCTAAAAGTTTGGCAGCCTCTTCAACTTGCCCCTCTAAAATTTTTTCTCGAATCAGAGAGCTGCTGATTCTCTCTCCTAGTGATACCGGCTCAACTACAGTTAATGTGATCTTTTTTTGCTCACACAGTCTCTTTAACAGATCTATATCTCCCATTCTGTTTTTTCCAAAACGAAAATTGTACCCTACAAATATTGATTTCGCCTTCAACCCACGCACTAGATACTTTTCAAAGAAAGCCTCAGGGGAAAGTTGGGCTAACACCTTATCAAACTGAGCCACACAAACAAACTGCACCCCTAGAGATTCCATGAGAGCCAATTTTTCTGAGGTGGTGGTTAACTGTTCCAATTTTTTTTGGGGATTTAAAACCTCAACAGGATGGGGATAAAAAGTGAGAACAGTCGGAGTAATATTTAGGCCCTTCGCCCCTTTTATCATTTCAGAAAGTAAAACTTGATGACCTTGATGAATTCCATCAAAGTTTCCGATTGCAACCGCAGAAAGAGAAAGGCTTTCAGGACAACCTGAAAGCCCATGAATAACTTGCATTTGAATTCTACTTATTTATCCGTAGTTATTTTTTAGCCCGAGTTTTACGACCTTTTGGAGCTGTCTTGTGTGGAGTTCGGGTCGTTTTCTTGGCTCTTCCAATTGTAGTGGCCTTTTTGTGATCTTCTTGGCGAGCAACCTGAGTTAAGTAGGTTACAAGCTTATTAACCTGTTTGTTGAGCCTTTTACCCTCTAAGTTAACTAAATGGGTAATTTTTTTCTCAACTTTAGTACGGGTTTGCTTTAACTGTCCCACCACCTTATTCAATTGTTGATGGCTACGCTCACGAGCCTCACGCCCTTTTAGGTCAAAACCTTTAACTAAAGTAGCAACCTTTTTTTCATAGGTGCTGAGCTGCTGGGTTAACTGATTTATCGCAGGGTGCTTAGCCCACTTGGTAAAATCAACTTTCAGATTAGAACGTAACGACATAATTGATCTCCTTCTTACTCAGTATGATTATATGCACCGAGTCTTAAGTGACTATATTCGAGTTCTAACAGCAAAAGCCACTGGCCGCAAATAAAAACCTGGTTAGCAATTTAGGGGGCTTTCCTATGGAAGAGGAGAGCATATTTCGACTAACACGAACAGGTAGGTGAAAATTAATTTTTTGAATTTACAATGGTTGTAGATTTGGGCTCAGTGAACCGAACCAACACCCCCAAGATTAGAAATTCGGTACTGTGGATTTAGTTGAGGCAAAGCGTAAGGCTGAGAAATTAACTTATCAACGATATTGGCGGGGTTCGCGGTCTGGTTATTTGTAGTTGGTTTAAGTGGTTTTGGGTTGAGATGTTCCCATTTTATTTATCCTGCCGCCTTCATCTTTTTCGGCGCATACTCTAAAAGCACTCGATCATAGAGTGGCACTGGCTTTACTCGTTCCCGGCGTTGCCCTGGATGTTTTTCTAACCGAATGAGGCCAATAGATTCAAGCACAGTCACATCACGTTGAATATTCCCCAAATCTTTGTCGCAAAGTTTTGCAAGTTCCGTGAGTGAATCCGGGTTGTTCTCAGCAATTTTAGCAAACAGATCGAGTCGGCTCTTAGTAAGGAGCTTAAATAGCCCAGCAAAATCGCTAAATATCATCTCATTAGAACGAACATCGGACTTACCTGTACGGATCACTTCCCTAATCGCAGCCAGCGACTCTTTCCGAGGGTGTGCGTTGTATCGAAAGGTAAATGTTTTCATTCAAGCTCCTTTAAATCTATATCAAAATGACGGGCTACCATGCGAAAGAAAAGTTTCTCGATCTGGAACAATGACGTCCACTCAATCTTGATCTCATTCTTCCGATTATCGATGTGAAAATGCGGTCCCTTTGGTGGATGAGAATCAAACAGTACCCTTTCCATGGGGTTTTGGACATTGAATGCGATCCAGCTAAACCGATATCCCCCGGGGAGTACATCAGCCCCTGGTCCAGACACCTCATAAAGGTCCATTTCCACTACGATTTGTTTACCCTTTCTAGACTCAGCCAGAAAGCGCCGCTGATTCACCAATCTGGCCTTCATCTTAATAAGGATCTTATATTATATTGTATAAAAATACAAGTTATTTGGTTTTAGCTCAGCAGTTCTTGATGAATAAATTTTGAGGTTAATTGAGGGGCACTAGAAAAATATTTTCGCAGAACCCTGTGAGGCATTAAAAAGTGCAGGTTTCGTCAGGGGCTAAGATTCCTGTAAAAGGAACAAATCGATAATAATATCCCTGATCACTCGTTAACTCGAGGCTTCGACCTAGTTCATAAGAATAGAAAATGGGGGAATCTCCTCCATTTTGGTTGTTTCCTGCATTTGAATCTTGGCCTCCCTGGCCTTGGGAAAAGGCATATTTGATCTCTAGCTGTTTTGAATTGGGATCCACATCATAGATAAATGTTCTCACCGGCTGGTCATACTGCGTATTGTTGAGAACGAGCTTTATATCGCCTGAAAAATCCTGGCCAAATCTAAAAACAAGGAAGGTAAAGAGGCTAAGATTATCCTGAATATCAGGATCAGGATCAGTGCTCTCAACAAGTCTCCACTCAGTAGCGGTGACACTTGTCTGCTTTTCCAGTGAGACTGGGCATTTTTTCGCACAACCGACCATTGCTAAGGCTAAGGGAGCTACTATAAGAAGTAATAGACATGAACTTATAAAAAAACCCTTAATTGTCTTTTTTTGAGTAGTCATGTTGTCTACACCTATTGTTGTTTATTCAAAGCTAAAGTCATTCTCTTTACCTCTATAAAAGCAATTGGTCGGCCAACCTCAAAAATATAAGTAGTTGTATTTACTTGTACTTTATTGCTTGAGTAATAGAGCCCTTCAGTCTTGACTGTCTAACTTCAACGCTCCAGATTCTGCGCAGCTAAAAAAAACAAATAAATTTAATGTGTTACAGTGCGCAATTGTGAACCACTCTCCACGAAGAGTTTCTAAAGCATTGAGCGATTAATTCCGTTTAATGGAAGTGTAGGCAATAGGTCTACTATAGCCGCGTCCACGGATCGGACCTAACCAGACGAACAGGGAAAAACACCGATGCGTGGAAAAAAACAAAAGAACTTAGATCCTCTCTTCCAACTCTTTCAACACCACATGCTGAAGAAGTCTTATGACGATTCGGCTGCTTTTAGTCGAGAGGTCGTAGCCGAGTATCTAGTCTATCTAGGATCAACCTCAGCCCATATTCCTCTGAGTTTTAAACCTGCCGTAGTCCAAGATTTAGAGGCTGAAACTCATGAATTGTTAGTTAAATCAATGTATGGATGTGGAACCCCTCACAAAAGTGAAACCTACGGAAAGGTGATAAAAATTAAAAATAGCTCTAAATTTTCTACGTTTGAATTTACCCCTCCCGAATCCACCCTAGAGCAAGAAACGGATAAGGAGGATTAAATATTTATAGCACTAATCAAGCTTTTCCTATGAATCCAGCCTTTTAACTTTCTTCAGCAGTTCTCGGTTAATCAATTTTGAGGCTAATTGAGGAGCACTAGAAAAATATTTTCGCAAAGTCTCAGTGTGCCATTGGGGTGATTTTATGATGGCTCATTCAAGAATTTGGATATGAAAGTGGGGCGTACAGCGACTTTCCTTGGAGCTGATAGCCCCACTTTCATATCCAAATTCTTGAATGACTCCGCTTTCTAATATGCACTGTGGCTCACCGAGAACTGCTGAACTTTCTTCTCGCCTCTCTATAAATTTCGTATATTGTCCTAACCTCAATGTTTTCCAAGTCAAATTGTCAAAATAATAGGGCCTCATTTATAGCTCTAAAGAAGGTCGTAGGTGAATTTAAGCCCTTTAAATTAGAGATCGCGATCATTTTAATTCTGGGTTTAGTAATCTCAGCTATCCAACCCATTAGCGTAAAACTTTCTCAAAGAATTATCGATGAGATTCAAAAAGGAAGTTTCATTCAAGGAGCTTTCTTTAAGCAGGTTCCCGTCCTACTCATTGGAGTTTTTCTTATAAGTGGTTTTGCAAAGTATTTTCACAATACTTTGCGTAGGTATGTATCTGAAAAGGTTATTATCAAGTATCGAACCCTTTTATTTGAAAAGTATCTTACCTTTCCCCTCTCCGTATTAGACAAAACTCGAGCAGGTGATTTTCTATCTAACCTACAAAATGACTTAGGAAAAATTTCCACCGGAATTGACACTTTAATATTGGTATTAAAAGAGCCCTTCACTTTCATTGGACTTCTAGGAGCGGCGTTTTATTGTGACTGGAGATTGGCGCTCAGCACTTTAATTGTAGCTCCCATCGTCGCCCTTCTTTTTTCCCGTTCCGGAAGTGCTGTTAAACGTTACTCGCATAAAAATCTAGAGACCTTCTCAGATCTCATGTCGATAAGTCAGGAAAGTATTTCCGGGGCTCGAGTCGTTAAAGTTTTTCAATTAGAAAAACCCCTTCTTACTAAATTTAAAACCATTCAAAATAGTTATTTTAATGTGTTCATGAAATCGATAAAGGTCGAAGAACTCGCAACCCCAGTGGTCGAATTTATTGGAGCGATTCTTATTGCGGGTGTCATTATTTATGGAGGATATCGAGCTTCACTAGGGCTATTAACTCCAGGACAACTCGTAGGCTTCATCATAGCTATTGGGCTTGCACAGATGCCGCTGAAACAGCTCAATAATGCCTACTTAAAACTTAAAACTGCTGAAGCTGCAGCAGAACGAATTCACACGATTTTAGATACAGAACCCAAGAATAAACCAATTGAAGGAATCGAAAGAATCGGCGATTTAAAAAATAAAATAACCTTTAACAATGTGGGTTTATTTTACGATGATAAACCGGCTCTTTCCTGTTTGTCTTTTGAAGTGAACCGTGGAGATTGCATAGCCTTTGTAGGGCATAGTGGAAGCGGCAAATCCAGCATTGTAAATCTGCTTCCTAGGCTCTATGAAATTTCAGCAGGGGAAATACTTTTTGATGGGGTTGCTATTTCCAAATTTCTTCTCTCAGATCTTAGAAATTTGATCTCATTTGTAACTCAAGACACCTTTTTATTTAATGATTCTCTCTTGGAAAATATCCGTTATGGGAATCCAAATGCAACCGAAAAAGAGGTTAAGCTAGCTGCTGAACAGGCCCATTGTATCGATTTTATTTCAAAACTCAAAGAGGGATTCCATACCCGAATTGGTGATCGTGGCGTCTGCTTAAGTGGGGGGGAGCGACAGAGAGTCGCCATCGCAAGAGCCTTTTTAAGAGCCTCACCTATCCTAGTGTTAGATGAAGCTACCTCCAGCTTGGACAGTCAAAGTGAAGCTATTGTCCAAGATGCCATGGAGGAGTTGATTCAGGGAAAAACCACCTTTATGGTCGCTCACCGACTATCCACCATCCGAAAAGCAAACCACATTTTTGTCATGGATCAGGGGAAAATTATTGAATCTGGAACCCATGACTCCCTAATTAAAACCGAAGGAATTTATAGACAGTTTTACGAAAGACAACAGGGGAATTGCTACCAACGTAATGAGATTCTTATTTGAAGTTACTTAACTCTTTTAAGTTGAGTGTTCATGGCTGGGTTCTTAATTTTAACAAACTCACCCCTCTCAACCTCCAAATGCCCTCTTAATTTCTCAGAATTAAATACTGCCTCCAGACGTGTTGCAATATTTCTTAAAGTCTCATTATGAAGTTTTAATCCTACAAACAAAATATCCGGCTCTTCTATATAGCAGACATCGGTGACTCTTATTTCAGAATTGATTCGAGCAGAAATGCGGTTCAGTAGATAAGATGGAACCTTTGAGCCATCTTCTTTAGTCACCTTATACTTAAGAAAATAGAGAACATGCCCCAAATCTAGATGTTGAAAAAACGACTGAACTCTTCGCTTAGTCGCCTTTTCAATAAACACAATCATATAACCCACAACACAAACGTGGGTAAAAAGGGTAATGACTGGAAAAATTGATTTTCTCATAGCCCCGCTATGAACCAACGCAAAACCTGTAACAAGACCCGCAAGATCAATAATTGTAAAAGTAATAAGTATATAACGAAGGGGAACGGAGGTCTGAATAAGTCGGTGATGCAGATGCCCCTTATCTGCTTGAAACGGAGATCTTCGGGTAATAAGCCTACTTAAAAGAACCATTGCCGCGTCTGAAATCGGAATAAGAAAAAACAATCCAGAAATAGAAAGTCTTGAAAGTGAATCATGCGCTTCTATAGGAAGACTCAAATGCATGTACGCCAAAATAAAGCTAAAGAAATAGCTAGAAAACGTGAACCTGTTAATTATAACACACCAGTGTTAGTATTTGATATAACAGGTGAATTAATAGGAAAATATGATTCTCTTAAAGATGTAGTTAAAACATATAACAATGTTGATATTCAA
>SXGT01913843.1_pt1 | contig 11854 bp, 9 predicted proteins | sample 3176221 | NCBI WGS metagenome assembly SXGT01 (sample SAMN11356862, study PRJNA531348) | freshwater metagenome | isolation source: freshwater sample F1-120 | place: China: Fuxian Lake, Yuxi | collected 2017-12-25
GAACCGACCAACCACCTGGACGCCGAATCGGTGGAATGGCTGGAGCAATTCCTGGTGCGTTTCCCCGGCACCGTCGTGGCGGTAACGCATGACCGTTACTTCCTCGACAACGCCGCCGAATGGATTCTGGAACTTGACCGCGGCCATGGCATCCCTTGGAAAGGCAATTACTCCTCTTGGCTAGAACAAAAAGAGGCGCGTCTGGAAACCGAAAGCAAACAAATCGACGCCCACATGAAGGCGATGAAGCAAGAGCTGGAATGGGTTCGCTCCAACCCAAAAGCCCGGCAAGCCAAATCCAAGGCCCGTCTCGCCCGCTTTGACGAACTCAACTCTATCGAGCACCAGAAACGCAACGAAACCCACGAAATCTTCATCCCCGTGGCCGAGCGCCTAGGCGACAAAGTGATTGAATTCAACGGCGTATCCAAATCCTTTGGCGACCGTCTGCTGATTGACAATCTCAGCATGCAAATCCCACCCGGTGCCATTGTCGGCATCATCGGCCCCAATGGCGCGGGCAAATCGACCCTGTTCAAGATGATCACCGGCCAGCAACAACCCGATTCCGGCAGCATTGACATCGGTTCTACCGTGCAAATGGCCTATGTTGACCAGTCACGCGACTGCCTTGACGGCAGTAAAACCGTGTTCGACGAACTCGCCGAAGGCCGCGACATCCTGCAAATCGGCCGTTTCGAGATGCCCAGCCGTGCCTACATTGGCCGCTTCAACTTTAAGGGTGGCGATCAAGGCAAGCAGGTCGGAAACCTCTCCGGCGGCGAACGCGGTCGACTACACCTGGCCAAAACCCTGATGCGCGGCGGCAATGTTCTGCTCCTAGATGAGCCGTCCAACGACCTCGATGTCGAAACCCTGCGCGCCCTGGACGACGCCCTGCTTGAATTTGCCGGCTGCGCACTCGTCATCTCACATGATCGCTGGTTCCTCGACCGCATCTGCACCCACATCCTCGCCTGCGAGGGTGATTCACAATGGAGTTTCTTCGCCGGTAACTATCAGGAATATGAGGCCGACAAGAAGGCTAGACTGGGCGAAGAAGGCGCCAAACCCAAGCGCATTCGCTACAAACCGATCACACGCTGATTCGTTCCCGTTCAACGCCCCCAGCGCCACTGATCCTTCTGGCGCTTCATGCTCTGTTCCTCCTCCTCGATGGAGCTTCCCGTGGAATCGGGCGGACAGCCTTCGGGGGCCTGAGAACGGTGCTTACGGGCCTCCGGAGTCGGTGGCGGTGAGACGCCATTCCACACAAACGGATTCGTAAACGCTTCCGGCTCCGGCAAACAGTCCAAATGATAGCTAGGCGGCCAACCCGTCTCATACGGCAAGAAAGAAATGGTCTGCTCGAAAATCAGCGGTTTTCCATTAGGCGTGGGCGGTAAGGCTGGCAAGGCGCGAATAGCCTTCCAGGCAAGCTTTGCGGCTACCTCGGAGGTCGCCCAAAGCTGTTCAATATGGGCGATCTTGCCGTCCGGCCCGATCTCGATGCGAAATCGAACCTGCCCTTGATCGGGCCCTGCGACCGCAGTCCCCATCATGCTACGCACCTGTTGCCCCCACGCGTGTCGGTAACGCTTTCCATTCCTGGGCGCGTATTTCGAGGCAAGGGCCCATTCCTCGGCTGAAGGTGCAGACGGCGCTGCCATAAAGGCGGCCCCAGATGCCTGTTTGCGGACCTTGGCGGGTCTGGCCAAAACGGGGATCGGCTCGACAGGCACCACGACCGTCATCATCGGCACGGGGACCTCCGGCGATGGTGACTGTTTTCGCCAATCCGCCACAAACAGACTGGCATGCAGCGCCAACGACAGGGCAAGCGCAACCCACAGGCCTATCGACAATTTAATCGGCACAAAAACTTTCAGACACACCACCAAAGCGGATCGAGAGGTTCATCTTCATCTGTGTCATTCCAAGAAGAAGCGCGACTCTATAATCCTCGGGACTGTTGGCCTATCCCTCATAAGTACCATTTTCAAGCAGAACACAGTAGTTACACGCCCTCACACAGTCACAGCCCCCTCAAACAGGCCACAACCTAGCCCATTCCTGCTGACCCCCTTTATGTTCCCCCCTGCTCTGCCTGCCCAACACCTCATCCGCCCTAGATCTGAACTCCCAGTCCGTCGCTCCTGGCATTTACGCCTACATCGGTAATTCCGGCATGCAGGTCTTTGACAATGAGGGTTTGAACGCCAATACCAGTTTCATCGTCACCGATGCAGGTGCGGTAGTCGTAGAGAGTGATTCGACCCGGAAGGTCGCCAGCACCAAAGTCATCCTTCCCGCCCGTACCTTCAAGAGAAGGAAGTATTGAATCTGGGCGAAACGCCAGAAGATCGGCCCCGGTTTATTACGCCACCAGGCGTTGTCGCAGTTGGTTCAAAACCATACGCACGGGTGCGGGCATCTGCGCCGTCAAGGCCTCAAAATCCACACCATCGAGCAGATTCTTGGCCGTCAAGCCCAGATCCGTGTCGCCCTCGATGCGCAGGCGACGATTGAAAAACAGGGTGTCCGGATCTTCCAGTTGCAACGCCAGTCGCACAAAATCCTCGGCGCTGGCGCTGAAGGTAACAGCAGCCTCTGTAACCTTGGCGGCAGCAAAACCAGACGGTCCCACGCGAAATCCGGCAGAAACCCCAAGGTCCAGGATGCGGATAGCGAAGCTACGGCCATACATTGGCGTCCAATCCAATTCTTGCAGACCGCGCCAGGCGATGCGATTCAGCCCCAGGCTCAAGGCGTAGGAAACCGGTGCCATTGGCAGATGGGCTATAAAGCGAGACAAGTAGGTTGGAACGGCAGGCAGCAACATGGGAATCCTTTAATTCAATGCTTCATCGGGTGCGTAATCCAAACCTGGACGGCCCAACCAGTAGCCATCACAAGGCTTACCGGGCATCAATCGTTGTAATTGAGCGGCAGCCTCCATCGGCACGAGTGCATTTTTGCGCAGGGTGTCGAACACACCCACCACCCGGCCCATGTGCTGCGACTGCGGCGACAGGCGTAGATAGGTGACGCCCAAGGCACGCGCCTCATCTGTACGGTGTGCGAGAGTGTGAATCTTGGCCGATTGCGTCTGAATGCCGTTCATGGTCAAAAACACCTCATTCTCGCGGGTTTTAAGGTCCAGCCCGTCGGGATGATCAATGCAGCGGAACTGGCAGTCATCCTTTTGCAAATTGTAATGGCGAGCGGTAAAACAACGCGCAGAAAAGGCCAGCGGCAGGCGACCATAGCTAAACAGCTCGGTTTCCATCCCTTCCGGCACGATCATGGCCTTCAGCATGGCCTGCGGCATCTCCACCGGTGGCACCCAGCGCAGCGCACCGGCCTCGTGTAACAATGCCAGGGTATCGGGGTTGTACACATTAAGCGCAGGACCCGCGACAAAAGGCATGCCGGCCTCGGCGCACAATCGCACAGCACCGAATTCGTTAGCCTCGACCTTGAATGCGCCGTAGGCAACAATCTTGCGCAGCGCCTTGAGGTCGGATTCGGACTCGATCAAGGTTTGCGTGGACAGCACCACTTCCTTGCCCGCGTCACGCAAGCTTGCAGCCACCTCCAGCCAGTCGGCTAGGCGTAGCAGATGGCGGCGTGAACACACAGTTTCGCCCAAATACACCACATCTACCGGCCAGGTAGCCGCCTCAGCATAAAACGCCAGAGTATCTTCGCGCGACCAATAATAGAGCAGCGGCCCAAGGGTGAGTTTCATTTCAACACCTCACTTCCATGGTCGGTTGTAAGCACCCAATGTGTGCATGCTGCCTTCGGACACCTTGGTCAGTTGCGTCGTCCAGTCCGGCTGAATGTGGAATGCGTCAGGATTGCGTTTCACCGCATCAATAGCCGCGCGCCACACCTGCGTCACCTGCGCGACATAGGCCGGGCTGCGTTGGCGGCCTTCAATCTTAATGGCTGCGATCCCTATCCTCAGCATCTCCGGCAACATCTCCATGCTATTCAGACTGGTCGGCTCCTCCAACGCGTAATAGGTCTCTCCCTGCACAGCAAAGCGGCCTTTGCACAGAGTCGGATAGCCTGCCTTTTCGTGGTCGGCATAGCGGTCAATGAGAATGCCGTTGAGCCGGGTTTCCATGCCTTGCGGCGTTTGTTGCCAACGCACCGCGTGGCCAGGCGAACAAGCGCCAAAGGTATTGGGTGAATCGCCGCACGCGTAGCTGGACAATAGGCAACGGCCTTCCACCATCACGCACAACCCCCCAAAACCGAACAATTCAATCTCTACCGGGCTGTTGCGAATTACATTCTCGACCTGCGCCAGAGACAGCACGCGCGGCAACACGGCACGCTGGATGCCGAAGCGTTCACGGTAAAAATGGATTGCCTCGTAGCTCGTAGCCGAACCTTGCACCGACAAATGCAAGCGCAATTCAGGATGGGTCTTGCAAGCGTAAGCCATCAAGCCAGGATCGGCGAGGATAATGGCGTAAACGCCCAACTCGGCTGCCTTGTCCACGGCAGCATGCCAGCGTTTCAGCGTATCCGGCTGCGGATAGGTATTGAGCGCCATCAGCACGCGACAACCGCGTTCCTCGGCATAACGAATACCTTCAGCCAAGGACTTGTCGTCAAAATTGAGGCCCGCAAAGTTGCGTGCGTTGGTGTTGTCCTTGAGACCCAGATAAACGCCATCGGCGCCATGATCGACCGCCGCCTTCAGCGCCGGCAAGCTACCAGCCGGACAGATCAGTTCTAGCAATGGATGGGTGTCAAGCAAAGGAAAACCTCTTACACACAACAAAAAGACCGCCTATTTTACTCTGCATCCCTATTTGAGGATTGACGGTCGTCAATGAACATTAGACGCATCCCCTGCATCGAGCGGAATAGATGACCTCTGTCGGTTTTCCCGTTTCTGATTCGCTGCAACCCACACCGCTGCCTCCAGGCGGCTATGCAGATTTAGTTTGCGCAACAGGTGTTTAACATGCACCTTGACCGTTCCATCGCTGATGTCAATCTCGCGGGCAATCTGCTTGTTGCTCTTGCCTTGAGCAATATAATCAAGGATGCGCTGCTCCTGCTCGGTAAGGCCAGCTTCATTGGGTTGGCGTGGAGTGTCTTGTGAACGCATGGCATGTGCCAAGAGCTGGGTTAACCGCTCACTGAGGATGACATTACCGGCGACCACTTGTCCTAGCTTTCCGCACAACATATCCGGATCCATATCTTTAAGCAGATACCCGTCAGCACCAGAGCGCAAGGCCGCTATTAGGTCAGCCGCATCATCCGATACGGTTAGCATTACCACCCACGTGTCAGGGCTGCGGGTTTTGATGACCTTTAACACCTCCAACCCGCTTATGCCATGCATGTTGAGATCCAGAAGGATCAAATCCGGATTCAGGTCCGTAACAAGTTGCAGACCTTCAACCCCCGAAGAGGCCTCGCCCACGATCTGGAAACCCTCGCAATCGGAGAGGAGTTGTAACACCCCACGCCGAAACAAAGGGTGATCATCTATCATTAGCAGAGTAGTTTTCATCCGAATTTCAGTTCTTAAGGTTTCTAGTGTCGCTGGGCGTAAAGGTCAGCGTGACACAGGTTCCAACGCTGGATTGGCTGTGAAAATCGATTCGACCGTGTAGGGTGCGTGCCCGCTCTTCCATGATAGTCATTCCATAATGGTGCACTTCGGCTGCCCTTGTAATCCCCACGCCGTCATCCTCGACCGTCATAGTGATCTCGCCGCTTTCCTGGTGGTGCAAATGTATCTGAATACCTGTCGCCTGAGCGTGGTGCATAACATTGGAAAGTGCCTCGCGGACGATATGCAGGACATGAATTTCTTCATTCGGACTGAGCTGACAGCCCCCTATATCGACATTCAGTTCAATGGGCAAACCACTGCGATCAGAAAACTCACTGGCCGTACGTGATAAGGCTTGGGCCAAGGTCCCCTCCTCTATCTTCATACGAAACGAAGAGAGCAATTCGCGCAATTGCCGATAGGCGCTGTCTAGCCCCTCCCGCAACTCTTCCAGAATATTTTCCATCTGCCCCGGAGCAGATTGGTTGCGCAAGATATTTTTCATGCGGCTGACCTGTATCTTCATGTAGGCCAACGATTGAGCAAGTGAATCATGCAGTTCCCGGGCGATTACTGCGCGCTCTTCCAACAAATCCAGCCTGCGGTTTTTGTTGATTTGCTGCTCGGCGCCGATAGCAACGCCGATGTGGCGCGACAGCGCCTCGAGCAGTTGCACCTGCCAGGGCTCAATCTGGCGCTCCGCCGGAATGATAAAGATAAGTACACCGTACTGGTGTTCGGTATCGGCCAGCGGCAGGGTGAGGTGGCGGCGGTAGTCGCAGGCGATACTCACCCGAGTCTGGTTAGTGCCGTGGCACCAGAGGCAATTGGCCGTATCGCATGAGTGGGGCTCGTCCTTGGTCAGAGTCGAAGCGATTACCTGGCCGCTGTCGCCGCCGTACTCGCCTAGGCAAATCAGACCGTGACCCAAATCGAGCAGCACCTCGATGTCGCGTAGCAAGGCGAGCCAGGTCTCCCTGTCGGGCGGGGCGCCGTGCAGACGCGAGATGGAGTGGTAAAGCAGTTCCAGTGACTGGTTGCTGCGCGTCAATTCTGCAGTCTTCTGCTCAACTCGCTCTTCCAGGTTTTGATAGACCTTGTAGAGATCCTCAGCCATGAGGTTAAAGGCGCAGCCCAACTGACCCAGCTCGTCCGGGCCGGTATGCGGGGTGCTCACCGACAGGTCACCCTGACCGACACGGCTGGCCAGGGTGAGCAGGCCACGTAGCGGCTGCACAAACTGGGTGTAAATAAAATGAATAGTAAGCATCACCACCAACACAGTGAGAATCAACGCCACACCCAGGACTAGGCGCATAACTAGGATCTTGGCCTCAGTGGTCTCTTCCAGGCGTTTTACCAAGTGATTGATACGATCCACAAACTGACCAATCTCGGCCAGCAGAGCAGCGCGCGCGCTGGCATCCTGCGAGGCGGGGCAACCATCAGCCAGTGTCTGGAAGCGTGGACGGATGTGTTCCAGCCATTCACTGCGGATCTGGTGATAGGTGAGTGCTGGTTCAATATTCGGGGTGCGCGGCAACATTGCTTGGATGGCAGGGCTCTCCAGGGTGGCCTCGAAGCTACGCATCGCCTCGGTCATACGCGCACCGCTGCCACCACCTGCGGGTAACGGTGCGGCCAGATACATGCTAGCCATTTGCCAACTTTGTAAACGCAAACTACCGGCACGATTGATGGCTTCGCCACTGCCTTGAGTGGATTCCGCCACCAATCCGGACACCGTCATACCCAATACCGCCAGCAGGGCAATAGCGACAATGGCGCCACCCATGCGCAACAGCAGCGAGTTCTGCAGCGTTTTCCAGGAGAGGGTTCGGATGGATTTCATAATAATTGGCTTGCTCGGGTACTCCTTGTAATCCAGATACGGCGAAGAGGAAATACCCACAACGCGCCAGGGTTCGATCAGATTGCAGACCACCCGCAACAAAAAGCAAACAATATCATGCAGTTGAGAGACTACCCAACCACCTATTTATGGGTAGATCACCGCACTATTTCTTCGCCCACCCAGCTTGCGTCACCCTTTATGGAGTCGGAGACTGCGCCCCTAACAGTTCAGTCAATGTGATCTTTTAAGCGGATAACACCATGACGCCTCGTTCGCAACAACAGCTTTCAGTGCTCGTAATGAGCACTCTGGCCTTCACGGTGTGTTTTGCCGTGTGGATGATGTTTGCCGTTATTGGAATTCCCATCAAGGCCCAACTCGGGCTCAACGAGACCCAGTTTGGCATCCTGATCGCCACACCGGTGCTCACCGGCTCATTAATTCGCCTACCGCTGGGCATGTGGACTGACAAGTTCGGCGGCCGCATCGTGTTCTTCTTTCTGATGCTGTCCACCGTCGGGCCGATCTGGCTGATGGAATATGCCACCGAGTTCTGGCACTTCCTCACCATCGGCCTGTTCGTCGGTCTGGCCGGCGGCTCCTTCTCGGTTGGCATCGCCTACTGCGCGCGCTGGTACGAAAAAGAGCGTCAGGGTATGGCGATGGGCGTGTTCGGCGCCGGCAACTCTGGTGCTGCGGTCACCAAGCTGGTCGCCCCCGCCATCGTCATGGCCTACGGCTGGACCATGGTGCCTCAGGTCTACGCGGCGGCGATGCTGGTCACCGCCATCCTGTTCTGGTTCTTCACCTACGACGACCCGGCGCACAAGGTGCCGGCGCACGTCACTGTGCGCGATCAACTAAAGGCGCTGAAAGACCCCGTCGTGTGGAAGTACTGCCAGTACTACTCCATCGTGTTCGGCGGCTACGTCGGCCTGGCCTTGTGGATGACCAAGTATTACGTCACCGAATACGGCTTCGACCTGAAGACGGCGGCGCTGCTGGCTGCGGCGTTCTCGCTACCGGGCGGCGTGCTGCGCGCGGTGGGCGGCTGGATGTCGGACAAATGGGGCGCGCATCGGGTGACATGGTGGGTGCTGTGGGTGTCCTGGATCTGCCTGTTCATCATGTCCTACCCGGATTCCGAGTTCACCGTGAAGACCGTGACCGGCCCGCAGACCTATCACCTGCATCTCGGCCCCGAGCTGTTCACCGCGTTGCTGTTCACGGTGGGCGTGGCCTTCGCCTTCGGCAAGGCCAGCGTCTTCAAGTACATCTCCGACGAATACCCGCACAACATCGGCGTCATCTCGGGAATCGTCGGCCTGGTCGGCGGCCTCGGCGGCTTCCTGCTGCCGATCATGTTCGGCGCGCTGGTCGACCTCACCGGCATCCGCTCCTCGGCTTTCATGCTGATGTACGGCGTGGTCTGGGTGTCGCTGATCTGGATGTACGCCACCGAGGTTCGCAAGCTGGACCTGATCAAGAAGCCGGCGGTTGCGGCGGACACGCTGGAATGAAGAGAAAAAACGCGATGGATGATTTCTTCCATCGCCTGAATGCAGCACGGCGAAATCCAGGCTGTCCAACTTAAGTCAAAGGAGCAATTGGCATGGCAAGACTACCCAGATGGGAACCGGAAAATCCGCAGTTCTGGAAAGAAACCGGTAGCGCAATCGCGTGGCGCACCTGCGCCATCACCACCTTTTCGTTGATCTTTTCGTTCGCGACCTGGTTCGTGATGAGCGCGGTGGTGGTGCGCATGCCGGCGATCGGCTTCAAGTTCACCACCATGGAACTGTTCTGGCTTGCGGCCATCCCGGGTCTTGCCTCCGGCATCCTGCGCTTGATCCATTCCAACTTCATTCCAGTGCTGGGCACACGGCCGGTGGTCAGCATCTCGACCATCATCAAGGTGCTGCCGATGATCTGGCTGGGTTTCGCGGTCCAGGATCTGAATACGCCCTGGACCACATTCATGATCATCGGCTTCCTGTGCGGCATGGGCGGTGGCGACTTCTCGTCCTTCATGCCTTCCACCAGCATCTTCTTCCCGAAACGGCTGCAGGGCCTGGCCATGGGCATCCAGGCTGGCCTGGGCAACTTCGGCGTTTCCATCGTGCAGTTCGTGGCGCCGTGGATCATCGGCTTCGCCGCGATCGGCACCATCGCTGCCGGCCCGCAGGTCTTCACCAAGGGCGACGTGGTCAAGGGCGCGATCACGCTCACCAAAGGGGCGTGTACCAAGGATCCGGCCACCAAAAAAGATGTGTGTGTCATCACCGATGTGGTGGTCAACAAACCCGAGCTGGCCAGCGTCATCGAAGTGGTGAAGGACGCAAACGGCAAGCTGAAGGATGTCGTCCTGCATGAGACCGACACGATCAAGGCTATCAAGCCGGACGTCAAAAAAGACGCCAACGGCGTGATCACCGAGGTGGTGACGACCAAGGGCGTCAAGCTTGACGTGGTGCGCAACCCCGCCGGGGAAATCACCGATGTGACCTACAAGAACGTAGTCAAGAAGGGCATGTGGCTGCAGAACGCCGCCTTCATCTGGGTGCCGTTCCTGGTGGTCGCCTTCATCCTCAGCGCCCTGTTCCTGCGTAGCGTGAATGTGCCGGCGCGCGGATTCAAGGGACAGTTCGAGATCCTCTCTTCCCGTAACCGGGCGCGCACCCATACCTGGAACTGCACCATCACCTATATCTGCTCCTTCGGTTCATTCTCCGGCTACGCAGCCGCCTTCCCGATGATGATTAAGACCATCTACGGCGGCTTCGACGGTGCACCGGACCCCCTGGCCTACGCCTTCATGGGCCCGCTGATCGGCGGTGCGGTGCGTGCCTTGACTGGTGGCATCTTCGACAAAATCGGCGGCAGCAAGGGCATGCATTGGACGACGCTGGGCCAAATCGCCGGCGCTGTGTATCTGGTGGTAAGCGGCGCGCTTACGCCGACGGGTATCGAACAGTTCCAGGGTTTCCTCTACGGCATGCTATGGATCTTCCTGATGACCGGCATCAATAACGCGGCTACCTTCCGCCAGTATCCCATCGTATTTGCCTACTCCCCAGCCAAGGGTGCGCAAATGCTGGGCTGGACGGGTGCCTGGGCAGCCTTCGGCCCGTTCGTTTGGACCTCGCTGGTCGGTATGTCCATCGAGAAGACCGGCAACGCCAATCTGTTCTTCGTCGGTGTCGCCTGTTTCTACGCCTACTCTTGGCTAGTGAACTACTGGTACTACACCCGCAAGGGCGCCGAGCGCTTCGACTACGGCAACTCCGGCGGCACCTGGTGGGACAAGCTGAGCGATATCGAAAAGGACCACATGCGCCAGATCGATCTGCACAAGGCGTGATACCTGAATCGGGGAAGACGTTGAACATGACCTTCCCCACCCGATCCAATATTTAGAACCAAGGTGAATTGATCGATGGATCACCCGGATGCACTAGTCAACGCTATAGGCATGCTCTACGGCGCGATATTGATTTTTGCGACCTTCATTCGCAGCCGTTTTACCGAGGCGATGCGCATTGATGCCTTATTTATGAAGGAATGCACCGAGCGTACCCGGCCAATGAATCTTCTGGCCGGCCTTCTGATAGCAGGTTATGCCATCTATTCGCTGTTTTTCAGGTGACGGATTGTCCGTCTGTTTTCAAGATTGAATGGGGCACCTGCCCTAGGAATTAAAGGAGTCAACAATGAGTCACTTTCTCGACCGCCTGACCTACTTAACCCACTCCCGGGAACCCTTTTCCGGCGAGCACGGTGTGATGACTATCGAAGACCGCAAATGGGAAGACGCCTACCGTAACCGTTGGCGCCACGACAAGGTCGTACGTTCCACGCACGGCGTGAACTGCACTGGCGGCTGTTCATGGAAGATTTTCGTCAAGAACGGGCTGGTTTCGTTCGAAATGCAGCAGACTGATTACCCGCGCACCCGCGAGGACATGCCTAACCATGAACCGCGCGGTTGCCAGCGTGGCGCGTCGTTCTCGTGGTATCTGTACAGCCCGCACCGCATCAAATACCCGATGATCCGCGGCCGTCTACTCGACCTTTACCGTGCCGAAAAGAAATCTGGCAAGGATCCGGTCGAGGCTTGGGCCGCGATCCAGGCCGATAATGCCAAGCGCGACAAATATGTGAAGGTGCGCGGTCTGGGCGGTTTCGTGCGCACCACTTGGGACGAGGTGCTGGAAATCACCGCCGCCGCCAATATTCACACCATCAACAAGTGGGGCCCGGACCGCATCTACGGCTTCTCGCCACTCCCGGCCATGTCGATGATTTCCTATGCCGCAGGCAGCCGTTACCTATCGCTGATCGGTGCCGCCTGCGGCTCCTTCTACGACTGGTATTGCGACCTACCCATCGCCAGCCCGCAGACCTGGGGC
>SXGT01421614.1_pt1 | contig 11853 bp, 10 predicted proteins | sample 3176221 | NCBI WGS metagenome assembly SXGT01 (sample SAMN11356862, study PRJNA531348) | freshwater metagenome | isolation source: freshwater sample F1-120 | place: China: Fuxian Lake, Yuxi | collected 2017-12-25
ATCCAGGAAAAGGGGAGACAGAGATGTTCGTGACTTACTAAAAAGAGACGATCAGAGCAGCTTCAGCCCAGTCAATCGGCACCCGCGCCACCGCTCACCATACCGGTGCGCCGAGTCGCGTTCCCATGCATAATCCAGGTCACATATTGCTTTCCGTCGACGCGATAGGTGATGGGTGAAGCGGATAGCGCCTGCCCCATGTAGTAATGCCACAGGTACTTGCCTGTTTTCGCGTCCACCGCGACAAGTTGCCCGTCGTCGTCCCCGAAAAACACCAGACCGCCTGCCGTCGACACCGTTCCCGCCCAGGTCGTTGTTGGCCCCGTCATCGGATATTCCCAGATGCGCTGGCCGGTTTTCGGATCGAATGCACGCAGGAAAAACTGGCCCGGCTCAGTTGGTATGTGCTCCCCGCCCGTGCCGGCAAACCCTTGCATTGGCTCGGGCTCTTTGGCGGAACCGGTGTAGATATCGCACTGCTCAAGAGTCGGCACGTACAGAAGGCCGGCGCCGGGGTTGAAAGACGGTGACATCCAGTTCGCCGCCCCGCGAACTGACGGGCAGACTCTCTTTCCGCCGGGCGAAGGATCCATGTCCGGTACTTCGATCGGGCGGCCCTTGGCGTCGATTCCAGTGGCCCAGTTGAGCTTGTCGACGAGCCGCGTGGACCTCAGAAACTCACCGGTTGTCCGATCCAGCAAGTAAAGAAATCCGTTGCGATTGGGATGCAGCAAGGCCTTGCGCATCTTGCCCTGGTATTCGGTATCCACTAGAACGGGAAACGCCTGAGCGTCCCAATCGTGGGTGTCGTGCGGGGTGAACTGGAAGTGCCATTTCAGCTTGCCCGAACTCAGGTCGAGCGCCACGACGCTAGCCGAATAGAGGTTGTCGCCTTTGCGGTCACCGCCGTAGAAGTCTGGCCACGGGTTTCCGGTGGTCCAGTAAACGAGGTTCAACTCCGGATCGTAAGTTCCGCTAAGCCAAGTGGCCGCGCCGGCCCATTGAAGCGGGAATTGTGCCCAGGTTTCCGATCCCGGTTCGCCCTTGGCCGGAACAGTGTAAAATCGCCACAATTCTTCGCCCGTCGACGCGGAAAGCGCCGCCACGAAACCGCGCATGCCGCTGTCTCCACCGCCGACCCCGACGAGCACGCGCTCCTTGATCGCAAGCGGGGCAAGCGTACCGAAGTAGCCATCCTTGGTATCTGCATACTTCTTCTGCCATAGCAAGGCACCGGATTTCCGGTGCAGCGCCACCAGGTAGGCATCGCCCGTGACGAAAAACACGCGGTCCCCGAGAAGGGCGGCGCCGCGGTTGACGCGCTGCACGGGAGACAGGTCGTCGCGATAGGTCCAGATTCGCCGTCCGTTCCTCGCATCAAGCGCGTGGATCTCATTGCTGTTGGTCACATACATCACGCCGTCAGCAACGAGCGGCGTCGCTTCAAGCTTGCGGGCGGTATCGATGTGGTACGTCCACGCCGGCGCGAGCGATTTCACGTTGGCCGTGTTGATTTGCGTCAGCGGACTGTGCCGCTGGGCCTGATAGTCGCCCGCATAGGTTAACCAGCTATCGTTCGGGCTTCGGCGGATATCTTCGAACCGCACGGGCGAAGCGCCGGTTTCCGGGCTGACGAACGCGCCTGTTCCGTTTCGAGCCGACTGCCTGCTCAGATACGCCACGACATTCTGAATCTCCCCACGGCTGAGCGTCTTGGCATAATCGGCAGGCATCGGTGACTCCGCGCGCAGTGTCAGGCGCTTCAGCGGCGCCCGGTCCAGCAGGTGCAATTCGCCTTTCCCGTCGAGGGCTTGAACGGAGTAGTTGTTCGAGTTCTTCACCACGCCTTCGATCTTGCGGCCGTCCGCTGTCACGATGGAGGCGCTCTGAAAGCCATCTACGAGCCTCCGGTTGGGGTTCACGATCGATTCGTGCAGCAGCGCCTCCGAGCGAAGCTGGCCTACGTTCGCCAGATCCGGGCCCAGGAAACCACCCCTCCCCCTTACCATGTGACAATTCGAGCACCCGGCCTTGCCGAAAAAAAGAGCGGCTCCCGCGTCGGCATCGCCTGCTACGGGCGAGTCGAAGGAGGGTGAACTCAGTCCACGGACGAACGCGGTGATCTGCCAAAGCTTGTCGTCCGGAAGGGCCGATGGTGGCATGTCCGTGCCGGGAACCCCCTTCTTGATGGACGTCATAAGCTCGCGATCATTAAGCCGGCGGACGGCGCGGCCGTCCACGAGATTCGGCCCCCGCCCGCCTTCGCCGGTAGGCCCGTGACAGCCACCGCACGACTGGCTGAAGAGGGTTCCTCCCGCTAACACAGCTTTGGGGTCTCCGCGGAGGGGATTCCGGTCCTCCGGCCGATCCGGACGCTGGCGCTGCTGGCCGAGTAAAGTCGCCACGAAGATCAGCGTGACCTGGGCAATGACGTTAGAAAGAAGGGCGATTCGTCTCATGACGCTTCCAGCCTATCAAAACGGGCAACGCCGGGGAGTGTTTTGCCGTCATGTGTTTAGGAGATGTGGCATGCGCAACTCGTCCATTCTGGCCATGGGATTCGCCGTTTCGTTGGAAGCGGAACCACGTTTCGCGCGAATCGGTGAGATGCAGGGGTCAGTTGAAGTGCAATTCGCGGCAGGAGATGCGTGGCGTCAGGCGCTCCGCAACATGCCTGTTGGGGAGCGATTCTGGGTGCGCACGGGCGCGGACGCGAGAGTCGAAATCGAGCTTGATGAAGGGAGCGTTTTTCGCCTCGGTCCGGATTCGCTCGCCGAAGTCTCGGACTACACGCGTTTGTCGACCGGCCAGCGGATTACGCTGCTTTCGCTCGACCGCGGTCTTGCCTACTTTACGGGCGCGCCTTCGGATCGCGATGCGATGTTACTCGGCATTCCCGGCGCGCAATTGAATGTCCGCCGCGGCACGCGGCTGCGCCTTGATGTCACCGAAGAGTGGAGCCACGCAGCCATTGTCGAGGGCCAGACGAAGTTGATTTCGCCCTCGGCGGAGCTCGATCTGAAGGAAGGCCGGATGGCTCGCTTGAGTCCCTCCAGGGCGGGCAAGTTTTATCTCTACGACGAAATCCCCTCACTCGATATGGACCGCTGGAGTGAGTCGCGGGACAGGGCGCTGGCTGGCGTCAACGCACGCCGATTCCCTGCCTTGTCATATGGTATGGCGGATCTGGAGGCTGTGGGCACGTGGATTGAGTCGTCCCAATATGGCGCTGCCTGGAGGCCTCCGGCTGTCGAAGACTGGACCCCGTTTCGCGATGGGAAGTGGCTGTGGTACGAGGGTTTGGGTTACACCTGGGTTGCCGCCGAAACCTGGGGTTGGCTGCCTTACCACCATGGAAGGTGGGCGCATGGCGGAGAGGGGCTGGGATGGTTGTGGGTCCCGGCCAAGGACCCGGCTTTCCGAGCCGGCGAGGTGTATTGGATGCGGGCGCCGGGAATGGCGGCTTGGGGACCGCTTGCGCCAGGAGAAGAATGGCGGCCTCCTGTCCGGGGCGCCGCGCAAGCCGGCTTGCCGCAGTTGTTCCTCAATGCACGCACGACGTTTGCCGGATTCGCCGCGGACGCCCGCGAGATAGATCCAGCAGGGCTTGCCCGGCGTCCGAAAGATGCGCTCGCGGAAGCGACGTTCGCACGGGCTCTGCCGTCGGTAACGGTGGCTGCGACCGCCGCCGCGCGTCCCGTGCTTCGCGTGGGCAGCACGCGTGTGATGCCTTTGATCGCCGGGGTGGCGTGTGAAACTCCGGCCGCGGTCGCGGCGAGCCTTCCGGAACAGGCAACGGGCACCGACGCCCGCGCGAGGCCTCCCGAACCCGCGCCTGTCGCGGCCGCGCCTGCTGTCTTTGTAGGGGTCCCGCTGCCCCCGCCACTCGCCGCCCCACCGGTCGAGACCTTCTACGTCGCGCCGATTTACACGGGAGTGGTGGTATTGAATCCTCAGGAGCGCGGCAGGGAGCCGAGACGTCCGAGAGAGGCGAAGACGGCAGCGAAACCGCCGGAGCCGGTAGGATCCGCAACGCAGCCGGCTCCGAAGCCGGGGCCGGAACCCGCTTCCCCGGTTCAACGAATACCGCGCAACGACGACCGGATGCAGCGGAACGAAGTGCCGGCGCCGGCGGAGTCGAGGACGCCGAGGCAGAGTGACGAGGTTCCGCGCGCTGAGCGTAACTCGCGAAAGAATCAGTAGGGATGAGTTGACCCGGAGGTCCCGGCTGCTTTTCGCTCGCCGGTTTATGTCGCAGGACTGAGCCGAGGCGATCTCGCAAGCACTTGCGGGCGTGATGAAGACCTTTGACGCCGGCCCTCGGGTTGCGCGGACGTTGCCTGCGCAGCTACAGCCGAACCAGCGAGCCGTCGATCGCCCGGACCGTGACGCCGTCTTCTTTCCCCGAGGGCGGCGTGAGCGGAAACTTCCTTGCTTCGTCTTCTTTGATGTCGATGCCCAGCCCTGGCGCTTCATTGACGTACGCGAAGCCGTCGGGCAGTTTTGGAGCGCCGGGCAGCAACTCGTGAATCGCATCCGGCCATCGATTGTCTTCCTGAATACCGAACGCGGTCGAAGCAAGATCGATAGGACAAGCCGCGCGAAGTTCACAGGGTCGTTGTCGCCGCCCTCCTGCCATGCCGTGCGCACGCCGAACGTCTCACACAGGTTCGCAATCTTCCTGGCCGGGGTAATGCCGCCGACGGTGGAAATGCGGCAGCGCACGTAGTCGATGATGCGTTCCTTGATACAGGGCAGCCTCTCCTGCGGGTTGGTGAAGATCTCGCCCATCGCGAGCGGCGTCGTGGTCACCTGGCGGATATTGCGGAACCACTGAACTGAATCATCTCGGGCGGGAGAAGGTCTTCAACGGAGAACATCCGGCACGGTTCCATGCGTCGTGCCAGTTCCACAGCCATCGTCGGCGACAAATGCTCGTGGACGTCATGAATCAGCTTCACGTCTTTGCCGAGTTTCACGCGAAGGTGTTCCATCAGCTTGGGGATTGCCTCCACGTAGACCTCTTCCTCAAAGGCCGCACCCGCGTAGCCGCCTTTCGGGCGCGTGCCTTGCCCGGCGCGACCATCCCGCCGCCGCCGTAGCCTCCCATCCGCGCGCGCACATGCCGGAACCCGAGGTCGAGGAACGCCTTGACGTTGTCCGCCACTTCGTCCATCGACTTCCCGTCCGCGTGTCCATAGCATGGAACCGCGTCGCGCGCTTTCCCGCCCAGCAGATAGACAGGCATGCCCGCGCGCTTGCCCTTGATGTCCCACAACGCCATGTCAAGACCGGAGAGCGCGTTGTTAAGGACGGTGTCGCTACGGCGGTACGAGCGGTAAGTAGTGGCGTACCAGATGTCGTCGATACGATCCACATCGCGCCCGATCCAGAACGGGCGAGATGTTTCTCGATCGCCGCGGCCACCGTCAACGCCTGGTGTAGGTTGCTCGCCGAGCCGATGCCGTAAAGCCCGGGCTCGCTCGTCACAACCTTCACGGCGATCCATTGATACCGGCCGCCGGGACTCGTTACGATCGGATACACCTGCTTGATGGTAAGTTTGGGTAGGCCGCGAGTCCGGCTTTGGTACTGTGCCGCTGCTGTGGCGGGCTTTCCTTAGTTCTCTCCGCAGCCAATCCCGGCTGCCGGGCCCGGATCAGCCTTGGGTTGCCCTTGCAGACCATGGCGAGGTAGAGGTTTCGGTCGCCGCACGACAGATATGCCGTCGTGCGCGAAAGACGCGGGCTCGCCGTCCTGCGGTCTCGACTGGACGAAGTCTGTAACCCACAACGCTGCTTCGCGAGGCTGCCCTGCGCCGGCGAAGTCTCCAATTGCGGGACTTCGCACGACGCGGGGGATCCTTGGCCGACTTGGACACGGAGCGCAAGAGAACAACCAGACGGCAGGCAGGACCCGGCACGGCACTCGAATGCTCCGGCCTGGGTACGTGGCGGGAGGGTTCCGTTTCACCCGGATTCTATCGGTTTTAGCATCCTGCGGCGCCGGACCTACCGCGCATCCATCGGAATCCATGGCATCCCGTCCGGGTTGCCCAGATATTCCGCGCGCGGACGGATCAGGCGGTTGTTGCGGTACTGTTCAAGCACGTGCGCGGTCCAGCCGGACATGCGGCTTACGGCGAACACAGGTGTGAACAGGTCGATGGGAATGCCGAGTGAGTAATACGTGGAGGCCGAGTAAAAATCGACGTTTGGGTTCAGTTGCTTTTCCTTGCGCACCGTCTGCTCCACTCGCTCGGACATCAGGAATAGAGACTGATGTCCTGTCCGTCTGCCCAGTTCCTCGCTCATCATGCGAAGATGCGTGGCCCGCGGATCGTCAGTACGGTAAACCCGGTGGCCGAAGCCTGGAATCTTGACCTTGCGTGCAAACATGTCCAGCACCCGCTCCACGGCCCTTTCCGGGTCGCCGACTTCGAGCAGCATGCGGATCACGTCTTCGTTCGCCCCACCGTGCAGCGGTCCCTTTAGCGCACCTATCGCCGACGTCACGGCCGAGTAGATATCCGACAAGGTGGCGGCCGTAACGCGCGCGGCGAAGGTGGACGCGTTTAATTCGTGATCGGCATGAAGTGTGAGCGCAACGTCGAAGGCGCGCTCCATGAGTTCGTCCGGGCGCTTGCCCGTCAATGTGTACAGGAAGTTGGCTGCGAGACCGAGGCCGGGATCGCCTTCAATTAGAGTCTGGCCGGTTCGCAGACGGTGGTAGGTTGTCACGATGGTCGCAGTCCGCGCCATCAGTTTCGTGGCCTTCACGGCGTTCGCCGCGGCGGAGGTGTCGCGCGCCAGCGGATCGTCCAGGCTCAGCATGGAAACGGCTGTCCGCAAAACATCCATAGGTGGAGCGCTCGAAACGCCCTTCAGAAACTCCGCCACACGAACGGGAATAGCCCGGTGCGAGACGAGTTCGGCCTTCAGTTGATCAAGTTCGACCTGCCTGGGAAGGCGGCCTGTCCAAAGCAGGTGCACGACCTCTTCGAACGTGGCATTCTCAGCCAGAACGTTGATGTTGTACCCGCGGTAACTGAGAATTCCCTGGTGGCCGTCGATGTAGCAAATCTCGGATTCGCCGGCGACCACACCTTCGAGTCCAGCTGCGGTAATTGACATGTCGATGATTCCCTTTCAACGATGACTGCGGAGTACAGAACTAATTGTAGGATGGGGCGGCGAGAGGCGCAAGCACAATGTTCCGGTACACTTAACGCATGTCGATGAGGTTGAGAGCGAACCAGGGAAAACTGAAGATCGAACATAGCATTATCGGCGACCTGCGCGCGGTTTTGGATAGACTCCTCGCGGGAAATCCGGAGATTCGTTCGGTTATCCCAGGCGTGATCCGGCCGGTTCGCGACGCGCGCGGTCAAATAAGAATCCGCGTCACCGTCCCGGTTCAGAACGGATGGAAGGCGATCGCGCTTAGCTCGGGCGCGCGCCAGGAATTGTTCATCAGCACGGTCCTCGGGAAGGAAGAACTGGACCGGCGGCTCGAGCGAGCGATCAAAGCGGCCGGTTGACCGATTTAAGCCCCTCGCGACGCCAGGCCCGTGTGCAGAGCGGCGATGCCGCCCGTCATGAGGTCAATACGCACTTGACTGAAACCTGCGTCACTCATACGCCGCGCGAGATCATCCGCGGAGGGAAAACGGCTCACCGACGCCGGCAGGTAGGAATAGGCCTCTTTCGACCCGGAAACCGCGCCACCGATGAGCGGAAGAATGTGGCGCGAGTAGAAGGCGTAGAGCGCGGCGAATGCCGCATTCGGCGGTTGTGAGAATTCGAGAATCGCGGCCATTCCACCAGGCCGGAGAACCCGTCGCATTTCGAGCAGCCCGGCATCGTAATCGGCGAGATTCCGGAAGCCGAACGCGACTGTCACCAGGTCGACACAGGCGGCGGGAAGCGGCAATTGAAGCGCATCGGACTCGAAGACGAAGGGGGCGCCTTTCTCTCTCGCGCGTGTGAGCATCGGGTGGCAAAAATCGCTCCCGAATACTCGCGCTGGAGTCCCTCTGGCTGCCGCGGCGAGGGCGAGCGCCAAATCACCGGTTCCGCAGCACAGGTCGAGAACGCGCGCCCCCGGACGGCGCATGATATGACTCACGGCGCGGACAGTTCTTGCGCGCCAGTACCGGTCGATGCCAAAAGATAGCAGGTGGTTGGCAAGGTCGTATCGCGGCGCGATGCGTCCGAACATCCCGCGGACCCAGTTTGCGTCTCGAATGGCTCCACTCACGCGAGTGCGGCCTCAATCGCTCTAAGTACGGTATCGGCAGGTACTCCGGTAACCACTTCCACTTCGCCGATGCGCCGGGGCAATACGAAGTGAACCTTCCCCTGGATGGTCTTTTTGTCGCGGGCAAGCCGGGCAAGCAACCGGTCCGCGGCGATGCCGGCAAGCGAGGGAATAGGGCCGTAGGCGGCGATACAATCGAGCATCGCGTCGCGATCTTCGGAGAGGTGGCCGGTCGCCGTTCCAAGGTGCGTGGCGGCGACCATACCGAACGCTACCGCCTCTCCATGGAGGAATCGCGAATAGGATGTTTCCGCTTCGAGCGCATGCCCGATTGTGTGACCGTAGTTCAGAATCTTGCGAATGCCGCCTTCACGCTCATCGGCGGAAACGACTTCGGCCTTAATTCTCACGGATTCCGCTACGATTTCATCAACAACTTCAGGCGCACCGGCCGATACCTCAGGCCGGCGTCTGGAAAGAAGCCAGAACAACGACGGGCTCGAGATAATGCCATACTTCAGTACTTCAAAAAGCCCCGCGCGGTATTCCCGCTCGGGAAGAGTGGCGAGGACCTCCGGGTCTATGAGGACCGCCAGCGGCTGATGAAACGCTCCGATCAGGTTCTTGCCTGCCACCAGATTCACGCCGGTTTTACCGCCAATCGCCGCGTCCACTTGCGCGAGCAGCGTAGTGGGAATCTGCAGGACTTCGATACCGCGCATGAACATCGCCGCCAGGAAACCAGCCATGTCAGTGACGATGCCACCTCCGAAGGCGATAATCACGGATGTCCGGTCAGCGCCTTTGATGACCATTTCTTCGGCAAGGGCTTCGAGCGGCGCGAGGCGTTTTGTCTCCTCTCCTCCCGGCAGGAACAGCGTTTCGAAAGCACGGCTCCCGAGCCCTCTTGTCAGCGCTTCGCCCTGGTGGCGCCAGACATCCTCGGTCGAGATTACGAATAGCTTGCCCGATCCGGCAGGAATGTAGTTGGACGCGCGCAACAGAATACCTCGATCCACAATCGCCTGGTAGGTGCGCGGCGGCGCTGACACCGCAAAGGAGGGCATAAAAACGTTGTACCACTTTGCGATGCTAAAATCGGTGCTTCACCAATGAAATCCAAATCCGTGACGCTGCGGCAAGTCTCCGCCCCCGTTTTCGCTCTGCTGATACTGGCCGCCGTTCCGATTCAGGATGCCAGTCCGTGGGCGGTGCTCTGGACCGCGCCGCTGATCATGGCTGCTGCGATGCTGATCGCCTGGGCGGCGGAATCGGCGCAGTACTTCATTGCCCAAGGGTTCGCGCTGGCAATACTCGCCTGGCTGCAAACGCTGCCTGAGTTCGCGGTCGAAGCCGTTCTTGCGTGGAAGCAGCAGGTGCCGCTGCTGCTCGCGAATCTCACGGGAGCGCTGCGCCTTCTAACCGGCCTGGGCTGGCCGCTGATCTATGTGACGGCCGCGGTCTTTCACAGGAAGCGGGAGCGCCGGCCGCTCCGCGCAATTCGCCTGGAAGAAGAGCACTGCGTTGAAGTTGTGGCGCTGATCGGGTGTATGGCTTATGTCGCCGTCATCTGCTGGAGGCGCGCCCTTGCGCCGGTGGATGCCGTGGTCCTTGTGATGATATACATCGCGTATCTGCTGATCCTCAGCCGCATTCCTCCAAAAGATGCGGAGGGTATCGAGGATCTGGAATTCATTCCGCGCGCGATTGTGCAGGCGCCACGCCTGATTCGCATTGCGGCTATCGCCGGCCTGTTTCTGGGTGGAGGCGCGCTCATCTACTTCATGGCTGAGCCTTTTCTGGGAAGCCTGCTGGCAGCCTCTTCCGCATTGGGAATGTCGAGCTTTTTCTTCGTGCAGTGGGTGGCGCCGTTCGTCTCCGAATTTCCCGAGAAGGTATCGGCTATCAACTGGGCGCGGACCGTGAAGCACGCGCCGATGGCTCTGATGAACATGGTCTCAAGCAACATCAATCAGTGGACGCTTTTGACGGCCATGTTGTCGCTAGTCTATTCACTCAGCCGCGGCGAACCCTCAGCGATTCCATTCGACGAACAACAGATGGTGGAGTTGTTGATGACGCTTGGCCAGTCGCTTGTCGGGACGCTCTTCCTGGTGAATATGCAACTGGCGTGGTGGGAAGCCGCGGCGCTCTTTGTACTGTGGGCAGTCCAGTTTGGATTGTCCACTCTGACTCCCGGCCCGGGATTGTGGGGCCTTATTGTTCGCAATATCCACTGGTACGTGACCGTGCTTTATTACGTTTGGGGAGGAGTGGAGATAGTCCGCATGTTTGCCGGACGGCGGGAACCGGAAGCTTTCAGGATATTTGCGAGGATCTGGAAGCAGCACGTGTGGCGCGGATGAGCGCTGTCTGCGAAGGCTTTCAGGGAGCCCGCCGTACCGCTCGTCCCGGTCGGGCGCCGTCAACCAATGTTCCGCCGCTGACCACGGCAACTCCGCCCACCAGAACGTAGCGCATGCCTGCCGGGGGAAGCGTTGGTTCGCGGAACGTCGCCCGGTCGATCACGCGCGCCGGGTCGAAAATCGCCAAGTCCGCGTCCGCGCCTACGCGGATACGGCCCTTGCCGCTCAGCTTGACCCGATCCGCCGGCATTAAGGTCATCTTCCGCACCGCCTCCATCAAAGACAGCGCGCCAGTCTGCCGCGCGTAGTAGCCCAGCGCCCGGGTGAAAGTTCCCGCGCCGCGCGGATGGCCTTTGCCATTTTCGATGACGCCGTCGCTCGCCACCATCGCGAACGGGCTTGCCATCGCGGCCGTGACGGCCGAATCCGGGATCATGTGCATAATCACCATACCCCCGGCTTTGCGGTAGTTTGCGAAGGTTTCCGCGGTCAGCCGCTCTCCGGTGAGAATCCATTCGATCGCCCCGTAGCCGACTCCCAATACTTGCTGCCAGCCTTCGGCAAAAATCGCCGATTGTAACTCCGTCATCGCGGCGTTGTAGGGATAGCATTCGGTGGTAACGTCCATGCCGCTCGCACGGGCCTCGCCGATGGTCTGCAACAACTGCGGCGTCTGTTTGAGACCGCTGCTTGTCACGTGCACCACGTGCAGCGGCGCGCCCGAAATCGCGGAGGCCGCAATCACTTCTTCAAGAGCGTTCAACGCATTGGCGGGTTCACGATCCCCCATGTGCCGGATATGTACGAAGGCCGGGACGCGATACCGTCCGGCGATTCGGAACATTTCGAGAATCTCCCAGCGCGACGCCGCGGGAGTGTATTGAACGCCAAAACCGACTCCCAGTGCGCCTGCCTTCAGGCCCTTGTCGATGCGCGCCTTGATGGCGTCGATCTCTTCGCCGGTCGCGGCCCGGTTGGCGGCGTCGCCACTCGGGACAAGGCCCCTGTTTGGGTCCTTCATCACCTGCATGCGGTTCGGCACATGGCCTACGGTCACTCCGTAGTTGATGAGTTGGCCCGGAGCGCGGCCGGCGTACCAGGCTTCCACATCGGCCGTCCCGATTTCGAGTTCGAGAGCGGTGGTTACGCCGTCCATCGCCTGATAGCGATGGTTCTCCGTGTCCTGTCCGTGCGCGTGAAGGTCGATGCAGCCGGGCGCAACGGCCAG
>SXGT01387772.1_pt1 | contig 11851 bp, 15 predicted proteins | sample 3176221 | NCBI WGS metagenome assembly SXGT01 (sample SAMN11356862, study PRJNA531348) | freshwater metagenome | isolation source: freshwater sample F1-120 | place: China: Fuxian Lake, Yuxi | collected 2017-12-25
GATGGTCGAGGTCGAGGAATCCGACGACGTCGGCCTCTGCCTGGACCGTGCGCTGCGCCGCAAGGTGAAGATGTCGGCAACCCTGGGCAGGCACACCAACGACAAGATGCTGTCCTTCTACATCAAGACCCCCGGCGGCTTCGATATCGAGTTCGGTTGCGAAGGACTCGAAGTCGAGGACCACAGTTGGGTGGCCCGGGAGAGCACCGCGGTCAGCCTGTGGGGCCACGACTTCAGCGTCGGCTTCAAGTAGTCATGGGCTCTGCGACCATCGATCCGCGCACCTTCCGGCATGTGCTCGGGCAGTTCTGCACCGGTGTCACGGTGATCACCACCGTGCATGAGGAGACCCCGATCGGGTTCGCCTGCCAGTCCTTCGCCGCGCTGTCGCTGGATCCGCCGCTGGTGCTGTTCTGCCCGACCAAACAGTCGCGTGCCTGGCAGGCCATCGAGGCCAGCGGGAAGTTCTGCGTCAACATGCTGCACGAGAATCAGCAGCACGTCTCGGCGCAGTTCGGGTCCAAGGCTCCGGACAAGTTCGCCGGGATCGACTGGCGGCCTTCGGAGCTCGGATCGCCGGTGCTCGAGGGCAGTCTGGCCCACATCGACTGCACGGTGGCCTCGGTGCACGACGGTGGCGATCACTTCGTGGTGTTCGGTGCGGTGCAGTCGATGTCGGAGCCGCCCGCCCTCAAGCCCCGGCCACTGCTGTTCTACCGGGGCGAATACACCGGTATCGAACCGGACAAGAACACACCGGCTCAGTGGCGCGACGACCTGGACGCCTTCCTGACCGCGACCACGTCGGATACCTGGCTCTGAGGCTGCTAGTCTCCGGTGCGCTGGATCCGGACGTCCAGTTCCACCTGAGCCGGGCAGTCTCCGGTGTAGTCCTGGAACGACTTTCCGGTCAGCGTCTGGATCGGGTTCTGCGGTCCCTGCGGCAGTGGGAGTTCATCGCGGGATGACTGGCGCACCTTGCCGATTCCGTCCGTGCACTGCGCGTCACCCTCGGGAAAGTTCGCGGTGAAGCGGCGGTCGCCGTACTGCATGACGAACAGGTTGTTGGTGTCGATGGTCGACATCAACGTCACGCACCGCTCACCGGTACGAAGGCAGTGGGTGGTGGCGCGGTAGTCGTGCGGCGGGAAGACCTCGCCGGTGGCCGGATAGGTCTGGGTGTAGGTGTAGGTGCCCCACAGCGCCGCGCCGGGGGAGGTGTGCAGCGGCGGCTCCTTCGCCGGATCGGCCGCCTCGGTGCCGGTGCCTGCCCCGCTGGTCGGCGACAGGTTGACGGCGCGCTTGCTGGCGCACAGGGCCGGTGCGGTCGCCCAGGTGTACTCACCGGACATCGACCCGTCGAGCCGGGGCCGCAGCGAGATGATCGACCAGCCGGTGACATCGACGTCGGCGTCGCCGACCTTGCACTTGTCGGGTGCCTCGCGCACGCTCAGCCAGTCACCGTCGACGTAGTCGAACACCATCGTGAGCGCCGGCGGGCCGGACGGGTTCTTCGGATCGACCACCGACACCGTCGCAACACATTCGGTGCCGCGGCACGTCGAGCGGGCCACCCACGTCTCGGTGCGGGCGGTGCCGGCCACCGGCTTGCCGTCCGGCGTGGCGGTCGGGCCGATGTCGACCTTGAAGCTGCCCTGCAGCGCCGGTCCGGAAGTTGTCTGCGTCGCCGCGTCGTCGGATCGGACGGTGAACAGGCACGCCGCGAAACCGCCGAGGATGACCGCGATGAGGGCGATCGCCGCCAGCAGTTTGACCAGTGTGCGTTTGGTCGGCATGATGCCGTACATGTTCATCGTCATCCTCTGCCTGGCGATCATGTACATGTGGCCAGGGATGACGCTCTGGCTGCCGAACTTCCTGTACGGCGCCGGCTAGAGCGGCGCGCTCAGGCGCGTTCGAGGAAGGTCAGCACCCAGTGCGTACGCTCGCCCCGGGTGCCGCGCACGTCGCCCGCGACTGCCTCGACGTGGATCGCCGTCCCGTCGCGGTGGCGGCACGCGATCTCGACGCGCGGCAGTTCGCCGCCCCACGGCAGCCAGCCGAGCAGGACTTCGGCGTCCGCGACCAGCAGCGCGCGCGCCGGGCGACCGATGGCTTCCTTGCTGGAATAGCCGAACAGCGCTTCGAACGCGGGATTCACGTAGGCGACCGGATACGCGGTGGCGCTCGCATCCATGATCACCACGGGGGCGGCGCAGACATCGAGCGCGGCGCGGTTGAGCGCGCTGTCGGAGAGCAGGCGGAACAGCGCCGGCGCCGCACCTCCGATCGCCTTGGCCATCTGCACCGCGCCGCCGGCATGCCGCGGCCGGTCGAGCACCGCTGCCTTGTCAAAATATGTCATAAGGGCTTTGTGCCACATCGCATGGCCAAAAGGCAAGCAGAAACAACGGTTAAAGCCGTGTTTTTGGGGTAAAACGTGACAAATTGCCCCGTTTTCGGGGGCGGGACTAGGCGGCGCGGCGGGCGGGCGCGGAAAGCGAATAGCAGGCGCGCCGCAGGCGGGCGAGGTCCGCGAGCTCGATCGCCTGCTGCAGGTAGTCCAGGTTGTGCTGGATCTCGGACTGGTACAGGTTGGGGCCGTCGAAGTGCGATTCGGCGAAGCGATCGACGCCGCCGAGCTTGCGCGTGATGCGGTCGCGGGCGATGTACTCGCAGAATCCCGGCGTCTTGTAGATCAGGTCCTCGGGCGAGGCGTAGCGCACGACTTCGCGGCCGTCGGCAAGCGTTTCCCGCGCGATGCCGCCGGTGACGAACTCGCTGTAGAGGAAGTCGCGGCATTTCTCGAGGTACATGCGGTCCGACATCTGGCCGATGAGGTCCGCGGTGCCGACCATGCAGCCGAGCACGCGGTCCAGCGGGTCGGCGACGCGTATGTCGTCGATCTCCAGTTCGTATCCGGTGAAGTGCACGAGCTGCGCGGCGACGTCCGCGTCCGCCGCGAGGCCGATGCGAGGCAGGTACTTGAGCAGGAAGTCCGCGCTTCGCGACACGTGGACCTTGGTGAACGCCGCGCCGTTCTCGACGTGGCTTTCCGACGCGCGCTTCATGTAGCCCGAGTCGTGCAGCAGCGCGACGATGACGCCGAGCATCGCGCGGCGCGCGCCTAGCCGGCGTGCCGGCGCCTGCGCGCGGTCGTGGCCGTCGACGAGGCGCGCCATGGCGAGCGTCATGTCGAGCGTGTGGCGCAGGTCGTGGTACAGCGTGTCGCAGGGGAGGTAGCCCGGGTAGCGGCCGTGGAACAGCGCGTTTACGTCGTCGAATGCCTGCGCCAGCGGGGAGAGGTCGACGCCGCCATAGCGCCGCGAGTAGATGCCGATGACGGTGTCGCGAACCTGCGACGCATCCTCGACATTGACGCGGTTGGTGACGTCGTTCTGGTTGAGCCTGTGCTCCAAGTCCGTGCCCGCTCCTCTCTGGGAATGATTATCCCCAAGTCGCGGAGCGTGAACAACAGGATTTGTCAATTTGTCGTGTCAGAAAAAGGGGAGCCGGCCTGTAAGCCGGGTTCTGTGCGAGGGGCGAACCCCTCCGACAGCCATTCCTCTAGGCCAGGGGTCGCCCCCTGGCTCAAGCCACCTACCCGCAAGCTTGGCCGAGCCGGCCTGTGGCCCTTGCGGGCCGCGCTTGCCTATTTGGTGTTGCTCCGGATGGAGGTTGCCGCGTTTCACCCGCGCTCCTTGCGGAGCGCGACTCGTCTCTGTGGCCCTGTTCGTCGCCTTAACGCCGCTTGCGCGGCGCCTATGCGCGCCGGGGGGTTACCCCGCACCCTGCTCTGTGGAGCCCGGACTTTCCTCTGCGCCTTGCGGCACAGCGGCTGCCCGGCCGGCTCCTTGGATTGCAGTGTACCCCGCCAGCCACCCTTCCTCCCGGAAAACCGGGTGGGTCGGCAGGTGCCTGGGCGTGCCGTGCGGCGCCAGTGCGGCGAGTGCATCGGCGACGAGCGCGTCGACGGGATCACCGGCGCCGACGGAAATCACCTTGCAAGTGAGGCCAGCCCGGGGATTCAGCGCCTGCTCCATGGTCGCATGGCCGAAGATCGTCAGGCCACGCGGCGAGCGGATCGCGCCTCCCTCGTCGAAGATGGTGAGGAGGTCCCGCAGCGGTCCGCGCTTGCCGCCCTCCGACGGAATCGTCGCCGCATGCAGCGCGTTGATCCTCGCCTTCGTCAGCGGGAACGCGAGCCACACCAGCGCGTTGAACAGGTCGTGCCAGTTGTCCTGCCGCGTGTGCACGTGTCCCGTCTCGAAGACGTGGATCTCGTAGTACGGGTCGGAACGCGACGGCGGGACGAACCGCACCGGCCGGCCGTTCTCGGTGGCGATGCCGGCTTCCTCCGCGAGCGCGTTCAGCGATTCGCGGTCCGGTCCGCGCAGGCGGCGGTACCACGCCCGCACGCCGTCGAACGCCGGGTGCTCTAGGCCAGTTTCCAGGGCACCGATTCCCCGGCGCGCAGCGGCACGAGCGCGTGCTCGCCGAACGCAACCGCCTCCGGCACCTGCCACGGTTCCCGCACCAGCGTGATGCGATCGCGGTTGCGCGGCAAGCCGTAGAACGCAGGACCGGCCTCGCTCGCGAAGCACTCGAGTTTGTCGAGCGCACCAGCCTCCTCGAAGGCCACCGCGTACAGCTCGATCGCGGCGTTCGCGTTGAACACGCCCGCGCAGCCGCACGCGGCTTCCTTGGTGTGCTGCGCGTGCGGGGCGCTGTCGGTGCCGAGGAAGAACTTCGGGCTGCCGGAGGTCGCGGCCTCGACCAGCGCCTCGCGGTGCTCCTCGCGCTTGTGCACCGGCAGGCAGTAGAGGTGCGGCCGGATGCCGCCTTGGAAGAGGGCGTTGCGGTTCATCAGCAGGTGGTGCGGCGTGATGGTGGCGGCGACGTTGGGGCCGGTGACCTCGACGTACTGCACCGCGTCGCGCGTCGTGATGTGCTCGAACACCACCTTCAGCTGCGTGAAGCGCGCCACCAGCGGCGCGAGCACGTCCTCGATGAACCCCTTCTCGCGGTCGAACACGTCGATCGCCGGGTCGGTGACCTCGCCGTGCACGAGGAGCGGCATGCCGAGCTCCTCCATGCGCTCCAGCGTGTGGAAGCAGCGCGAGATGCGCGTGACGCCCTCGTCGGAGTTGGTGGTCGCGCCGGCGGGGTAGAGCTTGAGCCCCATCACCCTGCCGGAAAGCTTCGCGCGGGCGATCTCCTCCGGCGGCGTCTCATCCGTGAGGTAAAGCGTCATCAGCGGCTCGAACGCCGAGCCCTCGGGCAGCGCGCCGAGGATGCGCTCGCGGTAGTGCAGCGCCTGCTGCGTCGTGCGCACCGCGGGCTTCAGGTTCGGCATGATGATCGCGCGGCCGAAGCAGCGCGCGGTGTGCGGGAGCACGGCCTCGAGCGCGGCGCCATCCCTCAGGTGCAGGTGCCAGTCGTCGGGGCGCGTCAGGGTGATCTTGTCCATGCGCGATCTTACTTCTTCGCGGCGAGCGCCCTGCGATACAGCGCGTTCTTCGACGCCCCGGTGATGCGCGAGGCGAGCCTCGCGGCCTCGCTCGCGGGGAGCGCTTCGAGAAGGAGGGCGAGCACGCGCTCGCCTTCGGCCGCGGCCGGGTCCGGTGGCACCTCTCCCGGTCCGAGGACGAGCACGAATTCACCCTGCTGGCGGTGCGGGCCCGCCGCCAGCCATCCAGCCGCCTCGCCGAGCGGCAGCCGTGCAACCTCCTCGAACTTCTTCGTCAGTTCGCGCGCGATCACGATCTCGCGCGCGGATCCGAAGCGCGCGGCGAGGTCCTCTACCGTCTCGAGGACCCGGTGGGGCGCCTCGTAGAGGATGAGCGGGCAGACCGGGTCGGTCGCGTCGAGCACCTTTCGCCGCGCCGCGCGCGTGGCCGGCAGGAAGCCGAGGAAGAGGAATCCATCGACGGCGAAGCCGGCCGCCGACCATGCGGCGACCGCCGCATTCGGCCCCGGGACCGCGACCACGCGGATGCCCTCGCGGTGCGCGGACTCGACCAGCCGCGCGCCCGGATCCGATACCGCCGGCGTCCCGGCGTCGCTCACCACGGCGACGTCGGTTCCGCCGCGCAGCGCCTCGATCAGCGACGCCGAGGCGGTGCGTTCGTTGTGCTCGTGCAGCGCCACCATGCGGGCAGCGACGCCGTTGCGCGACAGCAGCACCTGCGTGGTGCGCGTGTCCTCGCAGGCGACGATCGCCGCCGAGCGCAGCGTCTCGAGCGCGCGGGGGCTGATGTCGGCGAGGTTGCCGATCGGCGTGGCGACGACGAAGAGGGTTCCGGGCATGGTCAACGCAGCCGGGGGCTGCTTCGTTAAGGTTGCCATGAACGGCGACGGAGCGCGAGCGGAGGAAGCCTGTTCCGAACTGATGCGGCGCGCGGGCCTGCGCATCCTCGCGCGCAACTGGCGCTGCCGCCATGGCGAGATCGACCTCGTCGCCGAGGACGCCGGCACGCTGGTGTTCGCGGAAGTGCGCCTGCGGCGAAACCCGCGGTTCGGCGGAGCCGCCGAGAGCATCACGGCGGCGAAGCGGTCGCGCCTGCTCGCGGCGGCCGGGCTCTACGCCGCGGGCCGTCGCGAGAGGCCCTGCCGCTTCGACGTGCTGCTGCTCGACTCGCTCGATCCGCCGCGCATCGAATGGATCCGCAATGCGTTTGGTGCTTAGCGTCGCGTTCGTCATTGCCGCGACCAGCGCCGCCGCCCAGGCCGCGGAGCCGAGCGTGCGCTTGCTGGTGCAGAGTTCACCGCTTGCGGGATTCCGCCATCACGAGGCCGCAGGTGTGTGGCACCTGTTGCAGGTGGGCGACAGGCTGGAACTGGTGCGCGAGCCCGACAACCCCCATGACGCGCGCGCCATCCGCGTCGATTGGCGCGGGAGCAAGCTCGGCTACGTGCCGCGCAGGGAGAACGACGCCATAGCATGGGGGCTCGACCGCGGCGACGTGCTGCGCGCCCGCATCAGCCGCCTCGACGAACGCAGGCCCGCTTCGCGCCGCCTGGAGTTCGAAGTCTACGTGGAGTGAAGGTGTAGAATCCGCCCGCCGCTCTGCACCACCGCGCGGCGGCAATGCCCGAAGGAGCCACCGCATGAGAAATACAACGTTCGCATTGCTCTTGTCGCTGCCGCTTGCGACCGCCACGCTGCAGGGTTGCTTCCCGGTCGTCGCCGCCGGCGCCGGCGCCGCCGTCATCAGTTCGGTCGATCGTCGCACGTCGGGCACCCAGGTCGAGGACGAGGGCATCGAACTGCGCGCGGGCAACCGGGTTTCCGAGCGCTACGGCGACAAGGTCCACGTCAACATCACCTCGTACAACCGCGCGGTGCTGCTGACCGGCGAGGTTCCCGACGCGGCCGCGAAGGCGGAGATAGAGAAGATCGTGCGCGCGGTGCCGAATGCCCGCGCGATCACCAACGACCTCGTGGTCGCCGGCCTGGCGACGCTCGGCGCGCGCAGCAACGACGCGTTCATCACTTCCAAGGTCAAGGCCCGTTTCGTCGACGCCGGCAAGTTCAATCCGGTGCACGTGAAGGTGGTCACCGAAGCAGCGGTCGTCTACCTGCTCGGTGTCGTCACCGACCGCGAAGCCGCCGACGCGGTGGAAATCGCCCGCACCACCGGCGGCGTGAGGAAGGTCGTCCGGCTGTTCGAGTCCTGCCGGCCTACGGACGAGGCATGCAGGCCCGCAGAGTCGCCCAAGGGCGAGTCGCCGAAGGCGAAAGCCGCGCCGTAGTGCAGGCCCCCGCCTTCGAGCGGAAGATTCACCCGCCGGGCGACGCGGCTCGCTGGCTTCCCGGCCTCGCGCGGCCGCTGGTGTTCACCAACGGCGTCTTCGACATCCTGCATCGCGGACACGTCACCTATCTCGCCCGGGCGCGCGCCATGGGCGAGGCGCTCGTGGTGGCGCTCAATTCGGACGCTTCGTCGCGCGCGCTCGGCAAGGGAGATGATCGCCCGCTGAACGCGCTGCAGGACCGGCTCGCGCTGGTGGCCGCGCTGGAGTGCGTCGACGCGGTGACGTGGTTCGAGGACGAGACGCCGGCGGCGCTTGTCGCCGCGCTCGGCCCCGACGTGCTGGTGAAGGGAGGCGACTGGCCGGTGGAGAAGATCGTCGGCGCGGCCGGCGTGCTGGCTCGCGGCGGCCGGGTCGCGTCGATCCCGTTCGAGCACCAGCGCTCGACCACCGCGCTGCTGGCGAAGATCCGCGGCCTCTAGGGGCCCAGCTTCAATTCGAAGCAGATCGCGCCCGGCGTCGGTTCCGCGAGGTAAGGAGCGATCTCGCGAAATCCCAGGTTGCGGTACAGCGCCTGCGCCGACGCCATGTGCGGAAGGGTGTCCAGCACCAACCGGTGCGCGCCCGTCGCGCGCGCCGCGTCGATCACCGCCTGCGCCAGGCGCCTGCCGAGGCCGCTGCCGCGCATGCGGTCCCTCACGTAGAGCCGCTTCATCTCCGCAGTGCCGGCATCGAGGCGCCGCAGTGCGACGCAGCCCGCCGGACCACCGTCCTCCGCGAGCAGGAGCCTTCCGTCGGGTGGTGCGTAGGCGCCGGGGAGTGCGGCGAGTTCGTCCTCGAGCATGGTGAAGCAGGCCGGTGCCCGGGTGCTGGCGGCGTATTCCCTGAACAATTCCCGGACCACGTCCAGGTCGGCGCCGCGCTGCGCGGCACGGATGGCGATCATGGTTCGATTTTCGTGCCGCCCGGGCGCGATGTCCATGCACAGCGGCAGTATCATCCGCATGCCGGGTGCCCCGATCACGCGGGGCCCGCGACCCGAACCGAGCGTTGTCCAGAGAGCGACATGCGGCTGAACCAGATGAAGATCGACTTCGTGCCTGAGCAGGACCGCCTGCTCATGCAGCTGTCCACCAGCGAATCGGTCGAGGTCCGCCTGTGGATGACGCGGCGCTTCGTCAAGCTGCTGTGGCCGCTGCTGGTCAAGCTGGCGGAGGAGACCAGCCCGCGCATCCGCACGCAGGCGAATCCCGAGGCGCGCCGGGCGCTGCTCGGCATCGAGCACGAGCAGGCGATCTCGAAGGCGGATTTCTCCAAGCCCTTCGAGGAGCAGGCGCCGCGGCAGATGCCGCTCGGCGAAGACCCGATCCTGCTCGCGCGCATCCAGACCGGGCGCGATCCGAAGGGCCTGCCGGTCGTGGCGATGCATCCACCCGATGGCCAGGGCATCACTCTGACGTTCGATGCCGTGCTGCTCCACTCGGTCTGCCGCCTGCTGCAGGCCGCGGTGCAGAAGAGCGACTGGGACGTCGAGCTGAACCTTCCGGGTGTCGAGGCGCCGCCCGAAGAGCGCCCGCCCCGCACCCTCAACTAGCGGGGCCCGCGGCTTCCTGGCGCGCCGTCTCCAGCCGCGCGGAGGCGTGCAGCCAGTCTTCCTCCGCCGCGGCGACCTCGGCGGCGAGCCGTGATTCCTCCACCTGCAGTCCGCGCAGGCGATCAACATCCGGCTCGCCCTCGTAGAGGGCCGGGTCGGCGAGGGCCGCGCGCGCGGACTCGACCGACTTCGACAGCGCGGCGAGCCGCACCTCGATCTTCTCCACCGCCTTCTCCAGGGGCCTCAGGCGCGCCCGCGCCTCGCCGCGCGCCTCGGCGACCGTTCTGCGCTCGTCCTTGCGGCTCGCGCGATCCGGCGCCGGCCGCGTGGCGCGGTCCTCTTTCATCCGCAGCTTGCGGTAGTCCTCCAGGTCGCCGTCGAAGGATGTCACCGCGCCGCCGGCAACCACCAGGATGCGGTCGGCGCAGCTGGCGATCAGGTGGCGGTCGTGGGACACGATCACCAGCGCCCCGGAGAAGCCCTGCAGCGCGAGCGACAGCGACCGGCGCAGCTCGAGGTCGCGGTGGTTCGTCGGCTCGTCGAGCCGCAGCAGGTTCGGCCGCCGCTTGATGATCGCGGCGAGGGCGAGGCGCGACTTCTCGCCGCCGGAGAACGGCCCGATGCGCGCCTCGGCGCGATCGCCGGAGAAGCCGAAGCGACCTAGGTAGTCACGCGCGGCCTGTTCGCGCTCCCCCCGGTAGAGCCGCTGCATCATGCCGAGCGGCGTCTCGTCCGGGTCCAGCATCTCCACCTGGTGCTGCGCGAAGTAGGCGATGACGATGTCGCGACCCTCGGAACGGCGGCCCGCGGCCGGCGCGATCTCCCCGGCAAGGAGCCGCACCAGCGTCGTCTTGCCCGCGCCGTTGGCGCCGATGATCGCCACCCGGTCCGTGTTCGTCAGCGACAGGGACACGTTCGAAATCACGGTCCGTCCCCCGTAGCCCGCGGCCGCCTCCTCCAGCGAGACGATGCGCTCCGGCTGGCGGACGGGCTCCTCGAACTGGAAGCGGAAGGTCTCGTCCGCATAGACCGGGGCCACGCGCGCCATGCGCTCGAGCGCCTTGACGCGGCTCTGCACCTGCCGCGCCTTGGTGGCGCTGGCGCGGAAGCGCGACACGAACGTCGAGATGCGCTGGATCTCGCGCTCCTGCCGGGCGGCGGCCGACTGCTGCTGCGCGAGTTCGAGCGCGCGCTGCTGCTCGTACCAGGAGTAGTTCCCGCCGTAGAGCCGCAGCGTCGACGCGGCCAGGGCCAGCGTGCGGTCGCAGACGCGGTCGAGGAAGTCCCGGTCGTGCGACACGACGAGGAACGTGCCCGGATAGGCGCGCAGCCAGTTCTCCAGCCACAGGATGGTGTCGAGGTCGAGGTGGGTGGTCGGTTCGTCCAGCCGCAGCAGGTCGGACGGCGCCATCAGCGCGCGCGCGAGGTTGAGGCGCATGCGGTACCCGCCGGAGAACTCGCGCACCGCGCGCGCGCCGTCCTCCTGGCTGAAGCCGAGACCGGCGAGGAGGGCCAGCGCACGAGCGCGCGAGGTGTAGCCGTCGGCCCGTTCGAAGTGCTCGTGCGCGAGCGCCATCCGCTCGCCGTTCGCGGATGCCTCGGCCTCGGCGATCTCCCTCTCGGCGGCGCGAAGCGGGAGGTCGGCGTCGAGCAGGTAGTCCACGACCCGCCGGTCGAGCGCGGGCGCCTCCTGCTCGATGCGGGCGAGACGCGTGCCGGGCTGGATCTCGCAATCGCCCCCGTCCGGCGCGAGGTCGCCGGCCAGCACGGCCAGCAGGCTCGACTTGCCGCTGCCGTTGGCGCCCACCAGTCCGACCTTCCAGCCGCGCTCGAGCGTGAGCGACGCCCCCGAAAACAGGGTGTTGGGTCCACGCGACACGGTGAGGTTGCGGAGCAACAGCATAGAGCGGGGCGGGAGTATAATCCGCGCCCTTCGTGTTGCTGGAGTAATGCGCCATCAGTTCAGGATTCGACCAGCTCGGCCTCATCCCGCCGCTCCTTCAGGCGGTCAGGGACCTCGGTTACGAAAAGCCCTCGCCGATCCAGGAGAAGGCCATCCCCATCGTGCTAGAGGGCAGGGACCTAATGGCCGGTGCGCAGACCGGTACCGGGAAGACCGCGGCCTTCGCGCTGCCCACGCTGCAGCGCCTCTCGCAGTTCGCCAGCACCAGCGCGTCTCCGGCCCGCCACCCCGTGCGCGCGCTGATCCTCACTCCCACCCGCGAGCTCGCGGTGCAGGTCGAGGAAAGCTTCCGCGAGTACGCCATGCACCTGCCGTTGCGCACCACCGTCGTGTACGGCGGCGTGGACATGAACGCCCAGATCGCGCAGCTCAAGCGCGGCGTCGAGATCCTCGTCGCCACGCCGGGGCGGCTGATCGACCTCGTGCAGAACTAGACCGTGATGTTCAACCAGGTGTCGGTCCTGATCCTCGACGAGGCCGACCGCATGATGTACATTGGCTTCATGCCCTACATCCGGCGCATCATCGCGCTGCTGCCC
>SXGT01625837.1_pt1 | contig 11851 bp, 5 predicted proteins | sample 3176221 | NCBI WGS metagenome assembly SXGT01 (sample SAMN11356862, study PRJNA531348) | freshwater metagenome | isolation source: freshwater sample F1-120 | place: China: Fuxian Lake, Yuxi | collected 2017-12-25
CGCGTGATGGGTAGGTGATACCGCCTATGGTCACCCTCCGGAAGCGACTCCAGTTTTTGTTCGTCGCGCTTCCATCGCCGCTGCAACTGGCAACCGCGCCAACTCGCGCCCGAAACGCATTGCTTGCCCCATTCACCCGAAACGTCACGTCCTCTGTCGGCGGCACGAACAACAGCTTCCCGCTCGGCAGCGGATCGACGCCGATCGCCAATTGTCCGGCCGGGCCTTGCTGATTCACCGGCACCTCGGCCGTCAGGTCGAGCACATGCAGGCCCGGCTTGTCGATCACGACATGCAATCGCGAGGTGCCGTTCTCATCGCGCACGACCAACGCCGCCGGAGCATCATCCAACTTCGCTTCGCTGAGCGAGGCCAACCGCAGCGGGATCGGCAGCACGATTTGTTGTTTGCGAAAACTGAACAGCGTGATGCGGGCCGTGACCTTCGCGGTCACATCGGCTCCGTCCACTTTCTTGTTCGGAGCGACGACGACGAGCGCCTCGGCCACAAGTCCGTCATGCGGTGCCGGGGGAGCGACTCGTGATTCGGGATGCGCGGCGTTCCAGAGTTCGACGAACTTCGCGTGCGGCAGATAGACCCGCTCGGCCGCCAGCGGATCTTTCGCATCATCGAACGGAAAGATGATCGTCGGTCGCGCGGGGATGTCGGGGTTCGCATTCACCGGCGGCGCGACCACCGGTGTCTGAGCCTGCGGCGCTTGAGCGAATGCGGAGTTGGCCACAAGAAACGCGAAGAGACACAAAGAGGCCGTGCGTCGCGTCAGCGCTCGTGTCCAGAACGATTTTGTTTTCATGCGTGGCCACGCGCTGGCGAGCGACTCGCCCGCCGCGCGGAGCGCCCACAAGGCGATCGCGGCGACTGTGCCGAAGAAGATTCCGTCGAGCGTGTTCTGCCACGCCAGCGGCGCGATCGCGGCCAGAGCCAACGGCAACGTCAGTCCCAGCGCGGCCCAACTGGCTTTGAAGGTCCGCCGATTCGGAGGGAGCACCCACGCCAGGAACGCCAACGCCGCGATCCACACGCCTCGCCCAGTCCAACCGGTCGCCCGGTTCTCGTAAACCAGATTCAAACCAATTCCGCTCGCAGCGGTCTCTGTTCCGAGATATCGAAACTTTTTCGTCGCGGCCCCGTCCTGAGATTCCATCGCCATCGTCAACGATAAGAGACCGCCACGCTCGCCGCGCGACGCGACTTGTTGAGACTGCCGGATTAACAACTCAACGTCTTGTTCGTTGCCGCGTGCGATCAAGACATCGCCAAGCTCTTCGACGCGGACCTCGCCTTTCACATAACCGCCCATTCGGCCACGACGGCGGTCGGTGATCCCTTTCCAATCTTTACCGAATTGAGTGGGTGCTCGGTCATCGAACGGAACTGCGGACATTTCGACGGAATCGAGTGATTTCACGAAGTCATCTTCTTTGCCGCTCCTGGACGCTTTACTCGCATCAGCACGCCGCACAAGCCGTGACTTCAAGACCATCGCTTCGGCGACCGGATTGTTCGGATCAAGTTCCTTCGCCTGCTTGGCGAGGACTTCCGCTTCCGCGTACTTCCTTGCATCGAAGGCTTGGTTGTACTTCTGCACCAATCCCCCGAATTCTCGGTCTTCCTTGGGCGTTTTTCCGCTCGCAGGCTTCTTCGAGACCTCGGCCTTCAATTCGTCGGCCACTTGGAGTTTCTCCAGAGTGACTTGAGGCGACGACTCCACCTGGGCCGGAGCGTCCGAGGCCCCTGCCATCGGTGCGGCGGGAGGCATCGCGGTTCGTGCGGATTGTTCGGCGAGCATCGGCACGCCGAGCGAAGTCACGACTCCATCAGTCATCTCTGCAACTTCCGCTCGATCGAACCACGCTTCGCCCGCTTGCTCTTTGGTGAAGCGCACGTTGGTGCCGCCCGATACATCAATCCCCAAGGACGTCGCGTTCCTCGCTTCTTGCGTGGAAAACGTGATGAGCAGAGCAACGACCACCAGCACCGGCAGAACGATGGCCATGCCCCGACCCCAACGACGGCCCAGCAGCATCCCGCCGATGACCAGCAACACAAACACGATTCCGGCCACCATGCGAACGATGTTGCGTGTACTCGGCAGTGACAGCGACTTCGGCAACTTGGTCAGCCAACTGGTACGGTCGAGCGGAGTGGTGGTGTCGGGAACGAAGGCTCCTTGGCTATCGATCAGCAACAGGTCGCGCGGGTAACGGAGTTCCCATTGTTGGTCGAGCACCTGCATCGGCTGCGACACACCGGCTCCGTTGAGCACCGTCAACTCCGGCGGCGGCTGACGCAACTCGCCCGTGCCCCGCAGAGCCGGCACGTTCGTCCGATAGAACAACTGCAACGACCGCTCGGCCGCCGGATCATCGCTTGCTCGTAGTGGGATGAGGAACGCGCCATCGGCGCGGCGAACTTCGACCGGAAGGCCATCGATGAGTGCGGCCCAGAGGGAAGGGGGGAGTGCGGAGTGCGGAGTGCGGAGTGCAGCTGCGTTCTGCGGTCCACTCCCCACTCCCCACTCCCCACTCCCCACTCCAAACTGCACTCGCAGGCTTTGCACTCCGACGGCCGTGAACGCGAACGATGCTTGATGCTGGAACTCACCGGCGGGACTGAGCACGCTGCTGATCGAGGCGACGCGGCAAATCGCGGTCGGCACCGGCAGGCGATCGAAGCGTTCGTCAGCGATGGAGATGTTCGGAGCGCCGGCGAAGTAGCGATACGCGGCGACGATGCGGTGTGTCGGAACATACGGTGTCGGTGGCAGGTCGATCGGATCGACCTCGGGAAGATTCGCCTTGTTGCCATCAATCGCGGTGATCGTGAGGCGTTGATCGCCCTCGGCTTCGATGGAGATGAATCCGTTTTGGCGGTCGGCTTGAAGGATGCGGAGGTGCGGAATCGGAACGAGGGGGAGAGGGGGAGATTTGAATTCGGCTTTGCTTTGTCTTTCTCCCCGTCTCCCCGTCTCCCCCTCTCCCCCGCAATGGATCGCGGTGCAACGCTCGTCACCGCCAGCGTCGCGGTCCCAACAAGATGCCGGTCCAGACGCAACGTCCAAATCAACTCGCCATTCTCTCCGGGCTTTGAGGTCTGTTCGACGATGCGGGCGGATTGATTGGAAATTTGAAATCTCAAATCTTTGCCGGCCGATTCTGCGAGCGCGACTTCCAGCACTCGCAAGCCTCCGCCGGCGATCTTCAATTCGGACTCGAAGTGCGTGTGCAGCGTTTGCTTGTCGAGCCGCGCGAACGTCAGCGTGCGTGCGGCGACTCGCGACGGTTTGCGTTCGATTTTCAATGTGCCGCCGAACCGCGTGTCTTGATAGGCGAAACCAAGCCGAGCTCCAGGGACCGGCACGTTCGTTGGATCGAGCCCATTGATGTCGCCGGAGACGACATCGAGATCGGCATCGGCCTTGATGACGTACGTCCCTTCGGAGACCGATGACTGTGGTAGACGCAACTCCGGTAGACTCACATCGACCGGCTTGTCTTCGACCGGCCATCCATCGGGGTCGCGGTGTGCTCGGACTTCGAGCTTCGCCTGCTGGCCCGGCCGCAGCGGTTGCGGCAACGGGATGCGAATGTGATTGATCCCCGGCTCGTCTTCCTTCGTGCGAACTTGCCACGGCAACGGCTGACCGTTGACCGAGACCGCCGTCAGCAACCACTCGGCCGGCAGCGCGACTTCCAATTCAAACAGCGGAGCGAAGGATGTCTCCATCGTCGCGGCGGTGATGAGATCAAGCCCCGTCGCCGTCAGATCAAAGATCGACGAGATACTCGCCTGCACGTCCTGCTCTTTCGGCTGCGCGACGAAGCCGAGCGAAAAATCTTCCTTCCAGACATCGAACAGCAACGCGACTTGTCCGGCGTCGGTCGCTCCGGTCGTGCCGATGGATTTCAGATCGGCCTCACTGACCGTCGCCGTCCGCACGCCGACCGATTCAACCGTCCGCAGCCGCACGGCCGGAGCGTGTTGCACGAGTGCTCGGCCGATGTGCGACGTCACTTGATTGATCTTCAAAGTTGGTACACGCCACGACTCGCCGGCCGGCACCGCCATCACACCGCGAAAGTCGATCCGCCGCGAACCGTCGAACGGTTGCCGATAATTCAGAGTGATCCGGGTCGAGTTCGCATCGTTTGGGTCATCGGACAACTCCCACGCTTCCAGCCCGTTGGAATCGACATCGGTGATCTCCAGCGTCTTCGACACGGCGCAGACCAGCCGATCGAGCGGCGTTCCATGCACCTGCAGTGCCGTGACCGCGTGCCAGGTGATCTCACCCGGAGCGACGCGCAAACCAAACCCCGTCGTCGCGAACAACAGCGAATCGGTCGCGCGTTCTCGCTGCCGATCGGTGAGCTGAATCGCAACGGCCGAACTCTTGCCGCCGATCGCGACCTCGTAACTCGCCGGTTGATCGTTCGCCGCAGGTCGCTCAACCGACAGTCCCGCGAGTTGCAAATGCTTTCCCGCCGGGACCGCGACCTTGAGCGTTCCCGGAATCCCCGGCAGCACGCCGACCGAGGCGACCTTGTCCGCTCCGACCGCCGACAACGGCGTGGAAAGTTCGACGGTCAACGTGTGCTCGCCGAGCGTGTCGCTGAGCAAGAACAAGGTCTGCTCATTGCGCCCCAGCTTGGCCGGTTGCCCGTTGAGTTTTGCGTTCTCCACCGCCATTCCACCCAGTGGCAACGGCAACGCCTGCCACGAATCGGCAAGCTGACGGATCTTGATCGTCGCTTCGACGACCAGTTGCTCACCTTCAAACTTCGCCGAGTACGTCGCTCCCGAAATCACCGCTCCCACCGGAGCGGTCGTCTTCATCGGCGCGTTCTTCTGAGCGTCGCGGTACAGCTTGAGAAACTCCTCACGCGGCAACAGCACTCCGCGCTGATCCTTTGTGATAATCGTCTCGAGATCTTCGACCGGCACATAGACCCGGCGTTCTTTGGGTTCGTCTTGGGCGAGGCAGAAGGCAGATTGCAGAAGGCAGAAGGCGGCAAGGCACTGCAAAACAACCCACAGAGTCGCTGGGAATGCTGTTCGCTTCGCGTCCTTTGCGAGCTTCTGTTCGAAATGATTCTGAACAGAAGCTCGCGAAGGGCGCGAAGGTCGGACAGAGAGAAGGTTGCCAGTCATCGAAGGCTTCCGTTGGTAGTTCCGCCTTCAGGCGGTGTGCTCAGTTTGCTGACTTGAATCGACTGAGTGTGATGAATTGCTTACGCGAATGTGGGGACTACGAACCAGGCTCTGGTGGCGGACTGACGGTGGCTGGGAACGGTTGCGACCAATCGAGGCGGTTGCCGTTCGAGCGTCGGGCGGCTCCGAAGAGTGACTGCACGATCCACAACGCGAACATCAGGACGATGCCCCAGCGGGCGACGGCGACTCCGTGCAAGACGGTGTCCGCGTCGTTGAGTCCGGCACAGACGGCGATCAAGACTCCGGCCAAAACCCAGCCGAGCCGATTGCGCCACGTCGTCGGAATCAGCACGACGCCGAGCACGAACAGCGAAAACGTTGCGACGATCGCGGCGAAGCTGATCTTCCACCACGTCACTTCGAGATGCTCCGCGCCGCCAAGATTATGGAACGAGTACGCTTGCCCCTGCGTCGCGAAGTCCGCCACTCCGACCGATGACGTGCCGATCCATTGATCGAGTTCGGATTGATTGACCGTCGACGCGACCTGCCCGTTGATCGCTCGTTCGAGCGTCAGGTGCTGTTCGCGAATAAAGAGGTCCGGCGTGCCGACCAGCGAAAACTTCTCCGGCACCCAAACGACGGCTCGCAATTGCTGCACCGCCACCGCCGATCCCTTCGGCCCGCCAATGCGCGGCAATGAGACTTGCAGGTTGCCAAATTTGCCGCCGAACGGAGGTGGATTGATCGGCCACAGGAACTGCAACGTGACCGAGAACGCCTCGTCCGATTTCCCCGTGCGAGCGACGCTCACGAAATAACTGTCGAACTTGTCGTCCGAGCCTTTGCCCGCCTTCTCCGGAGAAACCGATTTGTTGTCGACCAGCACGCCGAGGATCTCCGCTCCTTTCGGCAAGTCGATCCGCAGCCGTTGCCGCTCACTGGTCTTGAGCTTGAAGCGGCAGCGGTACGATGCCTTTTCGTCTTGATCGACGACAACCTCAACCAGCCCGCGTGAGACCACCGTCTCGACCACTTCCTGAATCTCGTGCTTCGCGGCGGAGACCTTCAACGACGCTGGTTGCGTGTAATACCGATACGCCAACGAGCCATCCTGCGACAACAATGATAGCTCGCGCGGATCAATCGCTTCGAGATCATCCCCCGTCGTGTCGGCCGAGACCGTCAGGGCCTTGTCTTTCTGGACCGTGACCTCGCCATAGACGTCGGAGAGTTCGACCTTACCCGCTTTCGATTCTCCGTCTCCCGGCAGTCCCATCGCCTTCACTGGCTTGAGTTCCTGTTGCCACGAGAGCGTCGAACCAGCCTTCTTGTCCGCCGCTTCGGCCGGCTTCAAGTCGTAAGTGATTTCGAACGGCACATCGCCGGCCGCCTCGCGTTGCAGGATGATCGTCCAAGTCACCCAGCCCTCGACCGCCTTTTCAGCTTTCTTCTTTTCTTTGATCGCGGGGACCGTCGCACCTTGAGCCGTCCGAATCTGCACGGCATCGGCCAGCGCTTCGGGCACTGCGATTTGAAACGTGTCGAGTCCCGCGAAGTCGACCTTATACGTCACGATCGTGCGGACGTCCGCCGTCTCTGGCTTCGCGTTGAGCAATGTCGCGACCGATGCCGCCAACCGAGTCGGCCGTCGTGTCGTCTTCACCGGAATCTCAACCGGCCGGCGAGTGAACGACCACGCCGAAGCGAGTGTTCCGCCCGCAACGAACGGCGGATTCGGATCGGCGTTTCGTTCCGGCTGAACACCTTTAATCGCCTTCTCGTCGGTGAGCACTTCGATGGCGGGTGCCGCGAAGATCGTGACCTGTCCGGTCTCACGCTCGACGTTCAACGGTTCGAGCAACGGCAGCGTCAGGTTCTGCTCCTTCTGCGCGGCGTCCAGCGGAACATGACCAATCACATTGAATGCGATCGCTCCCTCACGCTTCATGTCGAGCACAACTCGCAGCACCGTCTGTCCGTCCTTCGTTTCGACGGGATACTCTTTGATCTGCGGCGGGCCGACGACCCGGTCGATCACCATCTTGTCGGGCACACGCAGTTGCAGTTCAAACAAGCCGGCCCGTTCGATCGTGTAACTCACCTGCGTCAGGGATCGCAGTTCGTCGTCCAGGAATTGCAGCTTGGCGACGTGATTCACCAACACGCGCGGTTCCACCGCTTTCGCGGTCAGCTTGAGTTCGACCTTCGGCGAATAAAACTTGTAGGCCAGCGAACTGGGCCGACGAATCGCCTCGGCGACTTCGGCCTCTTCAATGCGTGTCAGCCCCGTGAACTTCTCGATATTCAGTATCAAGTCGGCTCCCTTGGCGACGACAAGCTGTCCGCTCTCACGCACGACATCCAACGCATGAATGCCCGCTGCTGGAGCGTTGTCATTCAAGCCGACGACATCAAACGCCTCGGCAGTTGCGGGACGTTCGGTATGAACTTCCAGCGTCAGAGCTTTCTTCGCGCCGCTGAGCAACTCGATCGTGACGACTTGCCGAGTCGCCTCGTCGGCCGCTTTCCAACCTTTGACGTTCGCGTCGTTAGAGGAGACTCCCAGAATACGGTCTCCTTTCGGGACGGCGACTCGCAGTTGAGTCAGCTCGCCGCGCAACACGTCGTACCGTAAGAACGCATCCGTATGAATCAGTCCGTCCGCAACCGACACTTGCGTGTGATTCGTGACGCTGGCGAGCAAATCCATTTCCGGCTTGATGCTCGCCTTGGGATGCCACAGCACGCCGATGCGTCCCGCCGCGCCGAGGTTGCCGGCGATCTTCGTCTCTTTGCCCTTCGCGGCTTCGACCGGCTGTCGCACCAGCAGCGGAGTCACTTCCACCGCTTGATCGGCTTCCGGGATCAAGAGTTCAAACTTCGTGACACCGACGGCCGGAACTTCGAGATCAAAACTCTTCCCATCCGGGGACGAACGGACTCGCGCCGCGAGTTGAATTTTGACTTTGTGCTCGCCCGGAGTCGGGAACAGCAGCGAATAAACGCCGTCTCCGGTCGCTCGCAGCAAGACTTTCTCTTTCGCATCCGCACCACCGTCGCTGGTCACATCGCCGACCGCCGCATCGCCAAACTTCATCGGCAATTCTGACCAAGCTTTACCGAGCACTCGGATCGAGTACTCCGCCTCGATCCGCGCGACATCCTGGTCGATTTTGGCGCGGTAGCTGGCGGCCGAAATCACCGCCGCCACGGGAGGTTGGCCGGGCTGCTCTCCGGACTTGTTCCAGAGCTTGAGGTACTCGGCATACGACATGAACACGGTCGCCTTCTGCTTCTCGAAGACCGTGCTGAGCTGCTTGTAGGGCACATAGATAAGCTGCTCCCAAGTCACCTCGGGAGCCTCTTTGGGCTTGGCCTCTTGTGCGTTCGCCTGCATCGGCGAGGGGGAGTCCGAAAAGCTGAACGGGGCGAAGGCGAGCCAACTCAGCGTGACAGCGAGAAGTCCTCGAAACCAGGCGGCCGGGATGCCAAGAGCCGGAAACGAGCTTGCTTTCCGAACGGTCATAAGCGGAAGTCCTTGAGACAGCAGTAAGTTCAAAAGGTATCGATTTCAGAGTTTAGGCGGTCTCGATAACCCTTGCCAATTAGCAGGATGGGGCTGATTAGAGATTCCTCGCCCGTGCAATTCGCTCGAGAGCATCAGTCACTACGACGGGCCGAGTGACCGTATGGATTCCAGAAACTTGGCAAATTCTCCCAAAGAAACAAACGTGGCAAGCGACCTCGGCCTTAGATCGGCACGAGTCGCAATTGCTGAGTGGTCTGGTGGCTCACACGAGCCACTCCTAGAATCCCGCCCCTCGCGAACGGTCCGATTCGGCCCTTTGCTTCCCTCCTTTTCACGATCCCACCGGTCGATCCCCTCATGGCTGACCCGCGCATCAATCTCAGAAATCCCGCCCTAGCGGCCGTGCTCGCGTTCCTGATTCCGGGTGCCGGACATTGCTATCAGCGACGCTATTTCAAGGCGGCGATTTATTCGGTCTGCATCCTGACCACCTTCTATTGGGGTCAGGCGATGGCCGACTGGCGGGGAGTTTTCTTCCGCTGGCAGGATTTCGAGGGGAATCGTTTTCGAGTGAAGGACCGCTCGATCGGATACCTCTCGCAAGTCATGGTGGGGGCGTCCTCATTGCCGGGACTGGTTCAATGGCAACGCTATTCCAGCGGCGACGATGCGCGTGCCGCTCTGCAACTGGACCTGCCGCTCGACACGACGTTTGAGGGATATGCCAAGGTCGAAAACCCCGGCGACTCGTGGCAGGGACCGATCACCGGTCGCCTGCAATTGTCTCTGGACGAATCCGGTGCCCAGGGGTTTGGAGCCCAAGTCCGAGGACATTTCCGAGGCCGGTTGGAAGGGGACTCGCCGCGCGACGTGGAGTTCGATCTGGGCGGGTCGCTGACGGTGGCCAATCGTGTCAGTTCTCAAACGATCGGCCCACGAATCTTGGGGAGCGGCGAAATCACCCGCACCATCGATGGAAAAAACTCCCCGCGAGAGTTTTCCAGTTCGCGGCGTTTCTTGGCCTGCCGAGTCGTCGTACCGCGCGGAGAATTCGAGTCTCCCATTGGCGAGATCGAAGGGACGATCCCGCGAGCGTTTTGGGATTGGTATCAAGTCCCGTTGGAAGACGACGCCGTCCAAGATCTGAACCGTCGGCTGGGCAAGAAGTATGAGATCGCGCTGCTGTTCACGTGGGTCGCCGGCCTGTTGAACCTGTTAGCCATCTGGGACGCCTACGAAGGTCCGGCCTACGGCTACGGAGATGAACTCGATCAACCGGAAGGACAGCCGAACGCTCCCCCTCCGCCAGTCACCGCGACACCATCCGCGGCCGTGTCTGTTGGTTCGTAGTCCAGGAAAATCAACTCATCATGCTGCTCGGCATTCAAAACGTGTTGTGGTATCTCCTGCCGCTGGCATTGGCGATCAGCCTGGTCTACAGCGCCAGCCGCTTTGAATTGCCCGAACGGATTGTGAATCGAGCCACACGCTTGTTTCTACAAATCGTGCTGTTCATGGGGACAATCTTCGCAATCCTGTTCGTGCTGTCCGACGGACTGTAGGACGGGCACTCCTGCCCGTCACAGCGGACAGATCAATCGGGGAGACGGGTAAGAGTGCCCGTCCTACAGACTGTCATGGCCGAACCGACCGATTTGCGAGAACGAGTCCGGTCGCTGCCGACGACCTCTGGTGTGTACCTGATGAAAGATGCCCTCGGCCGAGTCATCTATGTTGGCAAGGCGGTCAATCTCCGCAGCCGAGTCTCCAGCTATTTCAATTCGGCCGCGGCAACGGATCGACGGATCTGCGATCTCGTCCCGGAAATTCGAGACGTCGATCACATCACCTGTGACAGCGAGGTTGAGGCGCTCCTGTTGGAAGCACGGCTGATCAAGGACATTCAGCCGCGGTTCAACTCAGAACTCAAAGACGACAAGACCTTCCCCTACCTGCAAATCACGACGCGAGAAGACTTCCCCCGCATCGAGTTCACTCGCAAGCCCCGTTCGCGCGGCATGAAGTTGTTTGGCCCCTTCACGAGCGCGAAGCGTTTGCGTGGAGCGATCAGCGTCTTGCAACGCATCTTCCGTTTTCGCACTTGCTCATTGGACATCGCCGAAGGTGAAGAGCGCTGGCGTTGGTTCCGCCCGTGTCTGTTGGCGAGCATCGGGCAATGCACCGCTCCATGTAACTTGCGGATCAGCAAAGACGACTACCGTCGCGACATCCGCAGCCTGCGCATGGTCCTTGAAGGCAAGAAGGGCAAGCTGCTCGAAGAGCTGAAGGCCGAGATGCTGGCCGCATCCAAAGAACTGCGGTTCGAGCGAGCGGCTCGCATTCGCGACGAAATCACCGCGCTCGAAACGCTCAACCTGCGCGGCAACTTGAAAGACCACGAGCAGCCCGAAGTCTTCCCGATCGACCCCAAGAAAGGGATGCGCGGGCTGATGAAGACGCTCAACCTCGACAAGTTGCCGCGGCGGATTGAAGGAATCGACATCGCGCACCTGCAAGGGGGCGAGACGGTCGCCAGTCTCGTGTCATTCCTCGACGGCCTTCCCTTCAAGCACGGCTACAAACGATTCAAGATCAAGTCGGTCGATGGAGTCGATGACTTCGGCTCGATCCGCGAGGTCGTCAGCCGCCGCTTCAGCCGCTTGCGTGAAGAGGGCGAATCGTTCCCGGACTTGCTGCTCATCGACGGTGGCAAAGGCCAACTCAGCGCCGCGCTGGATGCCTTTCGATTGCTCGATATCACACCGCCACCCATTCTGTCGCTGGCCAAGCGGGATGAAGAAATCTTTCTTCCGGGCGAGTCGGAGCCAATTCGGCTCAGTAAACACGCCTATGCGCTGCGGTTGCTGCAATACGTCCGCGATGAGGCCCACCGCTTTGCACAACGCTATCACCACTTGCTGCGGCGGAAGTCTTCGCTTGGTGACTGACCGCTTGTAGTGACCCGATTCATCGGGTGAGGGTCGCACGTTCGACCCCATAAATGGGGTTCAACGGGACTCTTGGGGGCTGTTGTTTGAATAAGCGGACATGCTGATTTCCAATCGGGTTGTGTGTTTCTTCCGAATCCCGAAAGGAGAGAGCAGCATGTCCGCAGAAGTGTTTTATCGAGCGATGGGGTTGCCG
>SXGT01672296.1_pt1 | contig 11851 bp, 10 predicted proteins | sample 3176221 | NCBI WGS metagenome assembly SXGT01 (sample SAMN11356862, study PRJNA531348) | freshwater metagenome | isolation source: freshwater sample F1-120 | place: China: Fuxian Lake, Yuxi | collected 2017-12-25
AGGGGTTTACCCTCTCGCGAATCCACGTGGACGGGTCGCCCCTCTCCCCAGGGAGAGGGGCTCGCGGGCGCCGCGTGTGACGCGTGGGGGGTGAGGGCGCGCGGGGGCCGTGGTCGCTCCGTGGCGGGTCTGCTTGAACAACGCCTCGCGCCGACGAAGAGCCCGATCGGTCGGTGACCTCCGCGCTCGTGGATCGCGATCCGGATCCTGGCTGTCCGCCCTGATCGCGAACAGTGCTTCGAGGTTCGAGCAGCCACCTTTACTCCATGAATACGGGAGGAATGGTCCCGGCACCAGGCTTGCCATGGACGGTTCACGCGCTCGTCGGCGCAGGAGGGACTCGATCATGGAAAGCACTCGAATCGCTGTCATCAGCGCCACAAAGGACCGGGAGGTGGAACCCCTACCTGCCTCTCGACTCACCCGTGCCCGGCGACGGCGCGTGATTCTCGTCGATGCCTACTGGACGCGCGACAAGGATCCTCGTGTGCCGCTGGGCCACGCCTCGCTGCTGGCGGCCCTTCGCGCGCGGACACGGGCCGATGTCCGCTCGATCGTGGTTCCGGTCAACGAGGGCGCGCTCGCAGGAGAGGGGCTGGTCGCCACCATCCTCGACCACGCGGGCGACCTGCCCGCCACTGACGTCGACGTCGCCCTGGGCGTCTACGTCTGGTCCGAGGAGATCGTCCAGTCGGTCATCCAGAAGCTCCGCGCGACGGGGTTCACCGGACGCATCGTCCTGGGTGGCCCGCAGATCTCGTACTGTGCGGGCGGGCTCGAAGGGCTGTACCCCGGCGCGAGCGCCTTCGTGCGCGGTTACGGTGAGCTGGCCCTCTGCGCCCTCGCCGAAGATCCAGGCACTCCAAAAATAAGCGGTGTCCACTACGCAGGAACGGAGGACCAGAAGGAGCATGCAGCGGTCCCGCTGCACGAGCTCGCATCTCCATGGCTCACGGGCGTTATTCCCATCGAGGGACAACGGTTCGTTCGGTGGGAGACGCAGCGAGGCTGCCCGTACCGGTGCTCATTCTGCCAGCACCGCGACGCCGACGGTCGGGGTGTGAAGCGCTTCGAGCTTGATCGGATATTCTCCGAGATCGATTGGTTCTGCCGCTCTGGCGTGGAAGAGATCGCGGTCCTCGATCCCATATTCAATAACTCGCGCGAGCGCCATGCAGTGGCCATCCTCGAGCACTTTCAGCGCGAGGGATTTCGTGGCCGTCTCTCGCTTCAATGCCGCGGCGAGCTCCTGAACGACGAGTTCCTCGACGCGGCCTCGCGGCTGCGCGTGCGCCTCGAGCTCGGGTTGCAGACCATCCACGAAGTCGAGGGCAAGGCCGTTCGTCGACAGACCGACCTTGCCCGCGTGGAGAGAGCGCTCGAGGCGATCCGGCTACGGAAGATCGAGCACGAGGTGTCAATCATCTTCGGCCTCCCTGAGCAGACACTCGCGTCGTTCAAGGAGACCGTGCGCTGGTGCCTCGCGCAGCGCGTCGCTGTGACGTTCGCCTGCGCGGCGCAAGTCGCGGCGGGGGCGCCTTGCTCCGCTGAGGCGGGGAGTGTCGCTGTATGCTCGGGCGATGGACGCCCAGGATCCGCTCTGCTGGATAGGCTCGACCCTTGAGGCGAAATATCGCATCGACGGCTTCGTGGGCGAGGGAGGTTTTGGCTTCGTGTACCGGGGCAAGCACCTCACTCTGGGAAATCCGATAGCGGTCAAGTTCTTGAAGCCAGCCTCCGCCGCTTCGTCGCAGCGCAGGCCGTTCCTCAAGCGCTTCCTTGCGGAGGGGCGGCTGCTCCACGACCTCTCCCGGGCGACAGCAGGGATCGTGCAAGCAATGGATACCGGAGCGGCCGTGTCGCCCAGCGGGGAGTGGACGCCGTTCATCGTCATGGAGTGGGTGGACGGGAGGACCCTGGCCGACGAGCTGCTCGCCCACCCTCGCAGATCGGTGTTCGAGGCACTCTCGTTGCTGGAGCCAGTGTTCGAGGCGCTCTCGGTGGCTCACGAGATGGGCGTCGCTCACCGCGATCTCAAGCCGTCGAACCTCATGATCTGCCAGATCGGGACGAGGAGGACGGTCAAGGTGCTCGATTTCGGGATCGCCAAGGTGATGGGCGACGCTCGCGACGCATCCAGCGCAGTGACGGCCCCTGGCGAGCCACGCATGTTCTCCGTCGCATATGGCGCTCCCGAGCAGTTCGAGCCCGCGCTCGGGGCGACCGGCCCCTGGACCGACGTCTACGCGCTAGCCCTTGTCCTCGCCGAGGTGGTTGACGGCGCCCAGGTATACCGGGGTGATGGGATGTTGGATTGCCGAGCCCAGGCCCTCGATCGAGAGCGTCGCCCAACGCTCGCCATGGATCGCTCTCTCGACGCGGTCCTTCGGCGGGCGCTCGCCGTCGATCCACGCAACCGCTACCCCTCTGCGCGAGAGTTCCACGCCGCGCTTCGCTCCGCCGTCGTGCGTCTACCGGCGATCGCGCCAGGCCCCCGAAGCGTCACAGCGGAGGAGCCTCAAGACATGATCGGGAACGTACGAGAGTGGACCACGAGCGAGGACGGCTCTGCTGGGTGGCTGATGGGAGGTGGGTGGGACACTCCCGCCGTTAACCTCGGCAAGGCGTATACACCTCGGCCTGGTCCGCCGAGCCCCAACGGAGGAGTGAGCGCCGGTGTGCGGTGCGTGCGGTGAGCCCGCCGTGTAAACTCCCGGGGTATGGGGAGCGTCACCCGCACCGAGGAGCAGACCGCGCCGAGCACGCCCCACGAGGGGGCTCTTGGCCGGGAGGTCTTGCTGGTGGCGTTTCCGGAGCCTCGCTGCCTCCCGGTGCCTCCCTCCGGTGAGCCCATAGGACGTGACTGGCTCGAGCGCTTCGGCGTGGTGGACCCCAAGTCCTCGCGCGAGCACCTGGTCTTCGACCGCCGCGGCGGCGCGCTCCGGGTGGCGGATCTCGGCTCGCGCAACGGCACCTGGGTGAACGGCGAGCGTCTCGCGCCGAACGAGCCCGTCTCGCTCGACAACGGCTTTGTGATCCGTGCCGGCCGGACCCTGTTCGTGTTCCGGGACGAGCTGTCCGGTCCGGACGCGGCGGACGCCCCGCTGGGGACGCTGGTCAGCCCCTTCGGAATGCGAGCCGTCCGCGCGGAGCTAGCGAGGATCTGCTCACGTTCGCCCTCCAACGTCCTGATCGAGGGCGAGACCGGGACTGGCAAGGAGCTGATCGCTCAGGCGATAGCCGCCAGGCTCGGTCGTTCGAAGCGTTACGCAGCCGTGAACCTCGCGGGTATTCCTGCGGGCGTGTTCGACTCGCAGCTCTTCGGCTATGTGCCAGGCGCCTTCTCCGGAGGAGGCAAGGGATCGCGCGGCGTATTTCTAGCGCACGACGGAGGGGCCGTCTTCCTCGACGAGATCGGGGAGCTGCCCGCCGAACTGCAGCCTAAGCTCTTGCGCGTCCTGGACAACCGCGAGGTATTTCCCGTGGGTGCCACCGAGCCCCGCAAGGTGGATCTCGTGCTGATCTCCGCCACCAACCGCCCTCTGGCCGAGATGGTCGAAGCGGGCACCTTCCGGCGTGATCTTCATGCTCGGCTGAGCGCGGCGCGCATCGAGCTCCCGCCGCTCCGCGAGCGCCCCGAAGACATCGCCTCGATCGTGTGGGCCGACGCGAGCGGGCGGCGCGTGGCCTACGAGCCTAGGCTCGTCGAGGTTGAGGCGCTCGAGCGCTTGATGCTCCACGCGTGGCCCGCCAACGTCCGAGAGCTGGTTTCGGTGCTCCAGCGGATCTCCTCGCTCGAGCCGCCGCGAGCGCTGAGAGCCTGGGCCGTCGACCAGGTGCTCGGGCCACACCCGTCGCATCCGAACATGGTGCTCACGCTGCAGGCCGTCGAGCGGGCTCTGGCCGCCGCGCAAGGGAACGAGAGCGCCGCCGCACGAGCTCTCGGCGTCACGCGGGGGAAGCTACGGAGGCTGCTGTTTCGCGCCAGGGTACCCAGGTGAGTTCGCCCACAGTCTCACGCCCTGGTGGGATCTCGTGAAGGTCGAGCCCGTCACCATCATTCGCAACCAGAACCGTCACGTCGAGACCTGGGCGACGTTCCATGACGGGGCCATCAAGCTCAGGGCTAACCAGTATGTAACTTACAACGACATCCGCGGCTGCTTCGAGCAAGCCCGGCGGCCAGGGCCGCTGACCCGTCGCTACCCCTCACCCGCTCTGCCTCGGGTAGCGTCCTCCGGTTTAGCGAGCGTGGGGACGCGGCGCTCGAGCTCCTGTACCGGGCGCAACGGGGGTCGAAGTAGCTGTCCGAGAAGGAGCGAGAGCGGAGGCCTTGTGCGCCTTCCCGCGCTGGCTCTCGTCTGGCTCTTGTGCATGTCCGTCCCGATTACGCCGGACATGGCCGCGATGGTGATCACGGAAATCATGGGTCCAGTGAGGACGCGCCATACGTTCGGCTGTCCTCGCGCCCACCCGTCGATGGGACGCGATTCGCGATATCCGTCACGCGTCGGCTACCGCATGAACAACGTAGATCTCCTCGGCTGGCTCACCCGAGCGAGGTCTGGAGGGCCGAGTAGCGCCCGGCGGCCATCTCCCGCTGAAGGAGCGGCGTCTTGATGTGGGTGAGCACGTCGGCGTCGGCGCTCGCCTTGAACCACTCGAGCAGGTCCGGGGGAGCGCTCCCATCGTGCTCGATCAGGCTCCCGTCGCGGGCATCGTACGTGAAGCGAGCCTGGGCGGTGGGTATCCGGACGTCGTCCTCGAAGCGGACGCTGTCACGAACGAACGCCAGCCCCGTGGGCGTCTTCGAAACGCTCATCATCCTCTCGTCGACCTCGCCCAGCCAGATGTGCACGCCCAAGCAGGCGGGCGAGTCGCACACGTCCGGGACGCAGAGCAGGGCCCTGCGGAGCTCGCCCGGGAGCGCCTTCCGCCAAAGAAGCACCGAGCCGAGCGCGCCGAACTGCCGCGCGGCCTTCGGATCGGCGATGAGCAACGAGGAGCTGGCCAGCGGGGCGTTCGTCTGCTTCTTCATGCGCGCCTCTTACCACGCAAACGCTGGCGCTCCGAGCACGAGCCGCCGCGACGTACACCGCCATCTGTCCAGGCCCGGGCACAGCACACCCAGTACCCCGCCTCCGGGAATTTGAAGGGTTGCCCCGAGCCTGGCGGCGCCCTGGAGAGGAGGGGGGCGGCAGGGACCAGGCGGGGGCCGCCGCGCGCCTGGTGGCGCAGAGCTCGACGCCCGACTCCTCGTCGACGGCTTCGATCTTGGCGAAGTAACCAGACCCAGGTCGACCGCCTCTGCCGACCAGGAAGTCCCGTGACGTGGTACTCCTCGTGCGATGCAGCCCACACCCGACGATTGGTTTGCGTGGGACGGCGCGGCGCAGCACGGGCCGTTTCCGCTCGAGGCGATTCGCCAGCGGATCGCGACGGGGCAGCTTCCGCCGCAGACGCAGGTAAAGCAAGGCGGCAGCGGCGCCTGGGGGCCGCCGCCGGCGGGGCAGGGGGGCTGGCAGGCGGGCCCTCAGGGGCCTCCGTTCTCTTCGCCGTCGGCGCTGTTCGCGGACACGGATCCCTTCGCCGCCGCCGGGCGCGCGGTGGTCGTCGGGGCGCTCACAGGCTTCGGCGTCGTGATCGCCAGCGGGCTGCTCCTCCTCGTGCGCTATGCCTCGAGGCCTTTCGAGGACGGGCTCCTCGGCGATGAGCCGAAGTGGCACGTCGGGCTCGCGATCGCGATCGCGGTCGCGGCGCGCGTCCTCGCGGCTGGACCGCGGCGCGGGGTGGTCTCGCTCATCGTCGCCTCTCTCGGCGCCTCGATGCTGGCCGGCGGAGGGCCTGGCGTCGGGACGATCGCGCTCGTGGCCGCCGTGATCGTGCAGCTGCGCCCGCTCCACGGGCTCCTCGTCGCGCTCCCGTCGATCTTCTTCTGCTGGGCGCTCGCGACGCGCGGCTTCAACTTCCGCGTGGACTCGCCCGAGCGCTACCTCATCGCGCTGTGGCCCATCTTGGTGTGGCTCGGCCTCGCCCTCCTGGCGGGCGTGATCGCCCGTCGCTTCGCGCACGAGAAGTGAGCGCGACCGGGAACCCTCCCCCGCGCATCGGGACGCCTCCGGTCGTCTCCTCTTCGGGGGACACGGGTCGATTCACAAGGAGAAGGCCAGCACGGCTTCGACGATGGTAGGCGTCCACGCGGCCCAGGTGCTACATCGCGCTCACCGCGGAGCCAGCGTTCTCGCCGCCGACGTCCGCCTCCCACGCCCGGGGCGACGAGGACGTCACGAGCGTGTGCTTTCCGGTGGCGTTTGGTGCATCGAGTCGAGGGTAGCGAGGCTCTAGTTCAGGCCGTGCTTGTCCGCGACCGTCGTGCCCTGATCGAGGAAGACGCTGGTCACCTCGCGCTCGAGCGCGTGCGACAGCTCCTCCTCGAGGAGCGCCGGAGAGCCCGCGGCGCGCTCGACGTTGCGCTGGTAGACGAAGAGGCGGACCGTGCGCCGGTTGCCGTCGTCGGTGGGGGGCGTGTCGAGGATGACGAGGGCGCGAGGATCCACCCCGTCCACCACCAGCTCGGCGCCCGGCAGATCGACCACGAAGACCTCGGCCTCGCGCACGTAGCGCCCCAGGATCGCGTCCAGGTTCTGGAGGGCGGCTCGCACCACGAGGGCGAAGGCCTCGGGGGAGGGAACCCAGGGGGGGAGCGGGCGCTGGGCGTCGATCGCGCGGGAGCGCAGGAACGACTCCACGGCGCCCCGGGCGTCGCCGGCCTCGTCCCTGAGGAGGCCCAGGTAATAGTGCGCGTCGATGTGCAATGGATCGCTCGAGGCGGCCTCCTCGATGAGCGGGCGAGCCTTGTCGATCTCGCCCACCTCGTAGAGGGCCCGGCCGACCAGGAAGGTGTAGTTGGAGTTCTCCCAGGGTCCGTCGGGGATCATGGCCATGGCTCGCTTTGCTTCGACGACATCGCCCTTGGCGAGCAACGCGTCCATCTTGAGGAGGAGGCAGTCGGCGAGCTCCTCGTTGGTCTCGGCGTAGTCGAGCGCCTCGTCGCAGAGGGACGCGGCCTCGTCGTAGTCGCCCAGGGGGTGCACCAGGAGCTCGGCGCAGTTGAGCATGGCCTCGAAGTAGGTCTCGTCGAGGGTGATCGCCTGGCGGTAGTGCTCCAGGGCCTCGTCGGTCTCGCCAGCGAGGGCGGCCGAGTAGCCGAGCAGGTTGTGCACCTCCGGGGACTGAGGATCGAGCTCGAGGGCACGGCGGGCGCACATGGTGGCGCCCTGGGCGTCCCCGCGCTGTGCGAGATCCCAGCCGCGATCGAGCGTCGCCGAGAACTGATCCATGGCGCTTTCGGTGCTCACGAGGGACGCTTTAGCGGAACTCGCGCGCCGTGAGTAGCGCCGCGTGGCACAACCGCGGATCAGTCGTGAACAACGACCCGTGTCCCGGGGTTGGAAGCGGTCGCGTTGGCGCCGTGCCAGCCCTCGGGGACGCGGGGCTCGGTCCAGCCGAAGACCGCCTTGGCGTCGGCGGGCGCGAGGTTCACGCAGCCGTGGCTGCGCACCTGGCCAAAGGACGCGTGCCAGAAGGCGCCGTGGAGCGCGTAGCTCCCGTTGAAATACATGATCCAGGGGACGTCCTCGATGGAGTAGGGCCCGTCGCTCGCCACGTCGCCGTCCATGGTGGCGGCGATGTGCTTCTCCCGGATGCGGTAGCTGCCCTGGGGCGTGGGGTAGTCCTTCTGCTTGTTCTGCATATCGCGGCGGCCCGTGGACACCAGCGTGGCATAGACGGGCTTTTCGCCCTCGTAGGCGATCAGCGTCTGGGTGGAGAGGCTCACGTCGATCCACTTCTCGTTGGGCCCCAGGTCGGCGGGCTTGGGGCCTGGTTTGGTGCGAGCCCCCTCGTTGACCCTGAGCCACCAGCCGTCCTCGGTCTCGTCGTAGCGCACCCCGCCCACGATCGCGTTCTTGCCGGTGAGCTTGACGATCGTGTGGCGGGCGACGGGCTCGCCGGCGGTGGCTCGCTTGCCGTCGGGTGACAGCGTGTACTTCCTGGTGCGGTAGAGGGCAAAGCCGATGTTCGGGTTCTGGGCGCTCCCGCTCTCCGTGCCCTGGGCACCAGGGCGATCGGAGAGCCAGATGCCGTGAAAATCGGTGAGCGGCTTCTGCACGTAGATGCGATCGGCGGGGGCCAGGAGCCCGCCGGTGGTCTTCCACCAGGACCAGCCTCCGGAGGCGAATTGATGATCGAGCGCCACGTAGAAGCCCTTGACCATGCGGCGGGCGATCGGGCCCTCACCCCGGAGATCGTCGAGGGTGACCTGTGGCTTTCCTGCCCCCGCGTCGCGCATGTACCAGGGCACCTCGGGCTCGGCGGGGGGATCCTGAGCCCTGGCGGTCGCGAAGGCGAGGCCCGTCCCTCCGGCGTCGGGATCGGCCTGCACCGTGACCTCGGGGGCGCTCGGCTCGTCGGGATCCCGCCTTGGCTTCTTCTTGGCGGTCCCTCCGCTCAGCCAGGGCTCGAGCCTGATGCGCTCCTCGCGCGAGGGGACGCTGCGGTAGAGCGGCGCGCCGTTGGTCGTGTTGTAGCCGTACTGGTAGGGCAGGGGGCCCTCCATGTCCGGCAGGCGCGCGGCGTTGCGGATCTGGGGGTGGTTGAGATCCAGCGTGGCGTAGCGCCCGCACACGAAGCCGCCGGCCACCAGCTCGTACCAGCCGTCGGTGCAGTTGGGCTTGACGTGGGCCTTCGGGACGACAGGGGCCTTGGCCCCCTTGCGCAGGTAGCCCAGGCGCACGGCCGGCTTGCCGCCCCTGTCGCTCTTGTCGCTCTTGCGGGCGTCGTCCCTGGGCCACTCCATGTCGCTCATGATCAGGGTGACCTGAGCCATGGCCCCTATACGAGGACCCGGGTAGGGGGCGGAGCTGGCGTCGGCTCCTGCGTCCGCCGGGTTGGTGAGCGCGAGCTCGCCAGGCTCCCTGGCCGAAGGAGCGACGGAGGGGGCGGCGCTCGCCTGGGCCGTGTGCGCCGGGGGCGAGGCCGGGGAGGGAGGGCGCGCCGGGCGGACCGGAGGCGCGCTGTCGCCCTCACCGGTGCACGCGAGCGTGAGGCCCGCGAGCAGAGCGAGCATCGATGATCCCAGGGAACAGCGCATCAAGATGGGGTGTTTCATGCGAGGCCGGAGGTGCCGCGTGTGTAGTACCGCCGCTCGGGGCTGTCGATCCAGTTTCTGGTCGGTCTGCATGGCGAGCGGCGAGCCTTGCGAGCGTCGTGCCGCTCGTCCGGCATCGCAAACGGCGAGCGTTTGCCCTAAAGGTGTGGGCGTGGGCGGTGCGTCGCGTGGCTGAGAGGACACGGCCGCCGGGCGGTAGCTCGGCGCGCGACGGAGCCGCGCCCTCCGCGCCCACGGCGCCTCACGCAGGCGAAGCGTCAAGGAACGCGGCCTCGACGGGACCCTCGCGCTTCTGGTCAGGGCGGCGAGCCCGCGTGGCGGCGTGGGTGGCGCTGGGCCTCTCCACGGCGCTCCACTGGGCCATCACGCCCTTCTCTCTCCTGCCCACGCCCTCGGGCATCGAGTTCAAGGACGTGGACGACGAGCTCACGATCCCGGTGGATCTGCTCCAGGATCTGGCCGAAGAGCCCAAACCTCCCCCTCCGACCGGCGAGCCACCGCCCACCACGGATCCCACTGGAGAGCTCACCCACAAGCCCGACGCGACCCCCCCCAAACCAAAGCCCGACGCGGCGATCGTCGACGCGGGCGAGGCTCCCGACGCCGACGCCGAGCCAGCGGACGCCGAGCCCGTCGTGGGGGGCGTGGCGCTCTCGGACGGAGGAGCGGCGAGCGACTCGGCGGTCGCAGAGCTCGTCGACGCGGGGGACTCGGGTGGGTTGGCGAGCGCCGCGAAGGACGCCGGAGCGAGCAAGGTGGGCTTCGCGGGCCTCGTGACCGCGGGGCCCACCAACGTGAGGCTGTTGATGAACGTCGCGCTGATCCGCCAGCACCCGGTGGGGGCGCGCCTGGGGCCGCTCGTCAGCGCGATCCCGCAGTGGGCCGATTTCATGAAGGGCCAGACCGCGCTCGATCCCATCCGGGACACCGAGTGGATCCTCATCTACGGCCCCTCCCTCATCCACACCGAGAAGGACGCGATCATCATCCATTATTCCCTCCCCGACGCGGTGATCGATCGCGCGATCGACATGGCCTCCAGGCGCTACGACAAGGGGGGCCCCTTCGACGCGGGCGTCCCCGGCGTCAAGGCCGCCCTCGGGCACGCCGACAACTCCGAGCGGGTCTTCCTGAGGGTGCAGCCCCACGAGGCCGCGGTGGTGCCTCCCAGCAAGGCGAGGGACTTCGCCCTCCTCTTCAAGCAGCACGCGGTCGATCCGGGCCTCCGCCCCGGCGAGGCCGTGCGCCTCGTGGTGCGCGATCCCTACCGCCAGGTCGCCATCCCCAACCTCAAGTTCCCCCAGACCCTGTCCGAGATCCGCCTCTGGGTGATCCCTCGCCCGGACCAGGGCGCCGACGTCTTCGCCGAGGGCGACTGCACCGGCGAGGCCGAGGCCGCGGACGTGGCCTCTCGCGTGAGCGAGGTCATCAAGCAACAGAACTCGAGCATCGCCGTTCGTATCGTGACGCGAGGCCTCCTGAACAACGTCGACGTCAGGGCCGACGGGCGTCTGGTCAAGCTCCACGTCACCGCCTCGAGAGAGCAGATCGAGGGCATCTTCCAGGTGGTCGCGGCCCAGCTCGGGGTGCAGCTCCCCGCGGCAGGAGGGCCACAGGTGCCCGCGGCCCCTTCGCCCCCGGTGCCTCTGCCCCCGGTGCCTCTGCCCCCGGTGCCTCCCAGGCCCAGGCCTTCCGGCTAGCGGGCGAGGTGGTCATTCACAGTTCCCACCGGCGTGCCGCCGACCCTGACGCACGAAACGGTCCTGGCTCACGGGCTTGGCGGGGGCCGGGTTCGACTCGGGGGTGTCGGCGCTGATGAAAGAGATCGCCAGTCCCGCCTCGCCGGCGCGCCCGGTCCGGCCGATGCGATGCAGGCAGTCGACCGCACGCCGTGGAGGGGCGCGGCAACGCCCTCCTCGCGAGGGCAGAGGCTGAAACGACACTGGGCGTTTCCCCGTGGAGCGGTGTAGAAAGCCCGGTGCTCATTCGACCCGCTGGTCCGGCCGATCTCGACGCGGTGCTGGCGCTCAACCAAGCCGAGCTCCCGCACGTCTCGGCGCTGACGCGCCCCGGCCTTGAGCGGCTGACGCGGCTCGCCTCCTCCCTGCGCGTCGCCGAGGCGGCAGACGGTGCCCTCGCTGGCTTCCTGTTGGCCATGACGCACGACGCCGAGTACGAGAGCCCCAACTTTCGCTGGTTCCAGAGCCGGCACCCGAGCTTCCACTACGTCGATCGCATCATCGTCTCGCCGCTGCACCGCCGAACCGGGGTCGCGTCGGCGCTCTATCGGGATCTCGAGGCCATCGCCCTCCGAGCCGGCGTCGCGTTACTCACCTGCGAGGTCAACGTGCGGCCGCCGAACCCCGGGTCCCACGTCTTTCACGCGCGCCTCGGCTTCGTGGAGGCCGGCACCCAGGACACCGAGCGCGGCACCAAGACGGTGGTCCTCTACGTCAAGACGCTCACTCCACCGATCGGCTGAAGCGCCGCCGGAGTCGAGCGGGCATCTCGGAGAGTTGGAGCCTCCAGGTCTTGACCGAATGCCAGTTCGCAGGGTCATGGGGCCAGTTGAAGAGATTTTTCGCAGGGTCATGGGGCCACCCCTTCGCAGCATGAAGGGGCCACCGGCGATGGAGGCTTGAGAAGTTTTTCGCACCCTCATGGGGCCACCCCAGACCCTAC
>SXGT01461630.1_pt1 | contig 11850 bp, 11 predicted proteins | sample 3176221 | NCBI WGS metagenome assembly SXGT01 (sample SAMN11356862, study PRJNA531348) | freshwater metagenome | isolation source: freshwater sample F1-120 | place: China: Fuxian Lake, Yuxi | collected 2017-12-25
GGGTTCGCCGACGAACACGGGGTTGTTCTTCCGCCGCCGGCAGAGCACGCGGATCGCGCGGGCCAGTTCGCCTTCGCGGCCGATCAGCGGATCGATCTTGCCCTGCGCGGCGCGCTGGGCGAGGTTGTCCGTGTACAGCTCGAGCGGATCGCGTTTCTTTTTTTCGTCGTCGGCCTCGTCACTTTCGGAAGCGCCGAAGGGATCCTCTGCCGCGTTTTCTTCGTCGGTGTCCTCGACCTTCGATACGCCGTGCGAAATGTAGTTCAGCACATCGAGGCGCGTGACGCCCTGCTCCTCGAGGAAGAACGCCGCGTGCGACTGCGATTCTTCGAGCAGTGCGGCCAGCGCGTCGCCTGCTTCAACCTCGCCCTTGCTAGAGAACTTCACGTGCGCGAGTGCGCGATTCATGAGCCGCTCAAAGGCAACCGTCTGTTGCACGACCAGCCGCTGCCCTTCGGGCACCTGATCCAATTGGCGCGACAGATACTCGTCGAGGTCCTTGCGCAGCTTCTCGATATCGACGCCGACATTCTCGAGGATGTCGCGGCCCACTGGGTCGTCGAGCAGCGCAAACAGCACGTGCTCGGCGCATAGGTATTCATGCCGGCGCTTGCGCGCCTCCTGCAGCGCCGATCGCAGTGTGGTTTCGAGTTGTTTGCTAATCATCGGGAGTCTCTCGCGCTACCCTTTCATCATTGCATCGTAACGCCGCTGCATTTCCTCGGGGCTCACCTCTTCCTTGTGCGTAGAGATCATCCACGCATGGCCGAAGGGGTCCTGGATCGTCCCGGCGCGATCGCCATAGAACTGGTCTTGCACCGGCGCCAGCACTTTCGCGCCGCCGGCAATCGCCTTCTGCACCACCGCATCTACGTCGGGCACTTCCAACGCAATCGTCACGGGCGGGCGCGTGCCGGGCACCGCACCGAATACACCCCACTCCGGGAACTCGTCGGACATCATGAGCATCGCCGACCCAATGTGGAGCTGTGCATACGCGATGGAACCGTCAGGCCCGAGCAGGCGCATGTCTTCGCGCGCGCCAAAATGGGTCTTGTACCACTCCATGGCTTTCGCGCATTCCTTGATCGCCATCGCGGGCACTGCGCTCTGCCTACGCTCCGCGGCCCAGTTCGGCTTGACCGCTGCATTGGCCGCCGCCATCGCCGCTTCGCGCAACGGCTTGTGCGTGCCGTCGCAAAACGGCGGATTTTTGGACTGCTTGCATAAGCAGATCGACTTGGTCATCGTCTCGGCAACGGTGAATTTCAAGGGTATGAAGGAGCCGCCCTTGTGCGAACCGTCGCAGTAGGGCTGGTTCTTGGACAAACCGCAGGCGCACCACTTGTACTCGCCGGGTTGCAGCTCCAGCTTCACCGACTTTGTATCGAAGACATTGGCTTGTTCCACGCGATCTCCTTTGCCTCAGTTGTAAGAAAACGCCGCGCAGGCGAGCCTCATTCCGGCTCCATGCTGCATTTCAGCGGAAAACCCTTTTTCTCGGCCAGTTTATGCACGTGGTCGATCTTCGTCTCGGCGATTTCGGCGGCGTACACCCCGGCGACGCCCACGCCGCTCTTGTGGACGCTCAGCATGATATTCACCGCCTCGACCATGCCTTTGTGAAAAATGTCCCGCAGGACTTCGACGACGAAATCCATCGTGGTGTAGTGATCGTTGTGCAGCAACACCTTGAACATCGGCGGCCGCTTGGCGACCGTCCGAGGGCGGGTACGGGTGACTTCGCGCGTTCGAGGGCCGGTTTCGCTCATAGGTCGGGCACTACTTTTTCCGGCTTAAGGATAGCATACGGCGGACACACTGGGGAGGGTCACGCTCCCTCAACATTTGGCGGGGGACTCCGCCGGGCGGTAGAATGGCGGACTTGTCCAAAAAGGGAGCCGCATGAGCGAAGCGGGCTACATCAACTATTTCGAAATTCTCGGGCTGGATGCCGATGCCAACCCGGGTGAAGTGCGTAATACGTACCGCAAGAAGATCAAGGCCTTGCGCGATGCAGCCGGCGCGGCGACAACGGAAGATCGGCGCGCACAGTTCATCCTCGATATGGCCAAGCTGAACGCCTCCGTCTTCATCCTGCGCGATCAGCCCAAGCGCGAGGCCTACTGGCAGGAACGGAAGGCGCTCATCGAACTCGAACAGCGCTGGCGCGAACAGGCGGCCGCAAATGCCGACCCCGAAAAAAACGACGGGCTCCGCCGGGAATTCGACTCGCGCGCGCGCTCCTTCCTGAGCAAGTACGTTGAAGAAACGATGCTGGAGGCCGGCCAAGACAAGGACGTGGCCGAGGGCAGCGGCTGGAACATTTTTTATGCGCGCTACGCGCTCAAGTTGCTGCGGCATTACCGGCACCTGCTGTATCACGAAATCCTCGAACGGCTTCCGTTCCACGCGGTGACGACGCCGTCGATCGATTGGGAAGAGCGCAAGCGGACGGTCTCGACGCTGCTTGAATCCGCGGGGGCACGCTGACGATGGCGCGCACCAACAACAAGACGGTGGAGAAGATCGTCAATGCGGATCTCTCGGCACGCGCGCTGGCCAAGAGCGTGGCTGACGGCGACATCGTAAATTTCCGGCTCTTCTTCGCGCCCTTCTCTCCTGCGCGCGTCGACACCACCGAGGTCTTCGAAGACGGCAAGTACGGCTATCTGCTGCCTGCGGCGGGTGAGTCGTCTCCGGCCTTTGATCAGGCCCTGAAGGCCGTGCGGCAGGACAAAACTTGGGCGCATGTGCAGCGCGAACTCGCCGCGAATCGCCCGGCGCAGCTCCCGGCGGAACTCGTGCTCTTGCTGGGCGACAACGCCGTGCGCACCGGCAAGTGGACCAGCGCGGCGCAGGCGTACGAGTTGCTGCGTATTCGCCGCCGTATGCAGGACGAATTCTTTGCGCAAGGTCTGGCAGCAATCGGCGCGGGCGGCGTGCCGCGAGCGGTGCTCGCATTCCGTACGGGGGTCGGCCTTGGCTTCGATTACGCCGCGTTCCCCGAGCCGCTTCCGGTGGTGCCGCAATTCCAGACACGTGCGCTGATGCTGCACGGCACGTATCCGCAGCGGCCCGAAGACTGCGTCGCGTTGCTTGAACCGGACCTGCACGTGCAGGTGGCGCTCGATTATTTGCTCTACGACACCGCGGCGACTGCGCAGCTCCGTGAATTGACGCCACAGACGCGCCTCGAATTCCTGCGTGAACTCGTGCACCAGTCAGATCCCGGATGGCCGGCCTTCGCCGCGAATTATGCCGAAGCCTGCAAGCGCACGCTCGCGCTCGGCACTCGGATGCAGCAGATTGGCGCGCACCACGCCGCCACGCTTGCCGAAGAAATCGAAGAGCAGCAGGTAGCAGATCCGTGGCAAATCACGCGGGCGCTCCTGGGCCGCAGCATCGAGGGCGGCGAGTGGTGGCAGTACCTCAAAGAACTCGCGTATGAACATCCTGCGGCCTCGCTGTTCATCTCGCGGCAGATCGTGGGCGAACAGGAAATTCTCATGCCCCGGTTGCGCGCCGGATCGCCGGTCGCCGCGGCGCTTGGCCTCGCCGATGCGGCCAACGGAGGCAAAGTCCACTAGTCGAATCGGCTTCGGCTTGTGAAAGGGTCATAAATTTACATATCCGCGCGGCCCGTGCTAGATTGGTGACGGTAGCGAACGACTCTCCGGAGACGCGCAGTGATGGATTCGACGCAGGGAACTCCGCCGGTGGCCACTCCCGAGGCCTCCGCACCGGAGGAGAAGCATGAGCTCCGGCGCGAGATCACGGATTTCATCAAGCTCGTCGCGTGGTTTCTGGTCATATTCCTTGGCTTGCGCTATTTCGTCGTCGAAGGCTACGAAGTGCAGGGCGAGTCCATGCACCCCACGCTCGCGAACAACGAGCGCATCCTTGTCCTCAAACTGCCGCATCAGCTCAGCCGGATCAGCCTCTTTCATTCGTTGAACGCCATCCGCCCGGGCGACAGTGTTGTGTTCGACAGCCCGGACGGATCCGGCAAGCGCTACGTCAAGCGCGTGATCGCCGAAGGACCGGCGGGTGGCGGCGGACGCGTTGCAAGCGCAGCGCAGAGCACCGAAACGCCGGACCTCTCCTCACAGGTTCTTGTCACGTACGACCAGGGCGAAGTGTTTGTGAACAATCAGAAGATCCAGCAGGACTACCTGACCGATGACGCCCGCATCACGCCGGGGCACCAGGAACTGGCGCTCGGGCCCGGCGACTACTACGTACTGGGCGACAATCGGCCTGTGAGCAAGGACAGCCGCAGCTTCGAAGCCATTCACGACGAGGCCATCATCGGCAAGGCCGTACTGCGCTTCTGGCCACCCTCCAAAATCAGCCTGGTTCGATGAAGACGCTGATCTTCGCCGACGTTCACCTGAAGGTGGGCGCGGCGAACCAAGAGCACCAAGACCAGTTCGTTCGTTTTCTCCGCAGCATCGATCCCGCCGAGATTGGCCGCGTCATCATCGTCGGCGATCTTTTCGATTTCTGGTTCGAATACCGCCACGTTGTGTTTTCCGGATATTTCGACGTCCTGCGCGCCTTGGGCGATTTGCGCGAAGCGGGTGTGGAATTCCATCTGATCTGCGGCAATCACGACTTCTGGGCGGGCCGATTCCTACGAGATTACCTCGGATTCCACATTCATCGTGATGAATTCGTATGCCGGTTGGGCGAGCGGACGGCCCTCTTTGTCCATGGCGACGGTGTGAATCCGGCCGACCGGGGCTATCGCGCGTACAAACGCTTTGCGCAGTTCCCGCCCGTCGTGTGGCTCTTCGGGCGGTTGCACCCGGACTGGGCGATGGCCTTTGCCCAGCGTTTCTCACACGCGAGCCGAAACCGCCAGGACGTGGGGGGCGCGGCGCGAAAGGCGGAAGTGATCGCGGCGCGGGAATTCGCACGCGGGGTCATCGAATCCGGCCGTGCGGAGATCGTCGTCTGCGGGCATACGCACGTGGCGGCGCACGAGGAAATTGCCATGGCCCGCGGCGCGGGGACCTACATCAACACCGGCGGATGGCTCGAAGAACAAACCTATTGGCTTGCGGACGGAACTGCATTGCACCGCTTTACGGGCCTCGTCACGGAGCGGCGATCCGCGCCGCTTTTAGGGGTTGAGCAGGGAGATCGTCCCACCGCGGGAATGGTAGAGGTAGCCCGCCACAAACCCGGCCAGGCCTAGCACGGCGCTCACGAGAAACCAGAGCAGTTTGTAGCCGTGGCGGCGCTTGATCGCGCGCAGCTTGAAGTAAATCAGCCGAAACGGGCTGGGGCTAATCGCCGACGTGATGACAGTGATGTTGTCCTTGCCGCCGTTTTCATTCGCGAGATTCACCAGCCGGGCGGCGATTTCCGCGGCGCTGCCGCTCTTCTTGAATTCCAGGCAGATGTCCGCGTCCTTCACCATGTTCACGAGGCCGTCACTGCACACCAAGATCCAGTCTCCTGGAACGATGTGCCAGACATAGCTGTCGACGACGACGTCCGGCCGCGTGCCGACGCTCCGCGTTACTACGTTCTTGCGCACGTCGGCCTCGGCTTCGGATTTGGACATCAGACCAAGCTTGACCTGTTCATCCACCCACGAGTGGTCCTCGGTGCGGCTGATGATTTCACCGTCGCGCAGGTGATACACGCGCGAATCGCCTACGTTGCAGATGTGAACTTTCTTCTGCGAGATGAGACACGCGGCCAGCGTCGTGCCCATGGGTTTACCTTGCGGGTTGATGTCCTGGTTCGTCTTGAAGACGCTGATGTTTGCGGTCTGGATGTAGCGAGTCAACAGGTCGAGCAACGCACCATCGAGGTTCTCCACTGGGACAGCAGGGGGCTGTTCTTTGAGTACGTCTTTGAGAAGGGAGATGGCCAGCTTGCTGGCGATTTCGCCGCCCATGTGCCCGCCGAGGCCGTCCGCGACGGCAAGCAGGGCACCGTGCCGGAAAAGTGTCAGCCCGGGAGTGTCGTCGCGGAAAACGCCGAATGAGTCTTCTTGCTCGCGCTTGCGGCGGCCTATGTCTGATCGCGCTGCGATGTCCAGCCGCATCGGCGTACACTCCTCGGCGCGCACGAAACTACCAGAGCGCACCGCGAAGGGGCAAACGCGAGGGGTTACGCGGCCTTGATCGATCGGTGCCGCGGCAGTAGAATCGTGATGCTGTTTCGCGGGCTGCACTGCGGGGGCCGCGCGATGTGGGGGAGGCGCCGGGCGATCATGTCAGCCAAGCGCGATTCGAGTTTCAGCACTTATCTCATTGACGACGGGAACCGCCGCGCGCACGAACTGTGCCTAGCGGTCTCCCAGGGCGAGCCCATCAGCCCGCTCCCGCTGGTGCTTGTCGGCGAACCCGGCACCGGAAAATCCCACTTGCTCTACGCGATAGCAAATCGCCTGCGTGCCTCCGCCGGACATTCCGCGATTCTCTTCGTCTCGCCCACTGCCTGGGGTGTGGATGTGGATCGCATCATCGCCGATCCGGCGCCCATCGACATGGCACGGTACGCCGTCCTGCTCGTGGACGACCTGCATGCGCTTTCATCCAAACACGAGACACTAGCTCGGCTCATCGAAATCTTTTTGGAAAACGATCATCCCGTCGTCATGGCCACCGAGGTGCACCCGGATCGGCTTGGCGTGCTGCCTGTAAAATTGCGGCGACAGCTCAAGGGTGGCCAGGTGGCGGATATTTCGCCCGGCGACGCGAAGCGTTCGCTCGAAACCGTCGAGGCGCGCCTGCGCGAGGACCAGCACGAGGCAATCGCGCAGATCGAGCAGCGCCTGCGGGAGATGGACTCAGAGACGCCCGAGCAGGCCGCCGCGCGGAAACAATCGCGCACCGCAGAACTCGAACAGGCCCGCCGCGAGGCTGAAGACGCCCGCACCGATGTTGAACACCTGCGCGCGGAGATGGCCCTGCTGAAGGTGTCTGCACGAGAGGCCGCGCAGTTTCGTGCGCGTGTACAGGAGCTTGAGCAGCAACTCCTCGAACGCGCGAAACAGCCCGCCCCGGCGGACACCGAAGTGGCCGAACCGATCAAGCGCAAGCTGGACGAGGCCCGGTTCGATGCGCAGAAGGCGCGGGAAGAAGCGCGCGGCATGCTGGAGCGCGCGCAGCAATTGATCTCGGCGCTGCAACACAGCCGGGAAAGTTTCGAGGAGGCCCAGCGCGATCGCGAACGGCAGCGGGAGGAAATCCTCAAGCTCGATGCGGTTTTCCGTGGCGAGACACCGGGCACCGCCGAAGCTGACGCCTCGCCGGTACCTTCTGAGATTGCGGAGTCACCTTCAGTCTCGGCGAACATCAACGCCGAGATGACCGCGTTGCAGGATGAAATCCACCGGTTGCAAGAGAGTCTCGTGCGTGCGCGTTCCGAGCGCGACACGATGAAGAGCCATCTCGCGCATATCCGCGAAGAACTCGACGAAACCCGCGCCGATCTCGAACGCTCCCGGGCGGAGTCGCTGAAGGAACGCACAGAACATGCTGAGCATGCGCGTGAAATCGAGCAGGCCCTCGTCGCGCGGCATTCGGAAATCGAGGCGCTGCGTGCGTCGCAGAAGACCCTTGCCGACGAAGCCGAGGGTCTGCGCGCGCAGGTGGCAGAGGGCGCGGGCGTTATCGAACGCCTGATGGCGCTGCTGGGCGGCGCAACGCCCGAGCCGGAAGTCCCCGCCGTTAATGACTCTGAAAGCGCCCCGGCCGAAAACGAGGCTTCAGAGGAAGGTCCCGTCGTGCGGGCGGACTTCGGGGAAGGCCTGCGGCTTGCACCGAAGCGCAACCCCGGCGTGCACCATGTCGAAGAACTCCGCAACACTGCCGCACAGGGTTTCCCCGCGTCCCTCCCGCCGCTCGACGATACGGGCGACGAGTTCTTCCGCGGCGCACGCACGGCGTAAATCGCAAGGTGGAAGCGGCCTCCCGCCGCTTCGTAGTATTCCCGGACTTCAACCCCACGCGGCGCATCTCCGTTCAGGAAGGGATTCAGCATGGACCTCGGACTCAAGGGCAAGACAGCGGTACTCACCGGCGGGGCCTCCGGCCTGGGGCGCGAGACCGCGCGATATCTGGTGCGCGAGGGTTGCAACGTGCTCATCGCGGACCGCAACGAGAAAACATTGGCCGAGGCAGCGGACGAATTGCGCAAGATGGGTGGGAAAGTATCGTCGATCAAAATCGATGTGACGAATTACGCGGACTGCGAGCGCATGGCGGCGCAGGCGGTGAAGGATTTCGGCGGGATCGACGTGCTGCTCGCGGGCGCAGGCGTCAGCGCGCCGGGCGCGTTCTTCATCGAAACGCAGCCGAGTGACTGGACCGCAATGCTCGACATCAACATCCGCGGCGTGCTAAACACGAACCGCGCTTGCGCGCCGATCATGGTGCAGAAAAAATCCGGGTCGATCATCAACATCGCGTCCGAGGCCGGCAAGGTCGGCGAGAAGCGTATCGTGGTCTACTCCGCCACGAAGGGCGCTGTGATGAGTTTCAGCAAAGCCTTCGCGCTCGAAATGGGCCGCTTCAACGTCCGCGTAAACGCCGTGTGCCCGGGCGTCACGCGCACACCGATGACCGTCGGTTACGGCGGCCCCGGCGATGAGATGTACCAAAAGGCATCGAAGTTCTACCCCATGGGCCGCCTCGGCGAACCCGAGGACATCGCAGCGATGATCGTCATGCTTGCGTCGAGTCAGACGACGTGGGTCACAGGGCAGTGCATCAGCGTCAGCGGGGGATTTGGGAGAAGCTAGAAATGGGGTTTTTCAGACGACTCCGAGAAAACCGTCCGGTGCTGCTCTTTGTAGTGGCATGGTCACCCTTCATTTTGTTTTTTCTTGGATTCATCGTCTTTGGCATTAGGAATCACACGTTAGCCAAACAACGCTTTGAGGAAACGGAATGGCCCATCAAATATATTGTCGCGAAAAAAGGACGAGACGTGAATCTGATCCTCGAAAATGGAATTTTCGTCCGTGCGTCCGATTGTTCCAGTAGCTTTGCCGCCGTTGTACTAGTGCCAATGATTAATATCGACCTTCTCTCAGACCGTGCAACTCTGACGTTAGGGCTACGAATGGCCGGCATCACAGCCCAGCCACGATCTGTTGGCGAGTCGACGACTCCAACTTTTACGGAGGTAAGATTCGGAAATCACGATCGCGAAATTGTATTGAAGCTGACGGAAGGCCATACAGTCTTTCGCGAATCAAAGGATGATCTAGACAATTATTGGTACTTCACCGCTTTTACCAAGGATCAGACCCGCCAACTAATCGACCAATTGCAGAACGATGCTGGATCTAAATTCGTGCTCGTACTCGGAAATGACCGATGCAATATCCCTGTGGAAGTGACGACGCAGGCATACTTACATGAAACTAAATTGTGGGCGGATTCATATAGCTGCAACAAGCTACAGGCACTAGCTGCAAAACTTCCGATCCCTGCCCAATAGACAATCCGTAGCTCTAAGCATCCGAAGGTCCACGTACGCGATTTTGTCCACATTCCGATGCTAAAATGGCATCCGATGAGAACCGAATTCGCTAAGCTGCTCAAGCAAGTCCGCAAGGCGTATCCCGATGCGGACGAGGACTTGCTGCGCGCGGCGTACCGCGTGGCGGACAAGGCGCACCAGGGACAAAAGCGCCTCTCCGGCGACCCGTATATCTCGCACACGCTCGCGGTGGCGGGCATTCTCGCGGGGCTGGGGCTCGACGTGCGCACGATCAGCGCCGCGCTGCTGCACGACGTGCTCGAGGACACGCCGGTCACCTTTGCGGAGCTCAAGATCGAATTCGGCGAGGACATTGCGAAGCTCGTGGATGGCGTCTCGAAAATCGGCGGGATGCATCTGCCGGAATCCGCGCCGGTCGATCCGGAGATGAAGCACGCGGAAAACCTGCGCAAGATGCTGATCGCGACGGCGAAAGACGTGCGCGTGATCCTCATCAAGCTCGCGGACCGCCTGCACAATATGCGAACGATCGAATACCTGCCGAAGGGGAAAATCCAGCGCATTTCGCAGGAAACGCTGGATATCTACGCGCCGATCGCGAACCGGGTCGGCCTCTCGCAGTGGCAGTGGGAACTCGAGGACCACGCCTTCCACTATCTGCACCCGGAGGAGTACCACGAGACCGCGCGCGCCGTGGCGATGAAGCGCAAGGAACGCGAGGAGTTACTCGAAGAACTGATCGGCTTCCTCGAAGTGAAACTGAAAGAGGCCGAGGTCGACGCGCGCGTCATCGGCCGGCCGAAGCATTTGTACGGCATCTATCAAAAAATGGTGCGGCAGGGAAAGAGCTTTGAGGAAGTGACCGACGTACTCGCGGTGCGCATCGTCGCGCAGACGGTCAGCGGCTGCTACAACGCGCTCGGCGTGGTGCACCACGTGTGGCCGCCGGTGCGCGGGCGATTCAAGGACTACATCGCCGCGCCGAAGATGAACATGTACCAGTCCATCCACACGACCGTGCGCCTCGACACCGGGCGCCCGCTGGAAGTGCAGATTCGCACGGAGGAGATGGACCGTTCCTCGCGCGACGGCATCGCGGCGCACTGGAAGTACAAGGAGGGTGTCGAGAAGCCGGACGCGAAGGCGGAGTCGCAGTTGCACTGGCTGCGGCAGATGTATGACTGGCTGAAGGACGCGAACGCGCCCGAGGAACTCTTCGAGAGCGTGCGCCGCGAAATCAGCACCAGCGCGGTCTATGTGTACACCCCCAAGGGCGATGTGAAGGAGCTGCCGCTGGGTGCGACGCCCGTCGATTGCGCCTACGCCATCCACACCCAACTCGGCCACACCTGCGTCGGTGCGAAGGTGAACGGCGGGCTCGTGCCGTTGCGCTACCACCTGCAAAACGGCGACGTCGTTGAAATTCAGACCTCCAAAACGCAGCGCCCGCGCGTGGATTGGCTCGATTTCGTCGTGACCGGCCGCGCGCGCACGCGCATCCGCCAGAAGCTGCGTGAATACGAAGAACTCCCCCCGGCGTCGGCCGCGGGACCCGGCGAGTCGCGCTCGATGGCGCCGCCGCAGATCGCCAAGCCCAAGCCGAAGGTCGAACCCGTGGACGAGGCGACGCGCGAGAAACTCGTGCGCATCGCGGGCGGGCAGGGAATGGCACTGCAATTCGCAAAGTGCTGCAACGCGATGCCGGGCGAGGGCATCATCGGGTTCGTCACGCGGAGGCACTTGATCACGATTCACCGCGCGGACTGCAAATTCCTTGAGGCGGCCGAGCGCGAATCGGAGCGGCTGATCGCGGCGTCGTGGCTGGGCGAAGAACCGGCGTCCGCGGGTGTACGCGTCGTGATCGGTTCGCGGCCGAACGGCCTCTCGGACATTACCACTGCGCTGAGGCCGATGAACCTGGACATCTCGCGCGCCGAGTACCGCCCGGGCGAAAATGGCGACAGCGTCTTCGAATGTGTGTTCGTGTGTTCGGATCGTGTGCGCTACGAGCGCGTGGTGAAGGCGCTCGAACAGATTTACGGTGTGCGGCGCGTTGACGAACTGCCCGTGGAGGAGCCGGCGCACGCCGGCTGAGCACGCATGGACCGCTTCACTCTTGCGAAACCCTTTGAACCAGCCGGCGATCAGCCGGGCGCGATTGCCGCCCTCGTGACAAATCTGCGCGACAGCATCGATCACCAGGTGCTGCTCGGCGTGACGGGGTCCGGCAAGACCTTCACGATCGCGAACGTGGTCGAGCAAGTGAACCGGCCCACGCTGGTGATGGCGCCGAACAAGATCCTCGCGGCGCAGCTGTATAGCGAATTTAAGGCACTTTTCCCCGAAAACGCGGTCGAGTACTTCGTCAGTTACTAC
>SXGT01172849.1_pt1 | contig 11849 bp, 9 predicted proteins | sample 3176221 | NCBI WGS metagenome assembly SXGT01 (sample SAMN11356862, study PRJNA531348) | freshwater metagenome | isolation source: freshwater sample F1-120 | place: China: Fuxian Lake, Yuxi | collected 2017-12-25
AGTTGTCGGCGTTCTCGAATCCCCGCGCCGGCGGCATTATCGCCATGGGCATCGACGAAGGTGATGCCGTCATCGACGTGCAGATGTCCGACGGCACGAGCGAAATCTTCATCGGCACCAAGGCCGGCAAGGCGATCCGCTTTGGCGAAGGCGACGTGCGCGGTATGGGCCGCACGGCATACGGCGTCCGCGGCATCCAGTTGCGCGAGGGCGATGAAGTGGTGGCCATGCAGGTGGCCAAGCCCGGCGGCACGCTGCTGACGGTTACCGAAAAGGGCTACGCCAAGAACACGTTGCTCGACGAGTATCGCGTCACCGGCCGCGGCGGCCTCGGCGTGAAAAATGTCGAAGTGACCGAAAAGAACGGCCCGGTCGTTGCAATTACACAGGTCCACGACAACGAAGAGCTGCTCGTGATCACCGAGCAGGGCAAGATTCTGCGCACGGCCGCTAATGAGATTCGCACCATCGGTCGCGCTACGCAGGGTGTCCGCCTGATGGACCTGGAGGGCGACGACAAGATCGTCTCGGTTGCGCTCGTCGAGAAGGCTGAGGAAATGGTTCCCGAGTCAGGAGAATCCGAATGAAGAAGCTAGCCACCGCGCTCTTGCTTGTTCCCGCGACCATCATCGTCGTTGGTTGCTCACGCCCGCCCGAGCAGCAGTTCCTGACGCAGTACTTCCGCGCCGCCAAGGCGCGCGACAACACGACGGTGGGTCGCATGGCAGCGGTCGAAATCGATCCGCGCACGCAGGGCTCGATCGAGGATTTCTCGATTACGACCATTGGCGAAGAGACGCGCATGCCGCTGACTTTCACGCCGCTGATCGAGGCTGAAGCCAAGGCTAAGGAAACCGAACAAGCCTTCCTCAAGACCAAGATCGAATACCAGAACGCCAACATCAAGCTGATTGAAGAAGTCCTGAAAATTGAGCAGATGAACCCGACGCCGAAGCTCACGCCGGCGCAGGAAAAAATCAAGCTCGAGTGGAACACCTGGCGCGAAGGTATTTCGGCCCACGCCAGGGCCACCGCCTCGGCGACCGCCGCCATCAAGGCTGCGACCGGCCTGGCGGAAGCATCGCTAACCCAGCCCGGCCAGCCGGCGCTCGACCCGAAGACATTTTCCGGTGAGACCGTCACCAAGCACGTCGTAGTGGCGGCGACGTTCAAGTCGCCCGATGGCATGACCGCGGCGAAGACGCTGACGGTGACCATCGAGCGCGTGGCCGGCAATGGCCGCGAGGGGCGGCCGATCATTGTGAAGATCGCCGGTCTGTAGCTTCAGGACCCGATGTGGCGGACGTGCTGCTGGCTGAACGCGACCGGCTGCCGAAAGACCTGACGCCGCCCGTCGAGCGGCTCGCGCGACGTCGTGGCGTCGTGGCGTCGTGGCGGCCGCACGTCTTCGATTCTGGAGCCTAGGCTCGTTCCAGCTTCGCGTACTTAGCACGAAGTGTCTTGGTTCCCACCGAGTTGAAGCGAACGACTAATTTCTGGTCGTCCTCCAGATCCTCGACGCTGATCACCGTGCCAGAGCCAAACTGGGTGTGCTTCACACGCGCGCCGGGCCGCAGGCCTGGCGTCTGGTCTTCTTCTTCGTACTTGAAGTTCTGCGTCGGCACCTTCGCGCCGTCATCCTGACGACCCGCCCGGTATCCTGCGGCAGGCTGACGCGGGCGGCCATAGGGATTGGCGCGATATTCCCCCAACGGGCTGCCGCGTGAACCGGACGAGTAAGACGACGACACCGCAGGCAGGTCCTGCTCCACCAGGTCGAGCGGAATCTCTTCGATGAACCGTGACGGCTCGGTGTTCTGATACTCACCGAACACTCGGCGCCGGGCGGCGCTGGTGATGACCAACTGCTTTCGCGCGCGGGTGATGCCGACGTAGAGGAGGCGACGCTCCTCGTCCATCTCCGCTTCGTCCTCGCGCGAGCGAGAGTGCGGAAACAGGCCCTCTTCCAGCCCGGCCAGGACGACGGTCGGGAACTCGAGGCCTTTGGCCGAGTGCAGCGTCATCATCATCACGCGCGGGTCGATCTTGCCCTGCTCCTTGTCGACGTCCGACAGCAACGACAGGCGATCGACGAACCCGCCAAGCGACGGCTCATGCTCGCGCGACTCGTACTCACGTGCGGCCGAGACCAGCTCCATCAGGTTCTCGAGGCGGCCTTCTGACTCTTCACTGCGGTCTTCGCGCAGGTCGCGCAGGTAGCCAGATTGATCCAGCACCTTGCCCAGCAGAATCGAGACCGGTTCGTTGCTGGCGACCTCCGCCAGTGTCGTGATCATGTCCCTGAAGGCGGCGAGCGAGGTGCCCTGACGCGAGCTCAAGCGCCGGCCGTCGACTGCAACCACCAGCTTGGTCCACAACGAGTTGGTGGCCACCGTCGGAGCCAGCCCGGCAAACAGGGGAAGCACCCCGCCGGATAAACCTGAAGGTTTGTCCCCACCGGTCAAGTCAACGTCCGACACATCGACGCCTTCGAGCACGTCCATTACGCCCTTGCCAATGCCACGAGCCGGCGTATTGATGACCCGCCGAAGGGCGACATCGTCGTGCGGATTCAGGACCAGTTTCAAATAACTGAGCGCGTCCTTGATTTCACGACGCTCGTAGAAGCCGACGCCGCCAAGGACGACGTAGGGGATGCCGGCCGCCCTCAGTGAATCTTCAACCGCTCGCGACTGGGCGTTAGTGCGGTACAGCACCGCGGTCAGCGACCGGGCATCATCCTGGATCGCCGCTCTCGCGATCCTGGTGATGTACTCTGCTTCGTCCAGTTCGTCGGCGCCGCGGAAATAGCGAATCTTGGCGCCGCCCTTCTGGTCGGTCCAGAGCGCCTTCTCCTTGCGATTGTGGTTGTTGGCAATCACGGTGGCGGCGGCCTTCAAAATGACCTCGGTCGAGCGATAGTTCTGCTCGAGACGAACGATCACGGCTTCCGGAAAATCGGTCTCGAAGTCGAGGATGTTGCGCAGGTCGGCGCCGCGCCACTTGTAGATCGACTGGTCAGGGTCACCGACGACCGCCAGATTACGATGGCCGCCAGCGAGTTGTTTGATCATCAGGTACTGTGGCCGGTTGGTGTCCTGATACTCATCGACCATCACGTACTTGAAGCGCCTGGCATATCGCTCGCGAACAGCCGGTGTCTTGTCGAACAACTCGACAGTTTTTAGCAGCAGGTCGTCAAAGTCGAGGGCGCTCGCGTCTTTCAGCGCCTTCAGGTAGCCCTCGTACAACTTACCGATTTCTCGGTCCTTCGGATTCCACGTGCCGGCGAAGGTGTCGGGTCCTTCCATCCGGTTCTTCGCGGCCGAAATACGCCCCAGCACCATCCGGGGCTGATACGTCGCATCGTCCATGTGGTACTCGCGGAGGAGCAGCTTGATTACCGACTGCTGATCGGCCGAGTCGTAAATGGTGAAATCTCGGCTGAGGCCAATGGCCGGGGCCTCGCGCCTGAGCAGGCGGGCGCACAGCGAGTGAAAGGTGGAAACCCACATCGCGCGGCAGTCGGTGTCGAGCAGCTTTTCGATCCGCTCGCGCATTTCCTGCGCGGCCTTGTTAGTGAAAGTGACGGCCATCACCTCGTCCGGGTGGGCCAGCCGCTCAGACACCAGGTAGGCAATGCGATGCGCGATCACACGCGTCTTGCCCGAGCCGGCTCCAGCCAGAATCAGGAGCGGACCGTCGGTCTGTTGTACTGCTTCTTGCTGAGCAGAATTTAGCGAGGAGAGAAGATCCAACCCCGCTATTCTACCGTGACACTCTTCGCCAGGTTCCGCGGTTGATCGACGTCGCATCCGCGGCGGACCGCGATGTAGTACGACAGAAGCTGCAACGGGATCGACAGTACCACCGGCATTAACAGCGGACTAGTGGCAGGAATTGCCACCAACGAATCGGCGCTGCCGAGTACGTCTGTGAGCGTCGTATCTCCCACTGTGGTGAAGGCGATGATCGCACCTCCGCGGGCCTTGACCTCCTGGATGTTGCCTAGCATTTTTTCGAACACGTGATCGTGGGTCGCGAGCGCCACCACCGGCATCTTCTCGTCGATCAAGTCGATGGGCCCGTGCTACATTTCGCCGGCGGGATAGCCTTCGGCGAGGATGTAGGAGATTTCCTAGAGCTAGAGGGCGCCCTCGAGCGCGATCGGATAGTTGATGCCGCGCCCGAGATACAGGAAATCGGAACGGCTATGGAAGCGATTCGCGATCTCCTCGAGCCGTTGCGCCGACTTCAGGGTGTCTTCGAGAACCTGTGGCAATTGCATCAACGCCTCGAGGTGCGTGCAGCGCTCGTCCTTCGTCAGGGCGCTACGGACCTCGGCCAGCTTGAGCGCGAACAGGTAGAGCGCCACCAGTTGGGTGGTGAAGGCCTGGGTCGAGGCTCCGCCAATCTCAGGGCCGGCGTGGGTATAGATGGTGCCTTCGCACTCGCGCGTGGCCATGCTGCCGACGACGTTGCAGATAGCGAGGCTGCGGGCGCCCTTGCTCTTGGCTTCACGGAGTGCCGCCAGCGTGTCGGCGGTTTCGCCCGATTGCGTAATCGCGACCGCGAGCGTCGTGCTGTTGACGATCGGATTGCGATATCGATACTCGGAGCCGTAGTCCACTTCGACCGACAGCTTGGCGAGTTCTTCGATCATGAACTTGCCCACCAGCGCCGCATGCCACGACGTGCCGCACGCCAGCAGGGTGATCTTGTCGATGCCGCGCAGGTCTCCGTCGGAGATCGCCATTTCGTCCAGGAAGATCTGCCCGGAATCAAGCGAGGCGCGTCCGAGCACGGTGTCGCGGACGACGTGAGGCTGCTCGAAGATCTCCTTGAGCATGAAGTGCTTGTAGCCGGCCTTCTCGGCCGAGATCGGGTCCCACGTCACACGGGTCGGCTTGCGCTCGACGACCCTGCCCTCGAGCGTCATGAACACCACCCCCGACGGCGTGAGCACGGCCATCTCGTGGTCTTCCATGAACACCACCTCGCGGGTGTGGCTCAGGATCGCCGGGACATCAGACGCGACGAAATATTCGCCGTCGCCAATGCCCACCACGATCGGTGGGCCGTTGCGGACCGTGACGATTTTTCTGGGGTCGTCCGCCGACAACAGCACCAGCGCGAAGAGTCCGCGCACGCGTTTCATGGCGCGCAGCACCGCGTTCTCGAGTCCGTCGTTGCGCCATTCCTTCTGGACCAGGTGCGCGACTACTTCGGTGTCGGTTTCGGATTCGAACTGGTGTCCCTCGGCGACCAGCTCGCGCTTGATCTCCAGGTAGTTCTCGATGATGCCGTTGTGGACCACGACAATGCGGCCCGATCCGTCGCGGTGGGGATGCGCGTTTTCTTCGGTGGGGCGTCCATGCGTGGCCCACCGGGTATGACCGAGACCATACTCCCCCACCAGCGGCTTGGTCTGAATCGAGGTTTCGAGGTTAATCAGCTTGCCGGCACTGCGCCGGATCTCGATCTGCCCGTCGTGCACGACTGCGATACCGGCGGAATCGTAGCCGCGGTATTCGAGCCGCCGCAGCCCGTCAAGAATAACGGGGACGAGGGGCTTGGGGCCGATGTAGCCGATGATTCCGCACATGTTTTAGGCGCTGGGTTTCTGGCGGCGCTTCTCGCGCCATCCTTCTTTGTTTTCCTGACGCGCGCGGCCGACGCCGAGCGCGCCGGCCGGGACATCTTTCGTGACGGTCGACCCTGCTGCAATGTACGCGCCATCGGCCAGCGTAATAGGTGCCACCAGCGTGCTGTTGCTGCCGACGAACACGTTGTCGCCGATCGTGGTCTGGTGCTTCTTCTCGCCGTCGTAGTTGCCGGTGATGGTGCCGGCGCCGACGTTGGTCGCAGCTCCAATCGTGCTATCACCGAGATACGCGAGGTGATTCGCTTTGGAGCCCTTGCCCATCGAGGTCTTCTTCAACTCGACGAAGTTGCCGATGTGCGCGCCTTCGCCGACCTGAGATCCCGGCCGGATGTGGGCGAACGGACCGATGAAGGACCCAGCCTCGACTGTGGAATCTGTCACCACAGTGTGGTTGCGCACACACACCCGATCGCCGATGGTGGAGTTGACAATGCGCGTGCCGGCGTGAATTTCGCATGCCGCGCCGATCTTTGTGGACCCCTCCAGAAAGACGCACGGGTGGATCACCGTGTCGGCGCCGACGATGACGTCGCTGTCGACATAGGTGGTCGCGGGGTCGATCAACGTGACCCCCGCGGCCATCAACTCTTCGTTCTTCTGCTGGCGGACCATGGCACTGACCTCGGCAAGCTCTGTGCGGCTGTTGATGCCGCGAATCTCTTCCGCCTGTTCGACCGTCCACGTGGCAACGGTGCGCTTCTGTTTGCGATAGATGGCGACCAGATCGGGCAGGTAGTATTCGCCCTGGTCGTTCGAGGTGCCGACCAAATCAAGGGCGCCGAACAGCGGCGCCAGGTCGAACGCATAGATCCCGGAGTTAATCTCCGTGATTTTCTTCTGTGCCGGCGAGGCGTCGCGTTCCTCGACAATCTTCGCGATGCGGCCGTTGGTCCGGACGATGCGTCCGTAGCCGAAGGGCCTCGGCATGTTTGCCGTCACAACCGTGGCAGCAGCCTCGCATTGGGTGTGCGTCTCGATCAACGAGCGGAGCGTGTCGCTGGTCAGCAGCGGCACATCACCCGACAGCAGGATGACGACTCCCGACTTCCCTTCCAGGATCGGCCTGGCTTGCAACAACGCGTGACCGGTGCCGAGTTGCTGTTCCTGGACGACGAACTGAACATTCGCGCGCGAGCTGAGCGAGCCCTTAACCTCGTCTGCGCCGTGACCGACCACCAGCGTGACGCTGGCGGGTGTGAGGGCATCAGCCGTGCGCAGGACGTGCTCAATCAGCGAGCAGCCCGAAATGCCGTGCAGGACCTTGGGCACCTGCGACTTCATCCGCGTGCCCTTGCCCGCGGCAAGCACCACGACGTGAATCTCAACCACGAGTGATTTTGACCCGTTCCAGGGCGTCGTAGACCACCTTTGTGGTCAGGCCCAGTCGTTCAGCAACCAGCCGCGCTGTGTCCCGTTTGGACTCACCCAGGCTATTTTCTGTTAATTGACCAAATAGCTTCTCGATATCATCGTCCGTCGCCGCCAGGGGTAGGCCCTGGTCCTTTGAACCTGGCGGAATCACCAGGGTGAACTCCCCTTGCGGGGCCTTGAACCTGGTCAGCAACTCCTCAGGGGTGCCAAAAACGAATTCTTCGTGGATCTTGGTCAGCTCACGCCCTACCATTATCTGGCATTTGACCAATTGATGCAGTTCGTCGAGGGTCCTCAGTAGCCGATGGGGGGCCTCAAAGAACACCGCGGCACGGTCTCGGCTGGCCTCGACCAAGGCGAGGAACCATAATTTTCTGTCTTTTGACTTAATTGGAGCAAACCCATGAAAACAAAACCCTTCCGACTTCATACCGGCCACAGACATGGCGGTCACCACGGCACTGGCACCAGGAATGGGCTCCACGCGGAAGCCGGCTTCCCGGACGGCGGCCACCAGGGTCGCGCCAGGGTCCGAAACACCCGGAGTACCAGCATCGGTGACCAGGGCAATGGAGTCTCCAGCGGCCAGGCGAGCGAGCAAACGCGCGACCCGCGCGCCTTCGTTATGTTCGTGGACACTGAGGACGGGCGTTGCAATCTCGTAGTGGCGCAACAGGTTCCCGGTCCGCCGCGTATCTTCGGCGGCCACCAATTGCACGGACTTCAAGATACGGAGAGCGCGAAGCGTGATGTCTTCGAGGTGGCCGATGGGTGTCGCGACAACGTACAGCGTCCCCTTCATCAGCCGCATTTTATTGTACCATTGCAAGATGGCCGCTTTTCCGAGATCGCGTCCTAGTGTCCTGCATGCACGCGGCTGAACCACTACCCCACTTCGTCGACGACTATCTCGCCTATCTCTACGAGGTCCACCCCACCGGGGCGACCATGGACGGTGTTCATATCCATGACGACCTGTTAGAGGACTTCCGGCGTACGGCCATTGACAGTCACACGAGTGCTCTTTCCGGCTTCGCCCGGCGGCTCGACAGCATTCCGCACGCGAACTTGCCGCTTCGGGAACAGGTCGAGCACCAGATTGTCGCGTCGAACATCCGGGCCCGGCAATTCGATCTGGAAGCCACGCGCCCGTGGGAGCGCAACCCGCACGTCTATGCCGACATCCTGGCCTCGAGTCTTGCCGCCCAGGCAATCTTCACCCACTCGCCCGAAACCGACCGGGCGCGCCGGGTGCTCTCGAAACTGCGCCAGGTGCCGCGTCTCGTGCAGGCCGCGCGCGACAACATCAAGGATCCGCCTGCCATCTTCGTGAAGGTCGGCATCGACACCTGGCGTGGCGCCATGTCGTTTATCCAGACAGACCTGCCTCGCGCCTTCTCGAATGTCGATGACATTCACCTGCTTGGCGACTTGGACGATGCGTGCACCGAGTCGGTGAGGACGATTGGCGCCTACGTCGATGACCTCGAGAACGACATCCGGCCTAATGCCAAGGGGTCATTCCGTCTCGGCCGCGACAGGTTCGAGCAGAAGCTGCGCCTGGAGGAGGGGATTACGCTCCCGGCCGAACGGCTGCTCGCCATTGCCACGCGCGAGCTGGCGGCGACACAGGAAGAGTTCCGCCAGTTGGCCGGCGGACGAAATGGCGGTGACCCCATTGCGGCATGGCGAAAGGCGAAACAGCAGCACCCAGCGCCCGGCGCGCTAATCTCGACGGCCCATGCCCAGCTCGAAGAGCTGCACACCTTCTTGTCTCGCAACCCGGTAGTCAGCATTCCCGACAGCTCCGGTGTCGCCGTCGCCGCCACGCCAGAGTTCCTCCGCTGGTCATCGGCCAGCATGTGGACGCCTGGGCCCTACGAACCGAAGCCGTCGCGTGCGATGTACTACTTGACCGACGTCGATCAGAAGTGGGACGTCGAGCGTCAGCTCGAGCACCTGCGCAACTTCAACACGCCGACGCTGTGGGCCATTTCGATCCACGAGGTATATCCGGGCCACTTCCTGCACTATCAGCACCTGCGGAAGGTCGATTCCAAAGTCCGCCGTTCAACCATGTTTGCGCCCGCCTCCTACATGGAAGGCTGGGCCCACTACTGCGAGCAGATGATGCTCGAGGCCGGCTTCGGCAAGGGCGATCAGTCGCTCAAGCTCGGCCAACTGGCCGAGTCGCTGGTGCGCCTGGCCCGCTTTATTGTCGGTATTCGCCTGCACACCGAGGACTGGTCGGTCGAGCAGGGGGTGCGGTTCTTCAAGGACGAGGCATTTCTGGAAGACGCCAACGCGCGGCGCGAAGCCGAGCGCGGCACCTTCGATCCGACGTATCTTGTCTACTCGGCAGGCAAGCTGATGCTGCTGAAACTGCGCCGCGACTGGTACGAGCAACAAGGAGGCAAGCCCTCGTTGCGCGCGTTCCACGATGCGCTGCTGGCCCAGGGCTCCGCGCCCTTCTGGGCCTTGCGGCGCCTCATGCTTGATGGATCGTCAGACGTGGTGTTGGAGTAACAACATGCCCTTGTACGAATATGAATGCAGCGCGTGCGCGCACCGCTTCGAAGTGATTCAGAAGTACTCGGATGCGCCGATCGACATCTGCCCGAAATGCGGCAGCGCGGTGAGCAAGCTGTTCTCGTCGCCCGCGATCCAGTTCAAGGGTTCTGGTTTCTACCTGACCGACTACGGCCGCGGCGGCAAGAGCGACCTGGGCACCGGGTCGGCGACAGAGGCGAGCGCCAACACGCCGGCGAGCGAGACCAAGATCGACGCGAAGTCCGAGGCCAAGACCGAGACCAAGACCGAGACCAAGACCGAGACCAAGACCGAAACGAAACCGAGCACCACGACCTGATCTCCTCAGCTCCTGTTCTTGACGACGTCTCTCAGGTACGCCAGGAACGGCGCGGCGAGTTCAGGTCGCTTCATCGCGAAGTAGACCGTCGCTTTCAAGAACCCCAGCTTGTTACCCGTGTCGTGGCGGACGCCGTCCACCTCGTAGGCGTAGATTGGCCGCGACTGCAGCAGCTTGCGCAAGCCGTTGGTCAGTTGAATTTCGCCGGACTTGTCCTTCGCGGTCTCGTGCAGGGCAGGGAAGATGTCGGGCGTGAGGATGTAGCGGCCGATGATGGCGAGGTCCGACGGCGCGTCCTCGCGTGCCGGTTTCTCGACCAGGTCGGTCACGCGGTAGACGCCCGTGCCGACTTCGGGCGCCGGCACGCCGGCAATCACGCCGTAGTTCGAGACCTGATCCATCGGCACGCGCTCGACGGCCAGCACCGGTCCGCCCGCCTTCTCGAACACGGCAATCATTTGTGCCAGCGCCGGTGGCGTCGCATCGATCACATCGTCGGCCAGGATCACCGCGAATGGTTCGTTGCCGATCAGGGTTTCGGCGACGAGCACGGCGTGACCCAGGCCGAGCGGTTCGCCCTGGCGCACGTACGAGACGTTAATCTGATCAGAGATCTTGCGGACCTCTTCGGCCAGGTCGCGCTTGCCTCGGCTTTCGAGGAATGACTCGAGCTCCTTCGAGACGTCGAAGTGATCCTCGATGGCGTTCTTGCCGCGGCCGGTGACCAGGATGATGTTTGGGACGCCGGATTGAACCGCTTCTTCGACGCCGTATTGAATGGTCGGTTTGTCGACCAACGGCAGCATTTCCTTGGGCTGCGCCTTGGTGGCCGGCAGAAACCGCGTGCCCAGACCGGCGGCGGGGAAGACGACCTTACGGACAGTCGAGCTCATACCTATTAGAATAGTGCAGTTATGCTCGACCCTCTTTACGTCCGCGACCACATCGAAACGGTGCAGCAGGGCCTTGCCAATCGCGGGCTCGACGCAACGGCCGAGTTGCAGCAACTCGCGACGTGTGAAACACAGCGCCGCCGGTTGATTCCCGCCATCGAAGGGCTGAAGCGCGAGCAGAACTCGACCGGTGACCAGGTGGCGCGCAGCAAGCGGAATGGCGAAGAGGTGCAGCACCTGTACGAGGTCAGCAAGCAGCGGAACCAGAAGATTAAGCAGATGGAAGTGGAGCTCGATGCAGTCGAGCGCCAGCGCACGCTGATCCTCGAGGTGCTGCCCAACCTGCCGCACGCCAGCGTGCCGGTGGGGAAGAGCGCGGCCGGTAACGTGGTGGTACGGACATGGGGTAAGCCCACGGCGCAGGACTTCGAGCCCAAGGCGCACTGGGATCTCGGTCCGCAGCTCGGGATCATCGACTTCGAGCGCGCCACCAGGATTTCCGGCTCTCGCTTCGCGATCCTGATGGGCGCCGGCGCGCAGCTCGAGCGCGCGTTGATCAACTTCATGCTGACGCTGCACCCGACCGAGCACGGCTACACCGAGGTGCTGCCGCCGTTCCTGGTGTCATCGTCCACCCTCTACGGCACCGGCCAGTTGCCGAAGTTCGAACAGGACCTGTTCAAGATTGCCGGCGACTGGGATCTGTATCTCATCCCAACGGCCGAGGTCCCGGTTACGAATCTCTATCGCGGCGAGATCATCGACGGCCGGCTGTTGCCGCTGAAGTTCACCGCCTACACGCCGTGCTTCCGTAGCGAAGCGGGGTCGTACGGCGCTGACGTGCGCGGCCTGATTCGGCAGCACCAGTTCGATAAAGTGGAACTGGTGAAGTTCGCGACGCCCGAGACGTCGTACGCCGAACTCGAAAGCCTCACCGCCAACGCCGAACGGGTGCTGCAGTTGCTGGGCCTGCCGTACCGGACGATGGCGCTTTGTACGGGGGACATGGGCTTCGGTTCGTCGAAGACCTATGACCTCGAAGTGTGGCTGC
>SXGT01905919.1_pt1 | contig 11849 bp, 11 predicted proteins | sample 3176221 | NCBI WGS metagenome assembly SXGT01 (sample SAMN11356862, study PRJNA531348) | freshwater metagenome | isolation source: freshwater sample F1-120 | place: China: Fuxian Lake, Yuxi | collected 2017-12-25
ATCAGGCCGATCACCATCAGGCCGGTCTCCTTGAACAGGGTCGCCATCAAATAGAGACCAAAGAGGGCGGCTGCGTGCCGGGGCTGGAAATCGTGGCGTCGGCGGATTCCGAGGTAGAGGGCCACCGTCGCGACGGCGAGAAGTCCCACCATGACCTCGGATTGATTGACCGCGACGGCCACCGCTTCGACGTGGACTGGGTGCACCATGAAGAAGGCGGCTACCAGCCAGGCCGCCACCGGCGGCAGCAGCAGGCCGGCAAGGTGAAACAGCGCTAACCCGGCGGCCGCGTACATGGCGATGCTGACCGCCCGAAACACCCAGGGCTTGCCCCCGCCGAGTACCCATTGCGTGGCAAAGCCGGTGGTGGCGAGCGGGCGATAGAGGGCCGGGGGGAACGGTTTGGGCCAGTAGGACTGGGTGAAGAACGACCACGGCTCAGCCAGGCTGTGGACCAGCGGGTTCTTTTCGATGACCGGCATGTCGTCTTGGGAGAACCCGTTACCCAGGTTCGTGACCGTCGAGCCAAGGCAGAGGCCCACCAGGCTGATCTTGAGCAGCATCGCGCGGGTCATAGGGTCACGGTGTTGAAGTCTTCGCAAAAACCCCCGGTCCCCGGTGTGGTCCCGGTGCAGCGGGCGGTCCGCAGATCGAGCGTAAGGTATGACTGGCAAGCAACTTAACCAAAGCCCCAGAGTTTGGCTCAAAGGGTGCCATTGAAAGAGCCAGAACACTGGAAGTCACCCGAAGCAGCAACCCTATTGTGGAGGCAGGACATGTTCAATCGTAAGGGCTTTACTCTGATCGAGTTGTTGATCGTCGTCGTCATCATCGGCATTTTGGCGGCCATCGCGATCCCGAAGTTCGCGGCCACCAAGGACAAGGCCAAACTGGCCTCGGTCAAGACCGACATCCGGAACTTGATGACCGCCCAGGAAGCGTATTTCTCTGACTACGCGACCTACGGCACCCTGGCCCAGTTGGTGACCGCCAGCACCTTCACGTTGTCGAGCGGCAACACCGGCGCGGCGGCCGGCGCGGCCAGCGGCTTCACGGCCACCGTGACCAACACCACGATTACGTCGACCATCGATCAGTGCACCACGCAAGTCGGCGCGGGCGCGGCTTCGACCCTCGACGGCGTCATCGTCTGCTCGTAATTCCCCCTAGGGGTTGTTTCGGGTGTCGAAGAGGCGGCCAGGTGGCCGCCTCTTCTGCTTTCCTGACCCGGCCCCGCCGCGGTGGCCGACCGGGGAGCCGGCGGCGGAGCCGGGGCACCCAGTCCTGCAAAGTCCAATGAGAATCGGTCGACGAGTTGTTGCGCCTGCGACTGCAATGACGCTCTAACGCGTTAAAAAGCAACGTGTTAGAATAAATAGATCCAGCTGGCACCATCGTTGCTCTTAAGGTTGTCGGACGAGCGAGACCGCTTGGTTCTGGATCTAACGAAGGCACATTCCAACTCGGAGGCACCATGTTCAATCGTAAGGGCTTTACTCTGATCGAGCTGTTGATCGTCGTCGTCATCATCGGCATCTTGGCTGCCATCGCGATCCCGAAGTTCGCGGCCACCAAGGACAAGGCCAAACTGGCCTCGGTCAAGACCGACATCCGGAACTTGATGACCGCCCAGGAAGCGTACTTCTCTGACTACGCGACCTACGGCACCCTGGCCCAGTTGGTGACCGCCAGCAACTTCACGTTGTCGAGCGGCAACACCGGCGCGGCGACCGGCGCGGCCAGCGGCTTCACGGCCACCGTCACCAACAGCACCATCACTTCGACGATCGATCAGTGCACCACGCAGGTTGGCGCGGGCGCGGCTTCGACTCTCGACGGCGTCATCGTCTGCTCGTAAGACAGCGGTGTGAGGGGGCGGGCTTCCCGCCCCCAACCACCTTTCTTTCCACTCTCGGCTCGACGAAAAGGAGGACCTCATGCCCAGACAATCCAAGGCAGGCTTTACGCTGATTGAGCTCCTGATCGTCGTGGTGATCATCGGCATCCTGGCGACGATTGCAATTCCGAAGTTTGCGGCCACGAAGGACAAGTCGAAGCTGGCATCGGTCCGAACCGATGTTCGGAACATCATGACCGCGCAGGAGGCGTACTGGGCCGATTTCGGCACCTTCGCCACCATCGCGCAGCTTCAGGCGGCAACCAACTACACCTTCTCTCCGGGGAACTCGGCGGCTGCGACCGCCTCGTCTTCCGGCTACACGGCCACGGTCACCAACAGCACGATCACCTCGACCCTGGACCAATGCTCGGTCCAAGTCGGCGGTGGCGCAGCGAGCACAATCGACGGTGTGGTTGTTTGCTCCTGACGTCCCTGCCTGGGCCGGCGCAAGCGCCTCAGCTCGGCCGCTCTGGGTTCTGCCCGGGCGGCTTTGGGCGTCGAAGGGACTAGGCCGATGAGAGTGCTCGTGCTCGATGCCGACGGGTCGCTGAAGCATACGATCGCGCCCTACTTGGAAGATGTCGGCTACGAAGTGATCGCCCGCCGCGATCCCGAAGCCGCGTTGCTCGAGGCCCAAGCCTGCGGGATCCGGACGATTCTCTGTGACTTGGCTTTCCCCGACGACGGGGGCCTCAACTTCCTCCGCCGCTACCGGAGCGGCGGCGGTACCGGCGTGATTCTCGTCTGCGGTGGCCCGTCAGAATCTGCCAGCGCGAGCGCCGCGCTCCGGGAGGGAGCCGATGGGTTCCTCCGGAAGCCGGCCTTGCCTGAAGAGATTCTGATGGCCCTTCGCCAGACCGACGAACGGGAGCGGCTCCGTCACGAGGTGGCCACCCTCCGCGCGACGATCGGCTCCCGCGGGCTCGAGCCGATGTTGGTGGCCGAAGATTCCAAGATGCGGACGATTCTCGAAGTCGCCGCCCGCGCTGCCGCGTCGGACCAAGCCGTGCTGATTACCGGCGAGCGGGGCACCGGCAAGGCGCTCCTCGCCCGGGCCATGCACCGGTTCAGCCGCCGCGGCGATGGCGCCTTCGTCGCCATCGACTGCCACGCTACCCCCGATTTCTTCTCGTCCGAGGGCGGGCCCGGTACCCAGGACCCCGGCGACCCGACCAGTGTGTGGCGATCGGCCAGCCGGGGGACGTTGCTGCTCGAAGACATCGAACAGCTGACGAGCGATAGCCAGGGGTATTTGCTCTCTCGCCTCGCCCCGAATGGGAACGGCAAGTCCGGCGGCGTGGCGGTCTTGGTCGACACCGACGTCCGCTTGATGGCCACGGCCGAAGCCCAACTGGGCCGGCTGGTCGATGAAGGGAAACTCCGTCCGGAGTTGGCCCAGCGGCTCGGGATGACCACGCTCGATCTCCCGTCGCTCCGGGAACGGCGAGACGACATCCCGGCGCTGGTGACCCACTTTCTGCAACAGGTAGCCGCCAAGACCGGACGCCCGATCAGCATCAGCCCCCAAGCCATGGCGGCGTTAGTGGCCTATTCGTGGCCGGGTAACGTCCGGGAACTCCGCCAGGTCGTCGAGCGGGCCGCGGTCCTCAGCCAGACCGGCAAGCTCGATCGGACCGATTTCCCGATCTTGGTCAGCGCCGGGAAATCGGGACAGAACGGCGCGGCGAGTGAGTTCGCCCTGAAGCCGCAGGTCGAGGGCTTCGAACGGGAGATCATTCTGCGGGCGCTGGCCGCCTGCGGCGGAACCCGCCGAGAAGCCGCCCGGCTCCTTCGGATCAGCCTTCGGACGCTCTTCTACAAGCTTCGGCGGTACGGCCTCGCCTGAGTTCTCCAACCGCCCGATTCGCGGCGTTTGGCTCCAGTTGGCGTTCACTTGGTTACCACTGAAAGGTCCCCCGCCATGAGCTTGATCTCATGGCTACCCCACGCGCCGGTTTCACCCTCCTCGATGTGATGTTCGCCCTGGTCGTCTTGACCGTCGGGCTCGCCTTGTTGGCCCGTTTGACCCATACGACCAGTCAGAGCGCCGCCCGGGGGCGGCGATGGACCCTGATGGCCACCGCCGCCGAGGGCGAATTGATCCGGTTGGAACGGGACTACCGTCAGGCCGCGCCGAGTTGTGTTCCGCCCTCGTCGGCCAGTCGCACGACCCCCGATGGGGTCGATCTCGCCTGGTCGGTTCGCCCCGACTCCGCCCATGTCGAAGTGGTACTTGAGGTCCGGGGCATGGCGGCCGGACGCCGGCTCATCGATACGATCGTGACGGGGTTCCCATGCCGGTAACGGACCGCCGGGGCGTGACGCTACTCGAGCTGATCGTGGCGATGGCGGTTGCGGCCATCCTCGGGTCGCTGCTGCTCAGCGCGATGACCACCGTCACCGCCACCCTCCGGAATCGGGTCGAACGGGTGGGGGCGCTGGTGGCCGCCCGGGCCGTTTGGGGCGTGATCCGGTCGGACTGGGCGGCGTTAGGTAGCGACTCGGTGGCCGGACCGGATCTCGGGGCCCAGACGGCGGGGGCGCTGACCTATCGCGCCGACCGCGGGCTGGTCGCGGTCTGCCATTTGGCGCCCGATACCCTGGTCATTGCCGCCACTCGGTTGACTCGATGGGCCCCTCGCCGGCCGGTGGCGGGCCGCGACAGCCTGCTCATCTACGCAGCCGGCGATTCGGCGGCTGGTCTCGACGCCTGGGTCCCGGTGCCGCTGCTGGCCGGCCCCTCGGCCGGCACCTGCCCCTCCGGGGCACCGGCCGAGCGTTTCACCACCAGCCTCGATTCCGGAGCCCTGGCCCGCTGGCGGCTCCGCGGCCCGGCTTTGGCTCGGTTGGTCGAGACGGTGGAGGCCCGGATCTACGGTGCCGGAACGCTCTGGCAATTTGGGATCGAAGGGCTTTCGGCGGGCGCTTCGATTCAGCCGGTCGCGAGCAACCTGGCCGGGGCGGCGGGGCTTCAAATCACCGGCTGGGACTGCTTCGGCCTGGCCGGGCCGCTGACCTCCCTCTGCGGCGCCGATGTCGACCTCCGGGTCATGACGAAACGAGATCTCGGTCTTGGCGCGGGACGGGGCGGAGTCGGGTTCGACAGCCTGAGCCTGTCGGTCCGATTCGAGAATCGGCCCTGATGATCGTGGCCCTTGGAGTGCTCTTCTCCGTGTTCCTCGCCATCGGCGTGGCGGCGCCGGTCGCCTCGTTCGAGATCACCGCCGGCCGCCAGGCGTTCCAGGCGGTCAAGGCCCAGGCGGCCGCCAACCGGGCGCTGACCGACCTGTTCAGCCGGGCTTGGATCGATTCGGTGCGGGCCCGCCCGGTCGGGTTTCGGGACTCGGTCGGTCCGGGGGAGGTCGAACAAGTCGCTCCCGGCCTCTGGCTGGTGTCGGCGTCCGGGATCCTGACCGACCTGAGCGGGCGCCCGCTTGCCCGGGCGGTTCGAGGGTGGTTGGTTCAAGACGGGGCGTTCTTGGGCGATTCGCTCAAGCGACCAATTCTGATTCGGCGCTACCGGGCTCGCCGATTTCAGTAGCGGTTCGCCCAAGCCGTCGGGAACTTTGCGAAATTTCGCGACGCCTGGCTCAGTGCAAGCCTCGTCCGAACCTCAGGACCATATTGTTAAAGCATTGTGATTATGTGGCTTAGGTATTGCAATGCCAGGAGTCGCAGGGCGCTGCCAGGCTTGGCATAGGCGTTGCCCGCACAGAGGGTACTCGGTAGCATTCGGGCGGAGTTCGAGAGTTCGGAATTTCGGCCGGCATGAAGTCTCTGACGACACCTGCAAGCTGTTGCAGTACAAGAAGTTGGATGCCGTGACTCAGAAAATGTCACGTGCCTGACAAAAGGTTGCGCTACAGCAGCACAACCGTCAACCATCTTGGCACCGGTGCGAAGCATGGGATTTTTCAACCGCAATAGGACCACGGTCGGCCTCGATATCGGGAGCGGCCTCATCAAGATGGTGGTGGTTTCGCATGGGTCCGGCGAGCCGATCCTCTCGAAGGTGGGCATGCGAGCGCTGGTCGACGATGCGATCGTCGAAGGCGAAGTCATGGATCCGGGCATCGTCGCGGAAGCGGTTCGCGGCTTGTTCCAGGAGCTTGGCATCAAGGCCAAGAACGTCGTCACCGCCGTCGGCGGGCGCGACGTCATCATCAAAAAGATTCCGATGGACCGGATGAAGGAAGGCGAAGCGCGCGAACTGATCCGCTGGGAAGCGGAACAGCACGTGCCGTTCGACATGGACAACGTCGAACTCGACTTCCAGATCCTGGATCCTGAAGCCGAGGGCCTCCAGATGTCGGTGCTCTTGGTGGCGGCCAAGCGGGAGCTGGTCGAAACCAAGGTGTCGCTGCTGAAAGACATCGGGATCGAACCGTCGGTCATCGACGTCGATGCCTTCGCGCTCCATAATGCGTTCGAAATCAACTATCCCGATGCCATGAAGGGTATCGTCGGCCTGGTGAATATCGGCCACGAAATCACCAACGTGAACATCCTCGACGAGGGCGTGCCGGTACTGACCCGCGATCTGCCGTTGGGTACCCGCCGGTTTCGCGAGGATCTCCAGCGCGAACGCGGGTTGTCGGCTGATGAAGCGCACAAGCTGCTCCAGGGATTCGAAGCTTCCGACGTGTTGACTCCGTTTCTGCTGAGCCGGGGCGAGGAGTTGGCGGTCGGTGTGGAACGGGCTGCTGCGTTCCTCCAGACGTCGAGCCGGTCGTCCGCGGCGTTGAGCCGGTTGTTCCTCTCCGGGGGTGGCGCTCGGATTCCCGGTTTGGCCAAGGTGCTTGGTGAACGGCTCAAGATGCCGGTTCAGTTGGCGAACCCGCTCGAGCGGATCCAAGTGGCCGATGGCGTCTTTGATTCGATGAACGTGGATGAAGTGGCGCCGCTGCTCATGCTGCCCGTCGGCCTGGCCTTGCGGCAGGCGGCGTGACCGAAGAAGGAGGGAATAGACTTCGATGATTACCATCAATCTCAAGCCCGGGCACAAGCGCGCCAAGAACGCGTCGCCGATGGCGGCGATCGGGGCGCAGTTCAAGGCCGCCGGGCAGAAGATCAAAGATCCGTACCGTCTCGGCGCGCTGGCCGCGAGCGTTGCCTGGCTTGGCTATGTCGGGATGACGCAGCTGGCCACCAGCAACGAGCTCTCCGATCTCGAGCCGAAACTGGAGCAGGCCCGCGCCGAGAATCAGCGCTTCCGCGCGTTCCTTGGCGAGAAGCGGCGGCTCGAATCGGTCCGCGATTCCATCCAGGCCCAGATCGCCACCATTCGGACGGTCGACGGCGACCGGTACGTCTGGCCCCGGATTTTCGATGAAGTGGCCCGCGCGGTGCCGCCGTTCACGTGGCTCACGGACGTCCAGTACGTCGCGAGCGCCCCGGTCCCGGTCACCGACACGACCCAGAAAGTGATCGAGGCGCCGCCGGTGCAGGTGGATATCAAGGGCCGGACGGTCGATATCCAAGGCTACACCCGGTTGATCCGCCAGCTTGAAGACTCGCCGTACTTGAAGGATGTCACCGCGATTTCGGCCAACACCGTGTTGGACCAGAATCGGGCGGTGACGGCCTTCGTTCTCAAGGCGACCTACTACCGGCCGGGCCTCTCTGCCGCCGGTCCGCGGGCCGAGGCGACGGGTGCTGATCCGGCGCCGGCGGCCAAGCCGACGACCGTCGCACAGAAGGAGGACTGAACCATGGCCTTGCTCGATAATCCCAAGGCAGCGCCGGCGATCGGCCTGATGATGGCCGGTCTGCTGGGCTACATGTTCTACTCCGGCGAAGTCGTGAAGCAGATCGGCATCGACGGGGTGGCGGTCAAGAAGGAGCAGATCAAGTCGGTGCAGGACTCGATCAACTTCCTGGAATCGCAGACCGACAGCGTCAAGCGCGATTTGGCGCGGGGCACCATCGAAGACTTCAAGAACAAGATCGAGTCGCACCGGGGCACGTTGACCGTCCTCCGCCAGCTGGTGCCGGAGCGGAACGAAGTGCCGAACCTGCTCGACGACATCTCGACCCGCGCCAAGATCCGGGGCGTCAACCTGGCCGAAGTCGTGCCGCAGCCGGTCGCGGCCGGTCCGGCGCCGTTCGATACCTATGCGTACAAGCTCGCGGTCATCGGCCGGTACGACCAGATCGGGGAGTTCCTGTCCGACATCGCCAGTCTCCGGCGGATCATCGTCCCCTATGATGTGACCGTTCTCTCGGCGCCGGCGGCCCAAGCCAAGGCGTTAGGCGACGACAACAAAGCGATGCTCGAAGCCAAGTTCCAGATCCGGACCTATGTGAAGGGTGGCACGCCCACCCCAGAAGGAGGGCAGGGTGGCAACTAAGACGGTCCTCTCGCTCTTCGCCGTGGTGATGCTCGTCGTCACCGGGTGCGGTGGCAGCGAGGAAGGGGAGGTCAAGCAGGGCGCCCTCACGGCCGCCGTGGTCAAAGCCGACGATGAGTCGGCCGAGACTCCCGCCCCACCCGCCGCCGACTCGGCCGCGTCGGTCCCGAAACCGGTGGCGCCGGCGGATTCCGCGTCGGTCGCCGTGGCGACTGCCGATTCGGCCGCTCCGGCGGCCACCGACGACCCCGATTCGATGGAAGGCCGCGAGAGCTTCTCTTATGCCGGCGGGAGCCGCGATCCGTTCGTCTCCCTGCTGGCCAACACCAAGGTGGGGCCGGAACTCCCGGATCTGCTCTTGGTCGCGATCTACTACGACACCCGGAATCCGAGCGCCAGCGTCGTCGTGATGCGGGAGAAGATCGGCGGCAAGAAATACAACCTCCGGCCGGGCGACCGGCTCGGACGGATGCGGGTCAGCACGATCCGCCCCAAAGATGTGACCTTCGCGATTGATGATTTTGGTGCTGAACGGCAAGAAACCGTGTCGCTTCGTAAGGTGGAGGAAACCCCATGACGTTGAGTTCCTGGTCCCTGGTGGCGACGGCGTTCCTGTCGCTCGCGGCCGCCCCGAGTGCGCGGCGTGCCGAGCCGACCGATGGTGAAGTCCGGGCCGTACGCCTGGTCTCCGCTCCCGGCCGGGCCGAGTTGGTGGTGCAGATCCAAGGTGCGCTGTCGGTTACCGATATGACCCTGGCCGATCCGGCCCGGATCGTCATCGATGTCCAAGGCGCCGTCCTCCCCCCGGCCTTCACGCCGAACTACGATGGCGTCAATCGCGCCGGCGTGGTCGGTATGCGGGTCCGCCAGACCGACAAGAACACCGTTCGTGTCGTCCTGGTCATGGACAAGCTCAAGCCCTACACGGTAACCCAGGAAGACGACGGCATCCGGGTGAGCTTCGGCGCCGATGAGGCCTTCATGGCCTGGTCGACCGGCTCGCTGGTAACGCCGGACGCCGGATTCGTCGTGGCCAAGGTGCCGTCCAGGGCCGAGCCCAAGGTCGAAATCGTCGAACCCGCCGCGGAGCAATCCGAGGAGGCTGCCGCACCGGCCGCCGAACGGCGGCTGACCCGGACCGGCGCCGCCATGACGACCACCCAGCAGCGGCAGGAGCCCCGGCTCACCGTCAGCTGGGACAACGCCAACATTCAGGACGTCATCGCGGGCTTCCAGGCGATCAGCGGCCGCTCGATCATCCTGGGCAAGGCCATCAACGTCGCGATCACCGCCGAGATCCGCGACAAGCCGTGGCCGGACGCCTTCAAGGCGATTCTCGGCGCCTACGGGTTGTCGGTCCAGGAAGTCGACGGCGGCATTCTCCGGGTCGATGCCCCCGAGACCCTCGCGGCCATCGACTCGCTCGAGCCCCGCGAAACCGCCGTCATCAAGATCAACTACGCCAGCGCCGGCGATCTGGTCGGAACGGTCAAGTCGATCGTATCGAAGCGGGCCAGCGTGGTGGCCGATACCGGCACCAACTCGCTCATCGTCAGCGATTCGCGCTCGGCCATTCCCGGCTTGGTGGATTTCGTTCGCGGCCTCGATATCCGGCCGCCCCAGATCGCGATCCAGGCCAAGATCATCTTCGTTGACCGGACCGACGTCGAGCAGCTCGGCTTCAAGTACGACTTGGCCACCGGCCAACAGTTCTATAACAAGGTCCTCCAGCGCCCCGATCCGAACAAGGACGGCGAGCCGTACTTGCCGGGCATCAACATCGTGGACTTGGGCGGGAGTTCGATCTCGGCGGTTGCGAACGCGGACGCCTTCATTCCCTCGACGGCGCTCGACCTGACCTACTCGATCGCGTTGGGCGGCTTCTCGCTGACCAGCTTCCTCTCGGCGCTCGAGCGGATCGATCTGACCGACGTCCAAACCGAGCCGGTCATCACCACCAAGGACAACAAGAAGGCGTCCTTGCTGGTCGGTGAAGAAATTCCGATCCGGGTCGTTGACGCGAGCACCCTTGGTGGCGGCGCCGGCCAGGCTCCCCGTGCCACGGTGCAGTTCAAAGAAGTCGGTATCAAGCTGAACGTGACGCCGCACGTCACCAACAACCGGCAGATCGTGCTCCAGATCGAGACCGAGCGTTCGGCGGTCAAGACCTTGTCGGCGGCCGACCTTGGCTTCATCATCGACAAGCAGAACACCAAGAACGAAATCCTGGTGGGCGACGGCGAAACGGCCGTCATCGGCGGCTTGACCGTCACCACCGTGACTCGTTCCAAGACCGGCATCCCGTTGCTCTCGAGCCTTCCGCTCCTGGGCAGCTTGTTCAGCTTCACCTCGAACACCGAAAACCGGAAAGACCTGATCATCCTCGTGACTCCGCGGATCGTCGACGACCAGGACAAGTAGACAAGGGATCGCTCGTCCCGCTCCCTTACCACAAACCGCCGCCGGGGTCTTCGGACTCCGGCGGCGGGTTGTTTTCCGGCCGTGAGCCGGTCTAGACTCAACCCATGAGCGACGACCGCGAGTTGGGGATGGACCGGCCGATGTCCCGCCGGGATTTTCTCGATGGGGTGGCGGTTGGCGTGGGCGGCGCCCTGGCCCTTCCGAGCCTCCTCGAGGCGTCGCAGGAGGCCCCGGGCTACCCGCCGGCCCTGACCGGGCTCCGAGGCGCCCATGTCGGCGCCTACGAAGCTTTCCATTCGCTCAGGGATGGCACCCTCTGGTCCACCGCCCCGGCGCCGGCTTCGACCGGCGAGCGATACGATCTGGTGGTGGTGGGCGCCGGGATCAGCGGTCTGGCCGCGGCCCACTACTACCGGAAGGCCGCGCCGGGCGCCCGGATCCTGATCCTCGACAATCATGACGATTTGGGCGGACACGCCAAGCGGAACGAGTTCACCCACGAGGGCCGGACGTTTCTCGGCTATGGCGGCACCTTCTCGATTGAGAGCCCGCTGCCCTACAGCCCGGTGGCCAAAGGGTTGCTCACGGAGCTTGGCATCGATGTCGGCCGGTACGCGGCGTATCACGACGCCGGCCTCTACCGGGGCCTCGGGCTGCGGGAAGCGACGTTCTTCGACCGCGAAACCTACGGAGCTGACAAGCTGGTGTTCGGCGGGCCGGGGAGTGACGCCTTTGCCGCCGCCGCGCCGATTTCCGAGGCGACGCGACGGGACCTCAAGCGCCTAACGAACGACCGGTTCGATCCCTACCCGGGGCTCTCGGAATCCGAGATCCGGGCCCGGCTCGCCCGGGTCAGCTATGCCGATTACCTCACCCGCGTCCTCGGTCTCGATCCGGGCGTCCTGCCGCTCTACCAGACGGCGCCCCACGGCCTGTACGGGGCCGGGATCGACGTGGTTCCGGCCCAAGACGCCTACGGAATCGGCTTGCCGGGGTTTTCCGGCCTCAAGCTCGGCCCGGCGCCGGGGCCCGGCCAGAACTATGACGCCCAAACCACCGAGGAAGCGGAACGGTTCTTCTGCCATTTCCCGGACGGCAATGCCACCATCGCGCGGCTCCTGGTCCGCCGGCTGATTCCCGGTTCAATACCGGGAACTACGGCCGAGGATGTGGTGACC
>SXGT01180626.1_pt1 | contig 11848 bp, 7 predicted proteins | sample 3176221 | NCBI WGS metagenome assembly SXGT01 (sample SAMN11356862, study PRJNA531348) | freshwater metagenome | isolation source: freshwater sample F1-120 | place: China: Fuxian Lake, Yuxi | collected 2017-12-25
ACCCTAGCCCTCTCCCCCAGGAGAGGGAGAAACGTTCGCCGTGTGTTGAGTTATCGAACGTCGTCCGTCCTTCGTCCGCTGCCTTCTACGAACCACCAGCCAGCTGTGACAAGCAATTCAACTTTGAAGTTTTCCAAGCCCGTCCGCTCGCTGTTCCCTCTCCCCGGGGGAGGGGGTCAGGGTGAGGGCGACCATCTCACAAATTTCTATGGAAACAATCGCCCAGCAGCGACCGGCAGCTTGACTTCCAAACACCCCGGCACGTCCGCTCGCCGTTCCCTCTCCTCGGGGGAGAGGGCTAGGGTGAGGGCGAGCGTTCCACTAACTTCTCTCCTTCCCCCAAACCTCGGGCGACATCGTCGGCCTCGTGTAGCCCGGCGCTGGATGCGGCGCGCATTCCTGCAACGCGTTGAAGATCGCGTCACGCACAAGCTGCTGTTCCCGCCGCAGTTGCCAGTTCCAAAAGCGCAGTTCTTTGATGCCCATCGAGGCGAGGAATCTCGTCCGCTCGGCATCGCGCGCATGTTGATCCGGATGCCCGTGATGCCCGCCGTCGAGTTCGATGGAGAGGCTTGCCTCTCGGCAATAAAAGTCGAGGGAGTATGCGCCGATAGAAAATTGCCGACGAAATTTATAGGTGCTGAATCGCCGGTCGCGCAACCAGCTCCACATGAGTTTTTCAGCCCAAGTCTGCTTCTTTCTCAAAATGCGTGTGAGCGCGGTGTCGGGCATGACGAAAATGTGCTGTGTTCTGGGCAGGATGAAAAGAATGGTGTTTACGCCCGCCCTCACCCCGACCCTCTCCCCCAGGAGAGGGAGAATCGTTCGCAGCTCCCTGCCAGAAGTATGTACCACCCAATCCGAGTGGCGCAGCTTCTCGACAATCGGAGACGGAAAAGAGCTTTCTCTTTGCCCTCTGGGAACCAGCCAAAATCAGGCGACCGTTTCTCAAATTCCAAGCGAACCACTCTAAGCACACCGTGATCTCTCCAGAAAATCCTGAAGAAGACATTTCCGAATCACTGATGTGCCAGAAAGCAAACAGAGACGCTTACCTGCTGCGTAAATTGGGAAAGGAAGGGCTCTGGAAGTGGCAGCAACAGTCGCTCGAACAATTGGTGCTACTGCGACCCGACCTAGCCAGGAAACAAACTTCTATTCCACCGACAAACAAGAAATGAGTGCCCTCATCACCCCAGAACTTCTCCGCCGCCTCGAACAATTCCAGTTGCTTGCCGCGCGGCGCACGAAGAGTTCCGCCAAGGGTGAGCGCCGCAGCAGGGCTCGCGGGCAGTCCGTGGAATTCGCGGATCACCGCAACTACACACCTGGCGATGACTTTCGTTACCTAGACTGGAACCTTTACGGACGCCTCGAAAAACTTTTTCTCAAGCTCTACGAAGAGGAACGCGAACTCCCCGTTACCATTTTTCTGGACGCGAGTGAATCGATGACGTTTGGCACTCCTCGCAAGTTCGACTTTGCGCGCCAGGTTGCCGCAGCCGTCGGCTACGTCGCGCTGTGCGGATTTGATCGTGTCAATATGATCACATTTCCCGAGCTGAGTTCGACGAACAACGCTGGAACACCCGCTGACAACGCCTCATTGTCCCGTGAACTTGCGGCTCGTGGAGCGATTCGATCCGTGCGAGGAAAGCGCTCCACGATTCAGTTTCTCCAGCACCTCAACCACCTGACCGCCCAAGGCTCCGCCAACCTGAACGAGACTTTGCGCCGGGGTGCGTTGCAGGCGAGCCAGGTGGGAGTGGCGGTGGTCTTGAGCGATTTTCTCGATCCGACCGGTTACGAAGAGGGGCTGGGTGCTCTTGTGGCCCGAGGTTTTCAAGTGAATGCCATTCAGATTCTCGCCCCGGAGGAATGGTCCCCAACAAGCTTCGGCGATCTACGACTTGTCGATTCAGAATCCGGAGTTGCCCAGGAAATCACTTTCGGTCGCTTTCGTTTGGTCAATTACCAGCAAACCGTGCAGAACTTCATCCAACGGTTACGCGAGTTTTGCCAGAAACGCGGAGTCCACTTCTTCATGTGTCCTTCGGACTCTTCCTTGGAGGAACTTCTCTTGAAACATCTGCGCGAGGCGGAGGTTTGGGGATGACCAAATGAGTTTTCTGGCACCCATCGCGTTTTGGTTCGCGTTCACGATCCCGGTCGTGATCGTGTTTTATCTGCTCAAGCGACGCCGTGTGGTTCGCGTTGTTCCAAGCACGCTCCTCTGGCAACGATTCCTCGCCGAAACCCAGGCCAGCGCGCCCTTCCAAAAGCTGCGGCACAACTGGCTGCTGATTTTGCAACTGTTGCTCCTGTTGCTCGCCATACTGGCGCTTGCCCGCCCGTACCTTTCCGCGAAGACAATTGGCGGGCGGACGATGGTGGTGATTCTCGATACTTCGGCATCGATGCAAGCGACGGATGAATCACCCTCACGCTTTGAGAAGGCGCGGATCGAAGCGCTGCGCCTGGTCGATTCGATGCATGACAATGACACGATGTACGTCCTGCAAGCCGCTGCCAGCACCGAGGTCAAACAATCCGCCACACGTGAGAAGTCCGCCCTGCGCCGCGCCCTCCAAGGTGCCGCCGTCACCGACACGGGCACTCACCTCAAAGAGGCGCTGAAACTCGCGGAGACACTGGTCCAGAACAATTCGCGAGCCGAGATTCATCTCTTCAGCGACGGTGCGGTGGGCGCGCTGGACGGCTTCGACAACAGCGGGCTTCCGCTGGAGTTTCATCGAATCGGCAGACGCGCAAACAACCTGGCCATTACATCGCTGGACGTTCGCGCCAACCCGGAGAATCCCGCACAGCGCGCCGTCTTCGCCAACGTAGTCAACTTCTCCACAAACGCGCATCAGACCGAAATCGAATTCCGATTGGACGATCGGATTGTCGAAACCAAACCATTGACGCTGGCACCAGGCGAGACTTCGCCACAGGTCTTTCTCGCCGGTCAGGAGCATTCGTCCGGAGTGTTCTCGATGCGTTTGACCGGGAAAGATGATCTTGCGTTGGATGACCAGGCCTCCGTCGTCAGCCTGCTTCCACAACACAGCAAGGTTTTGCTGGTAACCGGTGGAAATCGCTTTCTCGAAAAGGCGCTCCGTGCTGCTCAGAACATTGAACTGACAATTGCTCCAACCGTCACCGAATCTTCGAGCCAGTTTGATGTTGTCGTTCTGGATGGTGTCGTGCCGGCAACTTGGCCGACTGGAAATGTTCTCGTGATCAATGTTGCGAACCCGGCGTGGTTTGAGAAACCGGGGAGGCTTGATGCCCCTCCGATCGTCGATTGGAAAGGCAGCCACCCGCTGTTGCGCTTTGTGAGTTTTGACAACGTCCAGATAGGCCAGAGCCTCGCGGTGAAGACTCCGCAGTGGGCTGTTTCGCTGGTTGATTCACCACAAACACCACTAATCCTCGCCGGTGAGCTGGGCCGTCAGCGTATCGTATGGGTGGGCTTCGACACGCTTCAAAGCACGTGGCCGCTGCGAATCTCATTTCCTATCTTCGTTGCCAATGCAATGGACTGGCTCAGTCCCACGGCGATCAATGCGGCCCAACTGGCTGTTCAGGCGGGGAATCCCTTCCGCCTAGCACTAGCCCAGCAGATCAACTCCGTTGAACTCACACGGCCGGACAACACCACCCGCCTGCTGCCGGTGGATGTTGCTCGCGGTGAGTTTGTGTTTGGCGAGACGACGCGCCAGGGAGTTTATCGATTGAAGGCCGGCACGAACGATGTCGTCTTCTGCGTCAATTTGCTCGACAGCTCCGAGAGCAACATCGAGCCGAAGAATGAACTGCGCTTCGGCCAATACTCAAAGGCGGCGACCGTCTCCCTCCGTCAGGCCAACATGGAACTCTGGCGCTGGATCGCGCTGGCTGGTTTGTGCGTGTTGATGGTGGAGTGGTGGTGGTACCACAGGAGGACGGTGTGAGGATTGAAGACTGAACATGTCGAACAAAACTACAACCGAACTCAAGAAGACTCGCGAAGCGCGATGCGGACTGAACCGAATGAACCGCGAAGTCATCACCCTCTCCCCTTCGGAAGGGGAGAGGGCTGGGGTGAGGGGCGTAGGCGCATCGACTGGTGAGCAGATCGAACGAGCCAGACGCCTTCGCAAGAAATTAACTTGGGCTGAAAAATTTTTGTGGCGCATACTCCGCAACGAGCGCTTCTCCGGCTACAAGTTTCGACGCCAGCATCCTTATGGCGAGTATACGCTCGACTTCTACTGCGCCGAGGCGAGGTTGGTGCTTGAAACAGATGGAGGCGGCCACGGGCGTCCCTTACAACAGATCCACGATGCTGAACGCGACGCCTTCCTGCAAAGTCACGGCCTCGTGATCAAACGAATCTGGAACTCTCAGTTGCGAAGGGAACCCCGTGTCGTCCGAAACAACTTGTGGATCCTGCTTCAAGAGCGTGCGCCGCATCCCGGAAATGAGAAGCCCAGAAAGCGCGTGACTTCGAGGGTTTTGAACCCCGACAGTTCCTCGCCAATTACCCCTCACCCCGCCCTCTCCCCATCCGATGGGGAGAGGGTGTCGGCTGAGACGGTCAAAAGACATTCGGCGACATAAGAATGAGAGGAGCAAAAAACAACAAGAACCAGGCTCATTGGTTTTCAGACATGCTGATGTATGGCTCGGCAGCTGGCATTCTTGTCGTTTTGAGCGTTTGGGCGATCCTCGCTGAAGTATCTTTTTCAGCACTCTCAAAGGCCAAACTCAAGCTCCAACAGAAGCGGTGCGTTCTCTACTGCGCCCAGGATCAAGTCTTCGCTGAACCGATCTTCGCGGAATTCAAACGACAGACTGGACTCCGGGTCAGCGCCGTCTTCGACAGCGAAGCCGTCAAGACTGTCGGTCTCGCCAACCGTTTGATCGCGGAAAAGTCCCATCCTCAATGCGATGTGTTTTGGAGCAATGAAGAGCTGCGCACACGTCAGCTTGCAGCCCATAACATCTTTCGCGAAACGAACGGATGGGTTGCAATGGGCTATCGAAGCCGTCGGATCGTCATCAACACGACGCGCCTCCCGGTTACCAATGCGCCGATGTCATTGATGGAGCTGACCAACAGCGTTTGGCGTGGCAAGGTCGCCCTCGCGTATCCGCTTTTCGGAACCACCGCCACCCATTTTCTTGCCCTACGCCAACACTGGGGCGTTGAACGCTGGGAGAGTTGGTGCCGGGCGCTCGCAGCGAACAAGCCGTTTCTCGTCGATGGAAATTCTGTGGTCGTGAAACTCGTCGCACGCGGCGAAGCGTGGATCGGCCTCACGGATTCCGATGACATAGCGAGCGCCCGGCATGAAGGCGCGAGCATTGAAGCACTGCCGCTGAACGCCGAGATGCTCTTGATTCCGAACACCGTGGCGGTCATCAAAGGCGCACAGCATCCGGCAGCAGCACAGCGGCTCTTTGAACACCTGCAGCAACCAGAGATCATCGAGAAGCTCGTCGCTGCAAACGCGCTCGAAGGGATTTCGCAGAGTGATGTCACTGTTTCGACACTCAAACCAGACTGGCATCTTATGCTTTGCGACCTCGAAGCCGGCACGGACCAACTGAAGAGGATCTTTCTCCAATGAACTGGTCCTTGCTCCAGAACAGCCTGCTGGTGAGCGGCGCAGCCACGCTGCTGGCGCTTGCCTTGGGCTTTGCAGGAGCTGTCGCGGTTTGTTGTCTGCCACGCGGTATCCAACGCATCGTAGTTGGTGCGAGTATCGTGGCGTTGGCGATGCCGCCGTTCCTCGTCACAAATTGCTGGCTCTCATTGTTGGGCGATGGAGGCGCGTGGCGCGCCTGGGTTCCTTTCAAAATTTTCACACCGGGAGGCACTGTCTGGATTCTTGCGCTGCTCAGTTGGCCGATCACGCTGTTGCTCGTTCGCGGCGCGTGGGCGTCGCTCGACGCGGCGCATTTGGAGACTGACCCTGCGCTGCGGGGCTGGTCCATGGTGCGATGGATGTTGTGGCCGATGGCGCGCCCCGCGATAGGGCTCGGAGCCCTGCTGACTTTCGTGCTGACGTTCAATAACTTTGCCGTTCCGGCGATTCTCCAAACCAAGGTTTTTCCTGCCGCGCTTTGGGTCAGCTTCAACACAACATTCAACTACTCTGAAGCTCTCAAACTGGCGCTGCCGCAGATCATCGTGCCGACGCTGATTCTTGGCTGGCTGTTCCGTCGTGGTGTCGCATGGCCGGAGCTTCGTGGAGCTCCGGGCACTGCGGCTTTTCGGAAGCGGCTCGGCCGGCTGTGGGTCGGAAGCGCCCATGCGATCACATGTCTCCTGCTTATCTTTTCCGTCATCCTCCCTGTCGTGGAGCTCGGAATCTCCGCGCGCACCTGGATCGAGTTTCCCGGGGCGTTTGCCGCTGGAACCGGAGCAATCTGGAATTCCGCGTTGGGCTCGGGAATCGCGGCAACCGTGTGTGTCGTCTTCGGCTGGCTTGGAGCACGTCAGCGGTGGCTGGGGCTGACATGGATTCTTTTCTTCGCTCCCGGCGTGGCGTTGGGGATCGCGTTGATCTTCATGCTGAACCGTCCGTGGTCCAGCGCGCTATATCAGAGTGTCGGCGTCGTTCTGATCGGGTTCTCTCTGCGTTATCTGGCACTCGGATGGTCCGCCGCGCGCAGGGCGTTTGAAGCGTGCGACCCGGATTTAGATGCAGCGGCCAGGCTGGACGGCGCAAACGACCGGCAACGCCTGCGCCAGGTCCAATGGCCCCAGGTTGCACCCGCGCTTGGAGCAGCCTGGTATGTCGTGTATCTCCTGTGCCTTTGGGATGTGGAAACGCTCGTGCTCATCATCCCGCCGGGAGGCGAGACATTGAGCCTGCGCATTTTCAATCTTCTTCACTATGGGCACAGCACCCAGGTGAATGCCCTTTGCCTGGCGCTCCTGGGTGTGGCTCTGGCTCCTTTTGCCATCTGGCATCTCTTGGGAGCGGTTCAAAAGTGCGGCGTCCGTCGTTTGTTTGCCCCAAAGTCCATCGCAGCCGGGATCGGGCTGATCGGAGTTCTGCTCTCCACGGCTTGCCAGCGTGAACTTTCGAACAAGGACCCTCTGAAATCCTCCTTCTTTGAATCCGTTCAGATCATCGGAAGCCCCGGAACGGGATTGGGCCAGTTCAACAAACCGCGCTCCATCGCGGTTGATAGGCAGGACAACATTTACGTCGCCGATATGACGGGGCGAATCCAGAAGTTCTCCCCGGACGGAAAATTCCTGGCGCACTGGCAGATGCCGGAGACAGATCTGGGCAGACCCAAGGGAATGTGCCGCGATACGGACGGCAATGTCGTCATCATTGAGCCCCATTATCAACGCGTGAATCACTTCTCTCCGGATGGCAAACTGATCCGCCAGTGGGGGCAGCACGGCACGAATCGGGGCCAGCTTGTGCTGCCACGCGCCATTGTAATCAATTCGAAAGGTGATGCCTATGTGAGCGAGTACACCACGGTGGATCGTGTTCAGCACTTTTCCAAAAATGGGGAACAGTGGATCGGCACATTTGGACATACTGGAACCCATCCGGGCGAATTCAATCGTGCTGAAGGTCTGGGTCTTGACCTGGCCGGACGGGTTTACGTGGCTGATTCCTGCAACCACCGCATTCAAGTCTTCTCAGAGGATGGAAAGTTTGTAAAAACTTACGGGCGTGCGGGCGCTCGTCAGGGGGAACTGAGCTATCCTTACGATGTCCAGGTAGATGCGATTGGATATCAGTTTGTCTGCGAGTTTGGCAACAGCCGCATCCAGATCTTCGATGCTTCCGGCAATTCTGTTGAGATCATTGGTCGGGCAGGTGCAGCGGCGGGAGAGTTCAACAATCCATGGTCGATCGCCCTGGATTCCAAGGGAAACCTTTATGTTGCGGACTCAAGAAATCACCGGGTCCAGAAGCTGATTCGAAAACCGGCTTCCGCACTGAACAGAGCATGAAATTCCAGTTCACACATCCTTACTGGCTCGTGTTGCTTCCCATCGCCCTGGCATGGGTGGGATGGCTCGCCTGGAAGACGGATGTGCAGATCGGCGCATGGCGGCGCTGGACGGCGCTGGGATTGCGGCTGGTCATTGTTCTCTTGCTGTCGTTGGCGGTGTCCGGCTTCCAGTTGCTGCGCCCGGTGGAAGGCATGAACGTGTTCTTTCTTCTGGATCGGTCCGACAGCGTGACTTCAGCTCAACAGGAGGCGGCGAAGGGTTTTGTCAACCGTGTCGCCAAACAGAAGAAGCTGGTGGACAAGGCGGGCGCAATCGTGTTCGGCACCGACACAGGCATCGAGAGCACTACTCAGGAAGCATTCGCCCTGGAAAAGATCCAGGCCGTGGTGGGAACAGAGCGCACGGACATTGCCAGCGCCCTCCGCCTGGGAACTGCCGCATTTCCCGAGAACGGTCAAAAGCGGATCGTCCTCCTCTCGGATGGGAATGAAAATGTTGGCGACGTCATGAACGCGGTTCACGCGGCGCGACCGCTGGGAGTGAGCATCGATGTGGTTCCTCTGGGCGTTGGACGCGGTCACGATGTCTCGGTCCAGAAGCTTTCGCTTCCTGGGAACCTCAAAAAGGGTCAGACCTTCGAAGTTAAAATCTTCGCGCAGGCGGACACCGCGCAAAAAGCCAAGGTGCGCCTCTACCGCAATGATCAACTGCTCGGGGATCAGGAAGTCACTCTTCAGGCGGGCAAGAATCTTTTCACGTTTCCGCAAACTTTGAACGAGCCAGGCTTCTACGGCTACGACGTGGTCGTCGAAGGCACGGATGATCAAGTGGCGCAGAACAACCGCGCGACAAGCTTTACGTCGGTTCGTGGCGATCCAAAGATTCTCGTGCTCTCGTCGGATATTGCCGCGGACGCTCCGCTTGTCGAAGCGCTGCGTTCCACACGGCTCGATGTGAAGGCTGCCGGTTTGGACGCCATGCCCGGAACACTCGCCGAGATGGCTGGTTACGATTCGATCTTCCTGAGCAACATTGCCGCCGGTGATCTCGGGCGCGACTTGATGAAGTTGCTGGAAAGCGCCACGCGTGATTTCGGCGTCGGTCTCGTTTGTGTCGGTGGCGATCAGACCTATGCCGCGGGTGGTTATCGAAGCACGCCGCTTGAAGCCGCGCTTCCCGTGGACATGGAACTGAGCAGCAAGAAGGTGCTGCCCAGCGGTGCCCTGGCTCTGGTGATGCACGGCATGGAGTTCAACAACGGGAACCAAGTGGCCCGTGAAATCGGCATCGCCGCACTCGACGCGCTAGGGCCGAACGACGAAATGGGTGTTCTCCTGTGGGATGGGAGCGTTCGCTGGCTCTTTCCGTTGCAGAAGGTCGGAGACAAAAAAGATCTCGGGCGAAAGATTGCCGGGATGAATCAAGGAGACCTTCCCAGTTTCGACGAAATCATGACGATGGGGTACGAGGGCTTGAAACAATCCACCGCAAACCTGAAGCACATGATCGTCTTCAGCGACGGCGATCCGGGAGCGCCTTCCCCCAATCTGATGAAGGACATGATAGAGGCGAAGATGACGGTGAGCACCGTCCTCATCGCCGGCCACGCCGGCCCGGAAACGATGATCTCGATCGCAGATCAAGGTCGGGGTCGGTTTTACGACGTGCGTTCCCCGACGCAATTACCACAGATTTTCATCAAGGAAGCCGCGGTGATTTTGAAATCAGCCATCTTCGAGGAACCCTTCAAACCCAAGCTCGCTGTCGCCAGCGAACCCATGAATGGAATCGCAGGTGATGAGATTCCGACATTGCGCGGCTACGTTGCCACGACTCCCAAGCCGCGTGCCGAGGTGCCATTGATTTCGCACAACGGCGATCCGGTTCTCGCCCACTGGCAGTACGGGCTCGGGCGGGCGGTGGCCTTCACCTCGGACGCCAAGGCCAAGTGGGCTCGCGATTGGATGAACTGGGGCAAGTACCGGCAATTCTGGACCCAGGTCGCCCAGTGGAGCTTGCGCCGACTCGACAACACAGACTTTTCCGCGGATGTGTCGGTCGAGAAGGGAGAAGGTCACATCAGCATCGAAGCGCTCGACGCTCAGGGAAACTTCAGAAATTTTCTAAACCTCCGCACCATCGTTGTCAGTCCGAAAGGCGAACGGCAATCCGTCCAGCTCGAACAAACAGGCCCTGGTCATTACGAGGCCCGTTTCGCGACGAAGGAAGTCGGCGCTTATCTCCTGAACCTCATGGAGATGAAGAATGGAAAGACGGCCGGCTCGCAGGTGCTTGGCGCGAGCGTCAATTACTCGCCAGAGTTCAATGCGACCGAGCCCAACATGAACCTGCTCCACCGCATCGCCGAATCCACGGGCGGCAAGGTGCTCGATCCGGATTCCGCAGGCGACAATCCATTCCTCCACAACCGGGTGAAAACATATCAACCACGAGATCTCTGGGAGTGGATGCTGCGACTCGCCATTTTGTTGTTCCCATTGGATGTAGGCGTGCGACGTATTCAACTTGATCGTGATGAAATCCGCCGCGCCTGGGACCACGTGCGGCGGCGCATCCCGTGGCTCAAACGGGCTGAACGCAAACCTGAATCCGACGAAGCACTCGCCGCTCTCCTCGCCCGCCGGGAGCAAGTTCGGGCAGCGCAATCGAACGCAATCGAGGCAAGCCCGGATCTTTTCAAACCAACGAACGCACCTTTGCGACCGGCTTTTGACCGGACTGCGACCGGCGCGGCACCGACAGAAAAGGAGTCAACCGAGGTCACAGAAGCGCCATCCAAACCGTCCGCTGAAACCAGCACGGCCAGCCGCCTTCTGGAAGCCAAGCGGCGGGCTCAACAGCGAAGGAAATGAGCGCTTATTTCAGGAATGGCTTTTGGTGATCCGAGAAGAGCGGCGGCAAGCGGATGCACCGGGGGGGGAATGCCAGGCGATCGCGTGAAGCTGGATCGCCCGCCGATAGGAGATGGCTGGAGCCGGTCATGCGTCCAAATGTATTCCAATGCGTCAGGCCCAGAAATGTTCAGGATCGCTTTGCGCCTTTTGGAATGTGAACTGGCTCGCACCCATCAAGACCGCCACGGATGAAGGGCGGGAAGTTCTCCAGAAACTCACCGGGTGAACAGGCATTACCGGCTCGCCGGCCTTTCAACTGCGGCTTGCTCCGTGCATCGGATTCTGATTGACTCTCAAATACTCCAGAAGCAGCCACATGAACACCTCATTCAAAACACGCTTGGCGGTCGTTTGCATTGTCGCGTTGACCTGGGTATGCCGGGCAGTCGATCTCGATCATTCAGCCCGGCTGATTGGGAATACCATCACTTACAACCTTGTGGATTTGGACAATTTTTCCGTCCGTGACTTTGGCTACTGTAAATGGGGTGTGCTCCAAGACGAGGATAACCACAACACGGTGAACCTGGACTTTACCCGCCTCACTTCTGGCCCGTATGCGAATAGTACCAAAGAATTGTTTCTTTCACGCAGTAAGACGAGCCTGCAGCCATTCCAGTTCCCTACTGCTTCAACGTGGCAGTCGCCTCCACCGGGAGCGCTTCTTGCCACAGACGGCAGCGTGAGCTTCACCCAGCAACCGGGCCTGGACATCTCTCCCAATCCCAGCCTCAACGTCGTCCTCTTCCGCTATCTGCATTTCGGAAACACGCTCCAAACGACGGAAGCAGATGGCACGAAAACCGATTTAAGGGCGAGCGAAATAATAACTTGAGCAAATAGGCTGGCTTTTGAAACGGATCGAGAGATAAGCTCGAAGGATCCGGCTCAAGATCATCATCGCCCAGGTCAGGAGAAAGTATCGGCAATTGTCCGTGCGGATGGACGA
>SXGT01828113.1_pt1 | contig 11848 bp, 8 predicted proteins | sample 3176221 | NCBI WGS metagenome assembly SXGT01 (sample SAMN11356862, study PRJNA531348) | freshwater metagenome | isolation source: freshwater sample F1-120 | place: China: Fuxian Lake, Yuxi | collected 2017-12-25
ATTAGTAAAGACATTAAAAGAAGTAGAGCAATACCTACCACCTATATTCTTTCGTATTCACCGCAGCCATATTGTAAACCTGAACATGGTGAAAAAAGTAAATAAAAAAGAATCTAATGTTACCTTGGTTGACGGCACACTACTACCAATAGCAGATGAACGAAAACATGCTTTGCTCGACTTAGTCCGACTCACTCATTAATAAGCCTGTTTACTCAATTTTTAGTTTGGTTTAAGAAATTAATATTTCTTGCTATTTAGTTTTTGGTAATTTAGAACATCATCAAACAGATGATATTTAAACCAAAATTATTTATGGAAAATTTAACACTACTTGAAAAAATTACAAAATCAAAACACAGAGAATTAAGCCCAAATGCAATAGCGTTTCTTACCTGTATTTCTAAAAAACTAAATAATGAACCCGAAGTAACCGAAAAACCTGTTGAATCAAAGCCTCCAATATTTTCTAATAATAAACAATCTTTCACCAATAATGAATTATCAAAAATTCCTTTTTTTAAAATTATTCAAGAATGCGCTCGTACACTTTGTAAAGATGAACACGTTTATAATTTTTACCCAAGTGATACTAATGTGCCTTGTGCAGAATTATGTATTGGATTTGCTGAAGATAGTTTTGGGGCCTATAGAAAAAATCAAAATGACCTTAAAATAGGGTTTAAAGGATTAATGATTGATATAATTAAATGTTGGTTTACTTGTTTTGATAAAAACAAAGAAACTATACTTTTTACAATAAACTGGAATGAAAAGGAATTTGAAAAGGATTGGTTGCCCATAATAGAAGCATATACTTCAAGAGATAAAAAGGTTTTAGTTATTCAATTAACGAGTAATGACTGTTTGGTTCACTATCACAAGTAATAATTTTCTTTCATAATGAAATATATTTTTAATATAATCTAAATAAAATTTTTATGACAAATTGGGTACAAATAAAAAAAAGACAAGTTCAAAGAGATGAACCAGTTGTTACAATTTCAGAAGAACGTATTCGTTTTAATGCTTCATTTAAAAAATTAGCAGATTTAGTAAACAAAAAATATGTAGTAGTTTGCTCAGATGATGATGAGCAAAAAATTAGTTTTGAATTTAGCTCCATCAAAAAAGACTATTTTGATGCTTTTAAAGTTTTAAATAGAAAATCTGATTCAACTTTGAATTGTCCTAGTTTACTAGCAAAAAAATGGGTAGCAAAAATAGCTAAGTTAAAGGGGCAGAATGTTTTTAATGCAGTAAGAGATGGTAGCAAATGGATTATTACATTAAGTCCTTCTTTCGAAAATATAGTACAGCGTTCCGAATCAAATAAAATCCCCCAAAATGTAATTGGCATTTACCAATATATTCACAATGGGAATATTGTATACATTGGTAAAGGAGAAATTAGAAATCGTTTAAATTCTGAAGAAAGAAAAGATTGGGAATTTAACACAATTGAATATTCAGAAATAAAAGGTAGTGATTCAGCAGCTTTAGAATGGGAAAGTTTTTGGATAGAAAAATTTAAAGACAAAAATAAAGGTCATTTGCCAAAATATAATTTGATTTCTGGAAAAACCAAAGGAAGATAAAACTTACAGAGTAAACTAAAATTGAAAATCAAAATAAAGAAAAAGTATAGATTTTAATTCTCTTTTAACAATTAAATTAAACCCAAAACACATACCATGAACAATATTATTTGCCCAAAATGTAAAGAGGTTTTTAAAGTAGATCAAGCCGGTTTTGCTGATATTCTTAAACAAGTGCGAGATGTTAAATTCGAAGAAGAGCTGAAAAACAGGGTAAAAGATGCAGTAAAACTCGCAGAACAAACAGTAAAAAATTTACAGCAAACAGAACTATCAAATAAGGAAAAGGAAATAATTTCATTAAAAGAAAAACTTAAAAATACTGATAATGAAAAAACTATTGCAATAAATGATGCGATTAAAAAAATTGAAAAAGAACGCGATGATTTAGCTAATAATTTAAAAATTAAGGACACAGAAAAAACATTAGCTGAAAAATCTTTAACTGAAAAATATGCTGATCAACTAAAAACAAAAGATGAAATTATCAAAATGAAAGAAGAAGAAATTGCTCTTCGAAAAGATATGAAACTTAAACTTTCAACAAAAATGATTGGCGAGACATTAGAACAACATTGTGAAACCGAATTCAATAAGCTTCGTGCAACGGCTTTTCAAAAAGCTTATTTTGAAAAAGATAACGATTCAAAGTCTGGTAGTAAGGGCGATTATATTTATAAGGAAAATGATGAAGCAGGTATTGAAATCATTTCAATCATGTTTGAAATGAAGAATGAAAATGACACAACCGCTAAAAAACAAAAAAACGATGATTTTTTTGAAAAATTAGACAAGGATCGTAATGAAAAGAAATGCGAATACGCAGTTCTTGTTTCGCTTCTTGAAGCAGATAGCGACCTCTATAATGCCGGGATTGTTGATGTATCACACAAATACAACAAAATGTATGTTATACGACCACAATTTTTTATTCCTATTATCACGCTTCTTCGTAATGCAGCAATGAACTCTTTGAAATATAAATCAGAACTTGCTTTAGTTAGAAGCCAAAATATTGATATAACAAATTTTGAAGATAAAATAAATGATTTTAAAAAAGGGTTTGCATATAATTATGGCCTGGCAAGTAGTAAATTCAAAGATGCAATAGACGGAATAGATAAAACAATAAAATTATTGGAAGAAACCAAAGCAGCTTTGTTGTCCTCCGAAAACAGACTTCGAATTGCAAATGCAAAAACAGAAGACTTAACCATTAAAAAATTGACTCGAGGAAACAATACTATGAAAACAAAATTTGAAGAACTAAAGAATAACAGCCCTACTGCCACGAATACTTTTGAAAAACCTTCTGACGCGCCACCAAAAGAAGCAGTAGCAGTAAAAGAAGCAGTAGAAGTTGCAGTAAAAGAAAAACTAACCCCGTTAGAAAAAATAAAAAAACGAATTGATGATTGGAAATTTTTTATAGATGAAGATTTAGGTTTTGATTTTGCTAAAGCAAGAGATGTGTACGAGTTCAATTTGGAAATATCTAAAATTGATGATTCCGATGAAAATATTGAAATTGTATTGTTGTTGAAAAATTTTTTGCAAGAAAATAATGCTTTAAATTAAAGAACAAAAAACCAACAATTAAAACAAGGCTTCTCGTCATTTTTGCACTACTGTTCCTGTTCTTTTTGCTATTACTTAAAATAAGAAATATTATTTAAATGATGAAAAAAGACAATATAGTGCCGTTAAACCAAGAGGTAACGACAGAAACAGCAAAGAAATTCCTAGAAGAAATCCTTGCAAATACTAAAACAAGAAAAAAAATTGTATTTAGAGATGGCGTTAAAAATGAAAATATTTTCTCTCTATTTGAAACCATTTCTACTCATATTGCCCGCAAAACTTTTATTTCAATTAGTTTGCAACGTGGAGTTGATGAAAGAAAAGTAAGAGCTGTTTCAGGGCATCGCGATGAACGTAGCTTCAGAAGGTATGTTGACCTTAATAATACAGCTTTGATAGCACTTAAAGAAGCATGGGAAAGAAATTAGATTGCTGTTTCCAATCATTAAAATACAATACTCCTGCATTTATTTACTGTCAAGCAGCGTAGATGTTATGAACAAAGAAAAAAGAAATAAAAAAAATGACAATAATATTAACTAACTTAACTATCTGTCCCAAGAATGGGGGTAATTATAGTTTTCGGTTATATTAAAACTATCTTTACCAACACCAAAAATGATTATAAATTAATAGAACAAGAACAATAATATGGCAATAAAAAAATCGGAATTATATAGCTCTATTTGGGCAAGTTGTGACGAACTAAGAGGCGGTATGGATGCAAGCCAATACAAAGACTATGTATTGTTTATGTTATTCATAAAATATGTCTCAGATAAATACGCTGATAGCGATGATTTTGCACCACCCGTTACTATTCCTAAAGGTTCTAGCTTTAAAGACATGTTGGAATTAAGAGGTAAAGATGATATTGGAGATAAAATCAATACACAAATAATTCAAAAACTTATTGATGCTAATTCACGATTATCAAGAAGTGATTTTCCCGATTTTAACGACCCCAATAAATTAGGTGAAGGAAAAGCAATGGTTGACCGCTTGACCAACTTGATTAATATATTCAATAGTCAAACATTAGACTTTTCTAAAAACAGAGCAGACCACGATGATATACTTGGTGATGCTTATGAATATCTAATGCAGCATTTTGCGCAGGAAAGCGGTAAGAGTAAGGGGCAATTCTATACTCCTTCCGAAGTGAGTAGAATTCTCGCAAAAGTGATAGGAATCAATCCTCAAAATTCTGTTGCAGCTACTACGGCTTATGATCCAACATGCGGTTCAGGTTCTTTGCTACTGAAAGTTGCAAATGAAGCAGGAAAACGAATAACTCTTGAAGGTCAGGAAATGGATGTAACAACATCGGGTTTAGCAAGAATGAACATGATTCTACATGATTTTCCTACTGCTACAATCATGGCTGGAAATACGCTTGCCTCGCCTAAATTCTTGGACGGCACTAATCTTCGCACCTACGATTATGTTGTTGCAAATCCTCCTTTTTCAGATAAAACATGGAGTACTGGATTGACACCATCTGCCGACACTTATAAAAGATTTGAATGGGGAGAGCCGCCTGCAAAGCAAGGTGATTATGCCTATTTGATGCATATTATCCGATCAATGAAAAGTACTGGTAAAGCTGCTTGTATTTTACCTCATGGTGTTTTATTTAGAGGTAATGCTGAAGCAGGGATTCGTAAACAATTAATTATTTCAGGTATTTTAAAAGGTGTCATAGGCTTGCCTGCCAACTTGTTTTATGGCACAGGAATTCCTGCTTGTATTTTAGTGTTAGATAAAGAAAATGCTACAGCTCGCAAAGGGATTTTTATGATTGATGCCTCAAAAGGATTTCTAAAAGATGGAAATAAAAACAGGCTTCGTGAACAGGACATCCATAAAATAGTTAACACATTTACAAAGCAAGAACTATCTGATAAGTTCTCTCGCATGGTTCCATTGGATGAAATTGCTGACCCTAAAAACGATTACAACCTAAATATTCCAAGGTATATTGATTCTACAGAGCAGGAAGACATACAAGATATTGATGCGCATTTAAATGGCGGAATCCCGATGATTGATGTGGATGCTATGCAAAACTACTGGACTGTTTTGCCAAGTTTAAGAAATGCACTCTTTGAACCATCCCATAGAACTGGTTATTTAAATGCTAAATTGAGTTCATTAGAGATTAAATTAGCCATTCAACAAAATACGGAGTTTCATGCTTTACAAAAGGCAAACACCACTATTTACGAAAACTGGAAGAAAAAACTGTTACCTGAATTAAAAGGATTTGATAAAGAAGCTAAACCCAAATTGCTTATTGATTCTTTATCTGAAAGTTTACTGAATGAATTTAAAACTGCCAAGCTGCTTAATCCTTATGATGTATATCAGCACTTGATGAATTACTGGAACGAAACCATGCAAGATGATGCCTATTTGATTGCGGCAGATGGTTGGAAAGCAGAAACTAGAAGAGTTATTGAAGAAGTAAAAAGCGGAAAAAACAAAGGGGAGAAAAAAGATAAAGGTTGGACTTGCGACTTACTTCCGAAAGAATTCATAGTAGGCAGGTATTTTAAAACAGAACAAGATGCTATTGCTTCAAAGCAAGCTGAACTAGACCAAATTAATGGAGACCTTGAAATACTTGTCGAAGAAAATAGTAATGAAGAAGGTATTTTAAAAGATGTTTCAACTAAAGCAGATGCCGAAAATGCAATAATAAATGCAATTATTGCTCTATGGAATGAAGATGATAAAAGTGCTTGTAATAAATATACAAGTACAAAGCAAGAAGCAACTGAATTAGATAACAAACTGAAAGAATTAAAAGGAAAACACTATCTATCTGCATTACGAAATAGCAAAGGAAACTTAACACTCAAAGCAGTTAAAGCCAAATTAGATAGTACAACTGATAGTGCTGAGAAAACTACGTTACAATTGTATGTAGATTCAGACAAACTGCAAAAAGAGAAATCAAAAGAGGCAGATGAATTAATTGTAGCAATTGAAGAAAGTTATAAAAAACAACTGGCTACCGACCCATTACCTGAAAGACTATCCGATTTGAATGTTGTTGTTACATACATTCAATATTTAGGTAAACAAAGTGTCTTAAAATCAGAATTAAAAAAACTCGAAGAGGAACTTGATGATTTGGCCTTTGCTAAATATCCTGAGCTAACCGAAGCAGAAGTAAAATCAATTGTAATAAAAGATAAATGGTTGCCTGCAATTGAAGTTACTGTGAAAACTGAAATGAATCGTATCAGCCAGCAATTAGCTGCAAGTATAAAAGAACTGGTTGACCGTTACGAAATGCCTTTACCTGCAATTGACAAGCAAGTGAAAGGTCTCGAAGAAAAAGTTAATGCACACCTTGCTAAAATGGGATTCACATGGAATTAAAAAAAGGGTATAAACAAACCAAAGTTGGTTTAATTCCAGAAGATTGGGATGTAAAATTGATTGGTGACATTGCAACTTGTTTCTCAGGAGGAACTCCCAATACTTCAAAAAGAGAATATTACAATGGTAATATTAACTGGATAAGTTCAAGTGAACTTAATAAGGGTAGAATTTTTCAAACAATGGAGTTTATATCAGAATTGGGGCTAAATAATTCTTCGGCCAAAATAGTGCCAGCAAATACCTTTTTGTTGGCTATGTATGGTGCAACAGCAGGGGTAAGCGCAATCACTTATGTAGAAGGAGCAATTAATCAAGCAGTATTAGCTATTATACCAAAACAAATAAAGCCTGAATTTCTTTTTCAATATTTTAGATTTAAAAAAGAAATAATAATTAAAACTTATACTCAAGGGGGGCAGCCTAATTTGAGTGGTAGTATTGTAAAATCGATTTCAATCCCTCTACCCCCTACTAATGTAGAACAATCATCCATTGCCACTGCCTTATCAAATATAGATGAGCTTATAGCACAAACAGAAAAGTTAATTGAGAAAAAAAAGTCTATTAAACAAGGGGTTATGCAAGAGTTGCTTAAACCGAAAGAGGGTTGGGTCACGAAAAAGTTGGGTGAGGTTTGTGATGTATTAGATAATTTAAGAAAACCTTTAAATGATTCAGAAAGGCAAAGTATGAAAGGTGATATTCCTTATTGTGGTGCGAATGGAATTGTAGGGTTTGTAAATGATTATGTAATTGATGACGACATTATCTTGATGGCTGAAGATGGTGGTTATTTTGATGAATATAAAACACGTCCAATTGCTTATCAAATGAATGGTAAATGTTGGGTAAATAATCATGCCCATATTTTAAAATCTAAAAAGGATTACGATCAAAATTTTATTTTTTATTCTTTAGTAAATAAAAATATACTTGATTACATAAATGGCGGTACAAGAGCAAAGTTGAACAAAGGTGAGATGGTAAATATAGTTCTTAGTCTTCCTCAAAACATTATAGAGCAGACGAAAATTGCCAAAGTATTTATTGAATTATCTCAAAACATTGCAATCTTAGAAACAAAGCTTATAAAACTAAAATACCAAAAGCAGGGAATGATGCAAGCATTGCTATCAGGTAAAATCAGATTATTATGAGAAGAGAAAAAGCAACACAAAATAGAGTTATAAAACTCTTTACCGATAGTAGTCGTGCTGATTGTTTAGGATTTGAATACCTTGGCGATTGGCAAACTAACAGGGTTAATAAAAATATTGAACCTGACTATCTTAAGACTAATCTTAAACGAAGAGGTTATACTGATGCGCAAATATCACAAGCATTATTGCAATTAGAAACTGCTGCTGAAACAACAGGAACTACCTTGTATCAAGCCAATCTTCGAACTTATAATTTGTTGCGTTATCCAATCAAAGTAAAAACAGCTATTGATAAGTCTTTTGAGGATGTCAACATTATTGATTGGGAAACAATTGACAATAATGATTTTGGTATAGCCGAAGAGGTAACACTAAAAGGAGGTTATGAACGCAGACCTGATTTAGTGCTTTACGTTAACGGTATTGCTGTTGGTGTTATCGAATTAAAACGCAGCTCGGTTGAAATTGCAGATGGTATTAGACAATTAATTACCAACCAAGAACCTATTTTCAATGAAAGTTTTTTCTCAACAGTTCAATTGGTTTTTGCAGGGAGTGACTCACAAGGTCTTCGATACGGTACCACAGGAACCCCCGAGCAGTTTTTTGTAGAATGGAAAGACAAAACAAAAAGTGCAATAGGCAGCACAACTGGAGAATTGCTAGATAAGCCTCTGGCACAAATGTGCAATAAGCAAACGTTACTCGAATTAATTCGCAATTTCATCATTTTCGATGCAGGTCAAAAGAAGGTGCCACGTCCGCATCAATTTGATGGAATAAAAGCTGCTCAAGAGCGTATTCGTATCAGGGAAGGTGGTGTTATTTGGCATACGCAAGGAAGCGGTAAAAGTATATTGATGGTACTCCTGGCTAAATGGATTATGGAGCATGATCCTGATGCGCGTGTGCTAATTATTACAGACAGAGATGAGTTGGATAAGCAGATTGAGGGTGTTATGCGAAATGCTGGTGTAATTCCTGAAACAGCACCTTCGCCTCGAATTACCTCTAGAGCAAAATTTATAGAAGCTCTTACTGCACCAACGCCTAGATTATTGTGTGCACTTGTACATAAATTTGAAACAACCGACCTTGAAGGAGAGTTACCTCCTGTAAGTGGAAGGTTTTATGTTTTTGTGGATGAATGTCATCGAACCCAAGGCGGCAACATGAATAAGCAAATGAAACGATGGATGCAAAATTCAATTTTTATTGGTTTTACAGGCACACCTCTTTTACGTAAAGACAAGCAAACCACAAGAGAAGTATTTGGGAAAAATATTCATACCTACAAATTCCATCAAGCCGTTGAAGATGGCGTTGTACTGGATTTAAAATATGAAGCCAGAAATGTGCCACAGCAATTAACATCACAAGCTGCTGTTGATAACTGGTTTGAAAATAGAACAAGAAATCTTAATAATTTCCAAAAAGCCGTTGTGCGTAAAGCATGGGCTAATATGGAAAAATTGATGAGTGCTGGAGAAAGAAAGCAACGCATCATAGCAAGTATCATTGAAGATTTTAGCTTAAAAAATAGACTAAATAATAACAGAGGTACTGCTATACTGGTAGCTGCATCTATTTATGACGCTTGTCATTATTACCGATTATTTAAACACACAAACTTTGGTCAGTATTGTGCCATCGTTACTTCTTACGAACCGAATCACAATGCTATTTCAAGAGAGCCTGCTAATAGTGATGAACGTTATAAATTTGACACATATACACAACATGTATTAACTACTGGTCAAACAACAACTGCTTACGAAACTGAAATAAAAAGACGATTTAAAGACGAGCCTGCAAATTGCAAATTACTTATTGTTGTAAGTAAGTTGCTCACAGGTTTTGATGCTCCTTCTTGCTCTTATATTTATTTAGATAATGAATTGAGAGACCATAATCTATTTCAAGCAATATGCCGCACAAACAGATTAGACGGGGACGATAAAGACTTTGGATATATTGTCGATTTTAAAGAACTATTTGGTGATGTACAAGAAGCTATTGCCGTTTATACATCCGATGAATTAGATACAGAGGAAAGCAGCGGTGGTGAAAATAACGTAGAGTTAAAAAATTGGTTGGTAGAAGGTAAAAAGAGATTAGATGATGCGAGAGAAGCACTTAAATATCTTTGTGAGCCAGTAGCTAATCCAAAAGAAGTTGAACAATTTATTGCCTATTTCTGTGGAGACGCAAATAACCCTGAATCATTAAGTGAAACTGAACCGCTAAGAATATCTTTTTACAAATCCGTTGTTACGTTTGTGAGAGCATTTTCTGCTGTTTCTAATTTTTTAACAGAGGCAGGTTATTCTGATCCTGATATTATTGCTATCAATTATGAAGTCGAGAACTATTCTGAAATACGCTCATCAATTAAAAAGTATTCAGGAGAAGAATTAGATATAAAACCATTCGAAGCAGATATGCGTCACTTGATGAATACTTACATCAAAGCAGACCCAGCAGACCCATTAGGTGATATTGACAAATATTCTCTAGTTGAAATGATTATTCAAACAGGAATCAACGATGCTATTGCTAAAAAATTAAACGAAAAAGGAAAACTATCTCGTAATTCTGTAGCAGAAGGCATTATAAATAACGTAAGGCAAACTATTATTCGTGACCAATTGACTGACCCACGATTTTATAAGGAAATGTCGAAACTTCTTGATGATTTAATTCAGCAAAAGCGGGAAGGTTCTGAAGAGTATGAAAAGTTCTTAAAGCAGGCTGAAGAGTTAGTTCGCAAAATGTCTAAAGGTCAAAATACAAGCACAGTCCCATCTAAATTACAAGGAAAAACGGAAGCTATTATCATTTACAATAACCTTCCCGATATATTGTCACATTCAGCTAGTCCATTAATCGCTGCGGAGCCTGAGGCTGAGTATGGAGACAAACTAGTTCATTTAGCACTTGAAATTGACAGAGCAATGCGTGAATTGGCTCCAGCTGGATGGCGAGGTGATGATACAAGGGAAAAACAAGTTAAAAACGCACTCTTTCCTATCATGCAAAGAGATAGAAATGTTACAACGGCACTTTTCGAACTTCTTAAAAATATGAAAGGTTACGAATGAAAGACACAATTCAATTAGGAGATTTAACTATTGATGTAACAAGAAAGGATATAAAAAATGTCCATTTGTCTGTTCATCCACCTGATGGCCGAGTTTCTTTGTCTGCTCCACTAAATACAAGGCTTGAAGTAGCAAGGGCTTATGCAATATCAAAATTATCATGGATAAGATTGCAACAGGAAAAACTGGCTAAACAGTCTCGTGAAAAGCCTCGTGAGTTTGTGAAAAGAGAATCTCACTATTTATGGGGAAGAAGATATTTACTTGATGTTATTGTAACAGAGGATAAACCTAATATTATCATTGACCATAAACGAATTCATCTTTATGTAAAACCAGGAGCGGATAAAGTTAAAAAAGCAGAATTCTTGTATGAATGGCAGAAATCTTTATTGCATGAATTTATTCAAGAAGTAATTCCAAAATGGGAGAAAATATTAGGTGTTAATGTTAAAGCCTATTTTGTTCAAAAGATGAAAACCAAATGGGGAAGCTGCAATCATAAATCACAAAATATTCGTTTGAACACAGAGCTCGTAAAAAAACCAAAAGACTTGGTCGAATACGTAATCGTTCATGAAATGGTACATCTTTTAGTGCCAACCCACAACGATCACTTTTTAGCATTAATGAATAAATATTATCCCAATTGGCGTGAAGCTAGATTAGAGTTAAATGAGTTGCCATTGGGGCATGTTGAATGGAAATAAATTTGAAGAAAAATAAAATGATAAAAAAGCCAACGCATTTTGCAAGCACAATCAAAAACCGCACAAACCGACACCCGACCAAAGTTTTTAATAGAGCTTGCAAAGCCACCAAAAAGAAAAATTGTTTTTAAAAAAATTCTTTTCGACATTTAAAATAGTTCTAGATTTTTTTGTTTCCTTTCTTCTTTTAAGTTTGTTAGTACTTTATCTACATTAAAAATCACTAACAGAACAATTCCAAAAAAAAGAATATTTCGTAGTACGTTATTTTCCCCTTGAAGAGAAGTGTTTACTGTTTGCAACTC
>SXGT01305444.1_pt1 | contig 11844 bp, 9 predicted proteins | sample 3176221 | NCBI WGS metagenome assembly SXGT01 (sample SAMN11356862, study PRJNA531348) | freshwater metagenome | isolation source: freshwater sample F1-120 | place: China: Fuxian Lake, Yuxi | collected 2017-12-25
CATCGTTTTGTCGGCAAAGGGTTTCGAGGACATGGATCCAGGTGCTCCTAGCTGTCTGTCTGGTGCCACCGCCGGCTCGGTGCGGAGATTTCCGCAATTCGAGCATGACAGAAGCGCTCCGCAAAATACACTAACGTGGTTACATGATTTGATGCACGCGGGCCTTGTTGCCGACCGCGGAAGCGGATAGGTTGGCTATAACGGACGAGAATCGTCGGTAAAGGGATTTCGGGCATCGATGAAGGATGTGGAATGAGTTCAGTGCGGCCGGTGGTGGATGCGGGAGACTTGGATCCGCAAACCCCCGTGATCATCGGTGTCGGCCAGGTCGCGGAGCGCGTCGATGATGTGAACTACCAGGGCATGTCGCCGGTTGAGTTGGCTGCGGCGGCCGCTCGGCTGGCACTGTCGGACACCGGCGTCGACCCCCAACAGGTGGTGAATGTCATCGACGTGATTGCGTGTACCCGGCAGTTCGAGAATTCGACACCCGGTGCGCCCGCACCGCTCGGACGCTCGACCAAATACCCGTTGTCGGTGGCGCACCTGATCGGTGCGACACCGCACCGCGCGGTGTTGGAGGTCGCCGGCGGCCAGTCGCCCCAGCATCTTGTCACCGAGTTCTGTCACGAGATTCTCGCCGGAAGAGCCGACCTGGTCCTACTGGCCGGCGCCGAGGCCATATCCACGATTAGGCACCTGGCGAGCGCCGCCGACAGACCGGACTTCTCCGACAATCCGGACGACATCGAGGGCTCCTACGAGGACCGCGGCTTCGGGCTGGCGGGGCTGACCTCGATGGAGCAGGCCGCACACGGATTGGTCACCGCCCCGGCACAGTATGCGCTGCTGGAGAACGCCCGTCGGGCTTCCCGCGGCGAAAGTCGGGAAAAGTACGCGACGGCGATGGGCGGGCTGTTCGCCCCGTTCACCGACGTCGCTGCCGCGAATCCACTCTCGGCGGCCCCGGAGCGCCACTCCGCCGAGGAGTTGACCACGGTCACCCAACGCAACCGGATGATCGTCGAACCGTATCCGCGCTTCCTGGTCGCCCGCGACCAGGTCAACCAGGGTGCAGCCGTGCTCTTGACCTCGGTGCAGTCCGCGCAGCGCTTGGGAATCGACCGATCCCGCTGGGTGTTCCTGCACGGCCATGCCGATCTTCGGGAACGCAACCTACTGGAGCGCAACGACTTCGGGGTGGCCCCAAGCGCAGCCATGGCGGTCGAGCACGCACTGGAGGTCGCTGATGTGACGCTTGCCGATATCGACTACATCGATCTCTATTCATGCTTCCCGATCGCGGTGTCCAACATCGCTGATGCTGTCGGCCTGTCGCCCGATGACCCGCGTGGGCTCACCCTGACCGGTGGTCTGCCGTACTTCGGCGGCGCAGGCAACAATTACTCCATGCACGCCATCGCCGAGGCTGTGCAACGGGTTCGGGCCACTCCGGGCACCCGGGCGCTGGTGTCTGCCAACGGCGGTGTGATGTCCAAGACCTCGGTGGGTGTTTACGGCGTCACCGCGTCCCCGTTCACTGCGGACCGCAGCGCCGAACTGCAGCGGGAGATCGACAATTGGGATCACCCGGCCCATGTTCTGCATCCGCGCGGCTGGGCCAAGGTCGAGACCTACACGGTGACCTATGGGCGCAGCGGTACGAAGACCGGCATCGTGATCGGACGGCTGGAGGGCGGCGGAGGCCGGTTCCTGGCCAAGGCTGCCGACGATGCCACCATTGCGCTGCTGGAGGCCGATCAACCGATCGGTGAGCGCATCTACGTCACCCCCTTCGGATACGGCAACCGCGTGACCACTGACCAGGAGTCGGCGGAGAGGTTGTTCGCCACGGCCGCTCCCGCTCTTCGTGAGGATTACGAGTTCGTCAAGGTGCACCGGGACGGGCACCTGCTGGAGATCACGATCAATCGCCCCGAGGCGCGCAACTGCCTGCATCCGCCGGCGCATGAGGAGCTGGACGGCGTATTCGACGCATTTTTCGCCGACCGCGACCTCTGGGTGGCGATCATCACCGGCGAGGGCGCCAAGGCCTTCTGCGCAGGCAACGACCTGATGTACAGCGCCAGCGGAAAACAGAACTACGTACCGTTCAACGGTTTTGCGGGGTTGACCAGCAGAGCGCGCATACATAAGCCGATCATCGCGGCAGTGAACGGCTACGCGATGGGTGGCGGGCTCGAGATCGCGCTGAGTTGCCACCTGGTGGTGGCCGACGAGTCGGCCCAGTTCGCACTGAGTGAGGTGCGTGTCGGGCTCATCGCGGGGGCAGGCGGGTTGGTGCGGTTGCCGCGTTCGATACCGAGGAAGGTCGCCAACGAACTCGTCCTCACCGGCCGGCGGATCGGCGCGCAAGAGGCGCGTGAACTGGGTCTTGTCAATCGGGTCGCCCCGCCGGGGCAGGCGCTGGCCGCGGCGCGCGAACTCGCGGCCGAGATTCTGCAGGGATCGCCCACTTCGGTGCGGCTGTCGCTGGAGGTGATGGACCATGCCGACGGCGTCGCCGACACGGTGTCGGCCGTGCAGGTGCCTCAACCCGTGATCGACGAACTCATGACCAGTGCGGACGCCATCGAGGGACTGACCGCATTTGCCATGAAACGTCCACCGGAATGGACGAACTCGTGACTGTCGACTCGGCGGTCACCGATTTCGGACGGTCGGTGGCCGGCGTTCTACAGCAGGTGTGGGGCGATGCCACCGGGGCCGAAGCGGGTGATGTGGCCGAGGTCTGGCGGTTGGCCGCCGATCATGGATGGTTCGAATTGGCGTCCGCCGGTGCATTCGATGCGGCGATCATGGTCGAGCGTCAGCTCGGCCGGGTCGGCTGTCCGTTGCCCGTCTCGGACGGCTATCTGGCCGGCCGGCTCTTGGGCTACCGCGAGATCGAGACCGCAGCGATGCGGGTCGTCGTGGCCGCCGACCCGACGGCACCTATCGATGCCGGCGGTGCGGCGACCCACGTCCTGGTCATCCCGCGTGGTGGTGGAACGGCGCGTCTGCACCCCATCGTCGACCAGCATGTGTTGCCGGGGTTGGCTGTTCCGTCCTGGACACGCGCATTGCTCGGCGACCCGGTCACCGGTGTCGAGATTTCCGCGGCGGCGGCCGGTCGGATGCTGACTCAGGCGCGGTTGGGTAGGGCTGTCCGTGCCTCGGCGGCCGCAGCGCGGGCGCACGAGCTGGCGGTCGAGCACGCCAAGGTCCGCACGCAGTTCGGCAAGGTGATCGGTGGTTTCGGTGCAATACAGCAACGTGTGGCGCAGTGCCAGATCGACGTACGCTCGGCGGATTTGATGATCGACGATGCGGTGCGCAGCCTGGCGGCCCAACGTCACGATGCGATTCTGACGGCCGAACTCGCAATTGCACAGGCGGTCTCGGTGGCCCCACGGGTGCAGTTGGCAGCCCACCACACGCTGGCCGCGATCGGCTACTTCAACGAACACCCCGCTCCATGGCTGTTTCGTCGGGTTCACGCCGATATCGTCACGCTGGGCACACTCGAGCCGGAGCACGGTTCGGTCGGTGACATCCTGGTGGAGTCCGGGGCGGCGTTGCCCGGCTCCGAGGTCGGCGAGGTCGGTGAGGACTTCCGCATCGAGGTGGACCGGTTCATCGACGACCTCGGCGTCGCCGGTGCTGCGCTCAAGCCCGTGGATGTCGATCCCGTGGCGGTGCGCGGATTGGCCGAACGCGGGTGGCTCGGCTTCGAATGGCCCGCTGAATACGGCGGGCGGTCTGCCGGTCTCGCCGAGCAGCTGGTCCTCAACGAACAGATCACCTATCGCCGCGTCGGGGCGACCAAGGCGCTCGGTGCGGTGATGCTGATCGGATCTGCGATTCTGCGGCACGGGACGGAGCAGCAGAAGCGGCAATTCCTTCCCACCATCGCGGCCGGTGATTTGAACTTCTGCCTGGGCTATTCGGAACCGGGCGCCGGATCGGACCTTGCTTCACTGCGTACCCGCGCCGACCGCGACGGCGAGAGTTGGGTGATCAATGGCCAGAAACTCTGGACCACCGGCGCCCACGTCTCGGACTGGGTGTGGCTGGCCGCCCGCACCGACCCCGATGCGAAGCCCCGACATGCGGGCATCACTGTGTTCCTGTTCCGGCTGGACACCCCTGGTATCACGATCCAGCGACACACCGCGCTCTCCGGTGAGGATTCCTGCACCGTCTTCTACGACGACGTTCGGATTCCTGACACCGCGCGTATCGGTGAGATCAACGGCGGCTGGGCGGTCATCGTGGACGCCCTCGCTGGTGAGCGGATCACCATGGCGAACATCGCCGCCGCCCTGCATCGCCAACTCGATGACATGGTCGCATTTGCGGCGTCGGACCCGATCGGGTCGGTGGGCGAGCGCGGCTCGTCAGCCCGTGCCGCGATCACCGAGCTCGCGGCGCGGGTGCAGGCCACCCGCGCCCTGGTCGGCGCGGCGATCAAGGCGAGCGCCACCGATCTCGGAGCCATGTTCGACGCCGCGATGGCCGGGGTCCTGGCGGGTGAGGTTGCCGAGGAATTCGGTGAGGCCGCCTTGCGGATCTTCGGGCCGGCCGCCGCGTTGAGCGGTGACGGTACCGATACCTCGATCCCCGGCGGCGGTGCGTTCGAATATGGCTTACGGCAGTCGATCATGTACGTGGTCGGCGGCGGCACCAATGACGTCCAACGAGGCCTTATCGCACGTGGTCTCGGACTTCCTCGATAGCGGGACAGCGCACTAGCCAACCAAAACGAAAGGACGGCAACGATGCCCACCACCTCCCTTCCCCTTCACGGTGTACGCGTCGTCGACTTCACCGATGGAGCGGCAGGATTCGCCGGTCGGTTGCTGGCTGACCTCGGCGCCGACGTGATCCTCGTCGAGCCTCCCGAAGGTGTTGCTTCGCGCGGCGAGGAGCCTCGATATGAAGGTCACGGACTGCGTTTCGCCACCGCTCATGCGAACAAGCGGGGCGTGGTGGTGGATATCGACACCGCTGACGGTCGAAGCGCGCTGCAGGCGTTGACCGACGCCGCGGATATCTTTCTGGAGTCTCAACCCATCGGCGCCCTGGCCGAGCGAGGCCTCGGGGAGGGTGAACTGCGCGAGCGCAATCCGAACCTGGTGGTGGTCTCGGTCAGTGGTTTCGGGCAGGACGGTCCATACAGCCACTACAAATCGAGCGAGGCAGTGTTCATCGCGCTGTCCTCGCTGCTGACCCGTTCGGGGGCTCCCGGACGTGAACCATTGGTTCCTCCAGGCGAGCTCGCCACCCAGACGGCCGCAGTCAGTGTCGCCTACTCCGCGCTGCTGGCCTACTTCCGGGCGTTGCGTGGCGGAGGCGGCGACTACGCCGACTGTTCGCTGTTCGAATTGGTGTTACAGGACCTCGATCCCGGTTTCGGGATGGCAGGTACGGCCACCATGGGCCAGCCGTTGTACAACATGCCGCCCGGGCGGCCCGATGTACGGATGATGTACCCGATTCTGCCGTGTGCCGACGGTTTCGTCCGGGTGTTCATCGCATCGGCAAAGCAGTGGGGCGCGTTGTTCGCCTGGATGGGAGAACCCGAGTCACTGGCGGACCCGGCGTTACAGCAGATCTTCGGCCGTTTCATGAACTGGGCGACGATCCAGCCCGTGATCGTGGACTTCTTCGCCGACAAGACTCGTGCCGAGATCGTCGCCAAGGGATCCGAACTCGGTATCGCCGTGGGCCCACTGAACACCCCCGACGAGATCCTCACCAGCGACCATGTGCGGGAACGGCAGGCAGTGATCGAAGCCGAGATCGCGCCCGGTGTGCGTGCCGCGATCCCGAACGGTTACGTCGAGTTCGACGGGATGCGCGCGGGATTCCGGCATCGAGCACCGGAACTCGGTGAGCACACGGCCGAGGTGCTGGGGCAGCCGGCCAGCGCAGTCGCCGTGGCTGCCGATGAGGCACCCGCTCGTCCGCTGACCGGGCTGCGAGTGCTGGACCTGGGCGTCATCGTCGTCGGATCGGAGACCGGGCGGGCACTGGCCGATCAGGGCGCCGAGGTGATCAAGGTGGAGAACCGGGCGTTCCTCGACGGTGCACGACAGACCGACGGACCCGACAAGGTCGGGTACTCTTTCGCCCTGGGCAACCGGAACAAGCGCAGCGTCGGGTTGAACCTGCGCGACGATGCCGGCAAGGCCCTGTTCCGGCGACTGGTGCAGGCCTCGGATGTGGTGTTGACCAACTTCAAACCGGGCACGCTGGAATCCCTGGGCCTCGGCTACGACGCGCTGGCCGAGATCAATCCGCGGATCATCCTGGTGGAGAGTAGTGCGCTCGGCAGTACCGGACCGTGGTCCAAGCGGATGGGTTACGGCCCGCTTGTTCGGGCCACCGTGGGCCTGACCACCCTGTGGCGCCACCCCGATGCCGACGACGCCTTCGGCGACGATCAGACGGTCTATCCGGATCACGCCGCTTCGCGGGTTGGTGCGACGGCGGTGCTTGCCGCACTGGTAGAACGGGAACGTACCGGCACGGGCCGACGGATCGGGCTCGCGCAGATGGAGACGGTCTTCTCGCAGCTGTCGACCGAATATGTCCGTGAGTCGCTGCAACCGGGGACCTTGGTCGCCAAGGGTAACAGTGGTGAATTCGATGCACCCTCAGGTGTTTATCGATGCGAGGGAGAGGACGCCTACTGCGCGGTCACCATCGCCTCGAACGCCGACTGGGCCAAGCTGGCCGAGCTGATCGGGAAACCGGGAATCGCCGACGATGCTCGATACGCGACGGCAGCCGACCGGGTGGCGCATCGCGCCGAACTCGATGATTTGCTGGGTGACTGGATCGCGCCGCTGACCCCTCGGGTGGCCCAGGAACAACTTCAGGCGGCGGGTATTGCGGCCGGTGCTGCGGTACATGTGCGGGACCTGTTGACGGACCCACATCTGGCGGCCCGTGGGCAGTTGGGTGCTTTGCAGCAACCCGGGCACGACGAACCGCTCGAAGTCCTCACCGGCCCCGCCAAGTTCGCGAAGATCCCGGGACCACTGCTGAATGCGGCGCCGGCACTGGCCGCAGACACTCGCAACATCTGTCGGGAACTGCTCGGACTGAGCGACGCCGACATCGATGAGCTGGCCGCCGCCGGGACGTTGGAGATGCCGACCGCCGCGCAGTGACGCCGATGGGACTGCCCGGCCGGGTCGCAAGTTGTGTCCGGCCGGGCATCCGATGTCGTCGTTGACGTGAAATCCGCTGTCGCTCAACCAGAAAACTTTTGAAAATCGCCCACGGCTGGGATCCGCACCCGATACATTGAATATCAGTAAATGGGTGCTGGTCGTCGATGTGGAGGGATTTTCATGGTTAAAGTCGGCGTATACGGACAGTTCAGTCCTCCCTTGGATGCCGCCGTCAACTACGCGATCTCCTGTGAAGCCATGGGATTTGACGCGGTGGCTTTCACCGACCAGATCTCGGGCAACCACCCGAATGCGGTGTGGCAGTCCCTGCCGGTCGCCGCGGCGTGGGGCAAGCAGCATGACTTCCTGGACGCGAGCATCGTGATGGCGCTGGCCGGCGCAGCCACCAGCAGTGTCGAGCTCTACCTCGGCGCGATCGACGTCGTCAGGCATTCGCCGTCGAAACTGGCTCAACACTTCATCACCCTCGACCATGCAGCCAAGGGGCGTGCCTTTTTTGCATTGGGAGCGTCCGAGGCCAAGAACGTATTGATGTACGGGCACAAGCGATACGGATCCGCCAGGAAGCTTGAGGACTCACTGGCGATCATTCGCTCGATCTATGACAGCAAGGGTGCCCCGGTCTGGTACGAGGGCGAGCAGTACTCGATGAAGGGCGGTGTCTACGAGGGGGAACCCTATGGTGACCGTCCGCCGCGGGTCCTCGCCGCCACCGGCGGGTCACCGGAGACGCTGGAGGTGGTCGGTCGGTATGGTGACGGTCTGCTGACAAACCTGCCCGGGATGTCGCTGGGTGGACCGGAACAACTGGCTGCCGATATCCGGACGGTGCGCGAGGCCGCCGAACGGGCCGGCCGAGACCCGTCCGAACTGCGTTTCGCCGCATCGGTATTGACGCTGATGGCCGACGACGAAGCCGAGGTGGATCGGCTCGCTTCTACCGATATCCTGCGCTGGAATACCATTGTCTACGGGGCGGTCCGCGGATCCGATTGGCGTCGCTTCGGCCACACACACCCGTTGGGTGACGACTGGGGTTATGCCAAGAACCTTGTGCCGGAACGAATGACGCCGGAATCCTTCTATGAGGCGGCCCGCGCGGTGCCGTTGGACGCCGTGAAACGCTTCGGACATTTCTCCGGTAGCCCCAAAGAGGTCGCCGCTCTCATCGTTCCCTATGTCGAGGCAGGGCTGGACTATGTGTTCGTTGTCGACCATGCACCGTTGGCCGACCCGGCAGCGACCGGTCCGGCTGCCGCCAACCTCGCCGAACTGACCGCGTTGTTGCGTGGCGGACGCGGATTGTCACTTGCCGGCAGCGGTTCGGTCGGTTACCTCGGCATCGGCGATTCCTGACGGTACGTGCTGAGGTGTCGTCCGTCGTGCCAGGTGAATCGGTGTTCGGTGAGTCGACGCCCCGGATAGTCATCTATGGTGTCGGCCGTTTCGGTCAGGCTGCCGCCCGGTTGGCTCTCGACCGCGGGTGGGCGGTGGTAGGTGCCTACAACCGTTCGGGACCGAAGGTGGGCCGACGCCTCGCCGAGTTGATCTGTGACCCGCGGGCCGGCGAGGTGTGTGTGCAAGATGCGGAAACGATAGGCGCCCGAGGACTGGCGGAAGCTGCGGATATCGCGGTGGTCACCGTGAGCGACCGATTGAAGGTCAATATGCCCGCGTACCGTCGGCTGCTCAGCGCTGGACTGAGTATCGTCTGCCTCGGCGGTGAAGCGACGTGTCCTGCCGCTGTAGACGTCGCGGTGGCGACCGAGATCGACCATCTTGCGCGGTCACGATCGGTGACTCTCACCGGCTTGAGCGTTTGGGACGCCTACCGGGTCTGGCCGGTGTTGGGGCTCGCGGGAGCCTGTCATGAGGTCCGTTCGTTGAGGCATCGCAGCCTCACCTTGGTCGATCAATTCGGACCGGCCGCGGCACGGGCGGTCGGAGTAGGGGAATCGCCGACCCGATACGAGCGGAAACTTGCCGAGCGGGACCCGTCCTTGTACCGGGTGTTCATGCACCTGGTGGTGCTGGCGTTGGGAAGACAGGTTGTCGATGTCAGAGAGCGGGCGGAACCCATTGTGGCCGAGCATGAAATGTGGTCCGGTGCGCTTGCGCACCACATCCCACCCGGAACGGTCATAGGAACCAGGATCAGCACTGATGTGCACACAGCGGATGGGTGTTTCGCTTCCGCCGAGATCGAGACCCGACTCGGACGACGCGGTGAACAGCAATACATGGACTGGTTCGTCGACGGCGATCCGGCGGCGCAGGTGTCGGTGCGCAGGGAGGACTCGGTCGTGACGACGGCGGCCTGCATCGCCAACCGAGTACCTGATGTCATCGCCGCCCCGCCAGGACTGGTCACCGTGGACCGATTGGGGCCGATGAGGAGGGCAGCATCGCGATGAATCCGCACTTCACGGCGACCGACGTACTGACCGAAGCCCGGAACGTGACGGGGTTCGACGAATTTCGGAGCGAATACTTTGTGGACGGCCGCGCGCGGACCGACTGCTGCGGCGCCGGCCAGAGATCCTCGAGGCGGAACTCGGCCCCGTGCACGTGATCACCGGGCTGCCGCGCGGTGGCACGACGAAGCTGCATTCCCTGCTCAGTCGACATCCGGATTGCAACTATTTGACCACATGGCAGTCTCTGCAACCGATCCCATGGTCGGACCGGCAAGACCCCGCTGATCCGCGACGGGCAATGGTGGCGGACTATCTTGCCCAGCGCTAGGCAGCGGCGCCCAGTTTCGACGCAATTCACGAGGTTTCAGTCGACGGCCCGGAAGAGGACGGCAGGCTCATGCAGCACACCTTGCACTCCATGGCGATCTTCGACATGTCCGTCGACGGCTACACGGACTGGCTTTCGGGACAGGATCTCAGCAACGCCTTTGCGGACCTGCGGGATCTCCTGAAGGTTATCCAGTGGCAGAATGGTTCGGTGGGGCGCCCGTGGATGCTCAAGAACGTCTTCCACATCCACGATCTAGCCACCTTGCGGACGACTTTTCCGGATGCGAAAGTGGTTTGGGTGCACCGGCATCCGCGGGAGAATCTGCCCTCCTGGTGCAGCCTTGTCCATACCCTGCGCCGTCCACTCAGTGCCGCAGAGGATGCTCGCCAAACCGGACGTCAGCAGTTGGCGTACTGGGCCCGCGCCACGGAACGCGGGATCCGGCAGCGTGTCGGCTTGGGGGAGAACGGATTTGTCGACCTGCACTACGGCGAGCTGTTGGGCAATAGCCGCCGCACGCTGGACCGGGTGCTGACATTCTTCGGCGAGGAGAGTTCCGCGCTGACGCTCGATCGATTGTTGGAGTGGGAGGCCGACAACCCCCAGCACAAACACGGCAGGCACGTCTATTCGGCAGAGCAGTACGGACTCGCCGATGGTGAGATCGATACCGCTTTCGGTCAATACATCGCACATTTCGGCTTGTCAGCGTGACCGTCGGAGGCCTCGGCCGTTGCGTGACAACCGGTTTTGGTCTCGACTACCCTTTTCGTTCGACGAGAATCGCTACCCACACCGATCTCGATGGTGCCGAAATGTATGGCGGCGTAAAGCGCGACCAAGTCCGCAGTGCGTGGGATGACGGTGGCCCTTGCGCGCGAGCTCGGACCCGCCGGGGTTGGGGTGCATGCCGTGGCCCCCGGCGCGGCCATGCACGTGGAACTGTTCATGATCGAAGATTCCATTGAGTGCCATCGACACCGTCGAAGCGTTGCTGAGCTCGTATTATTCGCAGGACCACGAGCGGACACTCGGTCTGATCACCGAGGAATTCACCTGGTCGAACGTCGCCATCCCGAAGGCCACGGTCGATTCGAAGGAGGTCATGCGTCAGCTGCTGTATCAGGGCAACATGGGCTTCCCGGACCAGATCGAGACGGGCCATCACGTCACGCTCAACGCGATAGCCGACGGTGACCTTGTGTTGCACGAGTGGGTGGACCATTGGACCCTGCGTGGTGTCGAGATGGATTGCCCGTGCGCAGCGGTGTTCACCGTCGTCGGCGACAAGGTCAGTATGTGGAAGGATTATTACGACATCGGCCACGTCATCCGGCAGTTCGAGTCCGTCGGATTTGAGATCGACACATCGAAGTGGTTCTGATTGCGATCTGCTGAGCGGGGTCGGCGGCGGTGCATCGGGCACTGGCGAGACAGATTCCTTCTGCGGTAGCGGCCAACGCCAAAGCGGGTACTACTCGATGTCGCCCACCCCCTGTTGTGGTTACAGGGTTGGTGGGCGGCACGCCGCCGTGGCGAATGCGGATTTCTCCCCGCCCAGTTCGGCACGGGCGATGGTGCGCATGTGCACCTCGTCGGGGCCGTCGAACAGGCGCATGGCGCGGTGCCAGGCGTAGAGCCGGGCCAGCGGGAAGTCATCGGAGACCCCGGCGCCGCCGTGCACCTGGATGGCGCGGTCGATCACGTCACAGGCGATCTGCGGGGCGACGGACTTGATCTGGGAGACCAGCACATGGGCCGCCTTGTTGCCCTCCTGGTCGATGGTCCAGGCCGCCTTCTCGCACAGCAGCCGGGCCTGGTCGATCTGGTTGCGCGACTTGGCGATCTGCTCACGCACCACACCCTGTTCGGCCAGCGGCTTGCCGAACGC
>SXGT01672980.1_pt1 | contig 11844 bp, 8 predicted proteins | sample 3176221 | NCBI WGS metagenome assembly SXGT01 (sample SAMN11356862, study PRJNA531348) | freshwater metagenome | isolation source: freshwater sample F1-120 | place: China: Fuxian Lake, Yuxi | collected 2017-12-25
CGGCCCTCCTGGGCAACGCGTCGTTGGCGGAGATGCAGCTCACCCCAGGGCATCCCGCGACCCGGCCCGTGGGCGCGATGGTCTCGGCGGCCCGCCGCGCGAGCGATCTGACGCGGCAGCTTCTGGCGTTCTCGGGCCGAGGGCACTTCCGCGTGGAGACCGTCGACCTCAACCGCCAGCTGCGGGAGCTCGTCGCGTTGCTCGAGGCAACGATCCCCAAGAAGGTCACGCTGCGCCTGGAACCGGCGCCGGCGCTGCCGCACATCGAGTGCGACGTGGCACAGCTGACCCAGGTGTTGATGAACCTCGTCATCAACGGTGCCGAGGCCATTGGTGAGGATGCCGGCACCGTCCTCGTGCGGACCGGGGTTCAGGAGCTCGCCGAGTGTGACGTCCAACTCAGCGGCCAATTCGGCGAAGGAGCGGCGGGCCGCTACGTCTTCATCGAGGTCTCCGACACCGGTCAAGGCATGGACGACGGGACTTTGAGTCGGATCTTCGACCCGTTCTTCACGACCAAGCCGACCGGCCGCGGCCTCGGGCTCTCGGCCGTTCAGGGCATCGTGCGTGGCCACAAGGGCCTTGTGCGCGTCTACAGCGAGGTCGGTCGCGGGACGACGTTCAAGGTGCTCCTGCCAACGGCCGAGGGGCTCGCCCATCAAGGGAGCGCGAGTGAGGCGGCCACGACGGCGACGCCCTCGGGAACGGTACTGGTCGTCGATGACGAGTCCAGCGTCCGCGGGATCGCGCGCGCCGCGCTGACGTACGGGGGTTATCGGGTGATCGAAGCCTGCGACGGCCACGAGGGGGTCGAGACGTTCCGCGCCCTTGCCGGCGAGATCGACGTCGTGCTGTTGGACCTGACGATGCCGCGCATGAACGGCGAAGAGGCCCTGCGTGCGATCCGCAAGGTCCGCGAGGCCGTCCCAGTCATCCTCTCCAGCGGTTACAACGAGGTCGACGCGACGCGCCGACTCGTCGGTCGTGGTCGAGTCGATTTCCTACAAAAGCCCTATACCGTCAAGGAGCTCCTAGACGCCATCGCCAAGGCGCTGGTGGATTAGCCACGCGCAGCTCAGGGCGCGAGGGGGCTCAGGGCGTCGCCGTCGACGAGAGGCGCGGCATAGAGCGCGTACTGACCGCCGGGCTCCGAAGACGACCGTGCCGTCGGGCAGGTGAAGGTCACTGACGTGGACTTGGCGCCCACGATCGTGTTGGCCAGCGCGTCGAGGTAGGTGCACGCCACGCCTGTGCCCAGCACGGCGCTCGCCTCACAGATCCGGACAACGTTTGGAGTTGCGCCCTTGCCGGTGGCGAGCTTCCGGGTGACCTTGGCGCCCGGCGTACAGGCCGTCAGTCCGAGCTCCGTGAAGCCACAGTCCCGCAGCGGGCCCATCTGACCGCGCAGGCAGGGGCCGGTGACATAGCCTCCCGTCTTGGGCAGCGTCGTCGGGCGCTCGCCCGTATTGTTCGCGTTCCAGTTGGCGTGATAGTCACAGACGGGCCGGTCGACCGGGTGACCGTCCTCGGTGACAAAGCTGGTCGGCTCGAAGGTGAGGTTGCCGTTGGCGTCGAGCACGGGGTTGCCCTCGCAGAGAAAGCCGTCGGGATTGGCCGCGAAGCGAATGCTCGCGGGGACAGGCGCCTGGCTCGTGCTCACGTCCGTGATGTCGAACCACTGGCAGTCCAGACTGGCGCCGTACTCGTCGCCCCAGCCACGCGTCAGCCCCTGGAACTCGCAGCCCGAGTACTCCGTGACCGTGGGTGTGAACTCATCGTTGAAGTGCCGCGTCCCCGTCTCCAGGCAGAAGGCCCGCTTGCTCCCGATGACGTTGCCTCCGCTCGTGCCCCCGAGGACGAGGTCGAACTGCCCGTAGTGCACGAAGTGGAAGTGGTCGTGGCAGGCGCTGTATTCGAAGATGTTGTGCTGACCGAGCGTCGTGCCCTGTCCCGAGGGGTCGGACGTGAAATAGTCCACGTCGCCAATCTCCATGTCCTTCTTGCCGGTATTCTTCAAGAACGCGTCGAAGCGAAGGAGACGTCGCCATCCCGTGCCCCCGACGCACTCCTCGGCGATCGCGCAAGAGTCCGGCGCAATGTACTTGTACACAATGTAGTTTGTATCAAGGGCCTCGGTCACGGGCTGCACGTCCGCGCCGGTAGACGAGGTCCACTCTGCGACGCGATACGGCGCCGCCGCAGACTCGCTCCACTTGACGCGCTCGAAGGTGATGCGCACCGGCACGCGTCCGATATGATCGCGCACGGCGTTGTTGCAGTCCTCGGTCGGCAGCGGCTGTTGCTGGTGGCACCGCTCGCGGATGTCGAGGCTCTGGTCCTCCTTGGCGGTGCAGGTGTCATCGTAGTAGGTGGCGACACTCTCGGCGTCGGCGCTGTTGGGCGGGAACTCGGCCTCGTCGATGCAGGCGTAGCCCGTGCGTTGCATGACGAGCTCCGGATCGCCTGGAAGCACGAAGTCCTCGGTCGCCTTGCCACCATGGACCGCGAAAGCGGCATCGGAGGCGACGATAGAGGAGGTGTCCGACAGGATCATGCTCTCGTACGCGTAGCGCACCGACACGTAGTCGTGCTTGCCGATCTTGGTACGTGCGGCCTTGCCGTCCAGCGTGATATGGGCGACCGACGGCGGTGGCAGGTTCAGGCTCTTCTTGCCCGAGTCAGCGTCATAGTAGTACTCACGAAACGTGAGCTTGTACTGAGTCAGCTCAATCTGATTGTGCGCGCGTTCAATCCAGAAGTGGGCCGGCTTCTGAAGGAGCCGCGTCGCGAGGCGCTCGCGGTCCGGGGTCGGCACCTCGTCCAACAGGACGCCCACCTCCGCGGTGAAGGTGACCTTGACCATCGCTCCGGGCTCCGACGCGGCAGTGGACTTGAGGGCCGCCTCACTCGCCTGGGCGGTCGTGACCACGGCTCCGTCCCCGGTGTCCACCGTCTCAGCGGCACAGCCGAGCCCAGTGAGGGCCGTCGCGGTCGCTCCAAGCCACGCGATGACGTGAGACCTTCGAACCATGGAACCACCTCCGAGCCGCACTGATGGAGGGGACAAGAGTGTCCCGCTCTGGGCCATTTCGGCACCCTACGCCTTGCGCTTGAGCCGGGTCAAGGAGTTGTTGGCGTCTACTGGCGTTCGCTGAGAACGGGCGACGTCGGCGTCCTACGGGACGCTCCAGATGGGCGAGGTCCAGGCGCGCTCTTGGACGGTCCTGGCGAGCGCCGGATCGTCGCACGTGGCGGGACGACTGGCGCCCGAGAGCCCCTTGCACAGCCACTGGGACCAGCGACAGCTCGGCGCCTCGATGACGCGCGCATACCAGACTGCGCGTTGGCCCGGGATCCACGTCGGATCGGTCCAGCTGCCGCAGAGCTCGGCCGGACCGCTCCCGGTGCGCAGGCAGGTGCTCGTGTCGAGCGTCGGCGTGGTGGTGGCGACCGCGACGTCGATGATGGTCTCGCGCGTCGTCTTCCCGTCCGCGTCCAGCCAGCCCTTGACGATCTGGACGCGCGCGAGCGGTGCGGCCGTCTCGCGCGGATCCCGAAGGGCCTGGACGACGAAGGTCGGTGCCTGCGTCGCGGTCGCGGCGAGCACGCCGCCCATGGGGACGCCGAGAGCGTAGCCCTGCTGGACCAGGTCAGGGCGCGTGCACAGGTCGCTTGGCAACCCTGTGCCGCCGAAGAAGCGCACGGCCAGCCGCGGGCCGCTCGTGCCGTAGGTCTCGCGGCGCCGCATCGCCTCGAACAGCGCGTCGCGCGAGTTCTCCACCGACCACACGGCCGCGAGGCCACCGGGGTTCTCGATGAAGCCACCCGGGAGCCCATCGGCGGAGCTGGCGAGCCGCTCCCGCGCGCGATCGTCATGATCGCCGAGGTGCCCGGGCCAGGAGTCCTCGTCGACGGCTCCAGGCAACGCGGCGTGCGTGTCAGTGCTCGCGATGACGCCGAGCTGGAAAGGATTGACCCCGAGCCGTGCCTCCTCGCGGAGCCCCTCCTTGAGCGCCTCGCGCACGAAGTCGAGCCGATGTGTGCAGCCAAAGCCAGCCATGGCGCCCTGCCCGACCGTCGCGCCACAGTCCTCGAACTTGGCCGCCGTGGTGAGCTTCTCGAAGTCGCAGAACGGATCCGGCTCCTTCCCCGGAAACCCGTTCATGCACTCGGAGTCCCCCTTGTGTTGGAAGATCTCGACGATCGGCTCCATCGTCACGCGCTCGAGCGCGGCCTGCGCCTGAGCCGGCACCCCTTCGGTCGACGGTGCGCCGCTCTCGGGCACGACGCGAAACATGCGACCGTTGCTCCAGTTCGAGTTGTGAGGGATGGCCAGGACGTCACAGCCGGACCCCGCCTGCGTGCACTCCGCCCGCAGGCGCGCCCAGAGCGCCTCGGGGGTCGCCGCGTCGAGGAACGTGACGGGGGCCTTGGGGACCGAGGCGTTGCGGAAGATGACGTTGCGGTGAAGGTTCGAGAGATCGGTCGAGTTCGAGTACTCATAGGCGACAAACGCCGTAAAGGCGCACGTAGCGGTCTTGTCGTCCGCAGCCTGAGCCGCGGCGACGGTCTCGGCCCACAGACCATCGGCGAGTGCGGTGCAGTCGGGACGGTCGCCGCACACGTCCACGAGATGCGTCGCGCCGCTCGCTGCGAGCGTCGTCCCGAAGGCAGCGATGGAGGCCACCGAGGTGTTCGCGCGATAGCTCTTGCAGGTGGCCGAGTCATAGCCGGCGCGGGCTGGCGTGGTGCAGACGGCGACCTCGCCGAGGAACTCCGCGTGGTCGGTGACCGCGGCGAAGTCGAGCGGCGCGGCGAGCCGAGTCGAGCGCGCGGACTTGCCTGCCGCGTCGAACGGCGGCAGGTCGACGGCTTCGCCGCGCGCAAAGCGGTACGCATCCGCGGGGCGCGCGATGACCTGATAGACGCGGGCGTCAAAAGACAGCGCGGTGTGGACGTGCAGGTCGCCAAAATAGAGGTTGCGATGGGGATTGCGGTGATTGCACGGTGCGCGCGCCTCGGTCAGGACCGGTACGGAGCCGGGCGGACTCGCGGCATGGGCGTCCGTCGTGACCTCCGACAGTGGGACGTCCAGCGCAGCGGCGCCGGCATCGGGCGCGTCGACGGGCGCTTCAGACACAGCCACGGGACGGTCGCCGCAGCCGAAGAGGCCAAGACACAGCGCGAGGCGCGCTCCACGGCGTGCATAGGCGGTCATGGCGCGACTCCGTGGGCTACGAGGGGTACTAGGCGCTCGAAGGTCCACGCGCAGCCGAGGACGCCGATGGCGTAGGCCGGGGCGGCCCGGAGCGGGATGGAGAGCCAGGGTGGCGTGGTGCGCTCGAGCAGTCGAAGCCCGAGACAAAAGAGCGCCACGACCGCGAGCTGAGCGAGCTCCAGGCCCAGGTTGAAGCCGAGGACGGCCGAGACCACGGCGTCTTGCGGCAGCGCGAGCGCGGCCAGGCCGCCGGCGAAGCCCAGGCCGTGCACGAGGCCGAACAGCAGCGCGACGAGGGCGGGGTGCCGCCTCACTACGGTGGGCAGCGAGTGCGCGGGCCGCGCCACCTCGCGTGCCAAGAGGACCAGGCTCAGCGCGATGACCACCTCGACGGCGGTCGCGGGGAGGACGACGACCCGCAGCGCGACGAGCGCCAGCGTGAGGCTGTGGCCGACGGTGAAGGCGGCGGTCGTGGTGGCCAGCGCGCGGCGGCGCCGCTCGGTCAGCAGGACAAGACCCAACAGGAACAGGAGGTGATCGGGACCGGTCAGCAGGTGGAAGACGCCAAGAGTCGCGAAGTCGCTCCACCAGCGCGCCTCGCCCTGGCTCGTGGCGGCGACCGGCAGCGGCACCCGCGGCGACCGCGCGTCTGCGGTGACCCTGGCGGCGGTCACGGCCGCACCCTCGAAGCGCACGACGACGGCTCCGATGTTGTTCGTAAAGCGCTCGACGTGAAGCTCGCCGCCTGCGAGCGCGGCAGGGGGGCACGCGACGTGCTGGGGCGCATCGACGCGACAGCCAGCGGGCCAGCGCACCACGGGTGGGGTCAGGCCCGCCGGTAGCCGCCACTGGAACGCCGCGCCCTGAATCTCGAGCGTAACGTCGAGGAGCGCCACCGCGCCACCATGGGCCGCGGACGCGGCGGCGAGCCCCACCGTGAGCAACGCGAGGACGAACCTCATCGGCGGACTCCGTGGCGCTCCCGCAGCTCGGTCAGCGCGGCAGCCTCGGCGGCGCGGTACTCGGAGCGCGCGTCCTCGGTCGCGACGTCGCGATTGGCCACCGGCGCGCCGACCCGGGCAAGGACGCGCACGAGATGAACGCCGTACGTCGATGTGATGGGGCCCGACCACACCCCCATGGGGAGCGCCGCGAGGCCCTCGGTGAACTGAGCTCCGAGCTGATGGACGAGCTGAGGGTCCGAGCGAGCCATGAGCCGCTGCCCGTGCGCGAATGGATCGCCCAGCGTGCTCGGCGTGACGCCAGCGTGGAGCGCGGCCAAGAGCCCTGGGACGCGCGAAGACGCCGGCTCCCCCGAGCGCACGTAGACGTGCTCGAAGCTCGTCAGCCGTCCCGAGGGTGGCGACTCGGACGGTGCGCGTGGAGGCGGGGTCAGCAGCAGGCGCGCCTTCTCGATGAGGCGTCGTCGGATGACCGGATCGTCGCGATCGAGGCCCAGAGCCAGCGCCTCGCGGTAGAGCGCCTCGTCGTCGAGCGCCTGCGCCTCCACGCTGGCGCGCTCCTCCGGCGTGAGCGCCCGCCCCAGACGTGCCACGAGGTCTCGCTCGAGGGTGGTGACCGCCGCGTCGGTCACGCGGACGTCCGGCGCCTCGGCCCTCCACGTCACGCCGAAGACGAGCGCCCCCAGCGCGACGAAGTGCACCAGCGGCTCGCGGGCGAGCGTGCCGAGGACCCGCAACATCAGCTCGCTCCCACCTCCGGCACCGGCCGCGTGTAGCGCCAGGCCCACCAGATGAGGACCGCCTGAAGCGGCAGTCGGGCCCAGAGGACCCACGGCGGCGTCACGTGGCCTCCGATGGCGAGCTGGTTGACGGCCATGTTCACGTTCGCCGGGAAGATGGCGACGAACAGCGCGATGAGCCCCCACGCCGCCATGCGGCGCGTGCGGACGGGGGCGAGGCCGAAACCGCCGAGGATCTCGAAGACGCCGCTGACGTACACGAGCAGGAGCGGCGCCGGCAGGATCGCGGGCATGATCGCCACGAAGGGCTCGGGCGACACGAAGTGCAACGTGCCCATGACGACCATGAGGGTCGTGAGCACCCAGCGGGGTGCAGCGCTCACAGCAGGCCCCCTTCGTGGCGCAGGAGCGCGCGCTTGAGGTCGAGCCGTCCGCCGAAGTAGCCGCCCAGGCTCTGTGTCGCGACGACGCGGTGGCACGGCACGACGAGCGCGTAGGGGTTCTGGCCGTTGGCCTGCCCGACGGCCCGCGCGACGGAGCCGACGTCCGCCGCGAGCTCGCCGTAGGTGCGCGTCTGGCCCGCGGGGATCCGCGTCAACGCGCGCCAGACCGCCTGCTGCTTGGGGGTGCCCGTGTCCCACGCGAGCGGCAGGTCCAGAGGTGCGGCGCCATCGCGCCAGTAGGCCTCGAGCTGGGAGCGCGCGTCGTCGAAGGCGTCGTCGGCACGCCGGAGTCCCGGCTCGAGCGGCGCGTCGTTCGGCGCGAAGGCGATGCGGCGAACCCGATGACCGGCGCCGACGACGTGGAGCGTGAGGCCGCCGAGCCAGGACGGGCAACGCAGGACGGCGAAAGAGTCGAGAGGAGGCATCGCGCGACGGTCGCAACGGAGCCGCGGCGCGTCAAGTGGCCGAGAACGATACGGCGGCTACTTTGCCCAGCGGAGCGCGCTGTAGCCCCCCGGGCTCGAGACGGGGAACTGCCAGCGGCCATCGGCCGACGAGATGAAGATGCGCTTGGCCTTCCCCTCGCGGGCCGACGCGAACGCGAGGTAGCGGCCATCGGGTGACCAGGTCGGATCGGAGTTGGTGCCCTGGTCCTGGGTGATGCGCTGCATGTTGCCGTCCGAATCGACGGTGAAGATGTCGGAGCCCGAGCTGGTCATGGCCGTGAACGCGATGCGACCGCTCGGCCCCCAGTGCGGTGTGACGTTGTAGCTGCCCGCCATCGTGACGCGCTTGGCGCCGCCACCGCCGGCGGACATGACGAAGATCTGCGGCCCGCCCGAGCGACTGGACACGAAGGCGATCTGGCTGCCATCGGGCGACCACGTCGGCGCGACGTTGTCGCCCTCGCCATTGGTCAGCCGCTTCTGGATCTTGCCGTCACCCGAGAGGAGGTAGATGTCGGAGCCCGAGCCCATCGAGAGCGACGCTGCGATCTGGCCACCGGGACCAAAGGTCCCCGAACGGTACTGGTAGGCGTCGTGGGTGAGCTTCTTGTTGCCGAGCCAGAGGTCCGGCTTGCCGTCCCGAAACGACAGATAGAGCACACCGCCCGGCCCCGGGTTGGGGAAGTTGCTGATGGTGTCCCCGGCGACGACGCCGCCCGCGCCGTGGCCGTCCATGTCCATCGCGCCGATGCCGCGCGTGTCTTTGCTCGTCTTGGTCGCGTAGAAGATGCGCGAGCCAAAGATCCCTGGAGTTCCGGTGACCTCGCCGATGACGGCGTTCAAGAACGCGTCGACGGCGCCATGAACGCCCTTCTCGCCGACGCCGGTGTGCGACTGGGCCGCGGCGTTGACCGTCACCGGCTTGCGCTCGAGCACGTCGTAGAAGCGCAGCTGGAGGTCCACTCCCGCGCCAATCTCACCCTTGACCAGGTAGCGGGCCCCGATGTTGAACCAGTCGGTCCACTTCGTGCCCGTGACCGGGTCGAGCGTCTCCTGGTCCATGTTTGCGACGTACGTCTTGGGATCGAGGATCTCGAAGAAGGTCGAGATCTCGAGGTTCTTGCGGAGCTGCGCCTCGACCGCCTCGCAGATCTTGGGAGGAGCCTTGCACTTGAGGCTCGGGACGGCCACGCGGTCGCGGCGCCGCTCGGTCGGGCTGACAACGACGCGCGGGAGCCCTTCGTCGTCGAAGCCTTTGGGCGGATCGGCCGTCGTCTGGGCCGCCGCGGCCGTGGCGCTCAAAACGAGGCTCAAGACGTTCAAGACGTTCAGAACCAACACCGGGCGAGACATGGACATCGAGGCTCCTTCGGACGACACGGGTCGAACCCGACGCGAGGCTGGTGCATTCCAGGCTCCGCGGGCCGGAGCTAACACGCGGCGCGATGCGCGTCGAGAAGCCGGGGCTTTTCGTCCAATGAAGCCCGTGAGTTGCAGAGCACGCATCTTGCGAACAGGAGCGATGTCCAGGTTGCAGCTGGCTTTCCACGGGCTCACTTCAAGAATTCTCAGGTCGAACCTGGCAGGAGCGCGTGTCGAGACCGTGGAGCCAAGCGACAAGCTGATGTTCTCGAATCACGGTCGCGTACGTCGACTGCGCCGATCGCGATCGCTGGCTGTGGACAGACCCGGGGCGCGGGGTCGCATCTCCGCGGTGAGGCTCGCATAATTATCCGCGATTCCACGTGTTTCTTGCTTGATGGCGCAACTCCCCTTGGCAGCGCCGGCTCCATGGCTAGAGTCCGACTCGTCCACGCCTCGCGGTGTGGATCCGACACCGCCTGCACGCCGCGTTCGCGCGACGCGGGGGCGGACGAGGATGAGAACCTCAGGAGGGCCGGCAGCACTCGAAAGAGGCAAGCCGGGCCGTCCAACGGTCAAGGCCCTGGGGAGACGGGCACGGCATGAGCGCTTGCGTCAAGCAGAGTCGCTCAGGGCGTGCGGAAAGCTCGCGAGGGACGTCAGCGGGGGAAGGAAAAGCCCACTGGCGCCGTGGACGGGGGAGCGCCCTGAAGAGGCTGAAACCCAGGGGAGGAGCGGCCGCGCGTGCGACGAAACCCGTCGCGTCACGTAGCACGGATGCCCGCCACGCAAGGTCCTTGAAGGCGAGCCCGGCGCAAGCTGGGCAACGACAGGAAGGCCCGGCCCCGTCGAGAGACGGGCCACGTGGTGGGCGGAGCAAGCCTCCGAAGGGAGAAACCCCAGGAGCGTCACCGGGCCGTAACAGGCCTGGAGGGCGACGTCGGGAGAGTAAGGCGCCGAGAGGTTGAGAAAACCTGCGGGTGCCGGAGCGCGAGCCAGCTCGCGTGATGCTCGACGCGCCTCATGCGCTGGAGGGGACTGAAAGCTCGAGAGAGCAGTCGACAAGGTGTCCGTGCGTCGAGCGCACGGGTGCGTGTGCGACGTGGTCCGGCTTCGGTCGGCCGCGGGCCCCGCCAGGGGTCGGTTGCGTCTCGTGAAGCGTTCGCGACCTCGGTGACGAGGCCAGCGCAACTTCGCGTGACGAAAGCCCCCGTGGTCGCCCCGATCGCCAACCACGGCCGTCATCCGCACCTCCGTCGCCGGAGACCGTGTCGTACGTGGCCCGGGTCACACTTCGTGGCCGGGCCCAAGCCCAGGGAGGCCGCTCCGGATTCGCCAACGTGTTGGCGCGTCCGGCACGACTCCACGCGGGAAGACCCCGAGACCGTGACCGCGGCTCACACGCCGCGCGTCCGTGCTCGCGCTGCTCTCGGCTCGGCGGACAACGAGGCGTGCCACTACGGCTTGCCTCGGCGTTCGCCACCGGGAGCGCACGCAGACGGTGAGGGGGGATCGGCGAAGCCATGAGCCGATACCGCGTGGGGAGAGGTCTTCGAGGGGCGGGCCAACGGCGAGGGAGGAGCGCCATCGGACGGTGACGGCCGATAGCGACCTCGGGTCGCGTCATGCTCTGATGAGCCCAAAGCACCGCGAGAAGGGTGCGGGACGCCCGATCGAGGTTCGATGAGAGCCGCGATCGGGCGTTGCCGTTTTGGTGGCTCTGTCTTGCGGGCCGCGCAGTGGGCCAGGCGCAGTGGGCTACGCGCCCACCGACCGCCAGCGGCGCTTGTCGTGCTCGATGAGCTGCGCCGCGTCGGCCGGACCCCACGTGCCCCGCTCGTAGTTCGGGAACGCGCGCGGCGGCAAGGCCTGCCACACGTCGAGCACGGGGCCCACGACGGTCCAGGCCGCCTCGACGATGTCAGCCCGCTGGTAGAGCGTCTGGTCTCCCATCATCGCGTCATAGAGCAGCCGCTCGTATCCGGTCGCGGGGCGCGTCCCGAAGTGCTCGGAGTAGCGAAAGTCCATGTCCACGGCGCCGAGCGTCATCGTCGCGCCCGGGACCTTGGCGCCAAACTTGAGCGAGATGCCCTCGTTGGGCTGAATCGACAGCACGAGCTCGTTCGGCGTGAGGCTGTCGATGGGCGTGTTGCGAAAGAGCGTGAGCGGCGGGCGCTTGAAGACGATGGCGACCTCGGTCACGCGCGTGGGCATGGCCTTGCCGACGCGCAGATAGAACGGCACGCCGGTCCAGCGCCACGAGTCAATCTTGAGCTTCATGGCCACGAACGTCTCGGTGTTCGAGCCGGGCGCGACGTGCGGCTCCTGGCGATAGCCCGGGATGACCTGGCCGTTGCGGCGCGTGGGCCCGTACTGTCCGCGGACGGTGCGCGTCAGCACGGCCTCGGGCTCGAACGGCGGAATGGCGCGTATGACCTTACACTGCTCGTCGCGCACGGCGTCGGCGTCGAACGAGATGGGCGGCTCCATCGCCACGAGCGAGATGAGCTGAAAGATGTGGTTCGGGATCATGTCCCGCAGCGCTCCGGCGCGATCGTAGTAGGGGCCTCGGCCCTCGACGCCCAGGGTCTCCGCCACGGTGATCTGGACGTGATCGACGTAGTGGTGGGTCCAGATGGGCTCGAAGATGCCGTTGGCGAAGCGCAGCGCCAG